>Ga0256868_10000080_pt1 | contig 54802 bp, 68 predicted proteins | sample RVTome_13_FD_187341 | JGI IMG/M metagenome (GOLD analysis project Ga0256868, IMG submission 187341) | Soil microbial communities from uranium-contaminated site in the Upper Colorado River Basin, Wyoming, United States - RVT92D227 HiSeq ...
TATTCTTCCGTTGTTTCTCCTTAATAAGTGATTTGGTGAACTGGTTCACCAATTGTGTTTTTCCCATCCCGCATCCCTAATGAATATGAGATGCAAACGAGTACAAAAATAATTTGGTCATCTACTGGTCTTTACCATAAACTTTTTGAATAAGATTATGTCAAACCGTTTTAGTTTCGGCAATCCGTGATAACATCTTCTCTGATTAAGAGCATTAAAATCCTGAACCTTGGATTTAATTCTCTCATTAATTATACTTTCAAATTCTTGATTGAACTCTTTTATTGTTTCTTCTGTTACATCTCCATCCCAATATTTCTGGATGGTGCGTCTTATACTTCTATTAGATAATAAATTATTACTACTACACATATTCTCCTCTAAAAATTTTTATTCACAAACACCAAAAATCTGGTGGTACATTACTAATTCACTTCTTCCTTAATTTATATTTATATAATATAATCGATATATAGGCTCCAGAATCGATTTAAAGGCACTTTCTAGGCACTTGGGGGCATTATTATCTACGAAATGGGATAATTTTGTATCCCATTTTTGCTCTACAGGAGAAAAACCTCACACAGTATATCATCAAGCATCTAATTCTTCCAGATATATCTCGGAGAGTTGACAGCGTGGCTTAAAATGGCTCGTAATTTTTGCTTCTCCTGTTGGATTTCGTTAAAATGCTTTAAAAGGGTAAATGTGAGGGTAAAAGGGTAGGGGTTCAAACCTCAATTAGGTGTTTTAAAGCATTATTAATATATTCTTCTCCTTATAAAATTAAAATCCATCAACAATTAATAACTACTAATTTTTTAACCCTGCATTATTTTCATCTTACAATGTGGGCACTCAATGTATGGTTTGTTTTTTAATGCACCAACAACTCCCCATGCAGGAACAATTGCCCATTTTAAAACATTTAATTCCGCTTTATCTCTATATTGTTCTTCTGTTACTTTTGGAAACCATTCTTTACAAAATGGGCATTGAATTTTTGGTGCTGTTTTTACAAACTCTTCCCATTCTTTCTTTTTTTGTTCTAGTAATGCCTCCTGTTCGATTTTAACTAATTCATCACTACATTTACCACAAACTACCTTACCATTGTGAATAAAATCCATACCAAATCTAATTTTCTGATTGCAATTTGTACATATTTTAGCCATTTTTTCTCCCTAAAACTACAACTTTATAATACTTTCCCACATCTTTTACAATATATAAAATTAGAATCATTCAAAGTGCCACAATCTGAACAATTATTTTTACCATGCCAATTCCCAGTTTTTAACTCTTGTCTTTTATGAATATCCTTATGAATTTCATCTGCACCATATTCAAGAATTACCCTAAGATTCTCAGTGCGATTATCTAGTTTATTGCCATTTATATGATGCACAATTTGATGTGGTTTAAGTTTTATATTAAGATATTTTTCCATTAACCATCTATGAACAAGTTTATTACTACCTTTAAATCTAAGATACCCATTTATATCGATATATGTGTTTTTCTCAGTATAAGATACCAATTTTTTCTCCCCACAAATTAGGGTTTTAAAGTATTAGTTGTTTTGAGAATTTTATCTATTCGATTTCTCTTCTATGTAATGCCAATAATATATCTCTCTCTCGTTCTAAATCTTTTATTCTTTTCTTTAATTGTTTTATTTCCTCTTGCAATTCTAGATTAGATTTCTCTTCTTCTTTATCATTTCTCATATTTTTTCTCCCTCAAAACTAGCTTTCAATTTCTTGTTACAGTAAAATATAGAAAAGCATATATCAATGCTAAAATTCCACCCAAAGCCATTACTATTTCCCCTGTAAATATTAAATTGTATTCTGTTTTTATGTATGAACCAAATATTGCTAAAATCAATCCAACCATTAATATTACCAAACAATAAACTACTGTAAACTTATAGCCTTTAATTCTGTTTTTTCTCTTAGTATCTTGCATTTGCTTTTTTAAACCTATATTACCTATAACATTATCTGTCATTTTTCTCCCTCAAATTTCCTTTAATCTTTTTTGTTTGTTGTCTAATTCAGATTTCCATTGATTAAAATCTGCTTTAATCCAATCATCAATTGATACCAATTCTTTATCCTTTGTTAATTCTTTTTCGTGTCTTTTTTTTACCAAATTTATTAACCCTATAGTTGTTGGATTTACAAAACTTATTTGATGCTCAAAACACAAGGGTTTTTTATATTTATTTAAAGAATATCTGAAAACCGCTTCTGAAATATCTATTTTACAGATATTGCAATAGTATTTCTTGTTCTCCGTTTTATTTTTCCTCCCTCAAAACTACAATTTCAACCCTGCTCTATCTTCGTGTTGCAATGTGGACATTCGATATACGATTCATTTTTCAATACCCCAATAGTTCCCCATGGGGCTGGGTGTGTCCCAACAATGGCATCTTTTAATGCAGGATCTTTATATTGTTCATCGGTCAACTTTGGAAACCATATTTCACAATAAGGACATTTCATTTTTTGAGCTTTTACAACAATCTTATAAACTATTTTTCTATAATTTTTTTTAACTTCTTCAAGATTATATTCATATACATATTGTTCTTCCTTTGACATCTTTTCTTTCTCATTCATTTTTATTTCAACTCCAACTTTTTATTCATTCTTTAGCTTTTCCCATTTTGCTTTTATTTTTATGTATTCATTCATCATAAACACAATCTGCTTTGAGAAATCCCTTTGCTCTTCTTTTGCGAGTTTTCTCAAAGTTTCTATATCTTTTTTACTCATCGAAATTGTAGTTTTAACTGTATCTCCCATAACAACCACATTAAGTAATACGAGTATCTAATAGTTAAGTCTTGCCCTGTTATATATACCATATTACATAAATTTAAGTATAAGGTATGTATTATGGTATATTATAAAAAGGTGAGCAAGGAAACCCAAAAACTTGCTTATCTTAAGAACTCCAACAGGTGAACCTGTTACTGGGTAAAACACTTCTTTAAGTGAAGGAGAAAAGCAAGAAAATAAAAAATTATAGAGGTGGAGATATGGAAGAAATAAATTCACAATCGAGCAAAAGGAATCTATCTCTCCCACATTCCAAAAATATGGATGTGTTATTTGGATTAAAAGATTCCCATAAGCAAGTGATAACCTACAAGAATATTAAAGTAACAATCACAGAGAATGTAAACCTCTTAAACTGGTGGGATAGGTGCTAAAATGTTTTCAAGACAGGATTACAAAGCTATTGGATTTATTATAAAAGAATCCTTTAACAACCCACCCAAGACATCAGAAGAGCAAGAGATTCATTATAAACTTGTATATGAACTATGCAACTATTTCAAAAATGACAATCCAAGATTTGACAGGCAAAGATTCATTGAATTCGTAAACAGGAAGGTGGATTAAATGCAAGAAATGAAAGTTCAAGATATGATACTTTTCATTCCTTCAGGTGAACTATCAGACAAAATAATCATAGGCGACAGGGTATGCAAAACAAAAGTAATATTCGATCAGATAGAGCAATACACAGGAATTAAGATACTAGCCAAGCGAGATAAGATAATCAGAGCAGTAAAGAACTATCAGAATGTGAGCATCAAGCTTCCAGAAGTTGAGTTCAAGGGGTTCTAATACCCCAACCTTTTCTTTTTAAAAAAAATGGGATGATTGATTGGTATTGGAGAGGAAGGAAGGTAATAAATAAGAAAGGAAATGCGTACCAATCAACCCCCAATAATTAACGGATGTTAAGTTTGATTAATAAACCTTTCTCTTTTTGATTTGATTTAAAATTAACTGCGACTAAATGTATTAAACCTTTTGAACTAATTAGATTAGATAAGTATAGTAAAAGAACTTAGTTCCATAAGAAAGCCCTATTTGGGCGTGTGCGTGAGGGGACTAATTAAACTCCTATTGCTAATCCTACAGCTACAGCAGGAGCTCCAACTAGATCAAAAACAACCTCTTAAAACCCAACAGGAGAAGCAACAGGAGAAAGAAGTATAGTGGAAACTATTGGATTTACTCCAAGGGTGGGACAATAAAAACCAGAAAATGGGGGCTAAATTGAACCATAAATGGTATTGCTAAAAACACATATATCTTTTCTTTAGCTTTGTTGCTCTCTATTGGATTATCAACTGATAATTCCCTACAAGTGGGAGTATGGATTTCATAGGCAATTATCAACCAAAATGGGCTTTCATTGATAATTATGATAGCTCCTTCTGTAGCAGTTTATCAATAAATTGTAAAAAACTTGATAATTCCATCCAAATTATTGATAATTCTCATATGTCGAGTTGGTGGTGCATTTGCCTGAAAATCTAATTAAAAATGTGGCTTATTTGTTTAGAATTTCGTGTGTCTTGTCTAATACAAAGCTTTTGCATTTATCACAAATACCATCTTTGATTTCATTATCCCAATCCATTATCCATTGTTCAGTCTCTTTTGCTTTTGATTCATAGGCATTAAATATATCGTGGAATTCCTTTCTAAACGCCTTTACGCTATCGTTAAGCTCCTTACGGTGTTCTGGTTGACAATATCGCATACAATCTTGGATAAACCTTTCAAACTCTGCATTGAAGTCTTGGAAGTCCCAAGTAACTGCCCTATAATGTTCTCGAACATACTTGTTGCCTTTTCCTTCTATAGGGTTGTTCCTAATACGATAGATCGTTGCAATAGATGGTACATCTTCTGCATCTGGATGGTTTTCAATTAATCTTTGTTGAATTTCTATCGGCTTTAATCCTTGTCCATCTAGTAGAATGATTTCGTCTTCATACTTATCATTTAATTTACCCATATTATTCCTCACCTATCCTACTAATAATCTTAACATTTGTTGCACAACTTCTCCCTAAATTCGTACTCATCTCATAACATACTTCCCAACCCTTCATAATTTCTGAAGGATCCACATGCTCAGTAAATGCACTTATATGACAAAAAACATTTTCAGTTCCATCGTTTGGCTTAATAAAACCGTAACCTTTCCTTCTGTGGAAAAACTCAATAGTTCCAATAGGCATTTTTATCTTTCCCTCAAAAGTAGGTTAATCAATTGTTCTATAACATCATCAGTAAGCTCGAGTTCCAAGTTAAAACCAGATTCGAATCGGATGTTTAAAATCCTATCTTTAACATTCATACTTCTTGTAGAACCGAGATTAAAACTATTATCACTACAACTAAATTTACTCATTTCTTAATTTCCAAAAAAATAAAAACAGGTAACATAAAATCTAATTTACAGTTTATAATTCCTTGATAGTCGCTTTAGTAACTACCCGCTTAAGTCTTTCGGCAGATCGTTTAGCATTACCTTTTGTTTTGAAAGATTCGCCACTATCCAACATTATTCTACCGTTACTAGCAACAAGTCTAAATCGATATTTTCCTATTTTGTCCTTATAAATTTGAAAACAATATTTATTCATATTTACCTCTTATATTTAAAACATAAATCCCTACCAATAACTGATAGTGATTACAGCAATACCATTCTTATCCATATAATTAACAACATTAGTCAGAACAGCAATAATTTCCTGCAACTTCATCTTCAGAATCTTTGAAGGTTCTGCAACTTTAAAATTCTTAAATTTCTTAAGAGTATTCTTTAAAACAACCCTTGAAACTTCATCGCATTGCCCATATCCACATTGTTTACTGATCTGCTTTGTTCTCATATCAAAAAAGATCCTTTCTAGCTTTCTAAAATCTTTTGACCTTCCATCAAAACAATGAAAGTTAAGATCATCAATAATTTTTCCATTCTTTGCTTCAAAACAAGCTGAACAACTCATAATTTCGTTTTCTCCTTTAAACACAAATCATGTACACGATGTAAACGGTATTATTCAATTAATTACCTAATATATACTACCATTCTATAAACACATTAATAGAAAAATATGCTGAACATACTGAACATCGATTACACCTTCAAATTACCATTATACGCTTTATCAGTTGGTTGTGGTTGGTTGTAGTTTGGTTGTAGTTGTTGGTCTATATGGGTGGTTGTAGTGGTTGTAGTGGTTGTAGTAGAAGTATGAGAGTTATTATAATATATCTCATATTTTGGTGGTAAACCAAGCTGTTTTCGTTTAATATCTATTTTCTCTAAGCTTACACTTCCCAGACAACCACCACAACCAAACAACCTCTCTGTTGGGGGTAAAATACAACCACCATACAACCACTCTACAACCTCAAAAGTAGAAACTTCTTTATTTGCATCTGGTTTCCAAGCTGTATCTTCTTTAACTAATCCATATTCCTTAAAATAATCAAGGGTATTATATATCCAAGTTTTATCTTTTGAAATATGCTTTCTTATATCTGAAATAAACATTGGTTGCCTATATTCTTTTAATACTTTCAATAGATTTTCTTGGGTTCTATTCAATGGAATCATCGCTTTGTTGGAAATGGTTTTCATAAAAGTTATTCTTGCCAAATCATAATCATCTAGTGTTGCAACTAGAGTTCCATCCCCAAGATTCTCCCTTTGCCCTTGATGTAAAACTGCACTTGCACAAATATAATCCAAGAATCGTTTGAAATATGTTCTCATTACTAAATCTTGTGGGAAGAATTCAACAAGTTGAGAAGCAAAAGGGACTTTCACCTTATACGCTATTAAATGCCTACGTGCATTTGCAAGGGTTATATCTGGTTGGTTTTTGTTTTCTCCTGAATAAGTTTTTGCTGTTTCTGTCATTACCTTCTTTGTTAATTCTTCGCTTGTATCAAGGTGTATAAATGGGAATCTCCTTATCATTTCGTCTTCAGTTGAATTTGTAAAAGTAGTTACTACCATATTTGGTTTTCCTTCTATATCTATATCTAATGCTTTCTGATCTTTGGTTACTGTGCCACGCTTATCTCCACTTGCCATTATCTTAAATCCTTGAGAATTGATTAATTCATCTGTTGGGTCTTCAATATGTAGAACTTTTCCATCCCAAGTCCATTCTTTGTCTTTGTTATGCCAGTAATTAAAAACTTCTGGTGAAAGTTTATTCCTATGGATATAACTAATTTCTGGTTCTAAAAGTATATTACATAACGCTTTCACTAATCTATCCTTTCCTGCTCCTGAAGATTCCGATAGAACTATGTTTTTGCTTTCGGCACTTGCATTACTTACAAGTCTTGTAAAAATACTTATTGTTAATGCAATGATTGTGTCTTCCTCTCCTTGAAATGATTTACTAACTTCGTCAAGGATTAATTGTATTAAATTAGGGTCTTTCAAAACATCGTCTACATATTTTGTTTTGGAAATAGCACCTACCGTATTACATAAATTATTTTCAAAAACAGAATTTGGTTGTTTTATTTCTTCTTCCATACTCCACTTCCAGAGGGAGTATGAAATTCTTTTATCCTATCGTATGCTATGAAAACCTCTTTATCGCCCTTTGAAAGTAATACTCCATCTTCATCAATCTGTGTTACAATGCCGTAATAAAAAAATAAAGCATTTGGATTGTTGAAGTGGCTTACCCCAATGGATAGAGATTTTCCCAGATAGGGTTTGAATTTATCTTCATTCATTTTTTCCCTCAATTATTTATTCATTATTTCTACATTTACAAAATACATCAATTAACATTTTAATCGCACATTAAAAAGCGATTCCCACAAAATGGGCATTTATTATTGTTAGGTATATTCTTTAATTCACGATAACACGCATAACAAATAATAGAAATCACCTACTCCTAAATTTTTGATTTAAACAGAATCTACATAATTGGTGGAGATAAGTGTAGGAAGAAGAAAATCCACACCTATCTTCAGAGATAAATTATAAGGAGGAGAGCTGAAAAAATTAATTTGCCTCCCAAACAAGCTCCCCTCGTTTGTAATTATGACAGTTTGGAAGGTGAAGAACTATTCCTATTGTAGTTAGAAGCTACTACAAAAGGCTCAAAAATCCCATTGAATAGAAGAAATAATGGGATTGTAATGAGATTAAAATCGGTAGGCTTGAAAAATAGTTTTGCCTACCTGTAAAATATGCCTAATGGGATGGTTGAAGGTTGAAAAGCCACCCTGCTTTAGAATCTTTTTCACAAAATCGCTTAATTCGAATAGTTGGTGGAGCAGGGAAAGAATCTGCTCCATATTTTCAAATATGCCTTTCTGAGAAATAACTACAAACTGGTTTTAATAACATTTTACTTACATCTACATCTTCAACAGGTGTAGTTCCCTAATAAATTAAGGAAAATCAAGTTTTGACGATGATATCTGGATAATCTCGTGGATTGTCTAACTCGCCTAGTTTGAACTTCAGGGTTTGATAATCTGTGGGTGATAAAATATATTTTTCAACAACATCCAAATCAAGACAATGAAAATCACTCGCTGGTGTGGTTGTGCCAAATCCTTGTTTTATCAGATTTAAATCGTGATCGAGTGTTAATGGTTTTTCTCCAAGAACCTCGTATTGAAGTTCCTTCTGATTTTTGACATCATAGAGTTTTACTCTCCGAATAGTTAGAACATTATTTTCTATTACAAGAAAAATCTGCTTGTTTTTTGGGTGTTGCAAGATCGTTTTAGGGACTACTTCACTTAAATCAATCATTTTAAAACCCATCCCCTTTGGTAACAGTTTTAAATCCAATTTTAGGTATTGAAAAATCTGTTGATTTATGAATTGAAACTCGATAAACATTCCCATCCTCATTTATTATCATTTCATCTGGTGTAATTATATCATCTGCGTTGCATAATTTTAAAAATCGTATCTTGCTTGGTTCATCTTTAACTTGATCTTCCAGATATGCTTTAACGGAAATCCCTCTTTTAGTTGCATTATGGCGTATTAAATCTTCAGTAAGTTTATTCTCCTCTGCCTTTGTTAAATTCCCTCTGCTTTCATTCTTGATTTCAGTTAATCTTTCCCGCAATTCATCTAATTGCCCTTGCAGTTGTTCATAAAAAATGTTCATATCAGTTTGTGTAAGTGGTTCATCCATCTTATTGCAACCCACCTTCAATTATTTTCTTCTTTGGTGGCTTTGGAGCTTCAGGTTTTAATCCAATAGGGTTATTATGATCATCATACGTTACTTTGGGAGTTCTCCAAGAACCTCGAGCAACCACAGTATCAGATTTTCTCTTTTTAGTCATATTAAATCTTATTCCTTCTATTAAAAAATAAAAAACAGTTGACATACATATATCTGTGCTTTCAGATATTTCAAATATTCAGTAAAAAATGATTTAATCTCAAAATTCCTTCTTTAACATAAAAGTTTTTTTTCCATGCTCATCTGTTGAAATTATTGGCTTATAATCTTCTTTATCAAGTGTTGGTTCATTTGAATGTTTATCATAAGTTGTTTTTGGTTCACTGTTTGCCTCAGCCTGGCTTAAAGTTTTAAAAGTTTCCTTAAGTTCGTTTTGTTCCTGTAAATTGAGTGCTTGTAGCTTAATATCACTACAACGATTATTAAGAAATGTTCGACTTGATTCCAAGTCTTTAACATCAACTTGCAACTCCTGTTTCTGTTGATCTAAATGGGTGATCCCTTGTTGTTGGAGTTCTATTACCTCTCCTTGTGTTTTAACTATTTCATCTCCAAGTTTTAGGGCTTTTCCCTGTAAAACCAGTTTTGCTCGATAAAATCTTTCGATTTCCGATTGCTTTTCTATTCTACTCTTAAATTCTTTTAATAGCACCATATCAATTTTCATATTTATTTTTTAACCTCAATATATAGCGTGACGAGAAATTTATTCCTCTTCCTCATCATCAATTATTTCAGCTTTCGTATAAGGTGCATGCTTATCTTCTTCGTTTTGTTGTAGTAACATTAATCTTTTTTCTTCTTCGGTCCATTCACTAATGCAATCTGCTTGGTTATCAATTTCATATTTCAACTTCTTTTTCATTCTCTCCAAATTTCTTAAATAATCCCTTTTGCCTTTAATATTCCCCTCTAATTCTTTTAATTTCTTCTGATGCTTCTGAAATTCTAAATCATTCCTTGGATTACCTAATCTCGTAACTCTTTCCAAATCTGCCCTTGTTCGATTATTACCATATCTACGTTTATGTAAGTATTTAGATTGTCTTTTTGCCCCTGTATCTGCGAGTGTTCCCTTCTTCCAAAATCTTGAAAGATATTCTGCTATCAGTTGTTTCCCAGTAAATTCTCCATAAGTTTTATTTGGATGAACAAAAACTGCAATAAATCCTTCTCCAACAGGGATAACTATCAAATATCTCTTTCTTGCACTTGCTGTTTTTGAAATTTCAACTCTATCTTTCGCCCAACGATTGCAAACATTCTTTTTTTCCATATTTCCAAAAATCCCCACCAATTAAAAACTAAAAATTCACATTAAACAAATTTAAAAATTATTCATCCCAATTTATCTTGGGATAACGAATTGCTTTGATGTATTTCGTGTATTTTTCTGGACTAATAATTGTACTGCTACTAGGTGCTACTGTGGGATTCATAGAAGTCTAAAAGAAAAGTTAAAAGTGTTTTGTTCTTCTTTTTCAATTTCTTGTTTAGATCACAAAATCTTTTTTGTTCATCTTTATCAAGATATACAACTAATTTTCTCATCAACTACTCCAATAATTTAACATTAAAAAACATAAATTACAAAAACTTACTTCAAATTTCAAAACCATTAATGTTCTGCAACTTTTCAATAGCAACCCATTTCATATTTTATTTCTCCTTTTATTTATTAATTCATTAGCACAATTATTGCAATAACTATGCCCTTCTAACAAATGTTCGCTTTGTTCCTTTTGCTCTATTGATATTTCGCATAGACATTCTTCACAATACCACATCCTTTAGCCATCTCATCTCCAAAAGGTAATTCAAATCTTTAAATCTATCTGGTGTTCCTAAAGAAATTGGATTAACAGAGTAGTTAGAGGAGAATTCTAGACCTACTCCATCAATCTTTTTATTAAGGTTTTTATACCGTCTATATATTACCGATATTTGCAGGTTGAAAACATCGTGGAACCCCAGTAACATTTATTAGTCTGTGCTCCATATGAAAAGTGGTAAAAAACACAAAGTGCGATGGGATGAAAAAAACTTGTGTAAAAATTACATGAATTAGAGTAAATACTATAAGTGATGTGAAAGCATATGAAAGAAGTAATAAAAAGTGTAGATGCAAGCTACGACACAGATTCAATACAGGTGTTAGAAGGACTCGCAGCAGTTAAACAAAACCCTGCTATGTATATTGGTAGTACTGATGAGCGTGGTCTTCATCATCTTGTTTATGAAGTAGTTGATAACAGTATAGATGAAGCACTTGCAGGCTATGCAACAAAAATAATTGTAGAACTCAATAAAGATGGCTCTGTTACAGTTGACGATGACGGTAGAGGAATACCTGTAAGAGAACATCCAAAATATAAAAAATCAGGTTTAGAACTAGTACTGACAACACTGCATTCTGGTGGAAAGTTTGACAACAAGGCATATAAAGTATCTGGTGGACTGCATGGTGTTGGCGTATCTTGTGTAAACGGACTCTCAGAATGGCTTGAAGCATGGGTTCGTCGTAATGGCAAAGAATATTTTCAAAAATATGATCATGGCAATCCTATTTCACCTGTAAAAGAGGTTGGAGAATCATCTAAAAATGGTACAACTATTAAGTTTTTACCAGATCCCAAAGTCTTTGAAACAACTGATATTAATTATGAAACAGTTGCAAATAGATTAAAAGAACTTGCTTTTTTAAACGCTGGCCTTGTAATAGAACTCTTTGATGAACGCACTGATAAAAATGAAACTTTTCGCTTTGATGGCGGGATTAGAGAGTTTGTTTTACATATTAATCGTAATAAAAACGTGCTCCACCCAGATCCAATTTATCTGTATGCTGAAAAGGAAGATTTTGAAGTAGAAATAGGAATACAATACACGGATGGATATACTGAAAATATTTTCACTTTTGCCAACAATATCAATACAAATGAAGGTGGAACACACCTGTCAGGTTTCAAAGCGGCACTCACCCGTGTTCTGAATGATTATGGTAAAAAGAATAATATGTTTTCTAGCGAAGATTTTAGTCTAAGCGGTGAAGACTGCCGTGAGGGAATTACTACTATTATTTCTTGCAAGGTTCGTCATCCACAGTTTGAAGGACAAACAAAAACAAAACTTGGTAACTCAGAAGTTAGAGGTGCAGTGGAAAGCCTTACAAATGAGAAACTCTCTGAGTTTTTTGAAGAAAACCCTATTGTTGCAAAAATAATTCTCGAAAAAGCAATTAATGCGAGTCGCGCTAGGGAAGCTGCAAGAAAAGCACGTGAACTAACACGACGAAAAGGACTACTTGAATCCTCTGCACTTCCTGGAAAACTTGCAGATTGCTCAAGTAGGGATCCTGCAGAAACAGAGATATATATCGTCGAAGGAGATAGCGCCGGCGGAAGTGCAAAACAAGGAAGAAATAGAGAATTTCAGGCGATATTACCATTAAGAGGAAAGATTTTAAATGTTGAGAAAGCACGCATGGATAAAATGTTGAAAAACAATGAAGTTCTTGCATTAATTACTGCGATAGGTACTGGTATTGGTGAAGAGTTTGATATTGAAAAAGCTCGTTATCATAAAATTATTATTATGACCGATGCAGATGTGGACGGTGAACATATTAGAACACTTCTTCTTACGTTTTTCTATAGATATATGCGACGGCTTATTGAAGAAGGTTATTTGTATATTGCTCAACCACCACTTTATAAAATTTCCAAAGGAAAACAAATAAATTACGCATATTCTGAACGGGAGAGAATGGAAAAAGTAAAAGAAATGGGTGAAGCCGGAGTTGGTATACAACGCTATAAGGGTCTTGGAGAAATGAATCCAAGTCAGCTATGGGAAACTACCATGGATCCTGAAAATAGGATGACTCTTCAGGTAAGAGTTGATGATGCAGTAGAAGCAGATGAACTATTTACCATTCTTATGGGTGAAAAAGTAGAACCTCGTCGTGAGTTTATAGAAGCTCATGCAAAAGAGGTAACTAATTTAGATATTTAGGGTGACATATTATGACTGATAATGAACAACCAAAAAAAGAATATATTAGACCAATAGAATCTGAGATGAAACGAGCATTCATAGATTATTCTATGAGTGTTATTATGAGTCGTGCATTACCTGATGTAAGAGATGGTTTAAAGCCAGTTCATAGAAGAATTCTGTATGCTATGAATGATATGGGCCTTGCAAGTAACAGAGCATATAAAAAATCTGCACGTGTCGTCGGAGAGGTGCTTGGTAAATATCATCCACATGGAGACCAAGCGGTTTACGATAGTATGGTTCGTATGGCTCAAGATTTTTCACTTCGTTATCCACTTGTTGATGGACAAGGCAACTGGGGTTCTGTCGATGGAGATAGCGCTGCAGCTATGCGTTACACGGAAACGCGCATGTCAAAAATTTCTAATTTAATGCTTCAAGATATAGAAAAAGAAACTGTTGAATGGACTGATAATTTTGATGGAAGTCTTAAAGAACCTGTTATGCTACCTGCAGTTTTACCAAACTTACTCATAAACGGTGCATCAGGTATTGCGGTTGGTATGGCAACTAATATGCCACCGCATAATCTAACAGAAGTTATAGATGGAGTTATAACACAGATTAATAACCCTGATGTTAGCACTGTTGAATTAATGAATATTATTAAAGGTCCTGATTTTCCAACAGCTGGAATTATCTATGGTAAAGGAGGTATTTTACAAGCATATTCTGAGGGAAAAGGACTTATTAGAGTTCGTGCTAAAACCCATATCGAGGGGGACGAAAAAAAGAAGATAATCATAACTGAGCTTCCTTATCAAGTCAACAAATCCAATCTTTTGAAAACTATTGCTGATCTGGTTAAAGATAAAAAAATAGAGGGCATTAGTGATCTTCGTGATGAAAGTGATAGAGAGGGTATGCGTGTTGTAATTGAGCTTAAACGTGATGCAATAGAAGATGTTGTCTTATCTCAGCTTTTCCAGCATACTGAGATGCAGACTACGTTTGGGGCACTTAATCTTGCAATAGTTAATGGTGAACCAAAAATTCTAACACTTAAAGAAATGATCCAGCATTTTATTGAGTATCGTATTCTTATTATAACTCGCCGTACAACCTATGATCTTAAAAAAGCTCAAGAAAAAATGCATATCCTTGAAGGTTTCATGATTGCCCTTAAAAACATTGATGAAGTAATTAAGATAATACGTGGTAGTAATACTGCTGATGAAGCAAAAAATCGCCTTATGAAACGTTTTAGTTTATCTGAGATACAAGTTAAAGCAATTCTTGATATGCGTCTTCAAAAATTAACTGGTATGGAAATAGAAGCAGTTAAAATTGAGTATAATGAAACTAAAAAACTTATTGAATACCTTGAATGGATTTTATCAGATAAACAGCATATTCTTGATGAAATCAAAAAAGAACTTTTAGATATTAAAGAAAAATTTGGTGATAAAAGGCGTACTGAGATAGTTGAAGGTGAAATAGATATTGAAATTGAGGATCTTATCCCTGTTCAGGATGTAGTTGTCACAATTACAGAAACAGGTTACTTAAAGCGAATTCCCTGTGAAACATATAGGGTTCAGCATCGCGGTGGTAAAGGATTAATCGGCATGGAAACCAAAGATGAAGATATAGTAGTTGATTCTTTTGTTACAAGTACCCATGATTATATCATGTTTTTTACAAACCAGGGTAAAGTATTCTGGCTTAAGGGATATAAGATACCTGAAGGTAGTCGTCATGCTAAAGGTAAAGCAATAATAAATTTACTACCACGTTTAGAAGAAGGTGAATACGTGGAAACAGCAATTCCAATCCATGAGTTTGATGATGAGCATTACCTAGTTTTTATAACAAAAAATGGTATCATCAAAAAAACAGCGCTTTCTGCATATAGTAACATAAGAGTAAATGGTGTACGTGCAATTAATCTTGAAGAAGGCGATGAACTCATTGAAACAAAACTATCAGATGGAAAACAAACAATTATGATAGCAACAGCAAACGGTCAAGCATGCAGATTTAACGAACAAGAAGCAAGACCAATGGGACGTGTAACACATGGAGTAATAGGTATACGACTCAGAAAAGGCGACAAGGTAGTTTCAATGGCAGTGGTTGGTGAAGAAGGAAATCTATTAACTATTACAGAGAATGGGTATGGAAAGCGTTCACCTATCAGTGAATATCGTAAAACCCATCGTGGAAGTAAAGGAGTGCGAACAATTGTTACAAACAAGCGTAATGGCCAAGTAATTTATGTAAAAGAAGTCATTGAAGAAGACGAGATAATGCTTACAAGCAAAGGTGGAATGGTTGTAAGAATACCTGTTAAAGACATACGAATACAAGGTCGTAATACAATGGGAGTAAGAATTATGAAACTTAACGAGGGAGACAAAGTGGTTAGTGTAGCAAAAATAGTTGAAAAAGATGAAGAAGACGAATGCGGAGCAGAAAACAAAGAAGAAAATTAATTTTTTATACAGGTCTTTCTTTTAGTGGATACCAATCAACACCAGTGATAAAGCAAGGAAAAGTAAATATCGGAAAGTTCTTGCTTTGTAAGTAACCAAAAATAAACTTAGGAATTACTCGTGGTCTATTCCAATAATTGTTGTTATAATAATTCTTTGTTTTACCAATTGATTTTACACAAAAAGGAGTATTTATTATGGTATTGTTCTCGATATTATTATCATATGGTTTTAAAAAGAGACTAAATCCAAATATGTTTTCGTCCAGAATATTTTCATAAAAAATATTATAAGAGGATTTATAAGAAATTCTGATGCCTTCAGTGTTATGATGTATATAGTTTTTGTAGACCTTATTGTTTTTAGATGAGGTCATAACTGTTATTCCTGCAATGTTATTATACACTTCATTATATCTAACAGTGTTATTTGATGATTTATAATCTAGACAAACCCCAAATATCATATTTGATGCATCAATATATTGTATACTACAATTATGAGAATAGAATAAAATTATTTCACCATAAGTATCTTTAGAGGTAACATTTTCTATTAAACATTTATTACAAAAATATAAAAGAATCGGAAAATCAACCTCTGTAAAAAAACTATTATTTATTGTAGCATTTGAACAATTAACAAGAATAATTTGTCCGGCATCATCAGGTACTGTAAAATTAGTTTTATTTTTTATATAATATAAAGGCTTACCATTTGCGGTATTATTTTCAATTATATGTAAAACACTTTCAATAGTAAAAGAATCAGTTGTATGCTGATAGTTTCCAATTAGTATACTATCATTTAAAAAATCGTTATTACAAATAGTAAGATTATATGCAGTATCTAGTGCACAGATTCCAAGTGTATTCCACATTATAATATTATTTTTAATGATTACATTTGATGAATTAATAAAAACACCGGAGTTATCCCAAGAAGTATTTTCACCTAATCCATTTATTATTGAAAAATTTTTAATTATTACATAGTCTGAATTAACTGAGATTGTGCTCTTTAAATTTAGAATACCATTTATGATTGTATTATATTTATTTTCACCAACGAGAGTGATTTTCTTTTCTACTATAATATTTTCATAATAAACGCCGTTTCTAACGAAAATTGTATCTCCAGGATGTGCATTATTTATTCCAAGTTGAATAGTAGAATAATCATCTGGAATTATAATATCTGATAAAATTGACATTACTAAATCATATTTTTTATTATCTACTTGTAAACCATTTATGCCTAAGATAGATAATAAAATTAGACAGATTAGAAAAAAACTTAATTTTAGAATTTTAAAATTAAATTTCATAATTTATTATAAGAAAAATATATATTTAAGTATTTTGTTAAAAATATATCAAAGTTTAAAATATTTAGAATTTAGAATAAAGATAATAACAAATACAATACTTATAAATAAGAATAGTAAAAATATTTATATTTGAAATGGATTTAATATATTTATAAAATTTTTATATAGGGGGAAGACAAATATGAAAAAAATCCTAAGTATTCTCGTAATAGTGTTTTTAATAATAAGTGGAATTGGAGCTGTTGCATTAAATAATCAAGAAACGGATAATACAATTATAACAAACTCATCTGATATAAAGTTTTCAACATTTGAAATAAAAGAAACAAATGAAGGATACAATACGATAGAGATGAATGATGTTTCAAATTATTTAATGGAACCAGGAAGACCTATGCTTCCAAAAGTTGTAAAAACTTTTGAGCTGCCTTTTGGTGTTAAAAATGTTAAAGTGGATGTAAATGTATATAACATAGATGAAAAGTTTGTCCTAAAGGAGATACAACCCTCTGCAAGAATGCTACCCTTGACCACAACTGAACAAACAATTTATATAAAACAAGAAAAAGATTTATCAATATACAATAGTGACGACCCTTATCCGTCTGATTGGTATACATATAGTATTCGTTCTGGTTTAAATAGTGAAAACAAAAGAGTGACTTTTGTAATTGTTCATATTTATCCTATAAAGTATATTCCAAATCAAGAAAAATTGCTTATCGCTGAGAGTAGTAATATTAAGGTTAATTATGAAAAAAAGGTCGAAACTAAGTTAGATGTATTATCATCATATGATCTTGTAATTATCACGCCGTCTAAGTTTGCAAAAGAGCTAAAAAGGCTTGAAACTCATAAAAATGATATCAGAATTAAAACATTTATTAAAACAACTGAAGAAATATATGATGAATATCAAGATAGAGATGAACCTGAAAAGATTAAATATTTTATAAAAGACACAATTGAAACATATGATATTAAATATGTTCTTCTGGTAGGTGGTTTGAAATCACAGGTTTATGCTGAACCAAAAGATGATACTAATCATGGAAGCAAAGGGTGGTATCTACCAGTACGTTATACAAATTTATATGATAAACCAAAATTCCCACTTTCTGCAGAAGCAGAAATATATTTTGATCCTGGTGTAATAAGTGATTTATATTATGCAGATATCTACAACGGAACAGGCGATTTTTCAAGTTGGGATACAAATAATGATGGTATATTTGCTGCTTGGGGTCATCCTGATCCTGATGTTAAAAATGATACAGGTATAGACTTGATTCCAGATGTGTGTGTAGGACGTTTAGCATGCCAAAGTTTAAAAGAAGTAAAAACAGTAGTTGATAAAATTATAAATTATGAAACAAGCTCTGTAAAAGAATCAGACTGGTTTAATAAAATGACTGTTATATCAGGTGATGGATTTTTAGACCAAGAGGATCTTAATTTCAAATGGGATACAAATGGATTACCAACAGGTGAATATACGATTTGTGCTCAGAGTATAAATCCTGAGGGAATCTCTGGACCAATTGATGAGATAAATGTAACACTTGATAAGACACAAAACACAACTCTTACTTTCAACCATGATGACAATCTTTTAGTTCCAAACTTCCCCAAGTATCCAGCACCACCAATTGCAGAGATAGTATCGGTTTCTGAGGGAAATATACTAGGTAATTCTGATTATAAGAAAACACCTGGTGAAAGTGAAGCATATAATAATGATTTTAATCCCTGGGCTAACATAAGCTATGTAAACGGTATTCTCACAATCCGTGGTAAATCATATGATCCAAAACCATATGGAAATTTAACAGACATTCATGTTTGGATAAAAGACCAAAATGGAGATGTAATTTTTTCTGACTGGAGATATGACTTAGAAATGTACTATGAAGGTGAATGGACTACTGGTGAAAAAGTATTATATAATCGTGGTGGAGCATTGTATTACATGGATGATTTTGAAAAAGAAATATATTGGACTTCAAATGGTAAATATATCACTCAAGAGGATATTATAAATGCTTTAAACAAAGGTAGCGGTTTTGTATTCATGTCAGGTCATGGAAGCCCCAACTCATGGGGTGACCAGTATCCTGGTATACCAGGTAACCGTCAACATGGAAGTGCAGGTAGTTTAACTGTTACAAACATAAGACTTTGGGCACCCTATATATCATTTCCATTATATCCAGTTGATGGTTTAAACAACGGCGAAAAACTACCAGTTGCTATAATAGGTGGATGTCACAACAGCCAGTTTAATGTTTCAATGATTCCTGGTTTATATCAAGGACTAATATTTATTTTCAAATTTTTACCGGATAACTACATGTGGTGTCATGGAACGCCTGTGCCTGAATGTATGAGTTGGAGACTTATAAGAAACCCAAATGGCGGTGCAATTGCTACAATTGGTAACACAGGTTTAGGGTATGGTATGCCTGGAAAAGTATTAACAATTGGTGGTGGAGACGGTTGGATTACAATAGAGTTCTTCAGACAATACGGTGAACATAATCAGACTGTTTTAGGACAAACTCATTCTCAAGCAATTACAGAATACATAAAAACATTTGATATGACTGATCTCGAAGCAGGCCATCCTAAATCAGTACAACAATGGGTACTACTAGGAGATCCAAGCCTTCAAATAGGTGGTTATTAATAAAAATCATCTATCTAAACTTTTTTTATTCTATTAAATAAAAATTTTATAGTTTTCCTACAAACTCATTTACCTTTTTTATCAATCTGATACAAGATCATTCCATGTTTGAGCAACTTTTCCAATTTTAAATTCTACTGCTAATACCTTTACCAGCTTATTCGCTAAGAGGAATTTTTGCATCTTCTTCAACCAATGAGTATTAATAAGATGATATTTCTTTTGGAAGTGGTACAATTTTACTTGAGTAGAAGATAAATAGATATTTGCCATTATATTCGATGTCATGTTTGTTTTATCGGTTGTGAATATCTATGTTACTACCAGAAAATAACCAGCTTTTAACATTTCCTAAATGAGAAAAATATACAATAACATACTTCATTAATTCAACAAAAGTTAATTTAAATTTTTATATAAAATATATTTAATACTCTTACTCTTTTGTAAAGATAAATTGTTAAATACGTTTACATTATTTAAAAAGATATATGTCAATTGAGCAAATCAAAGTAGGTTTTGATAACTTTAGCTATATTATATATGATTTAATAAATAAAGAATCAGCTGTTATTGACCCAAGTATTAATATAAACAAACAAGTTGATTTTTTAAAAGCAAAAAAACTTGATTTAAAATATATTATTAATACTCATCATCATAGAGATCATACACTTATGAGCGATAAACTCAAAAAAATGTATCCAGAAGCAAAATTAATTATCTCAGAGACATATAAAAGAAGATTAAATATAAAATCAAAGCTTAAGGTGTCTGAAGGTTTAAAATTAGAAATAGGAAGTATACATCTTAAATTCTTACTAACACCAGGACATACACCAGATGGGTTATGCATAATAGTTGATGATAAAGCAATTATAACAGGTGATACACTTTTTATTGATAATTGTGGCAGAGCAGATTTACCAGGTGGAAATATAAATGATTTGTTTAACAGTTTGCAGAAGATAAAACAATTATCAGATGATATAGTAGTTTATCCCGGTCATGATTATGGACCTAAGCTTTTTGACAGCCTTATTAATCAGAAAAAAACAAATAAAACATTACTTGCTAGAAACCTAGATGAGTTTTCAAAAATACCTTGAGATATAGATTATGGAAAAATTTAAAGGGGTTTAAAATCCCTTAAAGTTTTGTTTTTTAGGTTTATATTATTTGGTATTAATTTGGAGGCGTATAAGGATTAAATGCTGGGTCTCCATAGAGTACGTATTCATGAAAAGAAGTGTATTTTGAAGCTATATGAGTACCGTATCCCTCGTCTCCACCACTACTGTCTAATGGTGGGCTCCACCAGAGTTCCCAGTCTTCATCTTCTGGCAAATATTGGTTTTTTGCATCTCTAAATGCTCTACCTACTGTTGCATCATCCTCTGAAAGATAATTGCACATATCGCTATATATTTTTACACCAAAGTGGAATTCTGGAAAGATTCCTTGTTCAGCTTTCTTTTCCCACTGCCTAAGATTTAACTCTGTACTCAATTTTGTATCAAACATATAGTTCTTTATGTCTAGATAACCTCCAACTATGTTTGAACCAGTGGTCGATGCAACTAGACAATTAACTCCTGAATGTATGAAAGATTGTCCTATGTTTTCTTTTGGGTACATACCAGTTATTTTACCACAGAAACAACTCTCTAGCCACATAAATGATGGACCAAATTTAACAGTTGCTACTTTTCGTGGAGTGTATGCTCCAACATCTTCTAGACTTCCACCAGGGCCCCAGAACCCTCCAACAAAATGAGGTAGTACTGTATTTTTCAGAATTTTTGACCATAGATTTGGAGCATTTAATATAACTCCATCAAAACTTGATGATACAAGATCGAGCCCAGCCATGCCAAAGTTATATGATGAACCATGACCTGTGAGCCATAGGAAGTTACTGTTTTCTAGTATTTCTCTTCCTTTAATATTTCCTTCACCAGCAAGTTCCTTGACCTGGTTTTTATTAAATGTAAGTTTGTTCCAAAGATTTGTGGTTTTAAGTGCATCAATTGCTTCATCACTAAGTCCATCTACCATAGCAGATTCATGTAGGGCTGTTAAAACATTAAATCCAGAATCTTTTCCTACCTCGTTTTCAATTGCTTGGGAAAATATCTTGGTAAAACCAGTATCATATTTCCAAGGACCTTCCACATAGTTAACAAGACCTCCACTAAGGGTATTAATAAGGTTCAAAATCTGCTTAGATATTGGGAGATGATTTAAAGTTTGAACCCATAATGGTTTTCTAAAATCTAATCCTGCACCAAACAAGTTACCATAGTTCTCTTTCCATTCTTTTAATTCTGCATTTAAAAGTATATCATTATAAAAGATAGTTCTAATAATCAATGCATCGGCATCTTGTACATCCCAACCAGTAATACGACCAACGATATTTTCAATAAACGGATAATCTTTAGAATATATATCCTTTGCTTGGTTTGACCAATCGTATTTAACAGGATCTATATTTCCATAAATATTATCACTTTGTGTTCCCCCACCACCAAAATTAACTGCAGCGGTATCATCAACACCATCTCCATCTATATCACCAATTGGTTCGACATCGTTTTGATATATATAACTAGGTAAAACCATTCCCCCACCAACTATAGCAATATATACTGGATTTTCTCTATAATACTCCTGAAGTATTTCGATGTCACTGTCTTTATTATAATCAATTTCTGCTATATCCGCAAGAATTTTATTTAACGGCTGATGAATATTATCGTAAACATGTCTGTTTGACATTATAACTAAATCAGGATTTCTACCAGGTAAATAATAACCAGGACATGTTTTACCACTATCTGTTCTAACATCATCATCTGCTGTAAAAGCAAAATCCTCTTTAGCAAATATTATTCCTTTATGATAAGCCGTAAGATACGGTGCAATAGAAGATAATCCTTGCATCATTGGATACTTCGGATTTTCCAATTTTTTAACTATAACTTTTGCTGATAATTCACCTTCTTTTAAAAGAGACCAGCGACCAGATGCTGTTACTTTATAGGTTTTTCCACCACAATCATACAAAACTTTCACAGTACTAGCACTGTCCTCTATTACGTTACCTGTTCCATCTCTTGTTGCTGGTCCACCTGAAGTTTTTATTGCACCAAGAGTTAAGCCTCCATCTGCAGGGTTAAGATCAAATTCTGTATAATCGCCAAATTCATCTACACCGTCTAATTCATGGTTATAACCAACTAGTTCAACAAGCGCATATTTATAGTCATCAGGAATTGTAAATTCCCATACTACTTTTGCAGTGAAATAGTGTATAAGAAAACCAAGCGTACTGTCTCTGTTCATAGTTGTTGATGTAACAACTTCAGGACCAAAGTAATATTCTACAGTATCCAGTACTTCTGGAGGATATGCATCTATTGGATTTGCAAGTGTTATATAGTCTAATCCTCCAAATTTTTCTTTAACTAAATAACTTGTGTTTTCAATTATTTCATCTACGGTATTAAATTTCAAATAGCTATAAACCTCTTGGTATCCTTTAAGATCACCACAAACTATAACTTTTTTTACTCCAAGATTAGTTAAAACATTTACAACTTCACGGTCTACTTCATCACATACAATAACAGGAATGCTAAGATAAGACGCTATCGGAACGGCGTTAACCCCTAAAGAATACCCCTCCGTATTATTCTTGATCAATATTGCTGCAGCACTTTTAACCCAGTATTTCTCAGTAAGCTTTAATGAAAAATCTTTTATAGAGTCGTGTCCCATTTCATCTAAATTAGTATCTTTGTAATTATTCAAGTAATTATTTTGTAGTTGTTCTATAGAATCTGAAGTATTTTCAAAACTTTTAACATATAATGGAATTATTTCTTGTTCACCTTCAACATCATAGTGAACTGCTAACGGTGTTGCAATCAATGGATAAAACGGATCTGTATCTGCTACAGTTATTGCTCTAGGTACATCCTTAATAATACCACTTAAATCCGTAAAATCTTTCATATCTGCATAGCTAAACTCTTCGTGCATTGGATTATAATAATATATACCAACAGAGGCTAGAATCAATATAACTAAGCCTAAAGCTACAATTATTTTATCATTTTTTTTCATTATTTTTATCCACCGTTTAACCGTTTAAATATTATATTATGACAATAGTATATCTAATAGAAAACATTAATTTTATTCTATATAATCCTTTCTATTAAAATGCATTTTAATTAAATAAGTTATAATAATGATTTAATGAACAATACATTTAATAACAAAATGTTTTATTACCCAAAACTCAAAGGAGAAAAAAAATGACAGATATTGAGATGTCAAAACAACTACAAGATCAGATAAACAGATTACAACAGATTAGAATGCAACTACAGATGTTAATGCAACAAAGGCAACAGGTAGATTTAAGACTTAGAGAAATAGAAGAAGCAACATCAGAACTAGAAAAAACAGACGAAAAAACAGCAATTTACAAAAGTATAGGTTCACTTTTAATTAAAACAAAAGGAAAAAACGATGTTTTAAAGGAATTAAAACAAAATAAGGAGTCACTTGAACTTAGAAAAAGCACACTTGAAAAACAAGAAGGAATAACAAAAGAAAAACTAAATGAACTACAAAGCAAAGTTCAAAATTCTTTAAATGTCTCTGAAACAAAAGAAGAAAATTAAATTTTGAGCATATTTTGGTTGTGATAATATAGATATCTTAGATGAAAAAGAAAATAAAAAATCAATTTTACAATATAAAAAAAAAACAAGTATTTTATCTAAGACTATTTTCATAATCGGAGTTATTTTAATTAGCATCTCTGCCTTTTTACTATTAATATCATCAGCAGAAAACGAATATATAGTTTTATCAGAAATTTTCTTATCTTTATCAATAATTTTATTTGCGTTTTCAGCCATTATATATTTTCTTAAAAGACAATTTGATAAACTTGAAAACATCGCTAATAATATAGAAAACAATGACTATGAAAAAGATTTTAGGGGAAATGATAATTAAAAATTAAAGATTATTCAATCTATTTTCCATATCTTCTATGTCTTTTTTGTACAGTTCTAATTGCTTGTAAAAAATCTCTTTTTTGAAACGCAGGCCAGTACACATCAGAAAAATATAATTCTGAATAAGCTAGTTGCCATAATAAAAAGTTTGATATTCTCTCTTCACCCGATGTCCTAAGTATAATATCTGGATCAGGTAAATCTTTTGTATAAAGATAGTTTGAGACTGTTTGTTCTTTTATTTCTTCTAGTGTTAGTTTGCCTTCTTTTACGTCTTGTACTATTTTTTTTATTGCCTGTATTATTTCTTCACGGCCACCATAAGCAAGTGCTATATTAAACGAATATTTATCATAATTTTCAGTTTGCTTCATTATTTTTTTTGCTGATTTAGCTATTTCATTTGGAAGTGAATCAATATGCCCAATTATTCTAACCCGCACTTGATTCTTATGTATTCTTGAGTCTTTTGATGCATTATCTAGTTCTTGTTTGCATAGGTTCATGAGTGTTTGTACTTCATCTGAGCTTCTATTAAAATTTTCAGTTGAGAAAGCATAAATTGTTAAGTTTTTTATTCCTAGTTCAAAACACCAGTCTAATACTTCTACTATTTTTTCTTTTCCGATTTGATGCCCTGCTTCAGGTTTTAAGCCTAAATCTTTAGCAAAACGTCTGTTTCCATCCATTATTATTGCTAAATGTTTTGGCATAGGATTTTGTTTCGTTTCATCTAATAGTTTTAAATCTTTAAAATCATTAAATCTTTTTGAAATTAAATTGTATGGATCTGAATTGTAAATCATTGAACTTATTTTCCTAAAGGTATTACTTTTTATTGCATATTTTTCTAGGTCGTTGATTTTTTTACCAGCTAGTACTTTAAGAGATTGTTTTTTCCGCGGAATCTTTTTACTACCCCCATTTTATTATATAATAGGTATTCATATTTAAAAATATTTGAAAAAAGTAGATTATTTCTTAAAAAATTTTATGAATATATACTGTTTTAAAAGAAAAAAACTTATTTTTTGTTTTTATTCACAAATTTTTTTATTTCTTCTATATTTTCTATTATAAGCTCTGCTTTTCTAAGTCCAAATCTAAATGGATATGCATCGTTTTCATCTCTTTTAATTGCTATTACAGGATTACCATTATAATCTTCAATTTCTACGACCATTTTATTTGCCTCCTTATCAAATTAGGTAGTTTTATTATATATTATATACTTTTCTTTATTTTATATTACTTTTTACAATTATTAAAATTTTTCCAAACTATATCTTTTATAAACAAAAAAATATGTAAAATAATTAGTTATTTTTATAGTAATTTTCCACTACTCCTTTAAAAAAGTTGATAAACTTAGTGACTTAACCAGTAAACTTTTTAGAAATGGTATCACGGGATATATTACTATTTATCTTGCTAATCAAAAAAAGAAACCTAGAAAACTACCTGATTTTGAGTAACAACCCAAAATTTATTTTAATAGTTGTTTTTTCCTAAATATTTGGGGGTGAGTTTAATCGAAAAGATTGAAAAAGCAATAAAAGAACTTCAAAATGGTAAATTTATACTTATTTTTGATGATGATAAACGTGAAGGAGAAACAGATCTAGTAATATCTTCAGAATATGCAACCCCTGAGTCAATAAAGACTATGAGAAAAGATGGTGGCGGTTTAATATTTTTAATGACCTCTAAAGAAATCGCAGATAAACTAAAATTACCATTTCTATCTGATATGTTTTCTTGTATTAATGATAAATATCCTGTTTTAAAGGAACTAATTCCAAATGATATACCATATGATTCTAAATCTTCTTTTTCACTTTATATAAATCATCGTCAAACATTTACAGGCATTACTGATATCGACCGTAGTCTTACAATGAAACAATTTGCAAATCTTACAAAAAAAGTTAAAAATTTAGATGATGGCTTTGCAACAAAGATTTTTGGAAAAGAATTCCGTTCACCCGGACACATTCCAATTTGTGTCGCAGCAGACAATCTTTTAGATGAAAGAAAAGGACATACCGAACTAGTGATATCTATGATGAAAATGGCAGGATTACCACCTTCTGGTAGTGGCTGTGAAATGATTGGAAACAATGGCAGAGCATTGACAAAAGAAAATGCAAAAAAATACGCAGAAGATAATAATCTTGTTTTCATAGAAGGAAAAGAAATAGTTGAGGCTTGGAAAAAATGGTCAAAGTAATGGCAACAGGAACCTTTGATATATTGCATTTAGGCCATATCTATTTTTTAAAAGAAGCAAAAAAACTTGGTGATACATTAGCTGTAGTTGTAGCAACTGATTCAACTGTTCGAAAACTAAAACATGAACCCATAAACCCCGAGCAAATACGTCTAGATTTGATAAAAGAACTAAAAATCGTTGATCAAGCATATCTTGGTCATGAAAAAGATATATATGAAATATTAAAAGAAATCAAACCTGATATTATTACATTAGGTTATGATCAATTACATGATGATAAAACCATCGAAAAAGAACTTAAAAAAAGAAATATCAACGCAAAAGTAATAAGATTACAAGAATACAAAGGTGGAAGTGATCTAGAAGGAACCCGTAAAATTATAAGTAAAATAATCTCTGCTTATGAAATACAAAAAACGATGGAACGAATAGAAGGAAAAAACAAATGAAAAAAATTGGAATTGCAGATACAACATTTGCCAGATACAATATGGGAAAATCAGCAATAGATGAATTAAAATCCAATAATACAGGTTTTAAAATTATTCGCTACACAGTACCAGGAATTAAAGATTTACCAGTTGCTTGTAAAAAACTTTTTGAAGAGCAAAATTGTGATATTGTAATGGCTCTTGGAATGCCTGGCACAAAACCTATAGATAAACAATGTGCTCATGAAGCAAGTACCGGCCTTATTAAAGTTCAGCTTTTATGTAATAAACATATCTTAGAAGTTTTTGTTCATGAAGACGAAGCAGAAGATGAAAAAACACTTTCGTGGCTTGCTGATAAACGTACTCGTGAACATGCATTAAATTGTTTAGATTTATTGTTTAACCCTGAGAATCTTACCCGCAAAGCAGGTAAAGGGCTTCGTGAGGGATTTAAAGATGCAGGGTCTTTAAGGATGTGAAAAAAATATGGCAAAGGAAGAAAAAATTAGAATTGGAGCTGCTGTATCAGAATTTAATTACGACATTACTATGATGATGCTGGAACGAGCAAAAGAGCACGCAAATTTTTTAGGTGCAGAAATCACCAATATTGTAAAAGTCCCTGGTGTTTTTGATATGGGGCTAGTAATTAAAAAACTACTCGAAAAAAAAGATATAGATGGTGTTATTGCTCTTGGTGCTGTAATTGAAGGAGAAACCGAACATGATGATCTCGTGATTCAAAATGCTGCAAGAAAAATTGCTGATTTATCAGTTGAATACGATAAACCAGTTGGTCTCGGTATTTCTGGGCCTGGAATGACTCGTCTGCAAGCAGAAGATCGTATTGAGCGTGCAAAAGCTGCAGTTGAAGCAGTTGTAAAACTTCATAGAAGACTTAAGCTTTAAAAATATTTAATATTACTTTATTTTTCTTTATTAATCATTTTAAAAAGAGAGGGTAAATGAATAGTGTAAGAGCCATCCTTCTGAATAATAATTGGTTCTTCCTCAAGAAGTCCTTTTATATTGATTTTATAGCTACCAGGACGTTCAATACCAATAGTCTCAAGTCTTCTTTCCTGTTGCATTTCTGATTTAATTTTATCGATTCTTTCTCTCCGATATTTTTCATCTGTTAAAATATCAATATTTTCTTTGTTATCTGGAATGATTTTTTCTTTTTTTTCAGATAAATGTTTCTCCATTGCTTTACGAATATCTTTTGGTTTAATGTTTATCCATTTACCTGATTTATCAACGATTTTTTCTCCTTCAGAACCCATAATCTCTATAAGAGTGTCATTAATGTCTTTACCGACTTCCTCAGTAATTTTCTGTCTTTGTTTTTCGTCAAGCGGTTCCTTTGTAAAGAAAAATCTATTACCACCACATTCAGGACAGCCTTTTAGTAATTGGGATGAACCTTGCTCAAATATTTTCCCACATTTAAGACATTGATGAGGCATTTATTTTGCTCCACTACCTGAAATAATCTTAGTTTGTATCATATCACTATCTTTTTTAATCATCTTTAAAAGGTTAGCAGGGCCAATAAGAGTCATACGTGGCCTTTTAGCCATACCAAAAAGTTTCTGAAGAAAAGTAGGTGTGTCTTCCCCATATCCTTCCATTTCAACTCCAATAAAAGTATCTTGTTCTATTTCCTTCATAGTTCGCTCGATAAGACCTGCTTGTTCTACTGGTGTAAGACCTTGTTCAAGCACAAGAATTTTCCCATTTTTTACTTCTTTAATTATAAAATTTAATTTTTCTTCTGAGGTAAGACCATTGATTTTTTGTCGTGATATAAGATTGAAAGCTATATCTGAATCTTTTTTTGTCATGAAAATCTACCTCCATTTTTTCTTTCGTTTTTTACCAAAGTGTTTAATCATAGTAGAATAAAGAGTATCAGAATTGTAACCAGTTAGAGCACTAATTGGTACCACAGGATGCTGCGGAAATGCTGATTTTAATGTCGCAGGGCTTGAATCTTCCATATCTATTTTATTTGCAGCAATAAGAACGGGTAGGTTTCTTGCCTCCAAGTTTCCAAGTATTGTAACATTAACTTGTGTGAAAGGATCCTGGGTTGAATCCATAACAAGAAGTACTCCATCTACGTTTTCTAATGATTTAATTGATTCAATAACTCCTTCTGTTGCTTCTTTTGCACGAATTTTTGCTTCTTCTTTTGTAAGACCCCATGTGTTCATAAATTCTTTAAAATCAACTTTTGTAGAAATTCCGGGGGTATCAACAATATCCATAAGAAGCGATGAAGCACCATTTTCAACTCTTACATCTTTTTTCCATTTAGCGCGACGGGTTTCGTGAGGAATTTCTGAAACGCTACCCATAATATCCCCGGTCCAGTCACGCAGAATTCTATTGGCAAGAGTTGTTTTACCAACATTTGGGGGACCATAAATACCTATTTTTGCATGTTTTTTACCAAAAATTTTTTGTAAAATAGCAGAAAGTCTACCTTTTCCAAATATTCCCATCCGATTTCTCCTCCTAGCAATTAGGCGAATTTGTAAGAAAAGGTATTGTAATAATAGTTTATTAGTTTAGTGGTATTATATTTTTTTAATAAATAAAATAGATGACCCTTAATTTATTTTTTAATTATATGAAAATACTTAAATATCAACACATTCATTATTGGTCCCCATAATATTAAAGCGGGAGGCATACAAAAATGGTTGAGGAAAATAAAATTAGAAAAAATTATGAAAATTTGGATTCTCTTAAAGAAAAGTTAGTTGCTGTTACAAGCGAAATTGATGCAATTAAAAGCTCTTTTTCAAAAAACACTGAAGATTTATCAAGAATACAAAGTATGCTCAGTGTTGGTCATATCGATGATATCAGTGGAGTAATTGAAAAATACGAAAGCAGTGTTGCTGAAGCAGAAAGACAAAGAACAGAGGCTGCAGAAAGCTCAAAAAAATATAGCGAAGAACTAGAAAAAGAAAAAGAGCGTCTTATAAAACTATGGGATGCATATAAAAATCAGGAAGAAGAACTAAGTAGTACAGAAAGAAGAATTGCAGAATTTGAAAACCGTGCTAAAACTACTGAAGTAACACGAAAACAATTGGAAAGCGATTACACCGCAAGAATTAGAACACTTGAACAAAAACTTACCGAAAATGAAAACAAAGCATACCAGCTTGACGAGTATAAGCAAAAATGCGAAGAAATTAATAACATTAAAAATAATCTAGATACAGAAGTAAATACTCTAAAAGAAGAAAACGAAAGAAAAGAAAAAGAAATAAACGATTTAAACGAAAAACTTGATGAAATGAAAGAAATGGAAAACTACGTTCAATACAAAGAAAAGTACGAGGAAGTAACCGCTGAATACGAAAGAGAAAAAGAAAGATTAACAAAGCTTTATCAACTATATGAGGAAACTGAAAATGAATGCAAAAGACTAAAAGAAGAAAATGCAAACTGGCAAAACTGGTACAATCAGAATATAAATACATTCAACACGCTTTTCTCAACTGCACCACCAGTTACAACAACTCCAATTTCACCTGAAAATCCGATAGACAACCCGACAATAAAAAAGAAAAAGAAACATTTACTAGGTAAAGATTAAAAAACTTATTTTTCTAATTTTTATTCTAATTTAATTAAACTAGTTCCATCTTCTTTTTCAAAAACATATATTATATTTTCCATATCATTTTTAACGTCATCTACATGAGTAATTAAAAAAATCTGACGGAATTTACTTGATAAAGTATTAAGTGATTTCATGATGTTTTGACGACGTATATTATCTTGAGACCCGAAGATTTCATCAAGTATAATAAAATTAAAAACTCCACCAACACGCTCAGTTATTATTTCACTTATTGCCAAACGAAGACACAAGTTTGCAAGATCTTCTTCACCACCACTGAAACGATTTATATTATAAAATTCCCCATTATCATAAACCAAAAGATCATAGTTTTCATCTAGTTCAACTTCAGAGTACTTGTTATCTGTAAGTCGACTAAAAAAATCTGATGCATATGATGAAAGCGTTGGTCTTACACGGCTAATTAAAAAGGTCCTAAAATCACTCATAATATCTGAGAGCATACTAAGAAATCTAGCTGAGTTTTTTTCTTCTTTTATTTGTTTTTTGAAACGTTCAAGTTCAAATAGTTTATCTGTGTATGTTTTAATTTCTTGATTTAAAATTTTTACACTACTATGTTTTTTCTCAAGTTTAAGGTTTAAATCAGATAAAATATCTTTTTTATCATTAAACAGGTTTAGTGTTTTTTGATAAAAATCATATATTTTATCTTGTTGTTTTTTTATATTTTCAAATGCTTTATAATCAAAAGAGATTTGCTTTATTTTTATAATTTCATTTTGTTTTTTATTAAAAAGTGTTTTTTCGTTTTTTAGTTCCAAATTTATATGTTTAATCGTTGTATTTATTTTTTCTTTTTCACGAAGTTGCATGTTCAGATAATTTATTTTTTTTTCAATTGCTTCCTTTTCACGGAGTATTTTTTGTTTGTCTTCTTCATTTTGTCTTATTTCAAGGTTAAAAGTTTTAATCTCTTTTTCTTTATTTTTAAGTTCACTATCAAAATTACTTATTAACATATTGTATTGCTCAGAAAGTGTACGATCACAAGTTGGGCATTTTGCATTGGGTCCAAGTTTTTTAATTTCTAGTTTTTTTGAGTTTATATCAGATATATTTTTTTGAATCATTTGAGAAAGTGTTTTTTTCTCTTGAATAATTTTAATGTTTTTTTCAACTAGTTTGTTCAGTTCATCAAATCTTTGTTTTGTTTTTATATATTGTTTGTCTATTTCTTTGAAACTTTCTAGTTTTTTTACTTCTTTTTCAAGGTTTTTCTGTCTTTCAAGTATTTTATTTTTTAGTTCTTTTTTTTCCTGCTCAAGTTTAATTTTATTTTCAAAAAGTGTTTTTTTATCCTGCATTTTTTCTTTCTGATCTTTTAGTTTTTCGTATTCTCTTTGGTTTTCTTTTAGTTTTTTTTCAGTATCTATTATTTCTTTTGTAAAATCTATAATTTTATTTTTTGAATTTTTAATTTGTTCTTCTATTTCTTTTAGACTTTTTTTAAGTGTTTTAATTTCTTCTTTATAATTTTTTTCTTTATCATTTCCTTTTTCATCTATTAAATCGTTTGATAGTTTTTCTACAATTTTATCTTTGTTTTTTTTATCTATTTTAATTTCTTTTATAATATCATCAAGCGAATCAATACCGAGCATTCGTAATATAAGTGGTCGCCGTTCACTTGCATTCATGCTGCTTAATGCATTGAGTTCTTTTTGTTTTGCAAATATACTTGTGTAAAATGATTTAAAATCAAGGCCTAGTTTTTTTTGTATAAATTGGCTTACACCCTCTGCACTTGTTGCAGCTATTTTTCCATTTATTGTTGCAGTAGCATTAGTTGTTAGAGTCTTACCTTTCATTTCTCTGACTATTCTATAATTTTCACCTTCGAATACAAATTCTAGTTCAACTCGGCATGGATCTGTAATGGATGTGTTTTGTCTTTTTATTTGATCAGAAGGTGTTCTTGCTGCAACTGATCCATATAAAACCCAGGCTATTGCCTCAAAAATTGTTGATTTACCTGCACCATTTAGTCCTATAATTCCTGTTACTCCGTCAGGAAATTCTATTGTTGTATTTTTGAATTTCCTAAAGTTGACTAATGTAAGATTTTTTAGGTTCATTTTCCTTCTTCTCTTGCTTGTATTTTTTCTATGTAACTGATACCAAGTTCTTGTAGCGTTTCTTTATCATCAAGGTTTTGTGTATCTATATATTTTTTAAATTCGTTTACAAGTGCATCTATTCTTGAAGATGTTGATTGTTTTTTATCATCGTCTTTTTTTATTATGTTTGCTTTTATTTCATAATGAATAGCGTTGTTTGTCAGTTTTTGTATTTCGTTAAAATCTATACTGCGGTAAACATTTGTTGGTATGTCGTCTAATGTTATTCTAAAAGTTTTTTGTTCTGGTTTTATTTCTTGAACTTTTTGTTTTATTTTATTCATTATTTCTTCAATTTTTAGTCCTGTGCATTTTATTGGTTTTATATCTATCATTGGTCTGGTATTGATTTCTATAAAGCTTTGTTTTAGACTGTTTTTTGAAAGCGCTAGTTCTATGAATCCTTTTTTTTTATTTGCATCTGCAAATGTTAGATTTTCTGTGGCACCCGCATAAAATGCGTTTTCTGCTAATTTTGTATATCTGTGGAAATGACCTAGGGCGATATAGTCAAAATCTCTTGAGAATATTTTTGTTGGTATTATTAGTTCGTTGAACTCATTCATTGTAAATTCTTGTACACCCGTAACTGAGCCATGGGATACAAAAATATTGTAGTCAGCTGTTTTGTCTGGTATAAGTTTTTTTAATTCTTCGTCATAATCCTTTTTGCTATTGCATTGTGGAATTGAGTGGATTAATAGTTTTTTGTTTTCTATTTTAAATTGATTTTTTTCGTATTTTGAGTTATATATTGGATATACGTTTTCCAAGTGATCAAAAATACTAAAGATATGACCTGTTTCTATTATTTTAGGGTGCTCATGATTACCTGATATTATTACGATTGGGATTTTATTTTTAGAAAGTTTTACTATTTGATTTAATGCAAATGTAATTGCACGGTTGTTAGGCCTAACATTGTCGAATAGATCTCCAGCATGAATTATTATATCTGGTTTGGTATCTATTGCATACTCTATGAATTGTTCAAAAGCATTATATATATCTATTTCACGCTGGTTTATACCATCTTGTGTAGTTTTTCTATAGGCTGAAAAACCTAGATGAGTATCTGCAACATGTAAAATTTTCATATTTACCTTTTATGGGAAAGTTTAAGTGATATTATATCACAGGCTAGTGTTTCTGCATCTAGTGTAGGTGCAATAGGTGGCGCATACGCTGTTTCAAGTTTTCTTACTGTCTCAACATTAAATCCTGCAAGTATTGCACAAGCAAATGTATCAATTCTCTGTGCAGCTTTATCACCTACTGCTTGGGCACCAAGAATTTTTCCATTTAAATCTGTTATAACTTTAACAGTTATTGGTTTACCACCTGGATAATAATCTGGTAAAGAATATCCACTGTATTTACCAACAAGAAATGTATCCTTTTCTAAAAAGCTACTAGTTAATCCCACACCTGAAATTTCAAGATCAAATATATCAGAAGTAAAGGTTAGTAGTAATCCTTTTGGTAGTTTGTATAATCCACCGGCTGCATTAATTCCTGCTGCAATTCCTTGACGAACGACAATACTACCAAGTCCAACTAAAACCGGTTTATTATTTACAAAATTTACATATTCTGTGCAATCTCCAACCGCATAAACATTTTTAATATTTGTTTCTGATTTATCATTTACAACGACACCACCTGTTTTACCTATTTTGCATCCAATTTTTTCTGCGAGTAAAACTTGTGGACGGGTGCCTGTTGCAACAATAAGCATATCAGCTTGAATTTCTTTTTCCTCACCTATTTTTTTATCTTTTATAGAAACACTTTTTATACAATTATTCGAACTATTTACTTCTGTTGCAAGAGTATCAGTATAAATTTTCACATCTGAAAAAATCTTTTCAAATATTATCTTAGCCATATCTTCATCAAGGTTAGTCGCAAGAATACTAGGTAATGCTTCAATAACAGTGATTTTAAGACCCATTTTATACAAGTTATCTGCTATTTCAAGACCAATGAATCCCGCACCAACTATCGTTGCAGTTTTTGATTTTTTAACATAATTTTGTATTTTTTCTGCATCATCTATTGTTTTAACAAAAAAAACACCTTCACAATCTATGTTTTTAATTGGAGGAATAAATGGTTTTGATCCTGTACAAATTATTAACTCTGTAAAAGATTTTTGGATTATTTGATCTTGTTTTTTTGCATAAACAATTTTTTTTTCAAAGTCTATTTTTTCAACATTTGTATTAAGATGTAAATCAATTTTTTGTTTTTTGAACCATTCCTCATCAAACTCGATTAAATCAAGTATTTTTGGTATTTTTCCAGATATTGCATATGGAAGTCCACATTTAGAATATTGAGGATATTTTGTTTTTTCAAAAATTGTAATCTCTGTTTTTCTATCTGTTTTTCTTGCAAACTGTGCAGCTGTACCACCACCTGCTCCACAGCCAATAATTACTATACTTTTATCTTTATTCAATTAAAAACCCCATTTGGACTAAATGAAGTTGTTTTTTAATGTTTTTGATTTACAAAATTTGTAAAAAATAAGATAATAGAGTAATAAAATAATTAAAAAAATTAATAATCAAAATAAAAAATATAAGTTATAATTAACAGTATTTTTTGATTCTAAGTCTTGTATTGTTACAACTTGATTATTATTAATTGCTATTTCAGCTTCTAAAAAAGCATTTATAATATTTTCATAGCCAGCTTGATAATTTTTTTCATTTAAGAATTTTTCACCAATTTTATATTTATTTTCAGCTGACTCAACATCTATTCCAATTGATTTTGCTGCATTAATTCTTGATAAGCAAATATTTAGTGCAATTTCATTGATTTTATCAATATATGGTTTTGATTCGCCATTTTCAACAAAATAGATAGTAGCATTCTTCATTTTTAATAAAGAATCGTAATAGGTATTATTCCATAAATCTGAAATTATTATCTGTATATCTTGTTTATTTATTGCATCTTTCCATAATTCTTGTGTTATATATGCTTGTTTTTGCATACTCATATCAATTATTGTTAAAAAATCTGTAATATCAATATTTTTACTTATTATTTCTTTAGCAGTTTTTTCTAGTGATTTAATTTCATTAAAAAAAACGTTTTCAATTATACTAAAATTACTAGCTAGAATACTTTGGTTATATGATTTATACAAATCTAAAGATAACTGCGCTGCATCTCCTTTTTTATATGGTGTATAAATATCAGTGTTACATATATGAAATGGAATATAAATAGAGGATGACGCATGATTTGGTGCGAACCATCCCATGCTAAAAATTTCATAGTCATTTTTTGGTATTTTATAAATAGCTACTGCTTCATATTCATATATATCTTGACACATTCCTCTTAAACCTTTTAAATCCTCATCTGTTAATCGAGACCAGTTTATCATATCTCTAACTGTGATAGAACCATATCGAGAATTAATATGTTTTAATATTTCATCCTCCCATGCTTTGTAAATATTTGTTACTCTGATTTTTGCTCTATCTCCATTTATTTCAAGTAATTCTACACTTAAATACCCAGCTGTTTTTCTTTCACCAATTTGTATTTTTGTAACAACTCCTAAATTATTTGTCATCATTATATGATATAATCCAACTGGCGAAATTGTAATATATTCATCACCAATTTCAGTTACTCTGATACCATATATTGATCCTAATCTAACAATGCTTCTTTTTCGAACTTCTTTTTCAACAATTGTATCAAAATTTTTTGAAATTGAAAGTGTTTTTATAATATTAGATTTCCATAGTAATTTTGGATAATTATGTCTAACTAAAACACCATTAGTTATTTCATCTATTTCATATCGATAAGCATCAGCTTCAACAACATATCCTTTATCTGGACCTACAATAAACAAATTTTCAGATACATTAGTAGCATGAAGTTTATCTACACATTCCTTTGTCAATAAATCAACAGCTTCTTCTTCAGAATTAGCTTGCTCACAGGCATAACGAATCCAATCAAAATCATCCCATGCATTCTTTGTAGGATTAATCCATCTCGAATTTGTATCAGAATCCCCATAGCAAATACCTGCGTCAGAAAGAGTCATACCAGTTTTAACAATATTAGGAATAATATCATCTATAGTTGCCACACCGATATATTTATGTTGATTTTTAAAATAAATTTCTTTACCAGTCCAAGGATAATGATAATCATATTCGTAGTTTTTGGGAACAATACACAGAACTTGTAGATCAGTTCTACTAGGATCACGGACTTTTAATAAAAGATTATAATCACCATCAGTTGCGTCACCACATGCAATAATATCTTTACAAGCTTTAGTATTTGATGATAAAAAAATATTTAAAAAGAGAAATAACACAAATAAGATTGAAATTATTGAATATTTTTTCATATAAACATTCAATAATATGCAATTAAATATATAAAAAGATTATTAAAAAGATTTATTTTTCTTTTTTTGCTGCTTTCTTTTTCTTAACTATTGTTTTTGTCTTTGTTACATCATTATTAGTGGTTTTTTTTGCAATTGGTTTCTTTGTTTTTTTCACTGTTTCTTTTTTTTTCTTAGGTTTTTCTTCTTTTGTTTTTTCTTTTTTTTCTGGTGGTTTTTCTTCTTCCACTGGTTCTTTTTTAGGTTCTTCAGGAATTTCTTTTATCTCTTCGGTCTTTTTTTCTTCTTTCTTTTTTGCTGGTTTTTCTTCTTTTTTATCTTCAATTTTTTCTGTTTCTTCTTTTTTCTTTTTAGGTTTATCTGCAATAATTACGGTTGGTTGTGCTATCACTTCAGTTTTGTAAATTTCAATTCTTTTGACAGGATAAAGATTCTTACAATTTTTATAAAGTTCACTACCAAGTTTACCATCAATAATAATATTTACAAACTCTGAAAGAGTACTTTTGTTTGCTTGTTCATTAATGGTTTTTTTCATTGATTCTCTAACTACTTTTTTTTGAGAGTTTTGGATACGTTTATCTGTTGCTGCAAAAGGTTTAACACGAATTTGAGCTCCGTCTCTTGTTGTAACATCATATACTCCTTCAATTTTTGATCTACGTCTGCGAATAAGTCTGCGTAGATAATCTGATGTAAGTGTATGTCCGATAAATTGAGTATGAGCATTGTTTTCTTCAACGCTTTTTACTTGAAAATATAGAACAATATGAGATTTTCTAAAATCATTTGTTAGATCCTGCAGTGACACCCCTGTTACGCGGTTAATTAAATTATCAGGACTGTTTGCTAGTGTATCTGCAACAGTCATATTATCAAATGATGGTGGTGCAAGTATATTATACCAGTTTTTTGCTTTCCATCTGTCTTTTACCTTTCTAGCAGTTGTTCTTGATCTTGCCTTTGCCATATTATCACTTAATTAATTTATTAAATATTATTATACAGTTTTTTCGGTAATACACTCCTTATACTTAAAATATACTGATCAAACAGTAGTTCCGAAGGTAGAAGTTGAGCCTACATTATTTGATTAACTTGAAAAAAAATAAGCCTTATTTTTTAATCAAAATCAACAAAAAATGTTGGTTAGAGTGCTTTTTCGACTGGTATTTTTGCCAATGCACCAACACCAAATAAAAAACACTTTAAGGCATTTAATAATTTCGAAAATAAAAACACAAAAATCATTTGTTAACCCCTTGGATCAATTGTATAAAATACTGTTCCAAAATATTTCGATGTCAATAGATGATCCTCTTTTACAACTCCAAACAGAGCAAGACAGATAAGAATATCTGCAAGAATCCACAGATTATATAACAAGACTGAGAACATAAAATAAAACAATCTGATGAGATAGTTCTTTGAGGTTGTCTTTGGAAGATAGGATTGTTTTTTTACTTTGTAGCTTGATTCTATGCCCCAACGCTTACCATAAAGAAGGAATAAACGTTCTGTTAAGTTTACATCATTTTCATCGAACACTTCGTTGGTAGCAAATGCATATTTCAATGTCACTCCATTATCGTTTGTCTCTTGGAGTATCACCATATTGAACGTTATATCTGCCATTACAAAATCAGTGATAACTGCGGGTGCAGAAGTAATCTCCAATATATGTTTCACAGTAGATATGTGTGTACAGGGCATTAGATATTTTAAACGATGGCGATGGAAGACTTTGATGGATTCAGAGTCAAAGAATCCACGATCAACATAGATTCGATTGATCTTGATACGCTCTTGCGTATATTGAAGTAAATTCTCTAGAACTTTGTTCTTATCTTCGAAGGGCCCAACAGGCAATGCCAATACTGTAAATCGTTTACCTGGTTCCACGATGTTGATGGTAGCAAACTTGTAGCATTTGGTTGTACCACGCTCTGGTTTCTTTCCCACAACCATTAGAGCACTACGATCTCCGTAGAAGTACCATTCTGTAAAATCAACAGCGACATCATATCTTTTTCTCATATCGAATAGATTTGCAGTTCTCGTCATCTGCCAAACAATCTCAAATAAGGTGGTAAACATCCGATGGAGGTTTTTGTAGTTCTTGTAGTTTTTCAGATGATATAATAAAGTGTCTGCATCGGGATTATTCTCGCCTCGTAACTCTTTGTATGTTTTGCTTCCGTTCTCGGCAAAGTCTTTTGTCATCCCCATGTGGATCATGAGGTCGATAAATTGTGTTTTCTTGTAGATGGTATTGTTTTTCAGATTAAGATCGATGAATGGTGAGAATCGTTTCTTGAAGAGTCGACAGATTTCCTTGGTTTTGTCGTTCTTCTGCAAGTATTGATTTCGTTTCCTGGTCTCTTTGGTTGGTTTTTCTGGATTAAGTGTTTTAATATCAAGAATGATACCAAATTTTTCTGAGATCTCTTCTATCTTACTCGTTATATAGTTTATGTTTTCTTTTATTTTTTGATCTAGGATATAGTTTATGAAATAGCTTATTGTTGTTTGATCAGGTACTTGGTTGAGTCCTAGTTGTTTGAGTTCTGATGTGTGTATTTTTAGGTATCCTACTAGTTGTGTCTGATGTTTTATTCCTTTTAGCTTTTTAAATAGAATTAGTTTGAGGAGTGATTCATAGGAGAACTTGATTTTTCTATAATTTTTCTGTTGGAATAAGGAGACATTAAATCTTTTGAGGAAGTCAACTATCTTAATGTTTTTGCATTCTTTGAATTGTTCGAATGTTTTATATATTTCCAGTTCTATGTTTTTTCTGGAGATGTTTTGATTGCTTGACCGCATTCGATTGTCTCCTTAAAGTGGGGGGCTCCTCCAGAGTTCCCCACAATAATATACTAGCTTTCCTTTTTTACACTTACTTTTATTTCTTGCAATAAGATATATAAGGAAGATTTATATACTTTACTATTGTAAACTAAGTGTAAAATAATAAAGGTAGTTACAATGGTAAATGTCGGTGCTGTAAGTAAAAAATGGAGTAACGATGTTCTTATGGCTTTAAATGATGGGGCAAAAAGATTTAATCAGCTTATAAAACAGGTTGGTGGGTCTAATAATAAAATGAGTACTAGGACTCTTGCAGATAGACTAAAAAATCTGGAGGACGAAGGGTTAGTCGAAAGAGAAATTGTTCATGGTAGACCACCTACAACAGCATATAAGCTAACCAATAAAGGTAAAAAGGCCATAGAATTAATAATTAAGTTAAGTGAATTATGATTTTCAATTAATGAAGAAAAAGTTGAATGTAACATGAGACGAAATATAGTCGTAAACGGCCGTCAAATAGAGGTATTACAAGTCCCCTATTTTACTCAAGAACAGACTGAAGCATGGTGTTTACCCTATTCTATTAAAATGTGTATTGAGTACTACAAAGAATATTATAGATTCAAAGTCGTAAGAGATAAAATTAATAATCTTTCAACTGAAGAAATAGCCCAGATATTAAAAACAGATAGAGAGAACGGAACGAGAATTAATACTACAACTTTCAAAGAATTAGCACAACAAACATGTATGCTAGACTACAACATTGAAATCGATAAAGATTTTCCCTCCCTTGAAAAACGCTTTAAGAAAAATCTGCCTAGCATTGTCCTATACGATCTTTCATATCTCATGAATAAAGAGCGTGGTCCAGGTCATGCAGCAGTAGTTGTAGGTTTAACAAAAGATCAAATAATCTTAAATAACCCTTGGATAAAAGGTGAATGGCCACTTGAAAAGATGACCTTTGACGAAGGCTGGGAATTAGAATACCATAGTGCATTGTTTGTGGATCCAAAACAACCGATTCCTGAGCTTAAGGAGGTAGACGATTATAAATGACTAAGGATACTCAACAAAAACCATTAACAGACCTTCCTATAGATAAGAAAGCTGCAGAAAAAATTGCTTATCAAAATTTGCGAAGCGAGATAGGAAATATTCCATCTCCAGGAGTTCCAAAAAAAGTCGGTGAACTCTGGAAAGTCCCAGTTTTGATAAGATACCCTAAAGTAATTTTTGATGAAGTAACTGGTAAACCCAGGAAAACAAGATTCATTGATATTGGTGAAGTTGGGACTATTGATATAAATGTCGACTCAGGAGATATAATTTCACGCCCTCGGTATTACGACATAAGTAGTGCCATTCAAGAAAAACTCGACTCTATTAGAGAATGTGTAGAGAAAGCTCTTGCAAAAATAGGGGCAAAAAGATTTGCAAGATTGCCTTTCCCTGAACATATGCATACACCTTTTCATGACATTCTTAGCTGGCTTTTGATAGAAGATAAAATATATCTTTCCGAACTGTATCTGTCCGAAAGTGAAAAAGAGAAATATTTTGAAGACATTAAGATCTTAACAAATATAGGCTTAGTACGTTTTGGTGAAGATAATGATACAGTTCTACCAGGCAATAATCTAATAGAAATTGAGAGTAGGAAAAAGAATGTTCCTACATATGGACTTATGGAGGATGCTTTAGCATTTTTCTTTGAAAAAGGCTATTATGAAATTGAGAGCATAAGGAGGGTACTGGGTCCATATCTTGCACTTGCAGGATATGCTTTTGAAGAGTCTTTCGAGTGTGAAAAAATCAGTGGATTCAATATTGGACAGTTCAGAAGATTCCTTCAATATTCCTATGGTGATAAAAGCAAACTTGTAAAAATTCCGAGATACCTGGTTCAATTATCCCAAATCAATATTTTTGATGAAGAAATCAGAGGTGGAATAAAAATCTGGAAACCGAACGAGGATATATATCATAAAATTGAGAAAGATACAATTTTCCAAGACATTATAAATACTATGGGAATGCCACAAAATAGGTATTAAATTTTTAGTGTTTCTTCTCTCCATTTACAATACTCACAATTATCACTATGTTTTGGCATCGGACCATTTAGCACATTGTAAGCCTTATTTACTAAGTCTTTGGCTTTTGCTGGGTTTGTCTTTACTTCAATAACTGTGCAATGAATACACATCCCGTTGTGCAATTCACAATCATCAGGATAATAAAATGCCAGATATGCTTTATTGATTGTTTTATAGCCCATTGCCTTTATTAGATAAGAATAGACGTTCAATTGTAATTGATAAGACGAATGAATATCCTCTGGCGCTTTGGATTTTGTTTTATGATCAAATGCTACAACATTCTTGTCTTCGATTTCAAAATATTCATCTGGTCTTCCCCACAATATGATGTCGTTATCTTCCTCATGTGTTAGTGTCTTTGGCATATCTACAGCCAATCGTCCAGTAATCTTCCCTTCAAGTATTGGTGGCAATTCATTTAATTCCCTGTATTTATTGAAATATTTTTTGATGATGCTATCCATCTTTATAGGTATCGAGGACATCGGACCAGAGGGACGTTTGATTTTCTTTACCATTGATAGCCAAAAACACCGTGGGCAATCTTCGAGCAAATTCAGACTTGATGGCGATAGTTTGTATTCCATTTTTTCCTTCTCATGAAGATGATATAACAAGTATATGCTAGCTACCTAAAAGACATTCCTACCTTGCAATCGCTAAAAATTGTTAAATTAAATTGTCCATAGTCAAATCTAAAGTAATTTTTTTAACTTTTAAATGATATATTATTTGTTTGCTACTAGAATCATATTTTTTTTCTAATAATTCTGCTGTCACTAATACTTCAAGATCTCTATATATAGATTCCCGATGTTTTTTATCATTATATATTCTAATATATCCTCTATAGACATCTACTGATGACAATTCTTTTTTCGCAAGTATTTTTAAAATTTTTAATCTTGTTTCAGATGATAATGCTGATGCTATCTTTTTAACATCCATTATATATAAGTATCAAAAGACATAATATATTAGTTTGTTAAGTAAATATGTAACTTGTTAATATTGGAAGTTACAAAAGTTAGTTTATTGTCTCTTAATATCTATTACAGATGTCCAAACAGCAAAAATTGACCGAATCAAAAAAGAACCCCAATAATACCAACACCGATAATAGAATTGATTTTGAAAAAGAATTTCATGAGTTATTTGATGATATGAAATGGAATATCCAAGGAATGATAGATACCGATGGGAATGCGATTCCTGTGCCAAAAAATTCTACATGCATCACAGCAATTATTGAACAAAAAGGACTTGAAATTCTTAAAAAATGGGCAAAGGAAAAAGGAATAACTTATATTCCCGCACCAAATACAAGAACATATCCTGATGCTACGCTCCAGGATGGCCCTTTGGATAACAAGATAATTGCTGTTGATTTTAAAACGGCTAGACGAGAGTCCTCAAACAGATGCTCAAAACTCACTATAGGAAGTTACGCTGGTTATTTCGTTAATCCCGATCGACAATTGCCAGGATGTAGAATCCCATATGGAGATTTTTCCGAGCATTGGATAATTGCGTTCCTTTATGATTGGGATGATTTAAAAGATACATCAGAAATGGTCTCAATCGTTGAGGTTGTTGTCGCTCAAAAATGGGAAATTGCATCTAGATCCACTGGCACAGGAACTACCAAACATATAGGTTCCATATGTGATATTAATAGATTAAAAAGTAGACGAGGAGATTTTAATACCAAAGAAGATTTTGGAAAATATTGGAGAAATTATGCACTCGCACATAAATAATAAAAATAATATACCTGTTACATAATTACGTAACAAAAATCATGGAGGACTCCAAACAAAATGGATGATTTTTTATTACCTAAAAGAATTGGCAAAATTCACGTTCCACCAATTAAATGTCAAGGTATTAAAACCAAGTTGATTGGTTTTATCGCTGAAAATATTGTATGGGGTGGCTCTGGGAGATGGATAGAACCGTTTCTAGGTTCTGGAGTAGTAGCATTTAATATTGCACCTAGGAAGGCCATTTTATCAGAGACCAACAAACATATCATACAATTTTATAAAGACATTAAATCTGGAGAAATAAACGAAAAAATCGTTAAGAAATATTTAGAGAACACATCTAAAAAATTATTAACTAGTGGAGAAAAATTTTACTATAAAATCAGAGATAAATTTAATACCGATGGTGGTGGATCATTAGAATTACTTTTTTTAAACCGTTCATGTTTCAACGGTGTAATGAGATTTAATAGTAAAGGTAAGTTTAATGTTCCTTTTGGTCATAAGCCCAATCGATTTCGTCAAGCATATATCACCAAAATTGTAAATCAAGTTACATGGGTAAGGAAATTGATTGAAGATAAAGATTGGATGTTTGCCGTTTCCGACTGGAAAGATATTCTGTCTAATGTACAAGAAGATGATTTTGTCTACTTAGATCCACCGTATATAGGTCGTCATGCAGATTATTATAATAATTGGAGTGAAGAGGATGCAATTGAACTTTCAAAAGTTGCCAAATCTTTACCATGTGGTTTTGCTTTATCTATGTGGAAAGAAAACAAATATCGAACGAATGAACATTTAGAAAAATGTTGGGGAGATACAATTATTAGAACTTTTGATCATTTCTATCATGTTGGTTCAACTGAATCTTTAAGAAATAAAATGATAGAAGCATTAGCGATTAAACCCAAATATGCTACAGCAGACTCTATTTTTGAAAAAAATGAAAAAAAAACTTCTCAAACACAATTAGTTATTTAAGAAACTTATGATTTACAGATAGTAACGATGTATAACAATTTCATTTGTATTACTAACTGGCAAAATTATTACAAAATTATTGAGAATAATGTTTGGGGCGTCAAGAAATCTAGTCTTAATCAATTAAATAAAACAAGTAAATGGGATAAACTCATTTTTTATATAAAGGAAGGAAGATGGCAAGGGCAAAAATTTGCCTCTTCCATATCTGGCATTTATGAAGTTGTTAGTGACATATTTTATGATGAATCTAAAATATTTTTATATAATAACGAAACATTCCCGTATAGAATTAAAATAAAGAATATATCTCATATGAATAGTCCTAAAAATTTTAGACCTTTAATTCCTATGTTAAAATTAACTAAAAATTCGATAAGATGGGGTGTTGTTTTCATGGGTAAAGCTATGATACAGTTAGATAACATGGATTATGAAACAATTATTAAATATTTGAAATAAAAGAAGCTTGATTTTATATGATATGTAAACTCCGTGGGACCGAAGAAACAGATAATCCTGATAGTATCTGTGATGATTGCAAGTTTTCAATAATTAGTAATGATGATATTTCACCTAATATATGAGATTCAACACTTGTTTAATCTAACCTTATTGGGATTGGTTTTTTAAAGAAAGAAGTATTTCGGTATTATTGCTTGGAGGAGGCGGTAAAATAAGAAGATGTGATAAATGTGGTAAAGAAAAAGAAGTTAGCGGTGGAAAAACATGCGAAAACGGGCATTTCATATGTCGAGAGGACGTGTGGGCTGGAACTTTTTCTGGTTTACTTGGTGATTCACGAAAAGCATGTCCCTTATGCGGAAAAACATTAAGATAATCATCTTTGTTTTAAATTACAAAATTTACACATTGATTATGAATTTATAGATCTATTTTCATCTGCATTTTACGTGCTTCAATAGCATACTCATGATCAGGGTACAAATCTATAACTTTTTGAAAACTATTATATGCAAGTTCCCTTCCTTCATGAGGAGAAAATGGTTTAAATTTAACTTCTTCTCCATTTAATCCTTTAATCATGCAACCAACTAATGACTTAGTATAAACTTGATAATAAATGCATGATGCTTCATAATATAAAGAAGATGAATCTTGCCTTAATTCATATGATTTATGAAACAGCTCCTGGGTCTTTTTATATTCGAGTTGACCACTAGGACCAACCATTTTATGAATAAATAAAAGATTAAATTTAATTCTTCCTCTTAAAAAAAATACATGGGATAAAAGATCATTACAACATAATATTTTACCAGATTCTTCACCAACTAATACTACATTTGAATCAATATTTCTTGCTTGTTCTATAAGAATAACAGCATCATTTAGCTCTCCATCAAGACCAGCAATTCTTCGATTATTAATAAGTTCATCTTCCACCCGAGATATAAGGCTGAATGCTGTCTTTAAATTAATCGCAGCAGGACTTGTTGTTTTTTGTAGTGATATATTTTGTTCTTTTTGTTCAACTTGTTCTTTTCCACAATTAGAACAAAATTTAGCTTCACTGGTAAGTTCATTACCACATTCAATACAAAATTTAGGCAATTTTTTTCCTCCCTTCCTATTTTGTAAGTTTTGATAAGATTTAAAGGTTGTTAGCGATTCGCTGTTTTAATAAGATGGTTGGTTTTTTAAAGAAAGAAAAGATTTAAAAATGGGGGCAGAAAAGATGGATGTGACGTACAAATGTAAAAAATGCGGTTATAAATCCGAGAAGAGTGAAATACCATGCCCAAAATGTGGAGGAAATGAACGAGAAATATCTATTGTGCTTTCTGATAATATAGAAATTCATGAAAAACTTGTGGGAAAAGCAAAGCACAATGGAAGCAAAAAACCTTTTCATGAAGTTGTATCTGGTGATGACTTCCATAGAAAATCTGGAAAATGGAACAAAAAGGAAAGAGTCATAGATCGAGATAACGATAGATATAAAGAAATTATTAATGACAAAGAAACTGGAGAAGAAATACATAGATGCGAAGAACCTCTTTCAAAACATACTGGCCATGGCAGTGCTAAGAAGAAATAGAATAATTCAACTATCTACTTTATGGTTGGTTTTTTAAAGAAAAAAATGTTGTGAAAGATAAGACAAATAACACCTCACTTAATTTTATATTCAAATGGTTTTGTTGACTCTCCGATAAAGTTGATTTCAAGTTTATTCTCTAGTAAACAATAAATATCCTTTAATCCTTCAATTCCGTTTTTGATATAATTCTGGTAACCTTCTTCATATTCCTTTCCATAAAACTTTCTGAAATCTTTGATAGCTTCCGATGAATATTTTCCAAAAGCAAATTTATGTCTTCGCCCAGTGTAGAATACTCTTTTCTCGTTGCTATTCGCATCTTTAACTTTATTTTCAAAATGTTTTCTACATCTTTCGCCCATTAGGTAATTATAACTTCTGCGAGGACTGTTTGTTCTAGTAAACGTTTCTTTGTCATATTTTATTATTTTATTTTTTCCTTCTATACGAACTTTCTTCTCAGTTTTATATGTTCTTTTTTCTTTGGGCATATATTTTTTAAGAATATCTAAAGTTTTTAAAAATCTTTGGTTTCAACACCTTTTCATCCTATCTTCTGCATTGGTTGGTTTTTTAAAGAAAAAGATGTTATGAAATTGTAATTACGGTGGAGGAATTTTTATTGATAAAAGAAAATAGTGATTTTCAAAAAAGAAATTTATACAATATTTTATCCGATCTTTATAATGTATCGACAGCAGAAAGTCAGAGTTTAGGTACTCAAAAAGCGCAAATATTTAGTAATAGTATAACTGGATTAATAATAATTTTAACACTTATGACGTTAATTTATCAATTAAATAAAGACCGCTTAATAACTGATGTTTTTGTTTATAGTGTTATTGTATTCCTCCTAGTAATAATAATCACTTTTTTTAGTGTTGTTATTCTATACTATAACCAACTTAGAATAATCTCTCATAGAATTATTAAAAACGTTCAATCAATAGAAGAATTACAGAAGGAAATTATTTTAAGTGATATAACAGAAAAACAGTTACAAAAGAGAATTATAAAATTATTTCCATATACAAATGCAGAATTGAAGAAAGGGAAATATTTTTATTCTAGTTCAAAAAAATAAAACAAGAAGGTTTACAATATTCCAAATCAGCAAGTTTTCAATATCTTTTTATAGGTCTTTTTCCACTAGTTAGTAATTGAAATGAGGTAGGAACATGATTGAAATGACTTCTGAAGTAAAAAAACAATTGTTAGATTTAGGAAGAAATGCAGTTGATACTCCAAAAATTGATATTGAATTATTGGAAAAATTAATCAAAAATTCCAAGGAAGTAATAACGAAAATATTAGGAGTGAAAGAGTTACCAGAATGCAAAGTACGCTATTCAGATACAGGAAATCCAGAGTTATTACTTTGGGCTACAGGTTTGATTTGTATGCGTTGGACTTTATATCTTCTAAAACGAAAAGCAATCGAAGGAACAGATTGTCGGACCCATTATAAACAAACAGGAGAACCATGTCAAAAAAGTAAAAAATTTCATGATGAGTTATTTGTTGAAGCAAAAATAAGTTTTAAAGAAATAATTTCTGAACACGATTATGAAAGAGAGGTTTTGAGTGATTTAAAAACAGAGACACAAACGAAATTGAATTAACCTATAGTGATCATAAAATTTTATCACAAATTCTTGGTTCAACTATGGTTGGTTTTTTAAAGAAAAAGATATTATGAAAATGTAGGTTGGTGAAGAAAGAATGGAATTGTTTTTAGATTTAACTTTGAATATAGCTGCATTATTAACTTTAATTATGATTCTTGTAATTGTTTTTTTTAATTTGATGCAGTATCGGCAGATGGGAAGACAGTTAAAAAATAATTTTTTTGCGGAGTATACAAAGAGGTATCACGAAATTATACTTCATTTTCCTTTAGATATTTATGAAAATACTTTTAACTTTGACGCTCTGGAGAAAAAAGAAAAAGACGAAATACTAAGATATATCAGAGTTTATTTTGATTTATGCTATGAGGAATATTTTTTAAATAAAAATAAGAATATTGACAAAAAAGTCTGGATTGATTGGAAAGAAGGAATATATTTTGCATTTTCAAAAAAAGCTTTTAAAGAAGCTTGGGAAAAATTCTATCCATCTCCTGGTTTTTATAAAGATTTTAAAGAATATGTGGATTCAGAATTGATAACGAATAAAAAGGATATAAGTTAATCAATTCAACACATATCGCACCAATTATCATACTAAGCTGTTTTCAACATCTTTATACACTCGTTAGTACTGACAACAAAAAATATAGGTTGGTTTTATAAAGAAATTATTATTTAGAAATTAGTCAGGAGTTATTAAAGTTGAAGAAATATGAAAAATACTTAGAATTAGTAAAATGCCGAAAAGAATGCGAAGATTGTACAGGATTGACAAATCCTTCCAAACACCTAGGCGGAATATATGACTCAAATCATATGTTGATATTAGAAGAGTATATTGCAGTGGAAATCCTCTTTTTACTTCACTTAATGCTGATGGTACGCCTTTACAATCATATCCATCAAGTAATAGAATGATTCCTAATGAAACAAATAATCCCTCAATAACTTCCGATTCTGATTCAGTGAGTTTAACATCCAACAATTTGGATTCTTGGATCGCTGTCCCAATTGCTTTAAGTAATCCATCCGCAAGTAATCTAGTAGCACTACCTCCTGGAACATATCGGATTAAGATAAGAATTGATTGGGAAAAAGGAGATGGACTTGAAAATGGTCCTTGGTCTAGGTGGCAAGGAAATCTTAATACCAAGATTTTAATAATTGGACAAGATTGGGGCGATACAAAATATTTTGAACAAAACAAAGGTTTTGATAAACCTGATAACCCTACTAACAAGTTTTTAATAAAATTATTCAAATCTATTGGTTTTTCCATCGAAGCTCCATCTGCTATTGAAACAAGAGGAGCCGTTTTCTTTACTAATGCCATTTTATGCCTTAAAACAGAAGGAGGCCTTCAAGGTAAAGTAAAAAGAGAATGGTTTAACAATTGCGGAAAAAAATTCCTGAAACCTTTAATAGAACTAATATCGCCCAGGATTGTGATAACTTTAGGTGAAAGAGCATTTTATACTGTTATCAACCTTTATAACATTCCAAAACCCAAGCTTTTAAGGGACGTGGTTGAAAAAAATGAAGGTATATATTTATCCAACAATATTTTGTTATTTCCTATGTATCATTGTGGGCAACGAATACTAAACACACATCGTCCGTTTGAACAACAAATTAAGGACTGGGCAAGAATCAAGCAATATTTAGATTAAATATGTTTAATAGAGTAGTTGGTTTTTTAAAGAAAAAAATGTTATCTGAATTTGAGATAGGAAAATGGAAGATATATATCCATGGTTATTTTCTGCAATTATCCTTATTTGTATGTCATTTTGGATTTTCTTACTAACACATTCTTCCAAGTATAGAACAGAACTGATGGATATTCTGAAATCAAAAGACAAGGGTGGAAAGAGCGTTGCAACTTTACAAAAAATAATTAAATTTTTATTAACCGCTAAAGATACATATTATGCTCTAAACCTAATTTTATTTATAACAGTTGCATCAAGTCTTATAGGTTTATTTTTTATCAATGTTTATGTATTGTTTGTTATTTTAATATTCTTCTTTGCAACTCTTATTTGGCTCTTTTTATATATCATTTTTATCATAAAGATTCGCTGGGGGTTTTTGTAAAGGATAAAAAATATTGATTTTTCAACATCTTTTTATCCTAACTATTCTGGATGGTTGGTTTTTTAAAGAAAGAAAAGATTTGGAAATGGGGAGAAAAAATGTCAGATATTCCATTTTGGGTAACTTGGGGGATTGTCGCAGGTGTTATTGGTTTTATAATTGGGTTGGCTACATTTTTTTGGCAGTTACAAGATCGACAAGAAAATTGGCGTAAACGCCCTCAATTAGAAATAATAAGATATGATATTTGGAATGGAAGATGGGTAGCATTAGATGGCGGCAGATTTGCAAAGTTTCATTGCCTCCAAATTAAAAATAATGGTACTATACCAGCAAAGAGATGTGTTGCTAAATTAAAAATAATAGCCAAACCCAATACCGCCACAAACCTTGATTTAGATGAAGAGTACAAATTGCATTGGGCTGATATTGACTATAGTTATCGAACTGATGAACCTGAACCTATAGACTTAGGAAGTGAATCAAGAAGATTGGATGTATTCTTTTCTCAATTAACTAATTCTCCATCTTTACCTACTAATGGAATTTGATATTGTAATATCAAGTAATGGACAAAACAATTCATTGAATGAAAGAAAATAAACTTGTTTAAAATCGAGGTGTGAAATATAGATTTATTTATTTAAATATCTTTTTTTTTATTGAATGTTCGAATGGTTGGTTTTTTAAAGAAAGAAATATTATAGATTAGGATTTCAGAATTGGAGTTTTATATAAATCTGTCACATTAGAAGTTTATACCATTTTATAATTTAAATATAATTTACAACATTATTTTTCAGGGCAATATTTATCGCAAAACCAACCGATCGATGAACAACATCCACATATAAAACATGCTACTCTGGCGGTTTCATTTACAAAACATACTGAACAAGCGGATGACAAAACTAAGAGACCAATAATTTTACATATTTCATTCTGAGTTAAACTAGATTCATAGTCTTTAAACAAATATTTAAATATTAATATTGGGCTTAATGAATATATTTGAAGTCTTAATAACATTCCCATAAATAATTGCCCTGAATTTTTAAAATTCATTTTAGAATATAATCCATCCTTACTAGAAGTTATATCGAAAATACCAGAATGTATAATTTTATCATCATCTAAAATAAAGAATGCAGATTGCATTTTATTTTTAATCGGTACTATTACAATAGTTCCATTCTCGTTTTTTTCTAATCTTAAAATATTAGTATAATTAACTAGCAGATCTAAATATTTCATTCCCATTTTAAATAATGTTTCTTTAAATTCTTGAGAATTATAAATTAAATTTTCGATTTCTTTTAAATCATAATTATTAGAATCTTGATTTCCTAATTCACAGTTACATTTTTTAGCTATTAATCCAGGGGAAATAGTCATTGAACTAAACAATAAAGCTAATGAGATTATTAATGTTAAAAATTTATAAGTTTTTTCCAATTTGTTTTTCATTCTATATCCTCCCTATACAAATTAAAACTTTAAACAAGAAACAAAATATAAAGTTTTCTATTTTTTTAGAAATAATTTTTAGAGATTATAAAATTATTTGTAACACTTTGACTACTTCTGCTTAATTTCTCTTATATATATTTTTGGAAAACTTTAATATCTTTACTTACATTACTATCAGTACTTTATAAAAATTGAGGAGAAAAAAAATGCAGCCATGGTTAAGCGCTTTACTTGGGTATCTTTTTGGTATAATGCTCGGACTTTTGGGTATTATTTTACATAATACACCTTAATGAGAGTATATATAGATTCCCACAATTCTTCAAAAAATCTTTTTTTAGTGGTTCTTAGACTTTTAGAAATAAAAAATTAGTTGATATTATGAATAGAGAAACTTACGGGAACTCACATTATAAAAAAAAGATAAAACCTAGAAGGTTATTGTAAAATAATACTCTTTTTCATATAATCATTTCAATAACTATCTGAGGATAACATCAGAAAACAACATCCGAATATAGGTTGACAATACCGACATTAATATAAACAAAATGTTTTTGATAATAAATGTTATTTAAAATATTTTAATAGAAATATTTATACATTGATGAACGATATTTTTTATGAGAGGTGTTTCGTTGATTAGGAAGGCAGGTTATAAAAATTGTTTGTTTTTCTTTTTTATTATGCTTTTAATTGGTATGAATTTTTTGCCTTTAAATAAATGGGATTTAGAATTGGTTATTAAACAGCATATTGATAACAAGGTGATTTTGAAAGCAGAAGGATCAGGTTTAGTGTCATCATCATTTTTTCATTATGTGATAATTACTACTAAAGCAATAAAGAATGGTTCTGCTAAGTTAGATGATTTTGTTGCTCATAAACAAAAACAAGGGTTTAACGTATCGATTGTCACAGAGGATGATTTCGGTAATTTAACTGGTCAGCCTCCTAATGGTACAGCTGAAAAAATACGCCAATGGCTTATCAACAACTATATTAAAATGAGTATAAGATATGTTCTGTTGATAGGTGATCCTGATCCTGATAATCCCTTGCAACCCAATGATCATGTAGGGGACATTCCCATGAAAACATGTATACTTAGCAGAAACACCACTACGATTATAATGAAGATTTCATCCCTGTTTTTTTTAAAATCTGATATTCCAACTGATTATTTTTATGCTGATCTAACAGGAAATTGGGATTACGATGGTGATCAGATTTATGGGGAATATGTTGAAGACTACTTAGAGTCTGGGTATAAGGGTGTTGATTTTGCATCTGAGGTTTTTGTTGGGCGTATACCTGTATATAATAATAACAATACTAATTATTCTGATTTGGATCATATTTTACAGAAAACAATTGATTATGAAAAAGATACAGGTGATTTAAGCTGGCGTAAACATGTGCTTCTTCCGATGTGTTTTGTAAAGTTTGGCTATGATTTTGCGAATCTTGGTGAGCAGATAAAAGATGATCTTCTTATTCCAAATAATTTTCTTTATTGGCGTATGTACCAAAATGGATCAGATTATTGGTTCCAAGACTCCCTGTATCCTTCTGATGAAGAACTACGAGATGGTCTATTAAAAGAACGATGGAGTAAGGATCATTTCGGTATCGTCTGCTGGACGGGACATGGGAATGCAACGCTATCTATTATTGGCTCAAATGTTTTTTCAGCTGGTGTATTATTTTCCACTGATGATTGCCGATATTTAGATGATGATCACCCTGCGTTTACCTTTCAAGTTAGCTGTGACAATGGTCGACCAGAAGACCAAAATAACCTCGGGTATTCATTGTTAGTACACGGTGCCATTGCAACTGTTTCTGGTACCAGACCTACGGTAGCTGGCTTTGAAAAAAAAGGAGAGTTTACAGATAAGTTTTCTTCTGGTAGTATAGCTTTTAATTATCTAAAAAATTTAATTACTGGTTGCACTGCAGGAGAATCTTTGTATAAGTATAAAATGAATCTTTCTATAAAAACAGAACTAATTAGTTATATGCAAAACATTTATGGGTATAACTTATTTGGTGATCCGTCACTGACTCTTTTTAATATTACTTAAAATTCAATTAAACCTTTTATTGCTAGGAATATCATTAATGAAGAATAATCCCTATAGCCCCAATCAAAATTCCAATGATATAGCCTAATAATGCTGTTAACCATGTTGGCATGTTCCTTGCCCTCCTTTGAACTATTTTGGGATAAGATGCCAGAATATAAATCTTTCCATTAATTAGTCAACGACATAAGTAATTGGACATATTGAAATTAAATCTATGACCTGCTAAGAATTGATCAATCTTCATTTGCAAATTCTCCATGGTTGAAAAATAGGTAGAATTTGTGACCATACCTCGT
>Ga0256868_10000081_pt1 | contig 54784 bp, 34 predicted proteins | sample RVTome_13_FD_187341 | JGI IMG/M metagenome (GOLD analysis project Ga0256868, IMG submission 187341) | Soil microbial communities from uranium-contaminated site in the Upper Colorado River Basin, Wyoming, United States - RVT92D227 HiSeq ...
GCCTATCATGCTTATTACCGGCTTTTTCATCTTCTCTATAGTTGGCTTTGCCATCTCCTCATATACTCCGCCGATCTCTCCCACCATAACCACCGCTTTGGTCTTCTCGTCCTTTTCGAAAAGCTCCAGTATGTCATTAAAGGTGGAGCCCAAAACCGGATCGCCTCCCAGACCGACACAGGTGGTCTCCCCATAACCGGTTCGGGAAAGGGTATCAGCCACGTAATAGGTCAAGGAACCGGAGCGGGAAACCGTTCCTACTCGTCCGGGCTTGAAAGCTATATCCGGCATTATCCCCAAATTTGCCTCTCCCGGTGTGATGATACCGGCTGTATTTCCGCCCAGCACGATCGTTCCGAATTTCTGAGCCTCCTTTCGCGCGGTCATCATGTCCATAATAGGGATGTGTTCCGGTATGACCACTACGAACTTTATTCCCGCATAGATTGCCTCGATCACCGCCTCCATGACGAACCGCGCGGGGAGAAAAACGACCGAAGTATCCGCCCCGTGATTCTTAACACACTCCTCTACCGTATCGTAAACCGGGACTCCTAGCACCACCTCCCCGCCTTTCCCTGGTGAAGTCCCTGCCACGATCCTGGTGCCGTAGGTTAGCATTCGCTCGGTATGGAATTTTCCCGCACCGCCGGTTATCCCCTGAACTATGACCTTGCTATTTTTATCCACCAATATCGCCATGAAATTCTCCTAATTCATTTTCTGTAGTTGCTCGATTCATCGAGCTATCTTTTGCCTGATGAATCAGGCAACTACCGTGTTTGACGTAGTTGCTCGATTCATCGAGCACTGTTTTACTTGACAAAACCAGCTCATATATTTAGATAAACCGCAAAAGCAAGCTTTTGCACTCCTAGAACAATGCGTCAAGTAATCCTTCAACACTCTGGATCTACGACTTCTTTATGCTTTATGATTTACACTCTATACTCTTCGCTCTCTCCTCTCCACTCTTAACTCTCAACTCTAAACTTTTTTAGCCAACTCCACCGCTCTTTTGGCGATCTTTTCAATGGGGGTTTCGATGCCGTGGATCTCGATGTTTTTGAATATATCCGGATGCTCTTTTTTCGACTCCTGGAAGATCCGCACCCCCTCCTGCCACATGTTGCCGGTCATCCGCAGGACCATCGGCTTGGAAAGCCCGTGCTCCTTTAAAAACATCACCACACCTCTGGCGAAATCGTCGCAGCGGGAGATTCCACCGAATCTTGCCCCGAAGATGGCTTTTACTTTCGGATTCTCGTCCAAAAGGATGAGCATCCGAGCCAGCCTCTCCGGAGTAGGTCCGCCGCCAGAGTCCATAAAGTTGGCGGGTTTCCCACCGAAATGGTGGATGAAATCGTTCCCCATGATGCCGAACCCCGCACCGCCGGGAAACATTCCGATGTCCCCATCCAAATCCAGATAGGGAATCTCCCACTCCCGCGCCAGCTTTTCCCTTTCGGTCATCTCCCCTTCCTCGTGCCTCTTCTCTATCCCCATCTGGACTAACTCCGGATGGCGGAACAAAGCATCGTCGTCCAGGCTCATCCGCGCATCCCCCGCTACGTATTTCCCCTCTTTGGTCAGAAACAGTGGATTGATCTCCACCAGTTTGGCATCGTATTGCTTGAACAGGTTGAACAACGAGACGGCGATATTACCTACGATCTTTACACTTTCGCCCCCGACACCCAGCCAGCGGGCTAATGTCATTCCCCGGAAGGGATAGAACTTCTGATCTACGTCCAGACTGATCCTTTTTATCTTCTCCGGATTCTTTCGGGCGATCTCCTCTATCTCCACCCCCCCCTCGGGACAAGCCAATACCACGATTTTGTAGTTCACCCGATCTAAGGTGATCCCCAGGTAGAATTCTTTCTCGATTTCCAATTTCTCGCACATCAGGATTTTTTCTACCGGGAAACCTTTTATGGTCAAGGTTAAAAGCTCTTCTGCTTTTTTCTCCGCCTCCAGGGGTGAATCGGCAAATTTCACCCCTCCGGCTTTGCCTCTTCCACCGGAAAGAATCTGGGCTTTCAGAACCAAAGGTCCGTTCACCTTTTCGGCATAAGCTTTAGCCTGCTCTTTAGTCTCCACCACTTCTCCCATGGTTACCGGTATTTTATATTGAGAGAAGAGCTTCTTCGCTTCGAATTCGTAAAGTCTCAAGGGTCACTCCTTCACCTGATTCTCTGGTCCATAACTCGTTACTTTGCAAAGCCTGGTGCATACTGGCCGATGCTAAACCTTTCAAATCCAGGTTTGACCGTTAGCAGGTACTTTTTTGCTCATGCTTTTGACTATTCTTCCCACCTTATGGGCTTGAACCTTGGCCACGGATTTTTCGAATATCTCCAATGCTTGATCGACGGTATCCGGACTTATGATCAAAGGCGGTATGAACCGGATGGAATTCTTACCGCAGGTTAAAAGCATCAGGCCGTTCCGGAAACACTCATTGGCGATTTCATTGGATTCTTCCGCTGCCCGCTCCTTGGTGTGCCTGTCCTTGACGAACTCTATGCCGATCATCAATCCCTTTCCCCTGATGTCCCCGATTATCTCGTAATCATTCATCATACGTTTCAGGTGCTTCATGATATAATCACCCATTCTGGTCGCATTCTTCAAAAGTCCGTTCTCCAAAAGCTCGATGGTTACCAGAGCGGAAGCGCAGGCAATGGTATTGCCGCCAAAGGTGGTGGAATGGGAACCCGGCTCCCATGACATCAGCTCCCGGGAAGATATGCATGCGCCCAAAGGTAAGCCTGAGGCCAAGGCCTTTGCGACGGTGATTATATCCGGGATAACGTTCCAGTGCTCCACCGCAAACATCTTACCGGTCTTTCCCATTCCGCTCTGCACCTCATCCGCTACCAGTAGAATACCATATTTGTGCGCCAAAGCTTTTAACCGAGGGAGAAATTCCGGAGGGGGAACGATGTATCCGCCCTCTCCTTGAATCGCCTCCACGAATATCGCTGCCACCTCGTCTGCGGGTGCCACCTTGTGTAATATCTCCTCCTCGATGAAGTTGACACAGGCGATGTCACATTTGGGATAGGAGAGATTGAAGGGGCATCGATAGCAGTAGGCATAGGGGACGTGAGTCACTTCCGGCACCAGCGGAGCAAAATATCTCCTCTGGTTCATCTTGCTGCAGGTTAAGGATAAAGATCCCATGGTTCTTCCGTGAAACGCCCCGATAAAGGCGATGTTACGGGGCCTCTTTTTGCTGTAACGGGCCAATTTGAATGCCGCTTCCACCGCCTCCGTCCCGGAGTTGGCGAAGAAGACCCGCTTGGGATATTTCCCCGGAGCTAGGGAAGCAAGTTTTTCCGCCAGTTTCCCCACCGGCTGGTGATAAAAATCCGCCGAAGCGATGTGCACCGATTTCTCCGCCTGTTTTTTGATCGCCTCCACCACCTGGGGATGACAGTTCCCCGTGGAGCAAACCCCGATGCCGCTGTGAAAATCGATGAAGCAGTTTCCGTCCACATCCCACAGGTATGCACCGTTAGTTTTTTCGATGACCACTGGATACAGCCGGGTGTATGAGTGGGAGACATATCTTTCATCCTTGGCGATAAGTTTTTTGCTTTTCGGACCCGGCAGGGTAGTCTTGATTTTGGGACATCTGCTCGAATTCATTTATTCTCCTTATATAATGGGATATAGTGGATATTCATGTTATCACATTGTAGTTCGTGTCGGGTTGATGAGGAAATCCGATTACATCCATATAGCCGATCTAACCAGCTCCTCACCCAGACACTTCAGACATTGTGTTTCTATGATTAAAAATCAAAATGTGGGAAATAGATGAAATTAGGTCTGCCCCTTCATGTACATTCTTAACAAAATCCCTCGCAATAATCTCAACATATCAATATCACCTCACGTCAAACTTTATAATTTACATAAAAAGATAAAAAAGTCAACGGAATTTGTCGAAAAAATTACGAATACCCTGCACGAACCATATGCATTTTTACTGTTCAACATCTAATCAGTTATTTCAAACTAATCCGGTGATAAAAAATCCCGGACCTAAAATATCCGGGGAGTTTTTGCTAAATTAATCAGTTCTTTATTTAATATACTGAGATCTATTTAAAAGCTGGAAATTCTTTCTTAGTATCGATTCCTAAGGTCCGCAACAGCGTGAAGTGGGACCATGCCGGAAAAGAAAGTTCATGATGAAAACTATGTCCGCCACGGTCACCACCCTATCGCAGGTGACGTCCCCAATGGAAAGAGGATTGGGCGCGGACTGACCCTTGAACAGGTAATTGATCAAGAGTACTATGTCCCCTATGTCTACCACGCCGCTTCCGTTGACATCCCCCCGGTATTCCATGATATCTATCATAAGGGCGTACTCCGCCACCGTGCAGAGGGGGTATCCGGATGTATATGGACGAGTGGATGAGACGAACTCATCCGGGACGTTTTGCCGGTAAAAAATATAAGATAAAGAATCGGGATTGACGCTGACCGGGTAATCGGAAACCCACCACCTTCCTGCCGGGTTGGAATAGTTCAAGCTCGCATTGTAGATGTCATGCGAAACGTTGCCCGGATCGTTATGCCGGGTGGAATCGCTGTGGGGTATGGGGGAGTGGAGAATATACGAGCCGGAGAGCACCTCACCCGGAGCGCCGGTTTCCGCATTATCGAAGAACGGATCGGAAAAGGCGATCATCAGCTGAACCGAATTCACTCCGGCTACGGTGACGAAGTGTCCCCCTACCCGCCGCCAGTTGGAATTTTCCGGATACCAAAAGCCCAAAAGCAAAATCACGTTATCGTGCTGTTCCACCAGTGACTCCGCAAACGCGAAGGTCGGTTTCTCCCACAACATCACACATAAGCTGTCGCTCAAACAGCTTCCGTTGTCAAAGGTCTCGCTGGCAAACCATTCCCTGATCGCATCGGTCATCCCCTGCACCTTGGTTCCGATGTGTGGACTTCCCGATCGTTGACCGTCGGTATCCAGGTACCAGGCTAATCTTTCCACCAACTCCCCCCAGCTGTTTACTCCTCCGGGCACCTGAGGTCCCGGAATAAAAGGCTGTGGAGTAGGAGGAGGTGGACCTATACCATTCCATGAGGTGGCAGACTGATCCACATTGGCCAGATCGTGATCGTCCCAATTAAGATACGGGGGTAAATCGTTTAAATAATCCCTCACCAAAGGACACTCATCCATCCCATCCCCCATGTTTCCGGGAGGAACGTTAAGCTTTGAATCCAGCCACCAGAAAGAGTTGGCTACTGCAGCCGGAGCGGAAAAAGACATCTGAGAGGTCGTCGGATTGGTCCAATGATCCTGTTTTTGATCGAAATCCGGCATCCCGCTGGGGGCATAATCCGGGTAAGCGGCTTCCCACCACCAGTGCTCCTGCCGGGAGCAGATCATCACCGCATATTCAACCACGGTGACATAGCTGGTTTCGGGTGGTGCCGGTTGATAATAGGATATAAATTCAGTGGGAAAATTCTTTCCGGTAAACTGACGGGGAAAGTCGGGATCGAGCTCCAGATAGTCGTTCAGCTGCCAATGCGGATTCCCCGGCGGAGAAGATAAAAGCTGCGATTGATAGATATCGTGAGAAACATACTGGAAATCGTTGTGCAGGGTGTCTGCATGAGGAGCGGGTGGATGATCCGGAGGTCTCACCCTTCCCGGCCAGCCGTATTCCGCTGCATCCTTTGAAGGATCGCTTATAGCGATTTTGAGTAACTGAGATTTCACACCGGCGAGGGTCACAAATTGTCCCCCCTCTCTCCACCAGTTGGTTCCGTCCCACCACCAAAAGCCCAAAAGCAGAGCAATGGTCTGGCTGACCCGGAGCGAATCCCGCATCTCATAGAAATCTGGTGCCGACCATATCCCCGTGTAAAGGCTGGATATGCCGAAGTCGCTTAAGAGATTATCGATCCCGGCTTTCATCTGGTGCACCTCTGTGCCGGCAGAGTCGGTTTGGAAATAAAGGGTCAGGGTATCCGCAAAATCGGGTATGTTCCAGGCCAAAGAGGAATTCAAACCGAACCACCCCAGACAATTTACCATCGCTGCAGGTCCGGATCGCCCCACCCAACCATTCTGATCTGCGGAGACGTCCGGAGCCCCGCTGGGTGCGTATCCGTTATCCCCTAACCATAACCAACCCGTATCACAGACCAAAGAATAGGTCTCCCCGCCAAGACGCAGCATCAGCCATCCCGGATCAGGGTCATTCCAGTAATTGTTCCACTCTCTCCAGGGAGGGGAATAGGGATCGTGCCACAGCCACTGGTAACAGCTGTCCACCATCTCCTGCTGCGTATCCGAAACCAGGCTGGGTATGCTGCCGTATTCACCGCTGGCATATTCCAAAACGAAAAAAAATCGTTCGTTTAGGCAAATGTTGTCGAAGAAACTGATCGTGGTCCAGTTGGGGTAAAAGTCGGTGACGGTGTAAAGGGGTGATGAGTAGATTTGGGTCTGCGGACCGCTGCAGAGATTCGACCCAGCAGTCCATAGGCTGAACCTCACCCGGGTGGAATCCACCCCGGCATGATCGTATAAAAGAAACTCCACCTCTTTGATCTGAAACGGAAAGGGATAGGGAATGCCGCAATTCTGCGGATCGAAATATACGGCGGTCTTATCACCCACCCTCCAGTTGGGAAAAAAGCTGAGTGCCGCTCCGTTATCATGTTGGAGAAGGCAAGCTCGCTTAGAATCAGCCTTAAGAGGTGACGGTTGGGGGGATAGTGTCGACTCTGCAATTCGTTTCATCCTGAAATTTGCAGAGAAACCTTCCGGGCTTGAATCTACTTTTTCATTCGGTAAGGCAGAGGGGATATCGCTCACCAGCAGAGATAACAGAACAGATGCAAAAAATATCCTCAAATAAAACATCATTTTGTCCATCTTAAAAATCCTAGCGATTCTGTTCATGTCGATAATAAAACATTACTCTCAACCTATTGTTTAGTGCGAGTAGACGAAATGGGAATAAGTCATAGTATCACCAGATTCAAGGAGGATGATTTCAAACAAGCTATCTCTTTGATAATAAACATATTAAAACATACCACTTAAAGCATCCCACGAAGGGGTGAATCTGGTTGAATATCTAGGTTCGATTCCTTTACGGGCAATTAGATGTAAAACAGCCTACCTTCATTCATAACATAACATAAAATGCGATTTTGTCAAGAAAATGTATTGAAGAAAAGGCTTGATATGAGATTCTAAGCTCTTCCCGCATCAATGAATACGAGTTCCGATTCTTTCCCACCGAACCCGCCAGGGAAAATGGACAAGATTATAGAAGAATATTTTAAAAACAGAAGTGATATAAGGGCTGGACCATTTGGGGGCGAGGGGATCCGGAGCCCAAGAAAAGTACAATAATATCGGCTCACCCTTTATGTACCTCCTCTCCAAAAAACCCCATACTCTCGAATCCGAGCTATTGTCCCGATTATCCCCCATAACGAAGTACTGCCCTTGGGGAACTTCGAACGGCCCAAAGTTATCCCGGTTTGAATATTCAGCCGGGAAGACCTGATAGTCGACATGCTTGGCGGGAAACTTCCCCTCGGCAACCTCCCCGTCTACATATAACCTCTTATTGATTATCTCAACCACCTGACCTTCACCCGCGATAATCCTCTTGATCATATTCTTACTGGGATTGAGGGGATATTCAAACACGATCACCTCCCCTACTTCGGGTTCGCCAAAGTGATAGGCCAGCTTGTTTACCAGAAGAAAATCACCCTCTTCCAGCGTATCCTCCATGGAGCGTGAGGGGATCCGGTAACCCTGGATCACATAAGAGCGCAGGAGCAGGCCCACAAACAGGGCGATGCCCACGGTAATGGCATAAGATTTAAGTTTGGACTTTCCTCTTCTTCTCATAATTTTAGAATTGGTCGACCTTCCCTTTTTAATGCTTCTGGCATGTCAGAAAGAAAATGTAGTCTGCCACCAGAAGAAAATCTCCCCTTCTATATATTTAGGCAAACTTATTTTGCTCAATTCCTTTTGTTAAAACTCGGCTTGTCGGAAAAAGGTGTCGGGACCATCATGAAAACGGACGTTACCAACCTCACATTGGTTCTATGGTACCACCTCACCTGATCTCTGTCACAAGCTATCATTACATTTATCGGAAGTTTTCCGCCAAAATTTACGAAGGCTGAAGGCTATCTTTGAATGCCGGGGTAAAAACTAAAGGGATTTGGAATCACTTGACTCCCGGGTAAAATGTCTTTATTTTAAAACCGATTTAGGCCATTTTAACGCCAATGAAATATGAGCGTTTTCGTCTAAATAGGTGAAACCAAAAAGCGGTGAGGGATCATGGATAAATTTGTGATAGAGGGTGAACGAAAGCTCTCCGGTAGTGTGACCATTCAAACCTCCAAGAATGCCGTTCTCCCTATCTTGGCAGCATCACTTTTGCCGGAAAAGGGGGAAACCATCATCCACCGGCTGCCTAATCTGGCCGACGTGGACACCATCCTCAAGGTATTGGAACGGTTGGGTGCCAAAGTCAAAATTTATTCTGACAGATCTCACGTTTTACCTTCCCAGAGGACCGTGGTGATCCGGGCGGAGCAGATGAAAAGCTACGAAGCCCCATACGACTTAGTCAGGAAGATGCGCGCCTCCTTTCTGGTGATGGGACCTCTTTTGGCTCGAACGGGAAAAGCCAAAGTCTCCCTGCCGGGCGGGTGCGTGCTCGGTCCCAGACCGGTTAATTTACATCTGTCCGGTTTCGCCAAGCTGGGGGTAAATATCAAGGAGGAATATGGCTATGTGATCGCATCCACCGATCGGCTCACCGGAAACACGATCTTCTTCGACCGCCCCAGCCATACCGGCACGGAGAACATCCTGATGGCAGCTTGTCTGGCCAAAGGCAAAACCACCATCGTGAACGCTGCCTGTGATCCCGAGGTGGTCGATTTAGCCCGGTTCCTCAACCGGATGGGGGCAAAGATCAAGGGTGCGGGGAATGCAATGATCCTGGTGGAGGGGGTGAAAAACCTCAAGGCGGTCGAATACACTCCCATCCCGGACCGTTTGGATGCTGCTACCTTCATGATGGCAACCGGGATCACCGGCGGAAACGTTGAGATAAAGAATGTATTGCCCGAACATCTGAACATGGTTAGCCTGAAATTGAGAGAGATGGGAGTAGAGGTGAAGGAGCAAAAAAGCAGCCTTAGGGTGAAAGGTCCTAAGAGGCTTGCACCGGTTTCGATAACCACCTATCCCCACCCCGGCTTCCCCACGGACGTGCAAGCCTCTGCCATGGCGCTGGCTACCGTTGCGGATGGCACCAGCCAGATCCGGGAAACCGTATTCGAGGACCGTTTCACCCATGTGATGGAGCTCTGTCGGCTGGGGGCAGACGTTAAGGTCTCCGGGGATCGAGCCTTGGTAAACGGAGTACCCCGGCTTAAAGGAGCATCGGTAATGGCTTCGGATATCAGGGCGGGAGCAGGTCTGGTAATAGCCGGGCTTGCTGCCCGGGGAACCACCCAGGTGCTCCGGGTGTATCATGTCGACCGGGGATACGATCAACTAGAAAAAAGACTGGCTCAATTGGGCGCGCAGATTAAAAGGATCAGAGACTAAAAAAGTTAGTGCATTCGATGATTTATTTTAGTTCCAGAGCGGGTAGAATATGATTCTCATAGAATACGAATTAACCAGAGTTTATAGGATAGTAACTTGTAGAGACGATATGGATCATATTTAAATCAGCTATTTCATAAACATTTATAAGAAACCAATTTTTTCTAAACTTCTCTTGTTTCGAGGGTGGAGATTCCGAAGGGAGATCACAAAAATGAGGAATTTTATCAAGCAGATTTTAATCTGCAGTCTGATCCTGGGTTTATTCAGCAGTCTCTCCATGGCCCAGGAGCCTTATTTCGGCAAGAACAAGGTCCAATATAAATCCTTTAAGTGGCGCTTCATCCAAACCAAATATTTCGACATCTATTATTACCAGGACCAGTATCATCTGGCCAAGTATGCTGCCGGTGTTCTGGAAGATGCTTACTTGAAGATAAAAGGGGAATTGCACCACGATCTGACCAAGAGGATCCCGGTGATTGTGTACAACTCCCCCAATGACTTCCAGCAGACCAATGTGATCTCTGATCTGATTGAGGAGAGCGTGGGGGGGTTCACCGAATCTTTGAAAACCAGAGTGGTGGTCCCTTTTACCGGTTCTTACGAGGATTTCCGCCACGTGCTTCACCACGAGCTGACTCATGCGGTGATCTACGATATGCTTTACGGAAACGCCATCGGGTCCATCTTAAGCCGTCAGTACCTGTTCCAGCTTCCCTTATGGTTTGCCGAAGGTTATGCCGAATACTCCTCCCGGGGCGGGTGGGACATACAGGCGGACATGGTGCTCAGGGATGCCACCATCAATGGATATTTAATCCCCCTGGAACTGGCCGGAGGTTTTTTAGTCTATAAGGAAGGACAGTCCGCCATAGGTTATATAGTGGAGAAATACGGGGAGGAGAAGCTCTCGGAGATATTGAACAAAGGCAAGGGGGACCTCTCCATGGATAAGGCATTAAAATCCGCCATCGGTCTGGATCAGGCGGCTTTTTCCGAGGAATGGATGAAAGCTCAGCGGAAAAAATATTGGCCCGACATCGCCTTGAGAAAGGATCCCAAGGATTTCGCCAGAGAGCTGACCCACCATCCCAAGGATGGTTCCTACGTAAACGAAAGACCAGTCTTCTCTCCGGACGGTACCCGCCTAGCCATCTTCTCCGATCGAAGCGATTATACCGAGATTTATATAATCTCCAGTATTGATGGAAAGCTAATCAAAAGACTGGTGAAAGGGGAAAGATCCGGCGACTTGGAATCGCTCCATTCCTACGTCAGCGGTCTTTCCTGGTCCCCGGACGGCAAAAGCCTGGCTTTCGTCTCCAAAAGCAAGGGCCGGGACGTTTTGTGTCTGGTGCAGGTGAAGAATGGCAAAATATACAAAAAGCTGAAGTTCGATCTGGACGCCATGCGCTCCCCCACCTGGTCACCGGATGGTGCCAAGATTGTTTTTGTGGGTATCAAGAATGGTCAGACCGATCTTTATTCTTGCAATATAGCCGGCCAGAAACTGGTGAAATTGATGGATGATTACTATGACGACGAGGATCCCAGTTTCTCCCCCGACGGCAAGTTCATCGCCTTCAGCTCGGATCGGTACCAAAATCCAGCTCCGGATACCGCCAATTACAGTTATGGACATTACGAGCTTTATCTTCTGGAACTCGACACCTGGAAAATCACCCCGGTTATCTCCGGCATGTCGCAGACGGTACCTTTCGCCGGGGAGTGGAACAACACCTCTCCAACCTGGTCGCCCGACGGCAAAAAGGTATGTTTTGTCTCGGATCGGAATGGAATCTATAATCTCTATGTGGCCGATTTGGAAAGTTTGATGGTCGTCCCCGTCACTAACATTCTGGGTGGTTGCTTCTCCCCCACCTGGTCCAAAGACGGGGACAAGATCGCCTTCTCCGCCTTCCAGAAGGGAGGCTGGGATATATTCTTGATCAAGGAGATCAAACCGGTCGTGGCAGAAGGAAGCTTGTTGACCAAAACCCTGTATCTTTTGACGCTGGAGAAAGACACTCTCACCGCTCAGGCTGAGACCACCTCGGAGGAATCTGCCGAAAAGAAACCTGATTTCACCTCTTACGTGTTCAAGGCAGGGAAAAATGAGCTGGACAGCTTGGCGGAGATGGTGGAGGGAAAGAAGACGGCTCCGAAGGAAGACACCCTCCGTAATAAGCTTCCCAGCGGGGAGTACCGGGAGCAAAAATATAAGCCTAAATTCTCAGCGGATTTAGTCTCCGGAGCACTAAGCTACGACACCTTCTTCGGATTTGAGGGGCAAACGGTCGTAGTGGTCAGCGACATGATGGGGGACCACTCATTCCTTTTGGCCACAGATGTGGTCAATACCATAGACCAGAGCAATTTCGAGATACTTTATCTGTACAACGCCCGGCGGCCCTATATCGGCGCCGGTATATTTCACACCAAATATTATTATGTCGATAATATCGATCGGCTCTTCTCCGACCGGGTATATGGCGGCCTGGCATATATCTCCTACCCCTTCAGCAAGTTCACCCGACTGGAGCTTAATTTGAACCAAATTTCCATAGACCGGAAATATTATGATTTAAATCCGGTGACCTTGGCTTATGATGATCATAGCGAGAAGGTCTATTTGACTTCGCTTTCCTGGATCCACGATACGATCCTCTGGGGGATCACCGGACCGATAAATGGAAGTCGCAGCTTGTTCTCCTATGAATATGCCCCCTACCTGACTCCGCGAACCATCACCTACGGAGCAGCCAGTATGGATTATCGCAGATATTTCCATTTTCTGAAAAGCTATGATATCGTTTTCAGATTGACCGGTGGATTCTCTCATGGTGAGAATAAGAAGGAATTCTTTTTAGGCGGGGTTTCCAACTGGATAGGCCCCAGCCTGGGACCGGGTAACATATACGGGATAAACGATCTCTACTTCGGAAGCATCGTCACCCCGCTCCGGGGCTACCGGTACTTCGATGTGAACGGTACCAGGTATTTCCTGACCAACCTCGAGTTGCGTTATCCTTTTGTGGAAAATTTCGTCATGAAATTCCCCCTCCCCTTGACCCTCCGCTACGTCACTGGTGCCATGTTTTATGATATGGGTGCGGCATGGGATGAAAATAAACGGTTCAAAGGCGTGACCACCGCAGGGAGTACCAGGCTGAAAGACTTAAAAGCAGGTTTTGGCTTCGGAGCCAGAGTCAATCTGGGATTGTTTGTGCTGCGATGGGATGTGGCTTGGGCAACCGATCTCCATTGGGTAGCTGCCAAACCCCGGCATTATGTATCCTTAGGAGCAGAGTTTTAACCTAACCCAGGTTATTTTAAGCCGGCTGTTATACTATACCCGGGAAAAAACAAAAAATCCCCGACTCCCGGCTTGAGTGTGGTGCTGCTACTATAAGTTTATTGATTATAGCAAATCTTGAACGTAAAAAAGCCGCTCTCAGTCCTTTTTTGAAAGGATTCAAAGCGGCTTTACCCCCCTTGGTTAACCTACCTTTTAATGCCCCTATCGGGCATCCCCCTTTAAGATGCCGTGATTATAAACAAACTAAAACCTCTCTTTTCACGCTTCCTTCAAGATTGCTCAACAACAGATTTTGATTTTGAATCCTTTTGATTTTCCATCACAGTATATATATCGGCAGCTCTGAAGATTTTTTTACAGAACAAACTTGAAATCATCATTTTTATAGTAAATAGAAGCATAAAAAGATCCCTGAATATGTATAAGCCTAAGTTATTCTGCCTACCTGGAATCATTCTACGAATTGGTGATATTGAATAGGAGAAGAATGCAAGAGCTACTTCAAATCAGCGCGGAAAACTTGATTTACTAACCAGAAGACAAGTCACACAATTCCCTAACGGCTAATAATCAACTAAAATTATCGTGTAATAAAAAAAGCGGAAACTTTGTCCCGCTTTATTTATTTTGTTACCCGAGTGGATTTTTAGTTAGGCTTCTGAGCTAGGCGCTTCCTCTTTTTTCTTCTCCTCGATCCGGGCAGATTTGCCTTTCAGCCCTCTAAGGTAGAACAACTTGGCTCTTTTCACCTTTCCCTGACGGAGCAGCTCTATTTTCGTGATGTTGGGTGAAAATAAAGGGAAAATGCGCTCCACTCCCACGCCGCCGGAAATCTTTCTCAAGGTAAAGGTTTCACCCGTCCCTTTGCCCCTTCTTTGAATCACCACCCCCTCGAATGCCTGAATCCTCTCCTTGTCGCCTTCTTTTATTTTGGTCGAGACTTTGAGCGTATCCCCCGGTCTGAACTCAGGGATATTGTCCTTTATGTATTTTGCCTCTAAAGCCGAAATCAAATCCATTACTTCCTCCGTGCGAACTTAAACGTTGATCCCAAACGAAATGTTGGCATCCATACGAAATTATGTTTTATGGTTTTTTCAAGCGATTCTATTTTAGATATTCCTTATTACTTTCTCCTTCTCTCTTCTTCCATCAATTCTTTTTCTTCGTCAGAAAGCTCTTCCCAATTTAATAGATCCGGTCTTCTTTGTAAAGTCCTTTTTAATGCTTCTTTCCTGCGCCAGATTTTTATTTTCTCATGGTCACCCGAAAGAAGAATCTCCGGGACTTTCAACCCTTCAAACTCAGCCGGACGGGTGTATTGAGGCGGACCTAAAATCCCCTCGAAAAACGAATCGGTTTGGGCCGATTCAAAATCCCCCAAAACTCCGGGGATCAACCTGACCACCGCATCGATTATAGCCAAAGCGGGGATCTCCCCTCCGGTCAGCACGTAATCCCCGACGGATATCTCTTTCAAAGGATGCAGCAATTTCAATCTTTCGTCCACCCCCTTGTAGTGTCCGCAGATGATCATCAGGTGCTCTTTCAGGGAAAGCTCAAAAGCCAGCTTCTGGGAAAATCTATCCCCCTGGGGAGTGGTCAATATTATACAGGAAGATGTTTTGTCTTCGCCCGGTTTGGACAGCGCTTCTATGGCTTTGTGTAACGGTTCCAGCCTCATTACCATCCCCCCCCCGCCGCCAAATGGAGTATCATCCGCGGTTTTATGTTTATCTTCGGTAAAATCTCTGATATTATGGATCTGGATCCGAACCAGATTTTTCTCCTTTGCCCTTTGCATCAGGCTTTCGTCCAAAAATCCGGAAAACATCGAAGGGAAAATGGTTAAAATGTCTATCTGCATGGGTGTTTCAAAGCTCCAGTAAGCCGTCTATCGGTTCTATTATCATGACCCTGTTTTTCAAATCGATCTTTTTGATGATCTCCCGGATAGCGGGTATATCGTAATCTCTTTTCTCCCCCCGCACTACGTAAACGTCGTTGGCTGGAAGCGAAATCACCTCTTTTACCTCCCCTATCTTCTCCCCTTTTGTGTTTCTGACCTCCAGCCCGACGATTTCAAATATGAAATAATTCCCTTCGGGAGGCTTGGTCAAATGCTCCGCCTCTATCTCTATGAATCCACCCAACAGATTTTTTGCTTCCTCCGGGCTCTGGATCTCTCTTAACTTAAGTAAAACATTTTTCGCGAGTTTTCTCACTCCTTCTATTTGAAACTGTTGGGTGCCTTCTCCCTTGGTAACGGTTATGTCTTTAAGTTTAAGAAACCGGTTGGGGTCATCGGTCAAAGGGATGACCACCATCTCCCCTTTGACTCCTCTAACCCGGGAGATTTGCCCAATAGTTACCCGTTTTGATTCAGGCATTTGTATTCGTCCGCAGAAAGAGGAAAGGACGCCCTCAGAAACGCTATCTATCTCAAGGAAAATAGAGCTTCTATTGAGCTAATATTTTCACGTTATGGTTCTCGACCCAGATGGAAACAATTGTGGAAAACCTATTAACCTCTTTAGTCGATATATGCGCAATCTTAAATATATCCGCCCATGATGAGGAAATTCCAGTGAATTTTATCTCAACGGACTTAGGTAATAGGAATATCACCAGCCTCTCTTCGCTCTTTGCTCTGTACTCTTTCCTCTATACTCAATACTCAAAACTCAGTACTCTAAACTCTATTCCTTCTTCTCCTCCTTACCTTCCGCTTCCGGTGTCGGTGTTGCCGGTGTCGGTGCTGCTGGTTTCGGTGCTGCTGGTTTCGGTGCTGTTGGTTTCGGTGCTGTTGGTGCCAGTGCTGCAGGAGCTGGTGTGGTTGCTTCCCCTTCTTTTGCTTTCCTCTTTTTCTTCTGGGTTCTTTCCTTTATTTGACCGGCCAGAGTGACCTGCGAGACGTCCTCTCCCTTTTTCATCATCTCCCATTTTTTCCAGAGTCCAATCTGCTTGAAAAGCCCGTTAACCGTGTCACTGGTGGTGGCGCCTTGCTTTAACCAGTGATACACTCTTTCCTCTTCTACTCCTAATGTAGCCGGCTTCTCGATGGGATTATAGTGACCCAGTATCTCTAAGAACCTGCCGTCTCTGGGCATGCGTGAATCCGTGGCGACAAAGCGGAAAGTAGGTCTTTTCTTTGCGCCGGTCCTTCTCAATCTGATTGTTACTGCCAAATTGACCTCCGTTTAATGTGGTTATTCTGGAGTGTAAAGCTCCGCTTTTGGCGGGAACTTCGACTTCAGCTTAACCCTGTTTTTATCCAACGATTAAAAGACTCAATTCTGTTCGTCTAAACATGCACATTCCCATTTGCTTTTTCCTGCCCCTTGACCTTTGCCCCTTATACCTCCAATCTTTTTTTACCTTAAACCAAAGAATCCCTTTTCCAATTTTCGCAGATCCATTTTGGTCACGTTCTTTATCATCTTTTGCATCATGAAGAATTGTTTTAAGAGCTGATTTACGTCCTGCACCGACGTCCCGCTCCCCGCGGCGATTCTTCTTCTCCTCCCCCCGTCGATGAAGTGCGGTTTATGCCTCTCCTCCTTAGTCATGGAGTTGATCATGGCTTCCACCCGGATCATGGCTTTATCGTCGATCTTGAGTCCTTTGAGGGATGCCCCGCCTAATCCGGGTATCATCTCCAAAATCGACTCCAAAGGACCCATCTTTTTCAATTGTTGAAGCTGGGAAAGAAAATCGTCGAAAGTAAACGCTTCCTTTCGCAGTTTTTTCTCCAGCTTTTGCGCTTCCTCTACGTCAAGTGCCTCCTGGGCTTTCTCCACCAAAGAGATCACGTCTCCCATGCCCAGAATGCGGGAAGCGATCCGGTCAGGATAGAACGGTTCGAGCGCATCCAGCTTCTCCCCTATTCCCACAAATTTGATCGGTTTGCCGGTAACCGCGCGGATGGAAAGTGCCGCTCCTCCCCGGGCATCTCCATCCATCTTGGTTAGGAAAACTCCATCCAGTCCAATCTTTTCTTCAAAGGTTTTGGCGATGTTTACCGCATCCTGACCGGTCATGGCATCCGCCACCAGGATTATCTCTTGCGGTGAGGTCGCCTTTTTTATCTTCCGCAGCTCCTCCATCAATGGCTCGTCGATATGCAGTCTACCAGCAGTATCGATTATGATCAGATCCTTCCCTTCTTTTCTGGCAAATTCTACAGCCGATTCGCTGATCTTCACCGGATCATCTTTAATGGAGTAAACTGGAATATCCAGCGACTTGCCTAATATCTTAAGTTGATCTATGGCAGCGGGGCGGTAAACATCCGCCGCCACCAGCAGAGGAAATCTCCCTTTCTTTCGGTAATATCGTGCCAGTTTCCCGCAGGCGGTGGTTTTGCCCGATCCCTGAAGTCCCACCAGCATGAAGACCGTCGGTGGCTGAGCGGAGAATTTCATGTCCGCTTTATCTCTGCCCAGAAGAGCGGTCAGCTCGTCGTTGACGATCTTGATCACCTGCTGCCCCGGGGTGATGCTTTTAAGCACCTCCTGCCCTACGGCTTTGGTTTCGACCTGGGTGATGAAATCCTTGACCACCTTGTAATTGACGTCCGCTTCCAAAAGCGCTCGTCTGACCTCTTTCAAGGCATCCTTGATGTTGCTTTCCGAAAGCCGTCCCTGCCCTCGGATCTTCTTGAAAATCCCTTCTAATTTACCGGTTAGATCTTCAAACATTTTTAAGCCTTAAGTTTAACTCAAACCCATAACTCAATGTTAAATAGCTACTTCTTCACTTCGGCTATCATGCGTTTGCTCAACCCACAATGCAAAGTTTATAATATAAATATTCTCTTTACTTTAGCAACTAAAATCTTGTATCAATTGTGCATTGTACCTTTGCAGTTCGATCTACGAGTTTATTCATGAAACTTACTCACACCACCACCATAAGTTCCAAACCATATGTTACCTAAGATATCAATTGCTATTGTAGCGATTTGATTGTCAGCGAGTCCACTGTTTGCGGTATCGTAGAGAGTCCATTTGATGCCATCAAACTTGTTTACACCTACATCGAACCCAAACCATTTATTGCCTGAGGCATCAATTGCTACTCTCGACACATAGTTGGAAGCGATTCCACTGTTTGAAGTGTCGAAAACAGTCCAGTTAGTACCGTCAAATTTACATACACCGCCACCGTCAGTTCCAAACCACTTATTCCCAGATGAATCTATTGCTATTGCAATGACATATTTGTTAGCAAGTCCACTGTTTGAGGTGTTGTATGTGGTCCAGTTAGTACCGTCAAACTTACATACACCGCCACCGTCCGTTCCAAACCACTTATTTCCTGGGTTGTCAATTGCAATTGAACGGATACCCCAGCCAGCGATTCCGCTGTTTAAGGGATTATAGGTTGTCCAGTTAGTACCATCAAACTTACACACACCAGCATGATAATAACCAAACCACATGTTACCTGGCGCATCAATTACGATTGCACATACTGAGTAGTCTGGGAGTCCGCTGTCTGGGGGGTTGAAGGTGGTCCAGTTAGTACCGTCAAACTTACTTACTCCATTATAAGTTCCAAACCACTTATTGTCTGAGGCATCAATTGCTATCGCGTACACCCAGTCGTCAACGAGTCCGCTGTTTGAAGTGCTATAGGTAGTCCAGTTAGTACCGTCAAACTTACTGACACCCCTATAAGTTCCAAACCATTTGTTGCCGGAGGAATCAATTGCTATTGCATTGACATAGTTATAAGCAAGTCCGCTATTTGTGGTATTGTAGGTAGTCCATGTGGGGGTTGGTGGTTCTTCTTTGGTTCCCTTTTTGCTACACTCAAAGAGCATAACTCCAACTATTATTATTGCTGTCAAAATCGGAGCAAACCATTTCCTTAACATTTTTTAATCCTCCTTGTTAACCTCTCATCCTATGTCCCCCCTCTATTTCAGGGAGAGGATGAGATAGGGGGCGAGGTTATTTACTGGTCGAAGGTGAGGGTATGCTCATCAACGAGCAACTGTTAAGTGGTTATTATTCATGAAACTTACTTACTCCACCACCCATTGTTCCAAACCATATGTTACCTGAGGCGTCGACTACTATCGCTCCGATCCCGTTGTCAGCGAGTCCGCTATTTGCAGTATCGTAGAGAATCCATTTGATGCCATCAAACTTATTTACACCAACATAAGATCCAAACCATTTATTGCCTGAGGCATCAATTGCTACGTTCGACACATAGTTGGAAGTGATTCCACTATTTGAAGTGTCGAAAATAGTCCAGTTAGTGCCATCGAACTTACATACACCACCACCGTCCGTTCCAAACCACTTATTTCCTGAGGCATCAATTGCAATAGCATTGACATCGTTATCAACAAGTCCACTGTTTGAAGTATCGTAAGTAATCCAGTTAGTGCCGTCAAACTCACTTACACCACCATACCAGGTTCCAAACCACTTGTTCTCTGAGGCATCAATTGTAATTGACCGGATACCCCAGCCAGCAATTCCGCTATTTAAGGGATTATAGGTGGTCCAGTTAGTACCATCAAACTTACACACACCATCATAATAAAAACCAAACCACATGTTACCTGAGTCATCAGTTGCTATAGCGGTGATCCATTTGGAAACATGTCCACTGTCTGGGCAGCTACAGACGGTCCAGTTAGTACCATCAAACCTACATAGTCCACCATAAGTTCCAAACCACTTATTGTCTAAAGCATCAATTGCTATCGCATACACCTCGTTATCTACGAGTCCGCTGTTTGAGGTATTGTAGGTAGTCCAGTTAGTGCCGTCAAACTTACTGACACCATTATAAGTTCCAAACCATTTGTTGCCGGAGGAATCAATTGCTATTGCACTGACATAGTTATAAGTGAGTCCGCTGTTTGAGGTATTGTATGTAGTCCATGTGGGGGTTGGCTGCGGTCCATTCCTAGTTCCCTTTTTGCTACACTCAAAGAGCATAACTCCAACAATTATTATCACCGTCAAAATCGGAGCAAACCATTTCCTTGACATTTTTAATCCTCCTTTTGTTTTTGAAAGACTTTCTCAACTCTCCTACAACTTTTATCCGAGTGTGTCTGCCATAGGCAGATCCGCCTCTTATGAAAGAGCACTCTTGAACAACGAGCAACTGTCAAGTGGATATTATTCATGAAACTTACTAACACCACCGCTAGTTCCAAACCATTTGTTGTTGCGGGAGTCAATTGCTATTGCATTCACATAGTCGTTATCCAGTCCGCTGTTGCGTGTATCATAGTAAGTCCAGTTAGTGCCGTCAAATTCCCAGACTCCATCCGAAGTTCCAAGCCATTTGTTGCCCCCGACACCTATGGCAATTGCAGTTACCCAAACGTGCCTTTCTTCCCTACCTGAAATATTGTAGGTAGTCCAGTTAGTGCCATCGAACTTACTCAAACCTTCAGAAGTTCCAAACCATTTGTTCTCTGTTGGATCAGTCGCTATTGAGAAGATAGAATTCGAAGGAAGTTCGCTGTTCGACGTATCGTAAACAGTCCAATTAGAACCATCAAACTCACCTATACCACCATCCCACCACCCCCCAAACCAGATGTGATTAGATGCATCAACTGCTATTGCGCGGACGACTGGTGTGCAGGGAAGTCCGCTGTTTAAATTATTATATGTAATCCAATGATCGCCACCAAACTTGCTCACTGATGAATGACCGCTACCAAACCACTTATTACCAAGTGCATCAATGGTTATTGCATTTACACTGTGATGAGCCAATCCACTGTTAGTCGTGTTGTATGTAGTCCAGTTAGTGTCATCAAACTTGCTTACACCATTGTGAGTTCCGAACCACTTGTTACCTGAGGCATCAATTGCTATCGCCTGGACATTATTGTCAACCAGTCCGCTGTTTGAAGTATTGTAGGTAGTCCAGTTATCACCATCAAACTTACATACACCTTTATCAGTTCCAAACCACTTATCGCCTGAAGAATCAATTGCAATTGATTTAATATAATTGGAAGGTAGTCCGCTATTTGAGGTGTTGTAGATAATCCAACCTGCTGGGTTATGTATGCTCCACTTTTTTTGGTTATGACAGACAAACAACACAAGCCCGACAGTCTCTGCCACTATCAAAATCAAAACAAGCGATTTCTTTGACATTTTTAAGTCCTCCACATTTACCTCTCCCCGCTGTTTCGCTTTCCAAAAATCGGTAAGTGGAAACCAGGAGGTGAGCTTGTATATGAGATTTCAGGATTCTCTCAAAGCCTCGACCGTTCGGCAATAATTCTTGCTCCTGAAAATCGCTGCTCCCGCTACCAGGATGGTTGCTCCCGCTTTTTTCACCTCTTTGGCAGTTTCGGGATTAATTCCCCCATCCACTTCTATTTCTGTTTTCAGTTTAAGCTCTTTAGTCAATTTCTTCGCTTCTTCGATCTTGGGAAGAACCGAGGGGATAAACTTCTGACCTCCGAATCCGGGATTAACGGTCATCAATAGTAAGAGATCAAGCTCTTTTAGTATCGGCTTAACCATGCACAAGGACGTTGCCGGGTTCAAGGCACAGCCGGCTTTGACCTTGTAGCTTTTTATCAGGTTGATGGTTCGATTCAGATGTTTGCACGCTTCAATGCTCACCGTCAGATAATCCGCTCCGTTTTCAACGAATTCCTCTACCAAGGAGTCCGGATTTTCGATCATCAGATGGACGTCCAGCGGAAGATCGGTACAGCGGTTTATGGCTCCCACGATCATCGGTCCAAAGGTGAGGTTGGGGACGAAATGCCCGTCCATGATGTCGAGATGGAGCAGCTCCACCCCGCATTTTTCCACTGCTTTTATTTCCTTTTCTATGTTTCTGAAATCAGCCGACAAAAGAGAAGGCGCTATTTTTATCATCGTATACCTCTTGAGGTTTTGACTTTGTTTGCTATATAACCTTATCTCTAATTCAAGTTGTTATTAAGATTTCATTGGAAAAGGATTCGGTTGAGGTTGCGTATCGTATTTGTCTCTCGAATGTTGGTTTTCGTTTAAAGACCAAACCGAAGCCCAAAACCGAAACCGATACGTAACCATAACCTAAACCGATAACGATGACTGTTTCAGACTTCTCCACTATACTGTTCCTCTCTCCACATGGTGAAGATGAGGATAAAGGAGGTAATGTTTATTATGATATTTCATTCCGTTTTACTCACCTCCAATTCGATCTCCGTTCCTCTCAATATTTTATCCCCCGGCGGTATCGATTGATTCAAAACGGTTCCCGGAAGAAAATCGTCATTGGTTTTCGATTTCGTCTTTCCTATCTGAAGCCCGATCCCCTGCAGTATTCTTCTGCACTCCTCTATGTTCTTCCCCACCAGATCCGGCATCATCACCGTATCCGGCACCGCTCCCAGGCTGGCGACGATGTTCACCGATATTCCCGGTGGAACCGACAGTCCGGATGAGGGGATGTTTTCAATCACCACGTCCCGGGGGAAGGAATCGGACGATACCCAGCTTACTTCCCCTAACTGCAAACTCGCTTGAGCCAAAAACAGCTCTGCCTGCCTTACGGAAATTCCCTTAAGCTGGGGAACGATCACCGCCTCTTCGGCTTTGCTTACCTTAACCTTAACCATCCTCCCCTCTTTGATTTTGGTCCCCGGCGCAGGAATCTGAGAGATTATCGTTCCCGGCTGTTTGGATGGATCGGTCTCCTCTGCTAAAATTTGAAGCTGCAGATCCTCCTGAGCCAGGATCGAATCTGCCTGCTGCAAGTTCAAATCAACCAGATGTGGGATGATGCTGGTCCCCCCCCGATGAACTATAACCGGCATGACCACCCGATCAGCGAAAAGTATCATGAAATAAATAATCGCTACGGCTATCAGAAAGAGGAGAATGAGATCTCTCCTTGATTTATCGTACCAGATCCACTCCATTATGCGTGTTAATCCGTCTTTCATGATTTCTCCGGCTACGATCTTCTCAAAATCAAACGAGCTCTAATACTCATATTAAAATAAGAAAATCTTTTTAAAAATCCAATTTAAATAATCCTCCAGAAGATCAGGTTTTCTCCAATCTGCATGCAAAACTGCCGCCCATTTTATGATCCTGGGGTAGCGTCCGGACGAACCCTTTCTCGTTCACCAGGTTTGAATCCACGAAGAGGTGGCTGTCTGTCTGCTTGAAATCCTTCCTCTGTTCCAAAAATCGGTAGATCACCTGTTCATTCTCTTCCGGCATAATGGTGCAGGTGCTGTAAACCAAAACACCTCCGCTTTTCAAAAGCTCTGCAGCACGGGATAGAATCTCGAGTTGAAGTTTCTGTAAACGCGGTATGTCCTCCTTCTGTTTTCTCCAGCGGGCATCCGAATTCCTTCCCAAAGTTCCCAAAGCGGAACAAGGAGCGTCAAGTAGGATTTTGTCCATCGGGTGACAGGAAAAGCTTTTAGCATCTGCACAGCATAACTTGACGGATTCTATTCCCAGCCTGTCACAATTTTCCTTTATGGTTTTGAGTTTCTCTAAACTTATGTCTACTGCTATTACCATTCCCTGATCTTTCATCTTCTCCGCTATAAACGTAGCTTTCCCACCGGGAGCGGCACACAGATCCAGTATGCATTCCTCCGGTTGAGGATCCAAGAGCATAACCGGAAATCCCGCACTTTCGTCCTGAAAGTAAACCCACCCCTCCTGCAAGGGTGAAAATTGACTCAAATCCATCTTGGATTCGATGGAATAATAATTTTTCAGGAATCTCCCGGGTTTGAATCTGATCTTTTCCCGGTTGAATATCTCCTCCATATCCTTTTGCCCGATCCTTAAGGAATTGACTCTCAAAGAAAGACGCGGTCTCTGGTTAAAGGCATCGCACAGCTTAACCGTCTCCTCCTCCCCGAAAATCTCCAGCCACCTCTCCACCATCCAGCTGGGGAGGGAATAAAACAAGGCGATATTTTCGACTTTATCCTTTTCCCAGGAGGGAAAAACCACCTTGCTTTTGTCCCGCAAATAACTTCTTAGGACCGCGTTCACCAAAGCCACAGTCCCTTTATGACCATACTTTTTTGCCAGCTTGACCGACTCATCCACCGCCGCACTCTCCGGAACCTTTTCCATGAAATCGATCTGATATATCCCCATTCTCAGTATGTTTCTTATCCACGGAGTCAACCCCTCCAGCTTCTCCGCTAAGAACGATTCCAATGCATAATCCAGCCTCCTTCTCATTTTGGTGGTACCGTGAACCACCTCGCTTACAAATCTCCGGTCCAAAGAAGAGAGGAAAAGGTTTGAGCAGAAGGATTGAATGGCTTCGCTGGCAAAGGCGTTCTGAGTCTCTATTTGATGCAGGATTTTTAGGGCAATTTCTCTTGAATTTATCTGCGTCGTTTTATCCACTTCGTAAGAAATACCTGAGTATTGATTTCATCTCCCCCCTCTGTCCCTCCCTCCACTATGTGGAAAGGGGGATAATCGAAGATCCGTGGGATGGTGAGTGAGACTAAACATCCATTAATTAAACTCTCAGGAAGTATGACCCTTTCATCATACCACTTCCATCGGAGTCAATAGTTGTTTCTCTTTAACGACAAAGAGCCCGGACCTCCTGACGAGTAAACCCAGGACCTCCTTCTCTTCCATGCCCAATCCATAAACCAGGATTTCCTCCGGGCGTGTATATCCTTCACTCCCCACACTTAAATACATTCTCAGGATCGCCATATTTCCTAAAGGTTCACTATCCAGTTTATAAATGTGTCTTTTTATATCCACCTCTTTGACCTGTTCTTTGGTAGTTCTTTTTATCCAAAGATTTTCCCGTTCCAAAAGGGATTGGATACCGGGATCTAACTGGTCATGGAGAACGTCCAGTTTCACTTCATAACCGGCTAAGTTTATTACGGAGCTTAGTGACTCCGATTTCCCCAAGATGGATCTGGCTTCAAGAAACTTAAATCCGTTAGGCAATGCCTGATTCAGATGACTGAAGAAAAGAGGAGTGTACGGTTCAGTAAGCTGGAGGTCTAAGTATTCGAAGTCGGAGATAAATCCCAGGGGAAGGGGAGGACCAAACGCCACCTTCTGATGTGGATGAAACCCTTCGCTGTAAGCGATGGGAATGCCCGATCTTCTGATGGTTCGCTCGAATGTCCTTCCCACGTCCAAATGCGAGGTAAATCTGACCTCCTCCGATTTGCTCCATCTTAATCTGATCCTTCCCCTTGCGACGGTAACGGGTAGGGATACCGGTATTTTCTTCCTCTTGCGCCCATAGGAGTCAGAGAAAGTCATGGACGGCTCCAAAGAAGGTGTTCGAGTTCTCTCTATCTCTTCAGTCGAAATGAGATCAGCTATCTTGATTTTATCGACCGGCACATCTTTTTTGGGGAACAGTGTTTGTGGGTGATCTTCCGGCAAAATGGATTCCTCGCTCAATGCATAAGCGCGATTTCTTTCTTTTTTTAAATGCTCTTTTTTGATCCCTTTATCGATGTGATCCCAGGGTAGAGGGCTTTCCGTATCTTTTGCTCCGGTATAGAGGGAGGGTTCGATTCCTGTTTCGGAAAACCCTTCCTTCCAGAACGAATAGTTGAAATGCTCGGACCAGCCATCCAATTTCGCCCCCTTTTTCCAGGCCGAATAAATGACCGACGAAAGCCGCCTGTCTCCCCGGCTCAAAATCCCTTCCAAGTAAGAAACCTGCGGGTCCCTGAATTTCAGATGCAGGTTTCCCTGCCTGAGGTTGCTCTTGAGATAATAGATCTTATCTTGCAGGCTCTCCACCTCTTCCAGTCTCTCCCATTGAAAGGGAGTATGCGGCTTGGGGGTGAAGGGAGAGATGGTGATATTCAGGTTCTTTCCCCCGCCGGCATCTTTGGCCACCCGCAGTATCTTTTTCAGCCAGTCCACGATACCGGCTAAATCCTCCTCCCTTTCCGTGGGCAATCCGATCATGAAATATAGCTTCAGCAGATTCCACCCCGAGGAAAATGCTATTTTGGCGGTATTCAGAAGGTCCTCTTCATTCAAATGTTTTCCGGCGACGTTTCTCAATCTCACGGTTCCTGCTTCCGGAGCAAAGGTCAAACCCGGCTTTTTTACTCTGGACACGAGCCGGGCCACCTCCAATGACAAAGAATCGGGCCTTAAGGAGGGGAGGGAAACCGAAACCTTTTTCGAGGAAAACTTTCGATTCAGCTCCTTCACCAATTCGGGTAACTTCGAATAATCGGTGGTGGAAAGGGAGAGAAGGGATATCTCGTCCCAACCCGAGTTGGCTATACCGGTTTCCGCCTGTTTGACTATCTCGGCAACCGATCTTTCCCGCTTGGGCTGATAGGCAACGGTGGCAGCACAGAAGCGGCATCTCATGGGACAACCCCGCATGATCTCTATGGTTAACCGGTCATGGGTGGTTTCCAGGAAAGGGACTATCGGAGCGGTAGGATAGAATTCGTTTTTCAATTCAGGGACGGTTCTGACCTTGATCTTCTCCGGGACCTCCTGAAATCTTGGTTTAATGTTTTCAAACTTATTTTCTGCATCATACATGACTTCGTAAAACCGGGGAACATATACTCCTGGTATTTGGGCAAGTTTGAGAAGAAGCTCCTCTTTGTTCAAATTATCCTTATGGGCTTGCCGAAACACGTCCAAAATCTCATCTACCATCTCCTCTCCATCACCCAAAGCAAACAGATCGAAGAAATCAGCCACCGGCTCCGGATTCATGGCTGATGGTCCCCCCGCGATGACTAGAGGATGAATCTCTTCTCTCTGCGAAGAAAAAACAGGCATTCCGGTTAAATCCAGCATGTTAAGAACGTTGGTATAGTTTAACTCGTAGGTCAAGGAAAAACCTATTATATCAAATTCTCTCAGCGGGGTATGACTTTCCAGAGAAAACAGCGGTATGTTTTCTTTTCTCATTATCTCTTCCGCATCTGGCCAGGGTGAGAAAACCCTCTCCGCCACCCCATCCGGTCTCCGGTTGATCAGGTGATAAAGAATGGCTTGCCCCAGATAAGACATCCCGATCTCATACACGTCCGGGAAAACAAGAGCCACCTTAAGTTTGTCTTGGTGATCCTTCCTTATCGCTCCCAGCTCGTTTCCCACGTATCTTCCCGGCTTCGTCACAAAGGGAAGCAAGTTCTTTTTGATTTTCTCGGAGAGAGGATGCATCCTGTTTCCTTTTTTCACTTACCGTAGCTGCGTACCCGTAGCCAAGCCTTTATGGCTTGGCTTCCTTGTATAAGCTCTTGATCACACAATCTATAATATATATACTAAAATCAACAAAAACAAGAACGCTAAAAAACAAAACAAGAAAAAGGACAAGCCCAAGGCTCGTCCCTGCTTTTCAATTGAAGTTCGGAGTGCAGAAGCTTGCTTCTGCGATTTTAAGTTTTAAGGAGTGCTCCTTGGTAAACTGATGTGCTAGGCTTAATAATCATCATTATTCTTGACTTCCTCGACAGGAAAACACTTTAGTATTCCATTTAACCATTCTTCCCCCCTGAGGTTCAAGTAAGAATTATAACTGGAGAATTTATATAATTCTGGTGCATCCACATAACCATGTCTTACCGGATTCCAATGAATATAATTAATCTTGGCATAATAATCTCTTTCATCTCTAATACACTCGTCCCAATATTGATACCAGATTTTTCTTCCGGCCTTCTTTGAGGATTTATTCAACCAGACTGCGCTCCTGCTGTGAATTTTCTTTATCACTTCCGGCAAGAAAAAAGCATCTTTGAATTTGCCTATGATATGATAGTGATTACCTAATATTACCCATCCATGAAGCGCACTATCATAGGCATTAAAAACGTCGTAGATGGTTTCATACAGAAAATTCTTCTTACCGTCATCTTCGAAATATCGCTTTTTACTATAAGTGCCAGCGGTTATGAAATAATAGAAATCAGAAAGAAAAAGATGGGTCGGAGCGTGTTTGTAATTTTTTAGATTATCTTCTTTCATTGAATCTAAGAATCAAATTCGCGCTAGCATGCTGGTGCACTCCACAATCTACCCCTCATATTCTCGTGAGTTGTTTTTTGGAGTGCAGAAGCTTGTCGAAGCAAAGCGTAAATCCCGCTTTGCGGGGCTTCCGCAGTTTTCAAACACAAAACTAAAAACGCATCAGCAGGCTGATGCACTCCTTTCCATCGCTTAAAGCTTCCCCGCCACCTCCTCCGCCACCTGAGTAGTGGTCGACTTTCCGCCCATATCGTAAGTCCGGATCTTCCCTTCTTTTATGACCGAAGCGATGGCCGATTCCAATCTCATTGCCTTTTCGGTCTCTCCCAGCCAATCCAGCATCAATTTGGCACTCAAAAGCGTAGCTATCGGATTGACCTTGTTCATACCGGCATACTTGGGGGCAGAACCATGGGTGGGTTCAAACACGGCATATTTATCGCCGATGTTGCCGGAACTGGCGAATCCCAATCCCCCCACCAGCTGAGCCGCCAGATCGGAGATGATGTCGCCGAACATATTGGAGGTGACCAGCACGTCATATTCCTCCGGGTTTTTGATCAGCCACATGCACATCGCATCGATGTTGGTCTCCCACAGGGGAATCCCCGGATACTCCTTGGCGATCTTCCGTGCCTCCCGGATCATCAAGCCGGAGGTCTCTCGGATCACGTTGGGTTTCTCCACCACCGTGACCGATCTCCTCTTGTATTTCCTGGCATACTCGAATGCATCCCGTACGATGTTCTGGCAGGCTTTCCGGGTGATCACCCGCAAGCTCACCGCAATGTCATCCAGCGGAGTATTCTCGAATTTCTTCATGCGCTCGTTATGCTTGCTTATCACCGCCATAACCTCCGCAGGGAGAGGATGAAATTCCACTCCGGCATAGAGGTCCTCGGTGTTCTCCCTGAAGACCACCAGATCCACCCCATCCCGGTAATTCAAGGGATTGCCCGGATAAGCCTTGCACGGTCTTAAATTGGTGCGGAGATTGAACAGCTGGCGCAGCTTAACGATGGGACTGAAATATAAGTATCCCCTCCCTTTCAAAGGGGGCTCAAGCTCGACGTCCGCCTCTTCCTTGGGTTTGGAGGTGATGGCGCCAAAAAGGGCGCAATCTGTGCTTTTTAAAAGCTGAATGGTTCTATCCGGAAGGGGATTCCCCTCCTTGCACCAAAACTCCCAGCCGATGTCGCCGTGAATGTATTCCGCATCCAGTTTAATCTTTTCCAGGACGATCCGGGCAGCTTCTAAAACTTCCTTTCCAATTCCGTCTCCCGGCAGCCAAGCGATCTTGTATTTCGCCATAAATTGTTTCTCCTCTGTTGATCAGAAAATTACGTCTGTTATTTCGATGGTATGAAAGCTCTTTGATTAATAAACATAAGTGTTTTATTTCCAGTTGAATGATTTTAATGGAATTTCTTTAAGGAATTGTAATTGAAGACAAATCTCCCGCTCTATCGAAATCAAGCTTATTCAGAATGAATGGGAAGTTTTCTTAAAACTCCGCTTTCAAAGAAATGCAGTGCACGTCACCCAAGTCTGATTTATAGGGAACGAAGGCATAGTCAATGGCATACTTCTTGTATTTGATTCCCATGCCGAAGGAGATGCTCTTATCGTTATAACCGAACTGATAGCCCATACGCAAGCTGAGGATTTGATATAGCTCGTACTCCGTTCCCAGGTGAAGTTTGGTGTCATCATCCCTCGGCTTGATCAAATCCATGTTCAAGGTGAAATTGCTTTGCCACTCTTTCTTTTCGAGAGAATAACCCACCCCGGCTTTGTATTGAGTGGGCAGGGGGAATCTTTCTTCTTTGAATTTGATCTTGGAACCCAAATCCATAATTGCCGCACCGAATCTTAAGTTTTCCACCAGGGGATTCCCCGACCCCGCAAAGGGGGAACAGATTCCACCCAGATCGAACCCGAATCCGCTGGCAGAATAAACGTCGATCTTCTCATAAATCCACTTTGCAGAAAGTCCTAAGCTATACTTACTTTTAATACTTCGAGCATAAGAAAATGACAAGACCACGTCATGAGCATCGATCAGGTCCAAAGGTTCGGTAGTCGGAATTTCGTCTCTCTTCTCAATGCCGGGCACCTTGCCCAAAGACAGGGATAGTCCCCAGGCATTTTCTCCCGATTTTCTAAATGCGGAAAAATAATCGGCGGTAACGTCCTGAAACCATTGGGTGTGGGTTAAGTTGACTAAGGTTCCGGTAATACCGGAGATTGCCGCCGGGTTCCAGAAAGCCGAGCCCGACTTCTGCCATTGAGAGGTGAAGGCTTCCCCCATGCCGATGGCTTTTGCGTCCGATCCCAATTTCAAAAAGATTAAGGCGGAGGTGCCGCTTTTATCATTTATTGAATGAGCCGTATTTATAAAGACCGGAAAAAGAAGAAGTGATATTATAGCTGAAAAGAAAATCTTGTTTTTCAATTTATCTCCCCGAACAGGTCAATCCTTTTTGCTCGATCCATGCTCTCTATAAATTCTAACCACAAATGTTCGAAATCAATGTCCTGGATAATACGACTTTTGTCTTACCTTCAATTCGTTAATCCTCAATTCCGGTCTTCCCGTTTGATATTATTAAAATTCAAATTGTAAAGATATCAGATGATCCGCATCCTCCCCCACACGGCTCCCCACGAAGGCGTAATCAAAACCGAAAGCCACCGATCTTATCTTCTGTCTTAATCCCAAGCCCAGGGTAAGCGATCCGTTGTCGTATCCAATCCTTCCCGCTAAATTCTCTAAAGCCCAGCCTTCCACCCCCAGGTGAATCTTCACTTCTTGTTTGGTGTTCTTATCCAGCTCCGAAGAAAAAAGCACCCTATCCTTCAACAGCAGATATGATGCGCCAAACCTGAAATTGACCGGGAATTCCTCTTTTATCGATGACCCCAACAGATCGAATTGTTTCCAGTAATTACCCGAGGTCCAGGAAAGCTTCATCCCCAAATTTTCCGCGGAGAAACCCAGGCGTAGTTTGGGTAACGGTCGTCCCATTATGGACAACCCTCCCCCTAGTCCGTAGGCGTTGATATTGGCCAGATTATACTGAATGTACTCTATGGAAAGCCCGGCGGATAGCTCCTCTATGATCTTTCGGCTGTAAAACATCTGAACGGAATTCTGGTAATTGGATATCTCCCCGGTTATCTCTCCGTCCCTGTTTCTTCCCATCACGTCTCCTACCCCGGCATTGATCCAGGCTAAACCGATGGTGGCTTCATCCCGGATCGGCTGGTTGTAAACCACGTAGCTGGATCTCCGGTTCAGAGTCATCTTCCGGTAGAATGCGCCAAAGGTACGTCTTTTTATCTGGACTAAACCGGCTGGGTTGAAGAATCCGCCGGTGGCATCGTCTGCCACCCCCACAAACGCACCCCCCATTCCCAAAGCTCTGGCTCCAAAACCGGGTTGAAGAAACGCATCTGCATAGCCGCCATCCCCGGTCTCAGCCGAAACCGGTAAGGAAAACCAAAGCAGGATTAGAAAGATCCATAGTGGAGTTATTTTCAACATATCGTCTCCTTATCTCATTTCCCTCTTGAAACTACTTTTTTCATAATTTGGAAGCTTTCGTTATATTTCGTATCGGATATTCTTGTTTGTTAATTTCTATTTCAGAACCACCACTTTTCCCCACTCCGTTTGTCCGCCCGGGGCTTCCACTTTGAAAAAGTATACTCCATTGGCGACTATCTCCCCTTTTCCATTTCTCCCGTCCCAGACGGTTTCATATTCTACCCCGCCCAAACGTCCCTGGTTATCTTCGAGCGTCTTGACCAGCTGCATGGCAAAATCATAAATCTTCACTGTGACCCCACCGTCGCTTTTCGGACGATATCGGATTCTGGTCACCTGCCCCTCTTCCACGATGGGAGAGAAAGGTGAAGGATAGGCATAAGCGGTTTCCGAACCTTCGGTTCCAATCGGCACTGCGGTGCGAACCGTATCCCACGTGTTCCCATTGTCCGAAGACCAAGCCAATCCATCCGCACTCCCCGCCCAGACCTCACCGCCTATTATGGCGACGGATGAGAATTCTGTGGTATAAATGCCATCAATGGAGTTAAAGACTTTCCAGCTTGCTCCCCAGTCATCGGATCTTTTAAGCCCCGCACTGGTAGCTGCCCAGATCACGGAATCGTCAAAGGCGAAATTCCATACCTTATCACCCAAAAGAGTGGTATTCCAGCTGTCCCCGTCGTCGGTGGTGTAGCTGATGCCGTATCCGCCCGAATACGTCGGCTGCGTTCCCGCCCAGATGATCTTTCTCCCGCCGAATTGCTGGATCGCCAAACTTACCACAAAATCCCCGGTCAAATCCAGCGTGTTTTGGCTATAGCCCAACACGGTGTCGAATTGGCTCCTCTGATTGTACAGAAATTTGTATATTCCTGCAGCGCTGCCTGCCCAGATGGCTTTTTCAAAAGTTGGGATGAATTTGGTCACCTCCCAGGTGATTCCTTCGTTTCTGGATATGGCTATACCATCACTCGATCCCACTAAAACCGTTATACCGCCGGCATCCAATCCGGTGCACACCGAGGTGAAATAAGAGGGGATGTTCAATTCTCCGGTGGCGGAGTCGATGACCTCATAGGTATCCCAGTGCTCCCCTCCGTCTTTGGATCTCTTTAACCCCTCTTCTGTTGCTATCCAGACGGTAGTATCCCAAATAGCAAAATCGCGTGCTTGAATTCCGTCAAGATAGCTAATCCTAATCCAAGTCTCTCCGCCATCTGTACTCTTAAGAGTAATGGGGTCTATATCATCAAAGGATGGCCAAGAATCCCATCCTCCAAGCTGAAAGCCCCCTACCCAGATAACATGCTGGTCATCATATCTCTGAACTCCAATGGAAACAACTCTAAAAGGCCCTCCAGGCATCCAAAGGGGAAAATAGATGACCGTATCCGCGGAATCTGTGCCGGTAAAAACAAATTTATAAACTCCGGACATTGTTCCAGCCCAGACAATAGTCGAATCGAAATTGAGAGTATCCACCACCAAACCGGTGAAAATATCTTCCAGCAAAGGTTGATCTTCCTGAAATCTTGCTTCTGCTGATGAATCTGTAAAAATATTCTCCCAAGTTTGTCCTCTGTTAAAACTTCGAATCAAACCTCCTTCTCCACAAGCTGCCCATATTACCGTGTCAACCATGGCGATGTCCATAGGAAAATGTCCCGGTGAGCTTGCCTGTCCCTGGCTGGGATGGGAGGTGCTCCAGGTATAACCGTAATCTGTGGTCAGGCTGAAATCCGCTCCGGTCAAAGATGGTAACAGCGGGAGAGGAGTGGTCTCTTCTTCCCGGTACAAACCTACCATCATGATGGTGCTGTCTCCTCCCAGGCAGTAAACTCCGTTGGAATTAAGTCCGCTGGTTGTATCGTAAAGAAAGTAAGTTCTTCCGTAGTCTGCGCTGGTATGTAAACCGTTTTGAGTCGCCACCCAGATCAGTTTGCCGTCATAGAATATGTCGTTGATGGAGTTCTTCAATCGTTTCTGGATAGGGCAATTGGTGTCCACCACTGCGGAAAAAAACCGGTTGTTTAGATAGTTGAAATATCCCCCTTCGAAATCGTTTCTGGAAAAAGAATCCACGAAAACGTTCTCGCATATCAAGCTATCGTGGTCCACCAGGCAATGGATAAGGCCCCCGTACCAACAAGCCGCCCAAAACGTGGTATCGTCGATGGCAATGTCATAAGCCAGCATCCCGGCGAAATTGACCTGCCAGGGAATAAAAGAGTCCCAGCTTTCTCCAAAATTGCTGCTCCGGTTGAACCCTTTGCCGTACGGGACCACTTCCCCGTCCTCCAGCTTGGTATAAGCGCAAGCTACCCATAATGAGGCATCCGCACACGCCAGAGCGGAGATATCGTTCTCGTTCAAATCCGTCTGCCGGTTATAGGTTGCCCAGCTGGCACCCCCATCCGTGCTTTTGGAAAGCCCGTTTCCCGTCCCCACCCAGATGATCGTGTCCCCTTGAGGTGTAACCGTATAAACTATGTCTCCCACGCTGTTGCTGGCAAACCCCGCCGCCGGCTCATCCAGACTCCAATTTATCCCGGCATTCGATACCTCCGGCAGCAGCATCACGATCAGTATATAAATCAAAGGGACTACCTTTCTTATCATCTGTCCTCCTGGATTATCATTATTCAAAAATCATCCTACAAAGTCAGCTGATGAATTGTTAATAAAATCCAAACAAGTTTTTTGTCAAGTAAAATAGAGTTGGCTGTATGGAGAGTTGAATTCAATGGATCAAGTTTGGAGTGTAAACATTTATGTTTACCTTTTTGTTCTTTATACGAAAACCAGGCTCACAAAATTCATTGACTTTGCTTAAATTTACGGTATGTTTGTACCTCAGTTACGATAATATGTCAGGAGGTAATATGAGCGAAGATAAATGGAAGACCGCTATTACGGAGATTAAAAAGGGAGAGATACGGATAAGAGGCTATGACATTGCCGAGCTGATGGAAAAACTCTCTTTTTCCGACGCTATCTTTCTGACTTTAAAGGGAGAGCTGCCCCGAAAAGACGAATCGGAAATGATGCGCGCCATCCTGGTTTCCAGCATTGACCACGGCGCTACTCCTCCTTCGGCCCTCTCTGCCCGGAACGTTTTCTCTGCCGGAAATTCGCTGAATGCAGCCGTGGCTGGCGGTGTTTTGAGCATCGGAGACGTACACGGAGGGGCCATCGAGAAATGCGCCAGGATTCTTCAGGAATGGGCTAAGAAATCGGGCCAGATCGATTCTTTGGCTAAGGATCTGGTATCCGACTCCATATATGCCAAAAGGCGAATTCCCGGTTTCGGTCACCGCGTGCATGAGACCGATCCGCGGACCGTCAAGCTGTTTGAAATTGCCCGGGAATTGAATTTCAGCGGCAGACACCTGGAATTGGCTAAAGTAGTGGAAAAGGAATTGACCGTCGCTTTGGGCAAAAAGCTCCCCATAAATGTGGACGGTGCCATTGCTGCGGTCATATCCGACATGGGATTTGATTGGAGACTGGGAAAGGCTTTCTTCATCATCTCACGCGTCCCCGGACTGGTAGCTCACGTCTACGAGGAGATGACCCGGGAAAAACCGATGCGTAAATTGGGCAATTGGAACTTCGAATATGACGGACCGGGAAAAAGAGAGATCCCGAGTGATTATAAATAGGGAATTGCCTCTTTACATCGGTTTCGAAGCTCGCTTTGGTTAGGTTTTTCCTAACGGACGACTTTCGATTTTCGGCAGACGATACGTAACCACAACCGATAAACGACAAACGATAACAGAATTGGATTTTTCAAAAATCCTCTACGTTTCGCCTTTAGTTGGGTTTTTCCCGACGAACGACTTTCGATTTTCGACAAACGATACGAAACCGATAAACGATAAACGACCAACCAAAGACGAAAAAAACGCCAGTCCTGTCTAATAACACAAGACTGGCGTTATGCTCTACTGCCTACAGGCATTTAGAAAGACATGTTCAGACTGAACCGGTGAGCGCTCTGTAATCTCCCCAAATCCGTCCAGGCATAGCTGATGCCGATGATCCCGAATCTGGGGATATCGAAATCATAGCCTGCGCCCAGAGCCAACCCTTCCTCGTCCGTTCTCATTTTATATCCGGCTCTGACCGCTAACCGATCTCTCCAGCTGTACTCCAATCCCAAACTGGCTTGTTGTCCCCGATCCCGGGTGTTGTACCCATCCAGCGCCGCCATAAGTTTACTCTGCTCGTTGAACTCGAAATCGTAAGCTACACCTAAACGGAAGCTCAAAGGCAGTGGATGCGACTCGGTCTTCAACCTGATCAGAACTGGAGCTGTGCTGGGATTGTTATCCTGATCGTAAGAGGTCTCCAACTCGTTTCCATCAAACTTGGTATCACCTCCGAAATTCCTAGTGGACATGGCGATTCTCAAAGTTCTGAAACCGGTGTAGTATAAAGTGCCAAAGTCGAAAGCCAAAGCTCCCGAGGTCAACTCGGAGATCTGCTCATGAATGTATTTAGCGGTAACTCCGAAGGAGAATCGATTGGTCAATTGATAGGCATTACTGATACCTACTACCCATCCATTTGCTCCAAAAGACTCACCCGTCCCATCCGGTTGTTCTAAGGTGGTTTTCTCCATGTCTCCCATGGTCAGAGCGGCAACATGAATTCCTATATTTCCGAATCCAGACACGGGAGTTTGGAACGCGAAATAGTTATATTTGATGTCAGCAATCCAGTCGGTGTAGCTGAACGCCAGGCTGCGTTTGTCCATGTTGGCGATTCCCGCAGGATTGTAGTAAAGCGCCATCGCTCCCTTAGAGAAAGCCACATTGGCTCCGCCTAATCCCACCACCCGAGCATCCACGTCTATTTTTAGAAACTGAGCGCCCGATGTTCCCAGATTGTCGAACTCCCTCGATTTCGCCTCACCGGCAAACCAGACAAACTGGGTCAACAGCAGGAATATGAGAATTTTTTTCATGATAATTACCTCCTCAATGTTTTACCGGTTATCGCACTACCGCGAACTTCCCGATCTTTTCCCCGTACGGTGACTCCACATGGAAGATGTAAACGCCGGATGCGATCTTCTGGTTGTTTTTGGTCAAAAGATCCCAGTTCTCGTTTCCATCTAGAACCGTGCTGCTATGCTCCAGGGTGCGAAGAAGGTCACCGGATAGGGTATAGATCCGGATGGTGCACTTGTCGGGCAGGTGAGTGAAAGCGATGCGGGAGTAATCCCCGCTCGCTTCCCAGTTGTTTCGTACGATGTAAGGATTGGGCACCACCTTGATGTCGTTCAGATTAACCAGATCGGTTGAAATCACCGCCGCGTCGGTCTTGAAGGTAAAGACGTCTGCTGAAGCATTGGGCTTGTTGGTGACGAACCGGACAATGGTTCCGGTGGCTGGAGCGCTACTGTTGAATATTATTCGACCGATGTGGAAATCATCGGGGAACGAGTAAACGGCAGGATCAGGCAACGGTTCGGTGCCGTAATCTCTTTCGATGAGATATATTCTGTCACCTGCACTCCAATCTCCCGATCCGTCATCGTCCAGTGTAGTTATCTGAATCCTTTTGTCATCAGACGGATCATCCGTAGTTCCAGGACCTATATTCCAAGCCTCAAAGGGACATCGGTTAGGCCATTTATCGGTGTTGGTGCTATTCCAGTCATAGTATTCGCTGCCGGTTGCGTTGAAGCGGATTTCCCAATCATCAATTCCAATCAATCCCCTGTAGTTCATTCGGGTGAAATTGCTGGTTTGGTCAGAGCTCACGTAGAATTCATGGGTCGAATTCCAGGAATAAGCTACATTATCCGGTGGGTCTACAGGTCCGGACGCATTTTGAATTTCAACAATTGATTTGATATTGAAATTCGGTCCCATAACTTTAACGGAAAGACCGTCCACCACCAGATAGTTGTCATCCCCTGCTTGGTTGGTTTGATCCTTAAGCACCGTATCTCCCAAGGTGACGTCAATTAAATGCCAGACGGTATAATCGTATGTGGCATCGTCGAACACCACCTTGTAGTCATGTCCGGTTACCGACAATGGATCAGCCACCTCTACTGTCACAGAACCATCGCTTATTCCCAAAGTATGTGTGACATCGTAAGCTTTGGCCGGAGAAATACCTGTGGCATTAGAACGCGGAGTTACCGCAGTCCCCTTTATTCCATTCTCCAAACTACGGGGAGATGCGAAAGGTTGAAAATCGTAAGCGATGACGTCGTAGTAGTAGTTCATTCCATTGATCAAACCGGTATCCGTATATGCGTATGCCAGCTCAACGTTATTCCCCTCCGGCTCTTCCAAGTATCCGGTTATCTCAAATATGATATCCTGCGAGGGAATGTAAGAGGGATCATCTCCGGTGAAATTGATCACCATGCCTCCCACTAAGAGATTACAACCGTCGAAATAGTGATCATATGTTCCGTCAGCTATGTGAGCGGAATCATAAGTGCTATTGAAATCGGCATCAAAGAGCTCAAATACATATGGTGGCTCTCCCGTGTTATACCAGTGATCCGCTTCCTCTGTGGGCGGAACACCAACTCCAAGCGTAAGGTCAGTCACGGAGAAGGACGTATCAGTTTTGACCTGCACCAAATACTTATGGCCAGCAAACAGCGCAGTGCCACCATATGACAGGATGTAATCCTCGGTATTGACCTGATCATAGCTCACCGTTCCCGGGAAAGTGGGTCCAGCCAACTGTTTTATATCAACATGGCGCGGTGTCACACTGGTCTTGTCCCATGAGGCTAAAAGATCGAAAGTTCCCGGAAGACCGGTGGTGCTTCGATAGAGTTTGTAACCCTCGAAGTCCATCTCTTTGTAATTGGGATCATACAAGGCATTGCTGGGATCGCTGGTGAATTGATAGTATGGGTCTTTGGAAAGCTCTGCTACGTTATCCCAACTAATAAACACCTTCTTGTCATCTGGAACCACGGTAATATGGGGATGATCCGGAGGCCGGGGAAGAATGAAACCGATGTCGTAGATCGATTGCGCGATATCAGCCCCTTTTGGAAGCTGAACCACATCCGGAGCCATCATCACCGCCACCACTACTCGGACCGTATCGCCAACGACAGTATCAATGCTCGCTATCTTCAGCGAGTTGATTCCCGAATCCCATTTCCATACTGTATCGATGGCCGTCTCACCTACTGGGACCAAAAGAAACGGTCCGGTGTTCTGGAAAAGTCTCTGATCCACCGGAACAGTCCCGGTTCCCAGATCAAAAGGAGCGTAGGCCTGGTCAGTTACATCGGGGTAGTTGTGGCCCGCCATGATCAGAAACTTCTCTGGCTCTGTATCGGGATCTCCCGATTGCAGATTGGAGGTCTTAAAGGAGGTCAACCCCAATTTTTGACCTTTTTTCACGTCCTTTACCCATTCATTGTTTATCAGAATCGAATCGTTGTTGATCTGGTCATCTCCGTTCAAATCCACGTCATAAGTAGCGACTGGACTCTCGAGGAATTTGAAACCTAAGTAACCGGGGACCCGAGCGAAGCCCTGTTCCGCCATATCACTATCATATTCATATCCCAAGTTACGACTGTGATCGAAACCTACCAGATCGTCATTGGCTGTAGGACCTAAATCTCCATCGCACATCACTGTGAGAAAACAGTTTCTTATCGGTGCCTTGTCCGCTCTTATATTTATAACATCATAAGCAAAGAAGTGGATAGTCTTGTTGGTTTCATAGTTCCACGAGTGGGTACGCTGAATCACCTTGACGCCCAAGCCAAATTTGGCGATATCAACACCGTCTCCGGCATTGGAGTTTGCTCCCACATCCCATCTGGTGGCATCCTGGTCATCATATTCAGTATAGCTGTCTTCGATGCCTACGATGATCGGATTTCCCAGATTGTCCCGAAGGGGCCAGAAATCGGCGCTGGCATAATCCTCCGGATGGTCGCTGATAAAGATATCAGATAATCCGGAGAACTCCTCCGCACCTCCACTGGGGTTGTAGCCGATCACCACCCGGGGATCAGTAATAGAATGATAAAGAGCACTGTCCCTTGCACTCCCCGCATTTTTGAATGATAGAGTCTGCAAAGAACGATTGTTTACTGTCCCACCTACCCAGATGCCGGCACCATAGATATAAAACTCGTTGGAACCTTTGGGCCATTCTCCTCCCGCTGACCCCAGGTCGACGAATTGCCCAAAAACCGCATAGTTGGTCATGGGGACTCTAAAATCGTTTATATCCAAACCATGCCGGAAATAAGCGGCACCGAAATGGGTGGTCTGCGCTGGCTTAGCCAGAGGCGGGGAGATCCCCAAACTCCCTTTTTTCGCCTGAGTTTGGAGGGGCAGCATAACCAATAACAGAATACACAGAAGGATACACCCACCCAGGATTGAACGTTTTTTAATGAATTTCTCCATTTCAAATCTCCTTTTTGAGGATTTGTGTTTTTCATCAAGGCTTGCTTGACATGGCATCAACCCTTAGAAGGTGATATAGAAACCAACTTTGATCTGGCGCGGAGGCCCGTAGTTCATCGGATCTTTGGCATACAATTGATATGCATTATTGTAAGCTACATATTGCTCCTCGGCGCTGATCACTCCGTCTCCATTTGTGTCTTTCACCTTGATCCAGTCCCAGTATTGGTTGGTTGAATTTTCTCCCGGGGCTATCACCGCAGATGGATCTAACCGATAGCCGTCCTCGTCCGGTCGCCCGGTCGCAGGATAGACATTGAGGATGTCGATTCGATTGAACAGATTCAACACCTGAACGAAGACGTTGAGCTCCCTTCCCATTATCTCGAAGCTCTTATCCACGGTCAAGTCGGTGTTGAAGGTCCAGGGTTTGCGGTATTCATTGGTCTTTCCCACCCGGTTCCCCTTATAATCTCTCTTCGTGTATGGAAGGCCGCTCCCGGCTTCGGAGATTACGTTTACTCCAAAATTCTGCAGGGGCATCCATTTGAAATCCTTGGGGAATCTAAAATCACCCTGCAACACAAAGCTGTGTCTTTGATCAAAATCCAAAGGATTGACATTTTGTGGGAAAGCTCTGGGTAAGCCGGTAACCGGATCGGTGGCGTCACGGGAATGGAACTCATATTGGTCCGCGGCGTCGGAGTTGGTCCCTTCAGCATATTGCAAAACATAGCTCAAGTCAAAGGAGATATATTTCCTCGGGCGCTGGGACAGGGTTATCTCCATCCCCTTCACGTTTGCATAGTCCAGGTTTTTGTAAACATCATAGGTCCTTTGAGGGATGAAGATCCTTTGGAACTGGGTCATATTGTAGATGTCTTTGTAGTAAGCGGTGACGTTGAACTTCATGTCCCGGCTAATGGCTCGGGTCAAACCCAATTCATATTGTACGTTTCGGGCCGCTTTCAGATCCGGATTACCCACCTGCTGGTTCGCCCTCTGGAGGTTGGGAGCCAAAGAAGCATAAAGCTCCAAAAATCGCGGTTGCTGAGTGAAATGACCGTAGTTGAAGAAGACGGTCATCTTATCTGACACTGGATGGGAAATGCCCAGTCGGGGACTGAAGGTGATGTTAGGATCCACCTTCTTGGTCCGCCCTCCATTCGGCTCCAAATCAGGACGATAGGGAGCTGCTGTATCGCTAGTCCAGACTTCAGCCTCCTTGCGGAGATAGTCCACTCTGCCGCCCACGTTGACAATCAATCCCTGGAACTCGATTTTGTCCTGAACGTAAAAAGACGCACCGAGAGGTTTATATGTATAAACATCAATAAAAGGTTGAGCATCCCAGGGTAGACTGTTATAATGCCGGGTGATCTTGTAGGAGTTGACCTCAAATCCCGACTTAACTTGATTATTAAAATCCACCTGACTGGTGATATCCAACTTGCCGGTTACGATGGTGCTTCCCCTCTTCTGGAAAGTCCTGGTGTCATAAGATGACCAGAAGAGATTGTCCACCGCCAAAGGATAGTTCTGGTGTTGCACCCGCTCCCGGTATCGGCTCCATACACTCGTATCGGTGGTGGGTGTGGCAAATTCGTAGTCATTCCACCATTTGCCGTCCCAGATCTCTTTCTCGTGTGCCTTCACGAAAGCCGCAGAGTCAGCAGGTGTACTGGTTCTCTCCCCCGCTGCTCGTTCCAACAAGTTTCGGTCCTTGAGTCGGCCAATGTTATAATCGTTCTTGAAGTAACCGACTTTTGCTTCATAGAAGGTCCTCTTGGAAAGGTTGTGGGTCAAAGACACAAAGAGTTGTTTGGCTTTCTCCAGCGTGCAATCAAAACCATTTAGGTTATAAAGCCAGCTATGATCATACCTTTGATACTGTCTCCGGTTTATGAAACCACCGGTACGCAGGGTGATCGAAGGAGTGGGCTTGTAAGTCAGTTTGCCCTGGGTGCGGTAGGTCTGCTGTTGATGATGCGGTAGCTTATGAAGCCGAGGTGCCCAATCATCCGTCAGATACAAATTGCCAGCTAAGTAGTACGCCAGCTTGTTCTGTGTACCGGGCATCGGTCCACCAATGTTAAAGAAATGCTCATTGGTCCCCAGATCATATTTATCTCCAAAAATTTGATCGGTGGAATACTGGTATCTTCCAGATAACTTGGCTCCACCCTCTTGAGTTACATAATTGACGATACCGGACATGGCATTACCGTATTCAGCATTGAACCCGCTGGTGATTAATTGGGACTCGGAGATGGTAAAATGATTTAAATTGGTGGCTTGACCTGCCAGGATAGGATCAGTGATGGATAACCCATCCACCATATACACCACCTCCTGAGGACGTCCACCTCTCAAGGTTATCCCAGGGTTGGCGGTGTCATCTACCCGGTCACCTTCATTTCCGATTACGGTTCCCTGGGTCCCCTGATTAATGGGTCCACCAATGGGGTCGAAAACCACTCCCGGAGTCCTCTGGATGATTCCATCGGAATTTATCACCGGACGGTGAATCACGTCAACTGCTGTGGTAATATGGGCAGTGGAAGTTAAGTCCGGCTCGAATATCGGCCTCTCCGCCGTGACCGTGACGCCTTTCACCTCCACCGCCTGTGTAGTTAAGCTAAAATTAATGGTGGTGGTTAAATCTAAAAGTACCTGAACGTTGGATATCTCCGCCGGGGTGTAACCAATCAGATTCGCTTTCAATGTGTACACCCCCGGAGGAATATTCAGAATGAAATACTCCCCCTTTTCATTTGCCGCTGCTCCCATGGTGGTTCCTTCTATGGTTATGGCTACACCGGGGAGCTGCTCGCCCGTATCTTTGTCCTTGATTATTCCGGCGATCTTGCCGGTGGTCCCGGCAAAAGCTGCAGAGCCAAAGATAAGAAGCAATATGCTCCAGGCGAGAACCACCTTGAATATTTTTCTCTGTTTCAATTTACTTCCCTCCTGTTGAAAAGTTACCCGTTAACCGTTAACTTAAACATTAATTTTACTTTGGTCATTTACCTCCTTTGTAAAATTAGTTTTTTCATCTGACTTGCTCTTCAGTGTGTTTTCTAATGCATTGTGGTTTTTCAAGAAAGATCTATTCCGATATGTTTAGTATCCCTACCTTTTGGCTTCCAGCCTTAAACCGTTACAGGACATTTCCCATTTGATGCAGAAATGCTTCAATGTTCAATTAACGCACAAATCGCGGAAATATATTGCTATCACCACGATAATTCACGCCCTCAAAAAGATCGATCCGGCTTATTAAGTTCTTGCCGATTCACCTCTTATATGATCGACACATCGCCCAAAAAGTTTAGGATGTAAATTTGCAATAATTTGCAGTAAGATGTGGCCGGGTATGGAGCAACTCTTTATCCAGTATGTCAAAAATCCCTCCATTTTTGAACAACTGAATCGAGGGGTCACTTTAAGGTAGTCGGTTCCGATGACTTTGCTTAAGTTAATATATTAAAAATATGGTTCTTCTATTTCAATGTAAAGCTTTTTTTTAATTATTTTCGTTTTTTTTGAAAATCCGTTAAATCAAGATAACGCCTACTTTATCTTCTGCAAAGCTTTTTCTAAAAGCGACAAGCCTTTTTTAATGTTCTCAATGCTGTTGGCATAAGACAGCCGGATGTAACCTTCCCCGAATTTTCCAAATGCGGTTCCCGCCAGGACCGCAACCCCGCCTTCATTCAGAATATAATCCGCCAATTTCTTCGCCTCCCAGCCTATTTTTTTCACATTGGGGAATACATAAAAAGCTCCGGAAGGGGTTTTGCAGCCGATCCGGGGGATAGCGCACAGACCTTCGACTATGACGTCTCTTCTTTTTTTGAATTCGGCATCCATCCGGGCCACCTCATCCTGGGGACCGGTTAAAGCCTCGATTCCCGCCCGCTGGGTGAAACTGGCGGTGCAGGAGTTGGAGTTGGTCTGCAATTTGGCTATCAGAACGGCCAAATCCTCTCTCATCACCCCGTAACCCAATCTCCAGCCGGTCATGGCATAGGTCTTGGAAAATCCGTCTAATATTATGGTCTTCTCCTGCATCCCCGGGAAGGTGGCGATGCTGTGATGCTTCCCCTCGTAGATTATGCGGCTGTATATTTCGTCTGCCAGAACCATGATGTCTCTGGAAAGAGCAATGTCGGCAATCGTCTTCAGATCGTCGTAAGTAAGGATTCCGCCGGTGGGATTCTGGGGCGAGTTGATGATGATCAGCTTGGTTTTACTGGTCACCAGTTTTTTCAACTCGTCGGTATCCAGGCGGAAATCGTTCTCCTCCCTCAGCTGGATGGGAACCGCTTTGCCGCCTACGAACTCGATCACCGATTCGTAGATGGGAAAACCGGGATTAGGGTATATGACCTCATCCCCTTCGTTGACTAAAGCCAGTATGCAGAAAAACATGATCGGCTTGGCCCCCGGAGTCACCACCACCTGATCCCGATTCACCTTGATGTTTCTGGTATTCGAAATGTATTGGGCTATCGTTTCCCTCATGTCAAGCAATCCGGCGGACGGGTTGTAGTGAGTCCACCCTTCATTGAGCGCCTTTATGGCGGCATCCGTGATATTCCGGGGGGTGTCAAAATCCGGCTCTCCGATCTCCAGATGAACGATCTCCCTCCCCTGTGCCTCTAATTGTTTGGCCCGGGCTAATACTTCAAAGGCGGTTTCCGTCCCCAATCTCGACATTCTATCTGCCAATTTCATATTCTCCTCCGATAATCGATAATTGATAAATAACTGCTAAAAACTTCTTTTTGTTTTCCCTCTATACTCTCAACTCTTCGCTTTTTGCCTTTCCCTCTAAACTCTATACTCTATACTCTCAACTCTTCATGTCGTACAGCTCCTTCGCCTTCTGCGCGATGTGCTCGGCCGACACTTCAAACTCCTTGATCAGCTCCCAGGGCGCGCCCGATTCCCCGAACCTGTCTTTCACTCCGATCATTCCGAGAAGAATGGGCTTTTTGTAAAGTTCGGTTGCTTGCGAAACCACGTTGGCGATCCAATTGCCGAACCCGCCTACCTGGTGTTCCTCCGCCGTCACGATGATACCGGTCTCTTGGGCTGCCCGGACGATGACTTTTTTATCCAGCGGTTTCAGCGTGTGAATGTTGACGATCCGCGACTCGATTCCGAAATCCTCTTTCAATATCCACGCCGCCCTCATGGCTTCCGGCACCTCCGGCCCGCAGGCGATTAAGGTCAAATCCTCATTTTCTGATTTGTATTCCGATGCCAGTTTGACCTCAAAGGCGTCTATGAATTTGTCCTTCTCCCCCCGGAAGCGGTAGATATTAGCTTCCCCGAATTTAAATGGGGTGTTGGCATCCGTGACTATCGGAGTTGCCTCCCGGGCAAATCTCAAGAATTTGGGTCCTTTGATATCGAATAGAAGATATTCGGTGGCTTTTTCGGTTTCTATGGAATCACAAGGGACTGAAACATGCATGTTGGGCAGACCGCAGATCTGGAAAAGATCTTCCAGCGCCTGGTGGGTGGCTCCATCCGGTCCCACGGAGACGCCTCCGTGCGCTCCCGCGATTAAAACGTTGAATTCGCCATAGCAGACCGTGGTCCGAAGCTGATCTAAGTTTCTGCCGGCAGCAAATACCCCATAAGTGCCGAATACCGGGATCATCCCCTCCTTGGCCAGACCCGCAGCCACCCCGGTGCCGCTTTGTTCGGCAATTCCCATGCTCAAGAACCGGTTTTTCCTTTCCGGATGCTTCTCGTAAAACTTGCTGATGGCGATGGAGCCGGAAATGTCTGCCCCTAAGCAGACGATCCTCGGATCGTCTCCCCTCTTCTCCAGAGCTTTACCGAAGCCCATCCGGGTCGGATCCATGTCTACCTTCATGTTGTTCTGTTTGTTCCAGAAGTAATCTTTTTTGAACTTGGGCATTTTGGCTTCTAATTTTTTGGTCGCCTCGGCTTGATAATCATCCGCTTTCTTGAACAACCTGTCCCGGTCCAGTTTCTTGTCCAATTTCAACTCTACCAAAGCCTCATCCATCTGATCGCATACCGGTGACTTCCCATGCCATCCCGCTACGTTTTCCATAAAGCTCACCCCTTTTCCCTTGATCGTATGGGCGACGACTACCGTGGGCTGGCCCTTGTGCTCTTTAGCCCTGTCAAATGCATCCAGAATCTCCTTCATGTTGTGTCCGTCGATTTCGATCACGTTCCACTTGAAGGCTTTGTATTTGTCTACGATCGGGTCGACGTCCATCACGTCCTTAACCCAGCCGTCGATCTGCAGGAGATTTTTGTCTATTATGCAGGTTAAGTTGTCTAAATGGAAATTCCCCGCCTCCATCACCGCCTCCCAGATCTGTCCCTCCTGATGTTCCCCGTCTCCGGTCAGGCAGAAAACGTGATAATTTTTATTCTTCAGCTTGGCCGCTAACGCAATTCCGTTGGCGATGCTAATACCTTGTCCTAAGGAACCGGTAGACGCCTCCACCCCGGCAAGCTTTAACCAATGGGGATGTCCCTGAAACGGGCTGTACAGCTTTCTCAGCTTGACCACCTCTTCCACGTCGTAATATCCTGCCATCCCCAAACCCAGGTAAAGGGAAGGGGCTTTGTGGCCCGTGGACCAGATGATCCGGTCTCTGTCTTCCCAGGATGGATTTTGCGGATCGTGATTAGCCACCTGCAGGTACAAAGCAGCGGTGATGTCCATGATGGACATGGTGCCGCCGGCATGTCCCGATCCGGCAGCGCACAGGGAGATCATGTCATAGCCGCGCATCAAATTGGCGGCTTCGATTAACTCTTCCACGCTGTGATTTTTTTTAACTTTACCGGTCTTTGAATCGATGATGGGCATTTCTCCTCCGAAGTTCAAAAATTTCTAAAAAGTAACTCAAAAAAACCATTACATTTATACGTCTTTTCGCCTCTCAAAGCTTGTGAAATTTGTAACATGGTACCAATATACAATTTTGACACCTTTTGTCAATTTTTTTCTTGTAGACATAATATTAACTCCCCCTTTACCAAAGGGGTTTATCCTGAAGGATTTATCCTGAAGGAGACACAGGGGGATTTTTCCGTTGATAACGGACACCCTGTCCGTTCACGGTGAATCCGTTCAGGATGAATCCGTTACCCTATAGACATGTAGTTCGTGTTCCGCCACCTACCCGCCATATGATGAACTCCCCCTTTATCAAAGGGGTTTATCCTGCCCTTCGGTCCTGCACTTCGTCCTGAGACTCAGTGTCGAAGGAAGACCTCAGGGTCGAAGGAAAGGATTTATCCTGAAGGGGATTCAGTGGGATTTTTCTACCCGACAGAAGTACTTGACAAGGTTGGATAAATGATTATAATATCTAATATGAATTGCAATATATTTTGAAGTTGGGCTATAAGTCACGTTTCATTTTTTAGGAGGGTTTTTGGTGAATCAGTGTTCGATAACAGACAATCATGCATATGGAAATGTCGGTGGATTCTTGGGATAAAACTGGGGAGAAAAAGTTGACAGAAAAAGGCAAGACAGTCGGCATAAAAAGTTGGCCTAAAGATGATAGGCCAAGGGAAAAACTGCACAAGAAAGGCGCGGGGGCTCTGAGCAATTCCGAACTTCTGGCTATTCTTTTGCGTACTGGCACCAAAGGCATCAGCGCTATTGACCTTGCCAGAAAGGTTTTGAAGAAATTCGGCACGTTTCGGAACATGGCGCATACGGATTCGCGCGATTGGAAGGATTTCAAGGGTTTAGGCAGCGCTAAGATCGCCCACATTCAGGCCGCGCTTGAAATCGGGCGGCGCTATAGACAGGATGATGTGTCAACCGGGAAGCAAAAGATCGCCTCTGCCAAGGATATTGTGGACATTGTTATGCCTCAGCTTCGTGATCTTAAAACAGAGGTTTTTAAGGTCGTCCATCTTAATAGCCATAACCAGATTATCGATATCTCGGATACCACGGTTGGTACTGTTGATCAAGCTTTTCCAATTGTCCGCGAAATAATTCACGCCGCTTTACAAAAGTTCGCCAAGTCAATCATTTGCGTCCACAATCACCCCAGCGCGAACACAACACCAAGCGCGCAGGATAAAAAGTTCACCAGAGAATTAAGTGATGCTGGCAAGCTTATGGAGATAAAAGTATTGGATCATCTCATTATTGGAGATGGCCAATATTATAGTTTTGCAGATGAAGGATTAATTGAATAAACTTATGCCGAATCAAAATCCCGAACAAATAGCGCGTGACAAAATTGATGCTCTACTTGTGCAGTCTGGCTGGAAAGTCCAAGATAGGAAAGCATTGAATTTCAATGCCGGTCTTGGTATTGCCGTTCGGGAATATCCGACTGATATTGGTCCTGTTGATTACGTCCTTTTTGTTGACCGCAAGGCAGTAGGCGTTATTGAAGCCAAGCGCGAAGAAGAAGGCCATCGGCTCACCGTGCACGAAACACAGGCCGAGGCTTATGCCGCAGCCAAACTTAAATATGTCGATAATAACCCGCTCTGCTATGTTTATGAGAGTACAGGCGAAATAACACGTTTTACGGATTTTCGCGATCCTAAGCCCCGGTCGCGTCAAGTTTTCTCTTTCCAGCGGCCGGAGACATTTAAAGAATGGCTCTCTGCTTCAAAGAATCTTCGGGCAAGATTGCATGATTTGCCTGCCCTTGATGAAAAAGGCTTGCGTTACTGCCAGATTAAAGCAATAAAGAATCTTGAGAAGTCATTTAAAGAAAATTACCCGAGAGCGCTTATTCAGATGGCAACGGGAAGCGGCAAGACATATACCGCTATCACCTCTATTTATCGTATTCTTAAATTTGCCAAAGCTAAACGAGTGTTGTTCCTTGTCGATACAAGAAACCTTGGTAAACAGGCCGAGCAGGAGTTTATGGCGTATACGCCCAATGACGATAACCGGAAATTCACCGAGCTTTACAATGTCCAGCGCCTTAAATCAAGTTATGTTTCCAAAGATGCGCAAGTCTGCATCAGCACCATCCAGAGGCTTTATTCTATTCTTAAAGGCGAAGAGCTTGACGACTCAGCGGAAGAGACCAACCCCAACGAGGTCTGGCAGCCCAAGGCACCTATGCCTGTGGTCTACAATGAAAAAATCCCTCTTGAGTTCTTTGATTTTATCGTTATCGATGAATGCCACCGTTCGATATACAATCTCTGGCGCCAGGTACTTGAATATTATGACGCCTTCCTCATTGGTTTAACCGCAACCCCGGACAAACGTACCTTTGGCTTTTTCAATGAAAATATTGTTAGCGAATATTCGCATGAGCAGGCAGTCGCAGACCTGGTTAACGTTCCCTACGATGTCTTTACCATTGAAACTGAGATCACTAAGCAAGGAGCACAAATCGCGGCCAAAGAATATGTGGATGTGCGCGAGCGTTTAACGCGCAAGAAACGCTGGGAGCAATTGGACGAAGAGGTCAAATATGACGGTCAACAACTTGATCGGGATATTGTCAACCCCAGCCAGATCCGTAATGTCATCAAGGCGTTCAAGAATAAACTTCCGGAGATCTTCCCCGGTCGCAATGAGGTTCCCAAAACCTTGATTTTTGCCAAAACCGACAGCCATGCCGATGACATTATCGAGATTGTGCGCGAAGAATTTGCCGAAGGCAATGACTTTTGTAAAAAGATAACCTATAAAGCTGAAGAAGACGGCGACACGTTGCTTGCCCAGTTTAGAAACTCATACAATCCACGCATTGCTGTTACGGTGGATATGATTGCCACCGGCACCGACGTTAAGCCCTTGGAATGCTTGCTTTTTATGCGTGATGTGCGCTCAGCCAATTACTTTGAGCAGATGAAAGGCCGCGGCACAAGGACTCTTGGCCTTGATGATTTAAAGAAAGTTACCCCATCGGCAAAATACGAAAAAGACCATTTTATAATTGTGGATGCGGTGGGAGTTGCGAAGTCGCTTAAAACCGACAGCCGTCCGCTTGAGCGCAAAAGTTCCGTCCCTCTTAAGGATTTATTGAATGCCGTTATGATGGGCGCACGGGATGAGGATACCTTCTTATCTTTGGCAAACCGCCTAACGCGTCTTGAGCGCCAGATTAAGGATAAGGAACGCGAGAAGATAAAAAAACTATCCGGTGGCATACCTCTGGGAGCGATAGTAACCGGGCTTCTCGATTCCCATAATCCAGACCGCATCGAAGAGAAAGCAAAAGAACTTTTTCTTGAAGCGGATATACCACAGGATGAAAAGTTAAGGCGCTCGCAGGAAGAGCTGGTAAAAGAGATAAGCCGCGCATTTAACGGGCCTTTAAATGAGTATATTGAAACAGTACGCAGGACGCTTAAGCAGATTATGGATACTATCAACATTGACCGCATCACTTTTGCCGGATGGGATACACAAGCCTCCCAGCAGGCGGAGGCTATAGTCAAAGATTTCAAAGAGTTTATTGAAACGCATAAGGATGAAATTCAGGCACTTTCTATTTTTTACAGCCAGCCTTATCGCCGGCGTGAAATTACTTACCGAATGATTAAAGAGGTCTTTGAGCTTATTAAAGAAAAGAAGCCCAATTTAGCGCCGTTACGCGTTTGGGAAGCCTACGCCCATTTGGATAAGGTAAACGCAAGCCCTAAGAGTGAGCTTACCGCTCTGGTAAGCCTTATTCGCCGGATTGTGGGGATTGATAAAGAGCTTACGGATTACGATACAATCGCGCGTAGGAATTTCCGCGACTGGGTGGTGGCTGCACAATCCGGGCATAAACATTTTAATCAAGAGCAGATGGAATGGCTCTATATGATCCGCGACCATATCGCAACGTCATTTCATATTGAGACGGATGATTTTTCCCTAGCGCCTTTTGGCGAACGAGGGGGTTTGGGTAAGCTGCATGAGCTTTTCGGCGATACCACTGAGAAGTTGATTGACGAATTAAATGAGGTATTAGTTGCATGAGTTTAAATATACCAACAGATTGGCTTGAAACCATATTAGGTGATGTGTGTACCGATCCGCAGTATGGCTATACCACAAAAGCCGCTTCAACTGGAAACCTCAGGCTATTACGAACAACGGATATTACATCTGGAGGAATTGATTGGAGTTCTGTTCCGTACTGTAGTGACAATCCTGCTATGGTAGAAAAATATATAATTAAGGATGGGGATGTTGTTATTGCTCGGGCAGGTTCGGTTGGAGAAAGTTACCTCATAAAAAAACCAGAAAAAGCTGTTTTTGCATCTTATTTGATAAGATTTAGACCTCTATTAAATGAGGCATATTTTTATTATTTCTTAAAGAGTCCTTTTTTCTGGAGAGAGATATCTGAAAAAACACTAGGAATAGCCATTCCCAATGTCAACGCCACAAAATTAAAAACAGTTTTTCTTCCTTTACCGGCCAGTTCTGAGCAGAAAAAGATTGTTGAAATCGTTGAAGAACTTTTCTCTGACCTTGATAACGCTATCGAAAACCTCAAGAAAGCCCAAGAGCAAATAAAGGTCTTTCGGCTGTCAGTGTTGAAAGATGGGTTTGACGGAAGATTAACCAAAGAGTGGCGAAAACTACATAAAAGCACCAAAACCGGTAAAGCAATCCTATCAGATATAATTCGTCACACGAAACAGCCATTGTTGGATTTGGAAGACACGGTAGATATACCAAAAAAGTGGGCATACACTTCAATAGTTAATTTGGTTGTTAGAGAGAAACATTCCTTGAAACGTGGACCTTTTGGAAGCTCGATAAAAAAATCTTTTTTTGTTCTATCAGGTTATAAGGTATATGAACAACAAAATGCAATCAAAAATGATTGCAAATTGGGCAGATATTACATTGATGAGGCTAAATATAAAGAGTTAGAGCAATTTGCAGTTTATCCCGGAGATTTTATTGTGAGTTGCGCAGGAACAATCGGATGTATTGCAGAGGTGCCTGAAGGAGCTGAAGCAGGTGTTATTAATCAAGCACTACTTAAAATAAAAGTGGATACAGATATATTGGATAAGAAATTCTTTCTTTACCAATTTGAGTTATATGTAGAAAGATTTATGAGAGCGTCATCCCGAGGATCAGCAATGAAAAACATGTCATCCGTTAAAGAGCTAAAACAAATACCATTTGTTTTTACTTCAATCGATGAACAAAGGCAAATTGTGACTGAAATAGAATCTCGTTTCTCAGTGTGCGATAAGCTTGAGGATTCAATCGATGAAAATTTACAAAAAGCCGAAGCCCTGCGCCAAAGCATTCTTAAACAAGCCTTTGAAGGCAAGCTGACTGAACAGTGGCGTAATGATCACAGAGATCTAATATCCGGAGAGAATTCAGCCGAAGCGCTCCTCAAAAAAATCAAAACCGAGAAAGAGGCATTGCAGGTTAAGTCGAAAGGAAGAAAGGAGCATGACTGAAGCATTGGTTTCAAAAGTATGGTCGTTCTGCAATGTGCTCAAAGACGATGGCGTAAGTTATGGTGATTATCTTGAGCAGTTGACATATCTATTGTTTCTTAAGATGGCAGATGAGTATTCCAAGCCGCCGTATAACCGTAACCTTGATATCCCAAAGGAATACCGTTGGGAGTCGCTTGTTTCTAAACGTGGTGCGGAATTAGAAACACATTATGTATCGCTTTTGCGCGAGTTTGGGCAGAAAAGCGGAATGCTAGGCAAGATTTTTCTCAAATCCCAGAATAAAATCTCTGATCCTGCCAAGCTTTATCGTCTGGTGCAGATGATTGATCAGGAATCATGGGTAAAACTCGGAGTAGATGTTAAAGGCGATATCTATGAGGGTCTGCTTGAAAAGAACGCTGAGGACACAAAAAGCGGTGCCGGGCAGTATTTTACGCCCCGCGCTTTGATTAAAGCAATTGTCGAGTGTAGAAGACCTGAACCCGAGAAAACCATAGCGGACCCTGCCTGCGGAACCGGCGGATTCTTCCTCGCTGCTTATGATTACTTGGCCAACAAGGATAATTATCAGCTCAATAAAGGCCAGCTTCAATTCCTCAAATATAAGACCTTTAAAGGCTGGGAGATTGTTCAGAATACGGCGCGCCTGTGTTTGATGAATCTTTTTCTGCACAACATTGGCGATCTGGATAATTTGCCACCTGTGGAGCGAGCAGATTCGCTGATCGCTGATCCGAAATTACGTTTTGATTATGTTCTTACAAATCCGCCGTTCGGGAAAAAAAGTAGTATGACATTTACGAACGAGGAAGGCGGAAAAGAGTCAGAAGACCTTGTTTATGAACGACAAGATTTTTGGGCGACAACATCAAACAAACAGCTAAACTTTGTTCAGCACATTCATACTATGCTTAAGGTTGATGGCAAAGCCGCGGTTGTTGTGCCTGACAATGTGCTTTTTGAAGGTGGCGCTGGTGAAACTGTCCGTAAGAAACTGCTTGAGACAACTGAACTTCATACAATTTTACGTTTGCCCACAGGTATCTTCTACAAGCCGGGCGTAAAGGCAAACGTTATTTTCTTTGACAACCAGCCGGCAAGTAAGAATGCCCAGACCAAAGAAGTCTGGATTTATGACTTCCGGACAAACATACACTTTACACTTAAGAAAAATACTTTGAAATATGAAGATCTCAAAGAATTTATTGAATGCTACAACCCGGGCAATCGCCACAAGCGCAAAGAAACATGGTCAGAGAAGAATCCCGAAGGCCGCTGGCGCAACTTTTCTTATAAGCAGATCGTTGCGCGGGATAAAACCAGTCTTGATATCGTTTGGCTCAAGGATAAGAGTTTGACCGACCTTGATAATCTTCCCGATCCGGACATCTTGGCCACAGAAATCATTGAAAATATCGAGGCTGGGCTTGAAGGCTTCAAAGGTATTATTGAAAAATTGAGGGGATAAGATTTTTATTTAGAGGAGAAAGATAACAGCTGGCAGGTCGGGAGCCCAAGGCTCCTAATAATATATATCTACAAGTTCTAACCTATACTCTCTCTTCCCACCCAAAGCAAATTCGGTAGTACTTCGATGGTGAAAAGGATGGGAGCGGAATATATGAGGGGACTAGTGAAATGGAAAATATGATTTTGAATCTTAAACCTTTAATCTTGAACCTTAAACCTTAAACCTTCTTCTCTATGAACAACTTAACTGATACAGAAAACGAAAAGGTCGAATCCTCCGCCTCTGATGAAAGTGCCGCCTCCAAAGACTTGAAACTAATTCAGAAAATAATCGACAGGGGCAGCCAAAAGCTGGAAGACGATTCCTATTTCCCCAGAATCCAGGATATCCTTAAAGCCATCCAGCTTAGAGAAAAATTGAGCGAAGCGAAATCCGTAGGACTGAAAAAGGCTGTCGAGGAAGAAGACCAGAAGTCATTTTGGGACATGATCGAGGAAGTAAGACAGGAGGAATTGCCGAAAATGTATCCCGAAGATAACCTCGAGTCCCAGCTCAAAGCCGCCATCTACAGCTTAAGGTTCGAGGTGAAAAACGGCGTTGTCTCGGTCAAAGCTATCACCGATGCCTACAATCTGGGCAAATCCAAAGAGCTCCAGCTCACCTATCAGCGCATCAGTCATCTGCTTTCTGTAATGGGTTCCCATAAGGTAAAAATCCACAATAACGTCTCCGGCATCCTTTACGACGATAGTCTTCTATCCCCAAAACGGCATTTTGACCTTGAAAAAAATGAAAAACCATCACCCCCACGCCCCCCACGCCCCCCAAGCCCCCCAGCGTAATAGCCGTAGCGTCCGACGCTCCTGTCGGACGACCGATTTTTCCCTCTCCCCTTGTGGGAGAGGGCAAGGTTGAAAATCCCGCCATAGGCGGGAGAGAGGGGAAATGGA
>Ga0256868_10000082_pt1 | contig 54671 bp, 44 predicted proteins | sample RVTome_13_FD_187341 | JGI IMG/M metagenome (GOLD analysis project Ga0256868, IMG submission 187341) | Soil microbial communities from uranium-contaminated site in the Upper Colorado River Basin, Wyoming, United States - RVT92D227 HiSeq ...
TCGCCTCCGAGCGGCCCCCAGCGGACAGCAACGCCTCCTCGAACAGCCCGCGCGCGGCCTTCGACGCCCTGTTCAAGAAGAAGTGATCACAACTCGCCCCGCGAGTTGTGATCATCCCGAGCGTAGCGAGGGATCCCGTTGCAAGGCATGCAAGGGCCGGCGGTCGCCCCGCGAGTTGCGGTCATCCCGAGCGTAGCGAGGGATCCCGTTGCAACGCATGCAAGGGCCGGCGGTCGCCCCGCGAGTTGTGATCATCCCGAGCGGATCAAGGCGTTCCAGATCGCGGCGGAGCATCTCACCGCTCTGGGCATTGGTGGAACCTAAGCGTCAAACGTGTGGGGGAGCTGACCGGTGCGACGTTGGGGAGGAGAGAACCGACCCCGGGGCACTGGGAGGTGGGTGGTGCCCCGGGGTGGTCAAACCAACCGGAGCCGGTTAGTCCATCTGCCGGCGAAGGTACGTGGGGGTGTCGAATTCGGAGAAGTTCCCCACGTTGACACCGTAATCGTTCGGCAGATTGGCCGGCAGGTATGGGCTCGCGACCTCCTGGTGACGCTCACGGTGGGGCTGTTCCTTCGGCGCCACCCGGTCCACCGGGCGGGCCGCGCGCTCCTCGGCGGTCGCGCCGAAACCGGTGGCCACCACGGTCACCTGGATCCTGTCCTGCAGCTCGGCGCGCTGGCCGTAGCCGAACAGGAACAGGCAGTCGGGCGAGCAGCGTTTGGCGATGTACTCTGCGGCGTCGTTGATCTCGGAGATGGTGGTATCGGGGCCGCCGATGAAGTTGACGAGCACCCGCTGCGCGCCCTCCAGCGAGTTCTCCTCGAGAAGCGGGGAGGAAAACGCCTGCTGGGCTGCCTCGATGGCGCGGTGTTCACCACTGCCGAGGCCGATCCCCATGAGCGCCATCCCTCCACCGCGCATGACGGTTTCGACATCCGCGAAGTCGCGGTTGATGATGCCGGTCTCGTTGATGATGTCGGAGATACCCTGGACGCCGTGGCGCAGGGCCTCGTCCGCGAGGTGGAACGCCTCCTCGACCGAGACCTGTGGGCCCACCATCTGGAGCAGTCGCGAGTTTGGAACCGTGATCAACGTGTCCACGCACTTGCGAAGCTCGTCGATCCCTTTCTCCGCGATGCGGGCCTTGCGGGAGCCCTCGAAGGTAAACGGCTTGGTGACGACGGCGACCGTCAGCGCCCCTGCATCGCGTGCGAGGCTGCCTATTACCGGCGCTGCTCCGGTGCCCGTGCCGCCCCCCATGCCAGCGGCGATGAAGACCATGTCGGCCCCCTCTAGGCACTCGATGAGCTCATCGGTCTTGTCGAGTGCGGCCCGGTTGGCGGCCTCGGGGTCGCACCCGGCACCCAGGGCCTTGCCGCGCGCATTGGGTGTGAGAAGCTGCAGGCGCAGGCCGGCCTTGCTGGCGCGCAGCGCCTGACCGTCGGTGTTCACCGCGATGAACTCGACCCCCTTGATGCCGGCCGCGATCATCCGGTTGACGGCGTTGCTACCGCCCCCGCCGACCCCGAGCACCTTGATGCTGGCGGGCGCCGAATCGTCGGCAATGGTTATGGCTGGCGCCGTCCTTCCCCTTGAGTCGTCAAACGTGATCACGTTCCACCTCCCCTTTCGCAAAGACTTTGCGTGAAATCTTTCTCAGAAGACCTTCCTTGCGTCGCCTGTCGCGGACCACCGGCAGCGCGGACGGCAAGAGCAGATTGCGGGCGTGGACCAGTAGCCCCACCCCGACGGCCGGGGAGCGCGCCGGCAGCTCCGAACTCGCCAACAGGTGGGTAGCGTCGGCCACACCCTCGAGTTCGCCCAGGCGCGCCCGTTTCACGAAGACCTCCTCGGCGAGAGCCGCGAGCCCCTCCAGATGGGCGCCGCCTCCGACGAGCACGACGCCCGTGCACGGCGCATCCTGGGGGATCTGCCGCCACACCTCGGCGGCGATGAGCTCGAACGTCTCCTGCATGCGGAGGCGGATGGTCTTGCACAGCTCCCTGCGCGAGATGACGTGGCTGCCGCGTCCCTCGATGGTGGGGACAGAGATGGTTTCCTCCTCCCCAACGTCGCCGAGCAGCATGGTGCCGGCCTCACGCTTCGCCCTCTCGGCCCCGGTCGCCGTGGTCTGAAAGCGGTGCACGAGGTCGTCGTTTATCTTGTTGCTGCCTATCGGGAAGGAGCCGGCTGCAAGGAGCTTGTCGCCGGAGTACGCGGCATAGCCCGTGTTCCCGAAGCCGATGTCGATGAGGACCGCGCCCAGCCTGCGCTCGTCGGCGGTGAGCGTCGCATCCGCCGCTGCAACCGGGGCGAACAGGAACTCGTCGACCTCGAGGCCAGCCTCGTTGATAGCCTTCTCGACCGTCCGGACCGGGCTCTCCTGGCAGGCCAGGACGTAGCAGTCGACGGCGAGCTGGCGACCGACCATCGCCTGCGGGTCCAGGATCCCGTCCTGGTCGTCGAGCGCGTACGTCGGTGAGACCACGTTGAGCACGGTGTGACCGACCGGAAGCGGCTGGCGGCGCACCGCATCGTGCAGGGTCTCTAGGTCCGCGAAGCTCACCTCGCGTTCGCGGGCGCCCATTGAGATCACCGCACGGGTGAGACGACCACTGATGAAGATTCCGGCCACCGAGGCAAAGACCCTCTCTACCGGGAGCTTTGCCATCAGTTCGGCCTCCTCGGCCGCGGCCTTGATTGCGGCAACCACGGGTCTGAGCTGCACAACCTGGCCGGAGCGCATGCCGATCGCTGGCGCCAGCCCCACGCCGCGAATGACGATCTGGTCGTGGGCATCCAGCTCTCCAATGAGCGCCAGCACACGGTGATCGCCGACGTCGAGGGCTGCGACGATTCGCGGGCTCTGCGCCATTAGTCGGTCTCCTCGGGCGGAGGCGCCGGGAGCACGGCAACTCGTCCGGGCACACGGGCATCGACCCGCAGGGGCGTCGGCAAGCGACTCGCGAGCCACGAGTCGAGGACCCTGCGGGCACCTACCAGCGCCTGGGGGTTGTCGGGGTCGGCAAGGACGGGAAATGGAGTGCTGGCGAAGCCGAGCACGACATCGTGGGATGCCAGGCGATCGATCCGGCGCAGGCTGTCGTTCCAGCATCGCTCGAGCTGCGTGGCCGCAGCCAGGACCGAGGCGCGCTCCTCGGGGTAAGCGCCGAAACCGTCCAGTTCAAGAAGGTTTGTGCCGGGCGCGGCGGGAGCGAGGAGGTGCCCCTCACGGTCCAGCAGTCGGGGTACCCCCTGATCGACGGCCACCGCGACTGGCACACGCTCGACGACGGCACAGGTCACCACCCCGTCGAGGGAGACGCGTACGGTAGCATCAGCCACCCAGGCCAGGGCCCGTACCCTCGAGCGCAGCTCGCTCGCCCGTGCAGCAACTGTCGGGGTTCCAAGTGCCGAGCGGAGGACCGTTTCGACCTCTCGTGCGGGGAAGCGGTGAATGCCAACCACGTGCACCTCGCGGACCTGCAGTGCGACGGCGAGCGTCGCGGTGAGCGCGAGCACGGCAAGCACCGGCAGCGCACGGGTCGCGAGCCGCCTCCAGAGCCGTCGGTGGCGCACGATTCCGCTCATCGTGAACCTCCGGCGAGCCAGGACTCCCCGAGGCGCACAACGTCCCCCGCACCCATCGTGAGCAGCACGTCACCGGGCCGGAGAAGGTCGTTCAGGGCGGCGAGGGCCTCCTGGAACGAGGCGGCACCGAAAACCCTGCGGTGCCCCGACGCATGCGCGGCCTCCACCACCAGTTCATGAGTAACTCCCGAGATCGGCTGCTCGCGGGCCGGATAGATGGGGAGTACCAGCACAACGTCGGCCGCGAGCAAGGCCTCGCCGAACTCACGCGCGAACGCCTTCGTTCTGGAGAAGAGGTGCGGCTGGAAGGCCACGACCAGCCGGGCGTCGGGGAAGCTCTGCCGAGCGGCTTGCAGTGTGGCCGCGACCTCGCTGGGGTGGTGAGCGTAGTCGTCAACCAGCCCCACGCCGCCGCGCTCCCCTTTTCGCTCGAAGCGACGGGCAACGCCGGTGAAAGCAGCGACCGCTGTCGCGATCTGGGCGAACTCCACGCCGATCTCGAGCGCAGCCGCCGTGGCGCCCAGCGCATTGGAGAGCATGTGCCGACCGGGAAGCGAGAGCGAGAGCTCGCCAAGTTCCCTTCCCCGCTCCACCACGTGACAATCGGCACCGGTGCTCGAGAACCGGGGCTCTCTCCCATGAACCTCGGCCTGAGGGGAGAATCCGAACGTCACGGTCCGGCGGGAGAAGCGCGGGAGGAGGCGGCGAACGCCAGCGTCGTCAAGACAGGCGATCGTGGCGCCGTAGAAGGGCACACGGTTGGCGAAGGTGACGAATGCCTCTTCCATGGCGTCGATCGAGCCGTAGGTGTCCAGGTGTTCCGGCTCCACGTTGGTGATCAGTGCCAGTACCGGGGAGAGGGCAAGGAAGGAACGGTCGAACTCGTCGGCCTCGCACACTAGGTACTCGGAGTGCCCCAAACGTGCGTGGGCGCCGAGGAAGTGCATCCGGCCGCCCACCACCACCGTGGGGTCGAGCCCGGCCCGGGTGAGCACGAAACCGGTCAGCGAGGTGGTCGTGGTCTTGCCGTGTGTGCCGGCTACGGCGATCCCCCACTTAATGCGAGAGATCTCCCCGAGCATCTCGGCGCGCCTGATGACCGGAATGCCGCGGCTGCGGGCCGCATCCAGCTCCGGGTTCGTGCCGGGCACCGCCGACGAGATCACAAGCACCTGCACGCCAGCCAGGTGGTCGGGTGCGTGACCGAGGGCCACCTTGATGCCGAGCGTCTCCAGACGGGCGGTTGTCTCACTGGCGGCGAGATCGCACCCGGAGACCTCGAACCCCTCTCCGTGGAGGAGCTCGGCCAGGCCGCACATGCCGGCGCCCCCGATCCCGGCGAAGTGGATGTGGCGAACGTGCCCGAAGTTCAAAGGGCACCTCCGCGGCCCTCGGAGCGAGCAGCCTCGAGGACCAGGCGCGCGACCTCTCTCGCGGCGTCCGGGCGGGCGAGCCGCGCTGCGGCCCGACCCCGGTCGACCAGCCGAGCGGGGGAGGCGAGCAGCTGGGCGAGGAGGGCCGCGGTGCGCCCGGGGGTGGCCTCCCGCTCCTCGAGCACCTCCGCGGCGTCGGTGGCGGCGTAGGCGCGGGCGTTGGCGAGTTGATGCCCTCCGGCGGCCGCAGCGAACGGCACCAAGAGTGCAGCCCGGCGCGCGGCCGCGAGCTCCGAGAGCGTGAGGGCGCCAGCCCGCGCAACTACCAGCGCGGCCCGGGCCAAAGCCTCCGCCGGCCGCTCCAGGAAGGGGACGACCTCGGCCGCCACGCCGGCGGAGGCGTAGCGCTGCCGCACCTCGGCCTCCCACCGCTCGCCGGACTGGTGGATGACTCGCGGGAGCGGGGTGCCCGGGATGAGCCGGGCGAGCGTCTCGGGGAGGAGGGCGTTGAGGAACACCGAGCCCTGGCTGCCGCCGATGACGAGCACGGCGAGAGGCTCCAGGGGTGGCGAGGGCACGGAGAAGAACTCGGCGCGCACCGGGTTGCCCGTCCAGCGCGCCGGAAGCGAGGCGAACGCGGACACTGCCGCCTCGAAACCGCAAGCGACCGTGACGCACCACGGCGCCAGCAGGCGGTTCGAGAGACCTGGGAGGGCGTTCTGCTCCTGGAGTATGACCGGGATCCCGAGCATTCCGGCGGCCACGCCGCCGGGCAACGAGGCGTAGCCCCCGACCGCGAGGACGGCTCCCGCCCCCTGGCGCAGCAGGTAGGTCGCGGCCTGGAGCGTCGCGGGCGCCACGCGGAGCGCCGCGCACAGTTGAGCACCCGGCGAGCGCGCTGCGGCGCCGGTCACCGCGAGGAGCCGCAACGGGATGCCGGCCTGCGGAACGCGGATCGCCTCGAGGCCGCGACGCGCGCCAAGCCAGAAGACGGCCACGCCCGCGCGTGCGAGCTCCTCGGCCACCGCGAGTCCGGGGAACAGGTGGCCTCCGGTGCCGCCGCCGGCGATCGCGACCCGGGTCACGTCCCCTCCTTGCCCACGTTGAGCAGCAAGCCGACGGCCACCATGGTGACCATCGTGTCGGAGCCTCCGGCCGAGAGCAGCGGAAGGGGAAGGCCCTTTGCCGGCAGAAGATTCAGGCAGACCGAGACGTTGAGCAGAGCCTGGACCGCGAGCGTCACCGCGAGGCCGCTGGCGAGCAGGCCTGCGGCCACGGTGTTGGCGCGCCACGCGGCCAGAAGCGCGCGGGCTGCGATGAGCCCCAACAGTGCAAGCGTGACTGCCGCCCCCGCGAACCCCAGCTCCTCGCCGATGACCGCGAAGATGAAGTCGGTGTGAGGTTGCGGCAGGTAGAACAGCTTTTGCAGACTTTCACCCGGCCCGCGCCCGATGAGACCGCCACCGCCGATGGCAATCAGCGACTGCTGCACCTGGTAGCTGGTATCTCCGAAGAACGCGCGCAACCGCTCCACCCGGTACGGCTTGATGGCGACTGCCACCAGGACGACTGCGACGGCCGCGGCGCCGAAACCGACCAGCGTGCGCCATGGAACCTCCGCCAGCAGAAGCACGGTTGCCGCCGCGACGAGGAGCAGAACGGCGGAGCCCAGGTCGGGCTCGATCAGCACCAGGCCCACTGTCACGCCGGTGAGTCCCAGCGCCAGCCGGTGTGCGCTCCGGCGCTCCTTACGCCCGGGCTGCGGCCGCGCCAACAGGGAGGCGAGCGCGAGGGGAAGAGTGACCTTGGCGACGGCGGAGGGCTGGATGGAGCTCACCGGCAGCTGCAGCCAGCGGTGCGTGCCTGCGACCGGCGCCTGGAGAAACGCCGCGATCAGCACCGCCCAGGTTGCGAGGAGGAGCGGAAGCGCGACCTTCCAGGTCGTGAGCTTGTCGAGAGGCACGAACGTCGCGGCGAGCATGCCGGCGGTGCCGAGGATCACGGCGACGAACTGCCGCAGGGCGAACTCGTACTCCGAGAGGTGATAGTACTCCCGGGCCAGCGGTCCCGAGGCGGAGCCGACCATCACCACCCCGATGGCGGCGGCGAGCATCGTCGCGGCAAGCAGGAGGTGATCGATTCGGCGGGTCCTCGGCATCAGACGCTCCCCGCCGCCGACCGCACCAGGCGGGCGAACTCGTCGCCGCGGTGTTCATAGTTGCGGAACTGGTCGAAGGATGCGCACGCCGGTGAGAGCAGAACTACATCGCCTGGGCGAGCGCGGTCGGCAGCCCTGCGCACCGCCTCCTCGAGGGTGCCGCACGACTCGATCGGTGCGGAGCCGGCAAGGGCCACGGCGATCTCCTCGGCCGCCTCACCTATCAGGTAGATGTGAGCGAGCCGGCCCTCCGCCGCGGGACGCAGCTGCCGGAAGTCCTGTCCCTTGCCGAGGCCGCCCAGGATGAGATGGATCGTGCCGGACGCGTAGCCGGCGAGCCCCGCGGCGGTGGCCCCGATGTTGGTTCCCTTTGAGTCGTCCACCCAGCGCACGCCGCCCGTCTCGGCCACGACCTGGTGGCGGTGCGGGAGAGCCGACGCGCTTCGCAGCGCGCGTGCGATTGCCGTCGTGGGAACACCCAGTCGGCTGGCCGCAAGGGCGGCGGCGAGGGCGTTGGCGACGTTGTGGTCGCCCAGGAGAGGCAGCTCGGCGCGCCGGAGCAGCAGCTCGCCTCCGAGCACCAGGGAATCGCCTGCGAGGTGCGCCTCTGCGCCTTGCTTCGAGAGGGAAAAGAAAACTGTGCGCGAGGGGACCTGCAGGCCGGCGAGCGTGGGATCGTCGGCGTTGAGCACCGCGAAGTCGTCGGCGAGCTGATGCGCGAAGATCCGCGCTTTGGCCGCGAGGTAGCTGGCCATGGTGGGGTGCCGGTCTAGGTGGTCCGGAGAGACATTGAGCAGCACACCGACGCGCGGGCGGAGCGTCGTGCACCCCTCGAGCTGGAAGGAGGAAAGCTCGAGGACCACCGCGTCCCATCCGCTGGCGAGGGCGAGCTCGCTGGCAGCAGTGCCGATGTTGCCGCCTACCCCGACCCGCCACCCGGCGGCGGCCCCGATCGCCCCCAGCAGCGAGGTCACGGTAGTCTTGCCGTTGGAACCTGTCACGGCGACGATCGGTACGCGGGGCAGAGCGCGTGAGGCCAGCTCCACCTCGGCGATGACCTCGATCCCCCTCCGCCGCGCCTCGGCAAGCAGCGGGAGCTCCCACGGCACCCCCGGCGAGGCCACCACCAGAGCGACCCCGTCGAGCAGCTCCAGGGAATGCCCGCCCGTCACCACGGTGACGCCGGCGGGAAGCGTTGTCAGCCGGGCAGCGAGCTCGGAGGGAGTGGCACGGTCGTTGGCTGTCACCGTCCACCCCTGGCTTGCGAGAAGGGTGGCGGCCGCGACCCCGGAGACCCCGAGGCCGACAACGACAGCGCAAGAGGGGGTGATCGTGCTCATCTTAGCTTCAGCGTCGCCAGTCCCATCAGGGCGAACATGCCCGCGACGATCCAGAAACGCACCACCACCTGGGTCTCGGCCCACCCGGAGAGCTCGAAGTGGTGGTGCAGGGGGGACATGCGGAAAACCCGCTTGCCCCGGGTCTTGAAGCTGACCACCTGCAGAATCACCGAGAGCGCCTCGGCCACGAAGAGCCCGCCCACCACTACCAGCGCAAGCTCCTGCTTGGTGATCGCAGCGGTGCAGCCGATCGCGGCGCCGAGTGCCAGCGACCCGACGTCTCCCATGAAGAGCTGCGCCGGGTGGCAGTTGAACCAGAGGAACGCGAGCGAGGCGCCGACCATCGCGGCGCAGAAGACAGTCACCTCACCGGCCCCGGGAACCGAGGGGATCTGCAGGTACCTTGCGAGCCTCGCGTTGCCCGCCAGGTAGGTGAAGACCGTGTAGGTGCCGAACGCGATGAGAACCGAGCCGATGGCGAGTCCGTCCAGGCCGTCGGTCAGGTTCACGGCGTTGGAGGATCCGACCAGCACCAGTGCGATGAACGGGACGTAGAGGATCCCGAGGTTCACGTGGACGTTCTTAAAGAAGGGCGCCACCAGCTCCCCGGCGTAGGGAGAGTTTCCGGCTACGAGGCGGATCGCGACCGCTGCCAGAAGCGCCACGGCTAGCTGCAGTCCGAGCTTCTGCCAGGCGCGCAGCCCGAGGTTCCTGCCACGCCGCACCTTCAGGAGGTCGTCGAGGAGTCCGATGGCGCCGAAGAGCAGCGTCGTGAGCATGACCACCCAGACCCACGGCTCGGTGAGATCGCCCCACAGCAGGATCGGGGCGACGATGGCTCCCAGGATCAACAGCCCACCCATGGTGGGGGTGCCGGCCTTGGCGTGGTGGGACGCGGGGCCCTCCTCCCGGATGGCCTGGCCTATCTGGCGCTCGCGCAGGAGGCGGATGAGCGGCGGTCCGAGGGCGATTCCGACCACGACCGCCGTCAGGATCGCGAGTGCCGCCCTGAAGGTGATGTAGCGAAAGACATTCAGGGGACCCCATACGACGTGCAGTTCGTAGAGCAACCAGTACAGCATCAGCGCACCCCCGCGCGCAGGCCGTCAACCACAAGGTCCAGACCGATCCCGCGTGATCCCTTCACCAACACGACATCGCCCGGCCGGAGCAAACCGCGCAGCAGGTCGAGGGCCTCCGTAGCCGTGGCGACGTGATGGGCTTCGGCACCCTCCGCGGCGCGTGCCAGCGCGGCCGCGCTCTCGCCACCGACCGCCACGACCACGTTCGCCGCCGCCGCGGCCGCCCGGCCCACCTCCCGGTGCAGGGTGGGCGAGTCGGGTCCCAGCTCCAGCATCTCCCCCAGCACCGCGATGCGTCGGCCGCGCGTGGCGGCGAGCAGGGTGAGGCCTGCCCTCGCCGCCTGAGGCGAGGAGTTGTAGCTGTCGTCCACCAGCGTGATGCCGCTGCCACCAAGCACATGGACCACCCCGCGCCTTGGGGCCGGAGCGAGGCGAGTCACGCACGGCGGGATCGCCGACGGGGCGACGCCCACCGCCAGGGCCAGCGTCGCGGCGGCCAGGAGATTGTCGGCCTGATGGCGCCCGGGGAGTGGCCACGTCACCTCGAGGGTGGCGAGCGGGCCGGTGAGGCGGAAGGCCGAGCCCAGCAGGCCGTTCTCCCGGTAGTCCTCGAGCCAGAGGTCGCTCTCGTCGGCCACGCCGTAGCGCAGGACGTTGCCACCGAAGCGATCGGCGAACCCGGCGACCCTCCGGTCGGCCGCGTTGAGCACAAGCAGGCCGTCGGATCGCAGGTGGCGGATCAGCTCGGCCTTGGCTTCGGCGATCGCGTCAACATCGCGGAAGAACTTGAGGTGCACCGGCGCGACAACCGTGTACAGAAGCGCATCCGGCTCGGCAATGGCGCCCAGGCGGTCGAGCTCGCCGGCGTGGTTCATGCCGAGTTCGGCGACCATCCATGCAATCCCCTCCGGACGGTTGCAGAGCTCCGCGGGGAAACCGGCCTGCGAGTTGCGGCTGCCGCTCGTGAAACCCACCGAAAACGTGGTCGCGAGGAGCGCGACTAGAAACTCTTTGGTCGTGGTCTTGCCGATCGAGCCGGTAACGGCGGCCAGCCGGTACGCCGCGCCAGCGCGCTCCGCCCGGGCGAGGCGCTGGAGCGCCGCAAGTGTGTCTGGCACGACGAGCCGTGGCAGCTCGGCGCCCACCGGGCTGCTCACGAGGGCCGCAGCCGCCCCGGCGCCCGCAGCCTGTGCCACGAACTCGTGACCATCCACCCGTTCGCCCGGAAGTGCGACGAAGAGATCCCCCGGCCGCACCGCACGTGAGTCGATGGCCACGCCCGTCACGCGCCTTCCCCCCTCGCCCTCTAGGCGGGCCCCCAGGAACGCGGCGAGTTCGGTGACCGAGCGGCGCATCACGCCCCCTTCCGTCGGGCGAGCTCGCGGATCACGGCGCGATCGTCGAAGGGGACGCTCCGGTCGGCGAAGATCTGCTCGGTTTCGTGCCCCTTGCCCGCGACCAGCACCAGGCAGCGCTCGTCGGCGAGCGAGAGCGCCGCGCCGATCGCCTCGCGGCGGTCGGGAATCGCGAGGGCACGCGGGTTGCCGGAGGCGCGCACGCCGCCCAGAACCGCATCGATGATCGCCTGCGGATCCTCCGAACGCGGGTTGTCCGAGGTGATGATCGGCACGTCTGCAAGGCGGCCCACCACCTCACCCATAGGTGCGCGCTTGCCGGGATCACGGTCGCCGCCGCACCCGAACACCACGACCAGGCGCCGTTCCTCGCCCACCTCGCGCAGCGCCAGCAGGACCTTCTCGAGTGCATCCGGCGTGTGGGCGTAGTCAACAAATACCGGGAAGTGCGTGCCCGCCGCCACGGGCTCCAACCGTCCGGGCAGCGGCTCGGCGCCCTCTAGCCCGCGAACGATCACCTCGAGATTCCAGCCGAGGGCGACGGCACAGGCCACTGCTGCGAGGGCGTTCCGCAGGTTGTGCACGCCGACCAGCGGCAGGCGCGCGGGAGCATCGCCGAGCGGTGCACGAAGGATGAACGTCGTGCCCTCGAGGCTTGGCGATGTTTCAGTCGCGGTGACCGTACAGCCGGGTCCGAGGCCGAAGGTGAGGTCCCCCGGCCGGGGCGAGCCCGCGAGCCGTGCCATGTAGGGGTCGTCGGCGCCGATCACCCGTCGGCCGGGAGGCTCACGACGCAGGAGGTCCGCGAGCCGCTGCTTGGCCGCAAAATAGCCTTCGAGGTCGTGGTGAAAGTCGAGGTGGTCACGGGTCAAATTGGTCCAGATGGCGACGTCGAACTCGAGGCCGTGGACGCGCTCCAGGCTGAGAGCATGCGAGGAGACCTCCAAGATCGCCACCTGCCCGCCGCCGTCGGCGAGTTCGGCGAGTAGCGGCGCGAGGTCGGTCGCCTCCGGCGTGGTGCGAACGGCACGTTCGCTGCGGCCCGGCAACGTGTGGGCGATGGTTCCGAAGACGCCGTTCGGCACGCCGGCCGCCCCTGCGATTCTGCCGACCAGGTCGGCCACCGTGCTCTTGCCGTTGGTCCCGGTGATCCCAACCATCCGGAGGCGCCGCTCGGGGTGGCCGGCGAGCGCCCAGGCCGCAAGCGCGGTGGCCCGTCGTGGATTGGACGCGGCAAGCCAGACCGCCTGCGGGCCGGGGTCGCGGTCGGAGAGCACCGCCACCGCCCCGCGCTCCTGGGCTACGGCTGCGAACTCGATCCCGTGGTGCCTGGCGCCGGGGAGCGCGGCGAACACCCACCCGGACTGCACCGCCTGCGCCACGTGCGTGATGCCGGTGGCCTCCGCACCGGCGCCGCGCAGCGACGCCCCGCACGTGGCAGCGAGCTCGGCCAGCGTCACACTCTCTCCCCGCTCGTTGGCTGCACCCCCAGTAGCGTCACCACTCGTCCAGCGATGCGGCCGAACACGGGCGCCGCCACCTCGGCCGCCCAGTAGTTGCTCTCGGGCTCGTCAATGCAGACAACGATGAGAAGGCTCGGGCTCGGCATCGGCAGGAAGCCGGCGAACCAGGCGACGTGCCGGCCGGCGGCGTAGCCCCCGGCGGAGGCCCTCTGCGCGGTTCCGGTCTTGCCGGCCACGCGGTAGCCGGGGACGTCGGCGGCCTTGCCGGTACCGTCCTCGACCACGCTCTCGAGAAGCGTTGCGAGCGAGGAGGCGACCTGGGCGGGGAGCACGCGGGTGGCGGGCTGTGGCCGGTAGGGCGTCACCGCTCGCCCGCTCCGGTCACGGGTTTCAAGGACCAGCGTGGGCCGGACCAGCAAGCCCCCGTTGGCGATCGCCGCGTACGCGCGGGCCAGCTGCAGCGCGGTCACGCTGATCTCCTGGCCGAGGGCGAGGCCTGCCCGGGAGAGCGCCGACCAGTGCTGCGGCGAGCGATAGATCCCATGTGCTTCGGCGGGCAGCTCGACGTGGGTCGGCTGTCCGAAGCCCAGATTCCGGATCGTGGCGTCGAGCTGGCCCGCCGCCATCCGGTGCGCAATGCGAATAGCGCCGGCGTTGGACGATTTGGCGAGCACGTCGCGCACGGGTAACAGTCCGTAGAGGGCGTGGTCGCGGATGAAGACGTTGGCGATCTGGATGCCCCCACCCGAGCAATCGACCATCTCCCATGGATCAAGTACGCCGGCAGCCATGGCGGCCGCCACCACGATCGGCTTGAAGGTGGACCCAGGCTCGAGCGCATCCTCTACGGCACGGTTCCGGCGCCCTTCCGAGGGTGTCTGGCCAACCCGTGCGGGATCGTAGGAGGGCAGGGAAGCGATCGCTAGCAGCTCACCGGTGACGGGAGACATCACCACCGCGGACGCACCCTTTGCCCTGGTCTGCGACAGGATGAGGGTCAGTTCCTCTTCAACTACCTGCTGCACGCGACAGTCGAGCGACACAACGAGCGACTGCCCTGGCCGACCGAGAGTGTCGAGGCGAAGGTCGAGGGACGTGGAGGCGATTCTGCCGTCACGAAGTTCGCGGTAGACAGTGGGGACGCCCCGGAGCGTACGGTCGTAGAACGCCTCGAGGCCGGCCTGGCCGTCTCCCTCGGCGTTGACGAAACCCACCGCGGGTCCAGCCAGCGAACCGTGGGGGTATACCCGCCGCTCGGTGCGCAAGGTTCCGACGCCGCGCTGCCGAAGTCTGGAGACCGCCTCCGCCACCTGAGGGTCGAGGTCCTTGGCGACGTAGTAGAAGCCGTCGCGTCTCTCGAGGTCAGCGAGGATCTCCCCCCTCGGCCTGCCGACCAACCGCGCCAGCTTTGTGGCCAGGCCCGGGCGCTGGTCGCGCGGGATCTTGCGTGGGTTGGCGTAGACGGCGACGCGCTCGACGCTCCCGGCGAGCAGGCGATCGTCACGACTCCTGATGTCGCCACGAGGCTCCTCCACCTCCACGGTGCGCTCGCGCTGGCGGGCCGACTCAGCCTCCCACACACGGTGCTCGAGGATCTGAACCTGCACGAGGCGGGCCACGACGACGACGGCCCACACTGCCAGGACGATCGCAATCCAGCGCAGGCGGGAGGCGCTCATCATCAGCGTGTCCTCCGGGCCGTCCTGACCTGCGGCGTCGGTGCCGGGGTGGCCTTCGGGCGCAGCAGGCCGCCGTCGGGAGTCAGGTGCATGACGCGCCCTGGAGCGACGGGCACGAGCCCAAGCGTGTCCAGGCTAGCCGCGAGCACAGGCGGCGACGTGAGCACCTCGCGATCGAGTTGCAGGCGGCGCTGCTCGCCTTCCAGTTGGTCCACGATGCGGGTGAGCTGCGCGATCTCGTACCGCATCCGAAGCGTGGCCTGGCGAGGAGCCACAAAGGCGGCCATCACGACGCTCACGGCTACCGCCCCGGCGAAGCACCACCAGACCCACCGTCTCCACCGGGTGTCGAGCTGACGGCGCAACCAGTTGTTGTTTGGGCGGTAGCCCCCGATCTTCATCCGCTTCTCCGCGCCGCCACCCGCAGCTTGGCGGAGCGGGCCCGCGGGTTGTCGGCGAGCTCTTCGGGGCCGGGGGTGACCGGCTTCGGGGTGAGGACCTCGAGCAGACGTTCGGGCCGGCACTGGCAGGCGAAGCTCCCAGGCGGGCACACGCATCGCCCGGAGAGCCGGCGAAGCGCCCGTTTCACCAGACGATCTTCCAACGAGTGGAACGCGATCACCGCCAGTCGGCCTCCGGGCTTGAGCAGGCGTGCGGCCTGGTCGATGGCGGAAGGAATGGATTCGAGCTCGCGATTGACCGCGATGCGCAAGGCCTGAAACGTGCGCGTGGACGGGTCGATCCGCCCGCGACGCTGGCCGAGCGCTGCATGCACCACGCGGTTTAGCTCGCCGGTGGTACGGATCGGTTGCCTCAGGCGGGCACGGACGATTGCCCGTGCCACCCGCCGGGCTCGAGGCTCCTCACCGAACTCGCGCAAGGCCCGCACCAGCTCCTCCTCCTCGATATCAGTCAGCAAATCCGCGACGGTCGCCCCGTCGCGTCCGAAGCGCATGTCGAGTGGACCGTCGTGGCGGAAGGAAAACCCCCGGGAGGGGGTGTCCAACTGCAGCGACGAGACGCCGAGGTCGAACAGCACACCATCGGCGTGCGCGACGCCCTGATCGCTGGCGATCGCGGTGAGCGAACCGTACGACGCGTTGACCAGGACCACGCGCCGACCGAAGACCGCAAGCCGTTCGCGGGCCAGTTCGAGCGCCTCGGAGTCCACGTCGAGCCCCAGGAGCCGTGCCTCCGGTTGTGCCTCCAGCAGAGCCCTGGCATGGCCCCCCAGCCCGACGGTGGCATCCACGATCCAGCCCCTCGCCGACGGCGCGAGAGCCGTTACGACCTGGCTGACCAGGACGGGGAGGTGTTCGGCCGGGCACATCCTGCATCACTGCTCCAGTGCAGCGAGAGCGGCGAGGTCCTCGGCCGAGAAGGCACTGGCCAGCTCGGCCTGCGCCCGGTCACGGGGCACCACGGCGAGGAAGCGGCCGCGACCCGAGACCACGACCTCCCCGGTCACGCCCAACACCTCGCGGAGGAGCGCCGGGATCAGCACCCTGCCCTGCGCGTCCAGTTCGTCTTCCTGGCCGTAGTTGGCGTGCTCCAGCAGGCGCTGAACCAGGGGGTCCATCGACGGGCGAACGAGAAAGCGACGCTCCAGATCCTCCCAGACCGTCAGCGGGTAGACCCGAAGCTCGAGCGGACTCAGGGACGTGACGAAGACGCGTGGGCCAAACCACTCCTCGAGTTGGGTTTTCAGGCGAGCCGGGAGCTTCAGGCGACCCTTGTCATCGACGGTAGCCTGATAGCTCCCGCGAAAAGTCTCCATGCTCCGCCTCCAGGGACCCGCTGTCGCGGATGTGGGCTTTGGTGATCCACTTCGCTCCACTTTTGTCCACTGCCATCATGATGTGCGAGGGGGTCTGCTGTCAAGATCTTGCGCCTGGCGGAACACGGTCCGGCGAGGCCTGACCGGCTTCGTTGTCCCCGGGTGGGGTCGAAGGGCGCGGCGGGACCTACTTGATGGTCGCCATGAACTCGGGGTGGGTTTCGACGATGTAGCGCTTCTTGAGCTCGGTGACCACTGAGTTGATGTGGCTGCGGTAGCGCTCGTCCAATTCTTGCTGGCGAAGCTGCCCTTCCAGTTCCTCAAAAGGCTTCGGACTGGGCGGGATTCGTTCGATGAGCTGCACAGCATGGATGCCGGCCCTGCTGGTGAAAGGGTCGGAGATCTCGCCGGCCTTCAGTTTGACGACGGCATCTCTTACTTCGGGGCGAAGGTCTTCGATCACGACGATCCCGAGATCGCCGCCGCTCCCCTGGCCGGCGGCTACCTCCTTCTCCACCAAAGCCTTGAAGTCCCCTGAGGCTCGTGCGGCGGCCACCAGGCGGCGCGCAGCGGCCAGTCTGGCCTCGAGGTCGCTGCGATCTGCCGCCACAGGGATGACGATGTGCTCCAGGTGCGCCCGCTCGCCGATCATGAACTTGTCCTTCTCCTGCTGGTACCGCTGGCGCAGCTCCTCCTCGGTGATCGGGAGGTCACCAACCTCGCGCTTTATGAGTCGTTGGATGAGTATGGTGTCGCGCAGGCGCGCCTTCAGGCCCTCGAGAGTCAGACCGGAACCGCGAAGCATGCTCTCGAACGCAGCGTCGTCGGGAACGTGGTTTTCCTCCCGTAGCTGCTGCACCGCGGCATTGACCTCGTCGTTGGAGATTTCGAGCTTGAGTTCGGCGGCGCGCTCGAGGATGCAGAGCTCATCGGCTGCCTGCTGCACGAGGTCGAGGTAGGCCTCCTGGGGGAACGGCTTTCCGGTCTCGGAGGCGCGCTCGGTGGCGCGCTGGCGAATGTCCGCGGTGGTCAGAATGCGATCGTTGACTCTCACGACGATTCCTTCCACGAGCTGACGTTGCCCGGCAAGAGGGGCCGCACCCCCCAGCAGCATCACCAATGCAAGTAGTCTAATTCCCTTCATGGTGTCCCTTCGAACGGGTTCCTGCAGGGGAAGCTCGCCCCCGCACAGTCAACGCGCACCCCGATCCTGGCCGCGAGGTTCCGCACGCAGGCGCTGCGTGCCGCCTCGGACGCCTCGGCGGCAAGTTGGCCGCGGACACGCTCACGCACGGACGCATCTGGCCCCGCCCCCGCGGCGTGCCGCTCCATGATCTGAAACACGTGCCAGCCGGTGTTGCTCGGGACCGGATCGCTGAGCTCGCCTACGGCCAGGCCGAACGCCGCGCCTTCGAACTCAGGCGGAAGCTGACCCCGCTCCGCCCAGCCGAGAAGACCGCCACTCGCTGCGTTCGGGGCACGGGAGAGCGCGCGCGAGACGGCGAGGAAGTCCTCGCCGGCGCGGACCCGGTCGCGAGCCACTTGCGCGGTCGCCTGATCGGGGAGGATGAGCTGACGGAGACGGACCCGTTCACCGCCACCGGCGAGCTCCGGATGGCGCGCCAGATAGGCATCAACCTGAGCCTCCTGAGGTGGCGCGGGTGGCGGGCAGATCGAGAGCAGCAGCTCGCGAACACGCGCCGTGCGAGCGGCAGTCGTAAGGTCGTCGTCGCCGGGCGCGGGGGAGGCGGCCAGCATCACTTCTTCCTCCAGGTAGCGCTCGAACAAGGTACTTGCGAGTTCCGGCGAGACCTCCGGGATGCCGCGACCGGTCTGCGCCACGACAAAGCTCGAGAACTTGTCGGTGGTGACGGCACGATGCCCCACGAGGGCGAGTCGGTCCGATCGGCGCTGGCAGGCGAGAAGCGGCAAGAACGCGAGCAGGAGCAGGGTGATGCGGCGGCGCGCGGCCACGCCGGGGAGTCTAGCATGGGGAGCACGCAGCGGGCGCCGGCAGCTGCAGCGGAGCCGCCTCGGGCCGTGGTGTATCCTTCGCGCCGTGATCGCGGGGGTGATGAAAGGTCGACCTCGTCTCGTGGTGATCATGCCCGCCTTCAACGCGGCTCGTACGCTGGCGGCGTGCGTCGCTGAGGTGCCACGGGATCTGGCCGACGAGATCGTGTTGGTGGATGACGCGAGCCACGACGACACCGTGGCGATCGCCAGGGGGTTGGGGCTGACCGTGCTTGTCCACCCCGAGAACCTGGGGTACGGCGGCAACCAGAAGACTTGCTACCGGGAGGCTTTGCGGCGAGACGCCGGGATCGTGGTCATGGTGCATCCCGACCATCAGTACAACCCTCAGGTGATCCCGCAGCTCCTCGAGCCGCTCCTCGAGGATCGGGCCGACGCGGTGTTTGGCAGCCGCATGTTGGGGGGCGCGGTCCGGGAGGGGGGAATGCCGTGGTGGAAGGTGGTCGGCAACGTGGTCCTCACGAGGCTCGAGAACGCGGTGTTCGGCCTCCACCTCACGGAGTACCACTCCGGCTTCCGAGCCTACTCCCGAGCCTACCTCGAGAGCGTTAACCTCGGGGCCAACTCCAACGATTTCGTCTTCGATTCCGAGATCATCGCCCAGGGAGTTGTCGCCGGGATGCGGATCGCGGAGATCCCGATCGCCACCCGCTACTTTCCGGAAGCTTCTCAGATCGGTTTCGGCCGCTCCGTGGTCTACGGGCTCGCCATCCTCCGCCTGCTGGTACGTTTTGCGTTGCATCGGCGATGGTGGCCTCATCCGCAGTTTGGCGCTCCCAGGGTTCAGGGAAGCGACCTCGGCGGCTTGAGGTAGCGCGCCAGGAAGGCGTAGATCTCGCGACGGGCCTCTCGGGCAAGCGTCGTGTCCAGGCGGTCGAAGCTGTGCCCGCCGGCCGCGTCTTTGTAGATCTTGTACTCGAACTTCTTGCCCGCTGCCTTGAGCGCCTGGATGAGGTGTTCAACCTCGATGACGTTGACGTCCTCGTCGTTGGTGTTGGTGTGGATGAGCAGCGGCACCGCGAGCTTCTCGACGCTCCAGACGGGCGAGCGCCGCTTGTACTCGGCGATGTCCTGATTCACCGTCTTGCCGATGTGGTATGGGGCAGAGAAGTCGTCCTCGTAGTCCTTGCCGAGGTACCCCATCCTCTGGACGAGGTCGGACACGGGCACCCCGGCAAACACGCACGCGTACTCCTTTGGGTGAGCGAACGTCTCCATGAGCACGATGAGGCCGCCGTGGCTCCAGCCGATGAGGCCCACTCGCTGCGGGTCCACGAAGTCGAAGTTCTCAAGGGCCCACTGCTTGCTGGCGTGGATGTCGTCCACCTCGCGGCCACCGTAGTCGATCAACTGGTAGAAGTCCCTGCCGTACCCCGTGGAGCCACGGTAATCCGGGGCGACGACGACGTACCCTTGCGCCATCAGCTCGCGGATGATGTGGGCGTGGTAGGTGGTGAAGTCGGCATGAACCCCACCGTGCGGCAGGATCAGCATCGGGAGCTTCTCGCCGGCGTTGCGGTCCTTCGGGACGAACGTGTAGGTGTAGAACTTCACCGGGTTACCCGCGCCGATCCCTGTGGGGTTCTTAGGGTTGGCGTCGCACGGTCCCGCGATGCGCCACTTGTCCACGACCGCGACGTCGCCGACCCGCTGGAACCAGGCAACGTCATCGATCGCCTTGCTGAGTTGATCGAGTCGGTGGTCGAGATCCTGCTGTGCCGCCCGCAGGGCGCCGATTTCCTTGGCCAGGTCCTCATCCGCGGCTGGCTGCTGCGACCACGAAGGGCCCGCAAACAAAAGCGCGCCGGTGACCGCAAGAGCGAACAGTGGGACTCTCACGTTTCCCTCCCGCGAGCCCTTCCGGGCCCGACCTCGGCATGATACGTCCCTGTGCCCAGCCGGTCTTCCCTCAGGCGCCGGGCTTGGCATCCGGCCGCACGGGCGGCTGCATGACGGGGAGCTTCGGCCTCTGCTCCGGTGGAACGGGGTTGGCGAAAAGCTTCTGCACCGATTCGCCGGCGAGCAACCTGTACGTGACGTGGTCGATGCGTGAGTGGGACTTCTCGCGGCCGACCTCGTCGAGGCCAAGGAGCCGCTGGACTCCGGGTAGCGTGATGTTTCCGACCCTCACCGGCTCGGACCACAGGAACCGCATCCCGTCGGCTGTGACCCCCTTCCCGAGATCGGTCGCGGGGCTCTCCGCCCGGACAAGCGCAAAGGTGCGGCGGTCGACGTCCACGGTCCAGGAGGTCGAGATCTGGGGAGTGAAGAAAAACGTGCGTGTGAGTACCACCGTCATGCGCCACACCGGCTGACCGCCGACCTCCGCCGGGAGGACATCTGTGACCGTTGCGCCCTCCCAGGTCAACGAGAACGGCAGCAGCAAGGGGAAGAGTTCCGCCGTGATGAGACGCTTGACCATGTAGAGCGTGGAGGGGCGGGCGTCGGGGTGACCACCGACTACCGCCCACCCCCCGGTCCCGTCGTCGCCGGCAATCACTTTCTTTTGGGGATCCTCCGTGCGGCCCGGCGTCGGGCCCGGGGCGAGAAAGATGAACCCCTTTGACTGGGCGGCCGTCTGGCCGTCCTGGGTCACCTCCTCGCGCTTGATCTTCACCTCCACGAGCCCCAGGGCGTTGAAGGCCGCCATCCCGCCGGCCGCATCGCAGGCTCGCCTGACGAGTTCCGACGGTGCCGGGGCAGCAGGTGACTCCTGCGCCAGGAGCGGCGTCGCAGCCAAAAGGCTCGCCGCAAGGGCGAGGAACGGTCGAAGTCTCTCATCCATCGCTCGTCTCCAATCAGTGCCTCTCCGGCCTATTGTGCTGCCCGCGGCGCGTCCCGATTCCCGGGGGCAGGTGGGCCATATTGCCGCCCTGCTCTGCCAAGACGGCACCCCTGTCCCACGCCACATCGCCGGCCTGGGCGAGTTTGTCTTCCCAGCGCTTCGCTTCCAGCTTTCGGCGTTCCGGTGCGCAGGCCAGCGACGCGGCAGTCTACCCGACAAGCGAAAACCGTGCCAACAGAACCACCACCTGCCTGATGTCTTCGTGGGCTGGGCGAACATGGTCGGGGCGAGAGGATTTGAACCTCCGACCACACGGTCCCGAACCGTGTGCTCTACCAGGCTGAGCTACGCCCCGACCCGGTGAGCGTGAAGCTTACACCACCGCTCGGTTTGCGGCAACACCGAGTCGCGTTGCACGCGGTAGCGGCGACCTGCGCCGGCGCAGAGTGGAGAGCGACCACTCTGGTATCGTGCCCCTGCAACGTGGCTTGAACGCGGGGGGCAGCCGTAAGAGGCGCGAGAAGGGGCGCTTCACGACGGGCGGCCTCGCCCTTCGGCTATGAAAAGAAGGGCCAACCGCGGTGCATGGCCGACCGGGAGGTCCGTGGTTATGGACAAGAAAACTGCGGCGGCGTGGTTGACTGCGGTGTTGGCCCTTGCGCTCCTCGTGCGCCTGCCCCACGTCGCTGCGGCCGACTTCCCAATCAACGACGGGGGCTTCTTCTACGTGATGACCACCGAGTTGGCGAACGCTGGTCTGTCGCTCCCCAGGTTCACGACCTACAACGGCGGGCACATTCCGTTCGTTTACCCACCCTTCGCTTTGTACACCGCGGCGGTGACCCACATGGTCACGGGCTGGCCCGTCCTGACTCTGCTACGGATCCTTCCGCTCATCGCGAACCTAGCTACGGTCGTCGTCATCTTCTTCCTGGGCCTCCGCATCCTCGGTTCACAGACCCGCGCCGGGGTCGCCGCGCTGATCTTCGTCGTGCTGCCACGGAGCTACGAGTTTCTGATCATGGGTGGCGGGTTGACGCGGTCGTTCGGATTTCTATTCGTTTCCCTGTGTCTGGTGGCCGGCCACAGAGTCTTCATCGAGCGACAGCGTCCGGCCGTCATACCGACCGCGATCTGTCTGGGGTTTGCGGTCATGTCTCATCCCGAGATGGGTCTGTTCGCGGCCGTGAGCCTCGGACTCCTCGGTCTCGGCACCGGCCTCGACAGATGGAAGGTGGTACGGGGCTTGGAGATTCTTGCCGGTGGAGCCCTGGTGGCGGCTCCGTGGTGGGTCACCGTCGTACTCCGTCACGGTTTGACGCCGTTTGCCAGCGCGACGGGCACCTCATTCTGGCGGTGGAAATCCGTGGCCGCCCTTCTTTCGCGAGAAGCCACGGGCGAGAGCGGCCTGACGCTTCTCGCGGCGCTCGCGCTGCTGGGGTTCCTCCTCTTGGTTGCACAGGCGTCGTTGGTGCTGCCCCTGTGGCTGGTTGCAGCGTTCGTTGTGGTGCCCCGGAGCGCACCTACTCCCGCCACGATCCCGTTGGCGATGCTGGCAACACTCGCCCTGACGGAGGTCGTGCTCCCGGTGGTAGGGGCGGATGCGGCTCCCGGAGCGCCGGTCGTACCGCGGCGACGTTCAGCGATTGCGGCGAAGTTTGCGGCAGCCGCCGGGTGGAGGCGGGCGGCGCGGATCGGGGTCGTTGTGGCGGTCCTCGGTTATTCGCTCTATTTCTCAAACCTCCGCCGCACGAGCGAGCCTTGGGCCTCGTTACGGTCCCTTTCTGCTGATGAGAGGCAGGCGATGGCTTGGGTCGAGGCGAACACTGCGCCGGGCAGCACGTTTCTCGTCGCCACGACTTCCGGGTCATGGTGGATCGACCCGGTCGACGCGTGGTTCCCGGCACTGACCTCTCGGAGGAGCGTTGCGACACCGAACGGGGCGGAGTGGCTGCCGCACCGCGAGTTTGACCGCCGCCTGGAGGAGTACAACGCTCTCCGAGGGTGTGGCAGATTGGACGAGAGGTGTCTTGCGGCGTGGTCTGCGCGGTTCGGCGAGACGGTCTCCCATTTCTATGTCTCCAAGCCCCGGGGACCAGCCACGATCGGGGAGCGTCAGAGCGGCGGGCTCGCGGGCGACCCGAAGCTCGTCGTCCTCTACGACGGCCCGGGAGCGACCGTCTTTTCCAAGAAGTAACGGGGGAACCTTAGGCGGGTCGTGCGAAAGGACACCCTCTTCGTCGCAACGATGGGCTACCTCCTGCTGCCCAACCTCATCTTTGCTCTGGGCTGGCTCAAGGCCGTGTGGGCACTCCCGTTTGCCGCGGTAATCGTGGCCTGCGTGGCCGACGTCGGGAAGCGATCACTCACCAGCACGCCGGCGTTGTCTGCGGGCAAGTGGGCCGTGCTGCTGACACTTGCTGGATTCTGGGCGGTCGCCTTCGGACTAGGCGGGCTGAACGCCCAGTCACAGGACTATTTGAAGCACAACCTGATATTCCACGACATCACCGTGGAAAGATGGCCCGTCGTGTACGGCGAACTGGGGCCCGATGCGCGCATGCTCTGCTACTACATCGCGTACTACCTGCCTTCTTGCCTCCTCGGAAAGCTTGCGGGGCTGGAGCACGTGGCGGCGTTCTCGTTCGCGTGGGGGCTGCTGGGCATCGCGCTCGCGTTCGCCTGGGTCAGTCGCTTCGGGCGGGGACACGGGCTCGTCGTTCTCGGAGTATTCACGCTCGTCGACAGCTTCTGCTGGCTGCCGGGCCTTTACCCCCTGGCCCAGAAGCTGGGTGTGCTGGCCGGGGCGGCCAACGGCGAGTGGTGGCACACGAACAGTTTCGTCGAGCACTTTTGGAGCTTTGCCGGAACGCAAACGAGGCTGCTCTTCCAGTCCGCGCCCGCAGTGCTGGTGTGGAGCCCCCAGCACGCGATTGGCGCCTGGCTAGCAACGGCATGTGTTCTAAGGAGTCTGCTCGAAGCGAGCCCGGCGCGCCACGTCGTTCTGGCCAACGCGGCAGTGGTGCTCTGGTCGCCCTTTGTTGGCGTCGGCCTTGTGCCGTTCACCGCGTGGGCGTGCGTTCGGGATGGGCGGGGGAGCGCGTCGTGGTCGAACGTTGTGGGCAGCGCAGCGCTCGCATTCCCCGCGTGCGTGTACTTCCTGGGGCACGATCCGCAGCAGTTCTCCGGCGTGCTCATCGCCACGTTCTCGGGTGGGCTGGACTGGTCGAGGTACGTGCTTTTCCTGATTCTTGCCATCGGTGTTCTCTGGGCTTCGGTGTGGAGCCTCCGGCGCAGGCTCGGCGTTCCCTCGATGGCGCTGTGGCGTCTGCTCTGTCTGGCAGGTCTCACCTTGACCGCCACGACGTTCGTGTACCTGGGAAAGTACAACGACTGGGTCACGCGCGTCAGCCTTCCCGCTCTCTTCGTCTTCGCCCTGGTGCTCTCTGTGACCGCGGTCGAGCTGTGGAGCCGCGGCGCACGCCCTGCGTACCGGGTGGCATTCGCGCTCCTCCTCGTTGCGAGCGCCGAGCGCAGCTTGAAGGTCTACGCCCTGGCGCCGTTTGGGAAGCTCGAGGGGCAGGGCATCGGCACGACCATCGTCACCGCGCGGCGGTACGCGGATGATCTCGCAAAGCTGCCCGGGACGCCGGAGTTCAACGTCGCAAGCCAGTACCTGGGCGACCCGGACGGGTTCTTCGGGAGGTACCTCATGAAGTCGCCACATGGGCCGTCGGAGAGCCGTTGAGCACGATCCTGATCACCGGGGGAACGGGGTTCATCGGAAGCCGGCTCGTCAAGTACCTGGCTGCGCACGGGCACCGTGTTCGCGTCATGGTGGTTGAGAACGACCCGCTCGTCTCGAGCCTGGCCGGGGTCGCGTGTGAGGTCGTGACCGGCGACATCACTCGACCGCAAAGCCTGGAATGTCCGTTGAGCGGCGTACGCACGGTCTTCCACCTTGCCGCGGTGCTCTACTCTCACGACGCCGGCCTCTTCAGGAAGATCAACCTGGAAGGGACGAAGAACCTGCTGGAAGCCTCCGTCCGGGCCGGCGTCGAGCACTTCGTCTACGTCTCGGCGGCTGCGGCCGGGTACCGCGTTCGGACAAGCTACGGGGAGACCAAACACCTCGCCGAGGAGCTAATGCGTGTCCCCCGGGAGAGAACGAGCTTCACGATCGTGCGCCCGACCCTGGTCTTTGGGCCGTCGGGCGGCGGCCAGGAGCTCGTGATGTACGTGGAGCGGCTGCGGGAGTTCAGGTGGTTCATCCCGCTCGTCGGAAGTGGAAAGGCGAAGAAGCGGTGGGTCTTCGTCGACGACCTCATCGCCGGTTTGGCGTTGGTGGTCGGCAGGACTGTGTCTTTTGGAAAGGTCTACAACTTCGGCGGCGCCGACGTACACACTATGCGGGAATACACTCGGATGCTGTGCAGGCGACTCAACATCTCCAAGCCCATCGTTCCGGTCCCGGTATGGATCTGCTATGTCGTGGCGTGGCTGCTTCGAGTCGTGCGGAGGAGCCCACTCCTCAAGCGCGACACAATCGTCGGAGTGACTATGGACGCCGACGTTGACATCGAGCCGGCGCGCCGGGAACTCGGCTACCAGCCTGTTACCTTCGAGGACTGGCTTTTCACCGGGACTGCGCACGACCCGTTCTGGGACAGCTGATCAGGCGGAGCGAGCGGATCTACCTTGGCGACATGGAGTCGAGACCTCCGTGAACATCGAGGAAGGTGCCGAGACCGGTGAGGTCGATCGCGACCCGGTAGCTGCGGTTCTTGTACGGTTCGATGCGGTAGTCACGCAGCTCGATGAAGGTGCTCCAGCAACTGCCTCGCCAGCGAAAGGCGAGCCTCTGCTCGAGGAGCTTCGTGTTGTGAATATCGTAGGCGGTCTGGCTCTCGAACCGCCAATGCGCGGCGGCGGGTCCCAGGCCCAGAAAGACGCGGGTCTGCGAGGAGCTCGCTGCCCCCGTGATCGGGTTGTACCCGCTGTACCAGGTAAGGTTGAGGCCGGTGCCGCCGCTGACGATTCCGCCGGTGAGCGAAGTGGTGATGAGCTTGTTCGTGACGGCGTCGAAGTCCGCGCGCGCGTCGAGGCTGGCGGTGGGAACCGGTGCGGTGCGGAGCCAGGCGGAAAAGACTCCCCTCTGGCTGGCCGGGAGGCCCTGCCGCGGCATGGTCAGGGGGTCGGAAAACGAGTACTCCTGGCCAATCTCGAGGCTCGCCACTTCCCGACTCCCCGTCGCCGTCTTCAGGAAGAGTCGGTTGGCGAGCGTCCACCGGAGCCGGTTGAGGGTCACCAGCGCAGAGTCCTTCTCGTCGAAGACCGGGATCCTGGAGAAGTCGCCCGGGTTTGACACGTAGTTGTACTCCACGCGCGGCTCCACCAGGTGTTTGATCTTGTCACCGCCGGTCTCGGTCCAGACCCTCGACGCAGAGGGGCCAACGAGCGATATCCCCACCGTCCCGTAGTGCCGGGAGAGCGGCTCCTTGACGAGTTCCCGCCCATCGGTGGAGTACTGCGACGTGTAGTAGGTCTCGCGAAACCCCACCGTCGGCGTGACGTTGAGCCACGGAAAACCTGGCGTCAGCACGGTAACCCCGGGGTTGATGTCAAAACGGCCATAGCGGCCGCGCAGCGTGGACGTGCGGTCGACGTAGAATTCGTCGGCAGAGGCAACCCCGGATGCGTAGAACGGCGAGTCTCCGATCCGGGTGGAGCGCAGGCGGTACTCGGCCTCTCCGAGACGGTTGAGCGTCACCTCGGTGGTACGTCCGGCGACGAAGTCGGTGAAGAAGGTCCGGCGGTGGTCCGCGCGGAGGTTGACGGTCTGGGGACCCCAGTTACGAGCCAGGGTGGCGTACGAGTACAGAGTACGAAGCGCGTTCCGGTCGATGACGCCCTGGAAGCGCTGGAAGAAATCGAGGTCGGAGACCTCATCCAACTCGGCGTGGAGAACGTAGCCGCCGGGAAAGAGATGGTTGTGCTTGCCGGTTGCCTTCCACTCCCAGCCCTTCGCTTCGGGATCCCACACGAAGTAGGGGAGCACCCAGCCAAGAGCGTTCTGCGCGGGGGCCCACCGCACCTCCGAGCCAAGCCCCCAGTAGCCTTTGGACCACGCGTCGACGACGAGGGAGGCGTCGACCGAGCGTGAGATCGGCCAGAAGAAGGTGTTGCCCAGGTAGGCACCGCGTTGACTCGAGTAGCCGACATTCGGAACCAGAAGACCGGCGGCTCGGTCCCTCTTTATCGGCCAGACCAGACGGGGCGTGTAGAAGACCGGCACCCTGCGTACCTTGAGCGCCGCGTTGCGGAAGTGGCCGTAGCCCTCCACCTCCACCAGCGCGTCGTGAACCTCGATGCTCCACGGCGGCGACTTGGTGTCGGAAAGCTCGCAGCTCGTGAACAGGCCGCGATGGAAGCGGTAGTGGGTCTCGTCGAGCTTCTCGATCTTCTCCCCCCTGAAGTAGTACGTCGGTGGGAGAAAGGCCTCGACGTCGTAGAGTGTTCCGACCTTCTTCTCGAGATCGAACTCCATGCGGCTACACGCCATGCGGGTTTGGCCCTGGTCGAGGATCACGTTCCCCCGGGCCAGGAGGCGCATGGTCTTGAGGTCCACTTCGATTTCGTCGCAGCGCAGCGAGACATCCTGGTAGGTGATATGCACCTCGCCCTGGCCGCACCAAAGTTGGTCCTGCACCCACTGCTGGTAAGCCGCGTTGAGCGTGACCGTATCTGCCGCATTGGGCGGGTCGGCCGCCCACACCCCGCTGGCGACGGTCTGGGCCAACGCAAGTGCCGCAGCGAGAAGTGCCCACGTGTGTCGGGTGGATGATGCCCGGCCGGGCGAACGGCCGCGTGAGCGGCACCAGGCCGTTCGCGAAGCCCGAGAGAACCACCTGTGAGCCCGGAGAGGAAGTTCCGCGGCGTCCCCCTTTCCGTCGAGGCATTCTAGACCGTTCCCTTGTACGGGGACCACGCTATCCTCGTTGAGTATGCGATGGCTGGCGCTCGACGTCGGGTCTCGGCGAGTAGGAGTCGCGGTTTGCGACGTACAGGAGCAGGTTGCGACCGCACTTGACGCATTGGCATTCACGGGACCGGAGCGTGTGGCCGAGGAGGTGGCCTCGCTGGTACGCACGTGGGAAGCGGAGGGTGTCGTGGTCGGCGTTCCGCGCACCCGGAGCGGCCAGGGGCCTGGCGAGCGACGTGTCCGGTCCGTTGTCGCGGCGCTGCGGACGCACCTCATGGTGCCGGTCGAGGTCGAGGACGAGTCGGGTACCACGGCGGCCGCCGAGGGGTTGCTCGCGGAGGCGGGTGTGCCACAGCGGCGCTGGCGGGAGCTGGTCGACAGCCTCGCGGCACGGATCATTCTCGAGGGGTTCCTGGCGATGCGCGGCAGGGGCGACGGCGGGGTGAGCCGTTGACCTCTCAGAGGCCAGATGCTAGCGTTTTTCAGTGGTTCTTGGAGGACCTGACATGGCCGACGCGTATGCCACTTTCGGCAAGTTCCTCCTCCTCAAACGCCGGACCCAGGACGGTCTGGGGACGCTCTGGCGCGTTGGGGAGATGGAACGCACCGGCTTCAAGCGGATCGCGTGGCTTCGCCGGTTCGACCAGGCCGGCCTGGACCGCGCTGCGCTGACGGCCGACATCGCGGCGTCCAACCAACTCGTTGGGTCCTTGCGAGCCAGCAACGTGATTCGCAACGCCTCATGCGGGTCGGAGGGCGGCGTCCCCTACCTCGCCTGGGACTATGTGCCTGCGCAGCCACTCGACCAACTGTTGGCGCGGGCCACCGAAGAGCAGTTTCCCATAGCCATCGACAACGCGCTGCTGATCGTGGAGAAGCTCGCAGCGGCGCTGGCAGCTGCCACGGCTGTCGAAGCCCACGGTGAGCAGGTGATCCACGGTTTCCTGGTTCCGAGCCTGATCATCGTCGGCAACGACGGCGAGGCGTTGGTCGCCGGCTTCGGATTGGCGCGGGGGCTCCGCGCCAACCTCGACCGTGTCACGGTCAAGAAGTTGGCTGCCCCCTACCTCGCGCCCGAGGTGCTGGCCAACGGAAACCCCACTGGGCGCTCGGACGTGTACTCGCTGGGAGCGATCCTCTACCATCTGCTCACGGGAACGTCGTTGCCCGCGGAGCCGGACGCCCGTGCCGCGGTAGTGGAAAAACCCCACCTCGCGCTCGACGAGGGCCCGGTTCCCCAGGACGTTCTGACGATCCTCCAGAAGGCGCTCGCCTCGCGGCCCGAGGAGCGCTACCCCTCGGCGGCGGAGTTCAAGCGTGAGCTGGAAAGGCTGCTGTACGGCGGTGCGTACTCCCCGACCACGTTCAACCTGGCCCTCTTCATGGATCGCCTTTACCGCAGCGAGATCGAACTTGAGGACCGTGAGCTGGAGCGCGAGCGCACGCTGGACGTAGCGACCTACTACCGTCCCACCAAGGTCGAGGCGGCTGAACTCCCCGCCCCAGTCATGGAAGCTCCCAAACCCAGTCGCACTTTCCTGTACGTCATCGCCGGTGGCGCTGCAGTCCTCCTTTCGGTCATCGCCTATCTTCTGGTAAGCAGGCCGTCATCGGCGCCACCGGTCGATGCTGAAGCACAGAAGCGCATGCTGCAGGAGTTGGTCAACACACAGGTCGCTCAAGCGCTGAAGGATAAGGAGGAACAGGTTCGCAAGGAACTCGAGGCGGAGAAAGCCAGTACCGATGAGCTCCGCCAGCAGCTCGAAAGGCAGAAGCAGGGTGCCGCGAGCGGCACAAGGCGAGCGGCGAGCGACGAGCAGCAGCTCCAGAGCGAACTGGCCGCGCGCGAGGCGGCGCAGAGGAGGAAAGAGGAGGAGCTCGCTCAGGTCAGACAACAGCAGGAGGCCGAGGCGGCTCGAGCGAGGGAGCTGCAAGCTCAAGCCCAAATCCGGGCTGCAATGCCGCCGACGGCTGCCGTCGTCCCGACGCCCCTACCGCCGGCGCCTGCAGTCCCCGTTGGGGTGCCGAGCGCGGCCCCTGCCGTTGCGACGTCGATCCCCCCGACCCCGGCGGCTGCAACCGCAACAGACCATTTCCCGATGGCTCCCGGGCTCGGCACCGCGGTGGCCGAGGGTGACGTGGTGGAATTCACACAGGTCGATGCGCCACCCGAGGTCCTTACCAAGGGGAAGGTGGTTGTGCCGCGGGCGGCGGCGATTACGAGGGCGTCGGTCAGCGGAAACGTGATCCTCAAAGTGCTGGTGAACGAGAAGGGAGGCGTGGACGACGTCGCCGTGCTGCGGGGCTTCTCGCCGCCGAGACCGGGCGTCGACGCGGCGTGCATCGAGGCCGTCAAGCAGAACCGCTACAAGCCAGCGATGAAGAACGGGCAGAAAGTGAAGACCTGGATCACGGTGATCTTTCAGATCACTATCCAGGCCGCGCGCTGAGGCCCCTTCTGCAGAAGTTGCTGGGCCCGCCATGCGGCGGCCCGTTCTCTCTTAGGCTTGGAGGTATGAAGCGGATTTTGGACGGCCCTCAGCGGCCGTTCGTCTGTGCCTGGATGTTGGCCAGAAACTCGGCGTTGGTGCGGTATTGCTTGAGTTTGGAGAGCAACGCCTGCATCGCATCGTGAGGCGGGAGAGCGGCGAGAGCCCGTCGCAGCAGGTAGATGCGGTCAACCTCCTCACGCGAGTAGAGCTTCTCCTCCTTGCGGGTGCCGGACTGCGGGATGTGCATGCAGGGGAAGATACGGCGCTCGAACAGGTCACGCGTGAGCACGATCTCCATGTTGCCTGTGCCCTTGAACTCCTGGAATATGACCTCGTCCATGCGTGAGCCGGTGTCCACAAGGCAGGTGGCGACGATGGTGACCGAGCCGCCGTGTTCGATGTTGCGCGCGGAGCCGAAGAATCGCCTTGGCTTCTCCATCGTGCGTGCGTCGACACCGCCAGACAGAATGCGTCCCGAACCCTTTTGTGCGTTGTTGTAAGCCCGCGACATGCGGGTGAGCGAGTCCATGAAGATCACGACGTGCTGCCCGAGCTCGACAAGGCGTCGCGCGCGCTCCAGCACCATCTCGGAGACCTCGATGTGGCTCTGGATCGACTCGTCGGACGAGGACGCGTACACCTCGCCCCGGATGACGCTCCGCCTCCAGTCGGTGACCTCCTCGGGACGCTCGTCCACCAGCAGGACGAAGATCTGCGCCTCGGGGTGGTTGACGCCGATGGCATGCGCAAGCTGCTGAAGCAACTTGGTCTTGCCGGCTTTGGGTGGGGCGACGATCAGGCAGCGCTGGCCCTTGCCGATGGGTGCCATGAGCTCGATAACGCGCGGCTCGAGGGCCTCAGGCTCCGTCTCGAGGCGGAAGCGCTCCGTGGGGTCGATGGAGACCAACTCGGAGAAAGGTACCGCCTTCTGGCGGTACTCGTCGGGGTGCAACCCCTCGATGTTGCTGATGTCTAGGACTACCGGGCGCTGGTGTCCGTTGGGCGGCTGAACCGAGGCTGCCACGCGCAAACCGCTCTCCAGATGCCAGCGGGATAGAAGCCCGGAGTCGAAGACCGGGTCCTCGCCGGTGAGGCGGAACTTGCTGTTGGTGCCCAGCAGAAAAGCTTTGCCGTCGTCCCGCCGCCAGAGGTACCCCTCGAACGGCGTCGGTGTCGCCGCATTGCCACCATGACGACGGTTACGGCGCCGCCGTGGCCGGCGACGCCTGCCTGTGCTGCCAGCTTCCTTCGCCTCCGGGGCGGGAGCCGCGGACGCTTCCTTGGACTCGTCGAACATTCTTTTCAGGCTCCTTGGCTCACTCCACGGTCGCCTGCGCGAGAGTGCGACTGCAGCAACTGCAAGCCGGCACGTCAATCGCGGGGAACCACCGGGGGCGGGGGCATCGTGCACCCCTCCGCCGCGTTCAGTCTAGCGCACAAACCGACGGCTGCCAAGATGGCAACCCGTCGACCCCCAGATGCCCCTAATCTATTACTTCTCGAGCATCGCCGAGAAGGCCTCGAAGATCTCCTCATCCCACCAGCCGCGGGAGGTCTCCTTCCGCTGCAGGGTCAGTGCCTGGTCCACCGGAAGGGCCCTGCGGTACGGGCGTTCGTTGGTGAGCGCGTCGAACACGTCCACCACCTGGAAGACCCGCGCCAGCAATGGGATGGCTTCATCCTTGAGGGCGTCGGGGTACCCGGTGCCGTCACCGTGCTCGTGGTGGTGCCGGATGATCGGCAACACCGGGCGCAACGTCCGGAGCGGCGCGCAAATCTTCACACCGATCTCGACGTGGGTTTGCATGATGTGCCACTCGGCCTCGTTCAGCCGTCCCGGTTTCAGAAGAACAGCGTCGGGGACGGCGATCTTCCCGATGTCGTGAAGATACCCGGCACGGCGCAGTGCCTTCACGGCCTCCGGGTCCATTCCGACATGCTCACCCAGGTGAGCCGCTAACTGGGAGAGGCGGTCGCAGTGCTCCCCGGTTCCCTCATCACGCGCTTCAATGGCACGGGCCACGGCGAACAGCATCTTCTCGGCATCGTCGAGGTCCTGGGTGAGGCGACGGAAGTGCACAAGGTTGCGTACACGCACCTCAAGCTCGACAAGATCGAACGGCTTGGAGAGAAAGTCCGTGGCGCCGACCTCGAGCCCCCGAAGTCGTGCCTGCCGCGAGTCGAGTCCCGTGAAGAAAACGACCGGCAGCAACCGCGTCTCCTCGTCGGCCTTGAGACGTCGGCACACCTCGTACCCATCGATTCCCGGCATCATGACGTCGAGCAGGATCACATCGGGCTGACGCTCGCGGGCGACCTGGAAGCCGGTCTCGCCGTCGAGCGCCTGCCACACCTCGAACCCAAGCGGGTACAGGGCTTCCCTCATCGCCTCGAGGCTCTGGGGTTGGTCGTCGATGACCAGCACGGTTCCAGCGGCTGCCATGCTCCTTATTGATTGTACACGAACCTGACACTCCGGGAGGAGGCTGCGCACCCAGGCGCCACCGAGCTGATCCGGGTCTGACTGGGAGTTGTGGCAGGACGAAAAAGGGCCGCCCTCACGGGCGGCCCGTGAACCTCACTCGTAGCGCCTATGGCATGCGCAGGAACACAAACGTCTTCACGTCTCCCTGGGAGCGGTAGATGTAGAACCGCACCATGGATCCGGGGCGCACCCTGGACACTGCGTCCTTGAACTCCCGCTCGGAGGTCACTTCGACCTCGTTCACCCGCATGATTACGTCGCCCTGCCGGAGGTTCGCGTCGTCAGCGGGGGAGAGGTCCGCGACGTCGGTGACGACCGCTCCCTCGATCTCCCTCGGGATCTCGAACTGCCGTCGCGTGCGCTGGTTGAGGTCGTCAACCTGGACCCCGAGCTTGGACGCGGGGGTGTCCTCTTTTGCGGTCGAGGTCTGATTCTCGTCATCGTTCGAAGGGCGCTCACCGAGCGTCACCGTCACGGTTGGCCGCTTGCCCTCACGGATCACCTCGAGCTCGACCTTCTGCCCCGGAGGGAGGGCGGAGACGCGGTAGATCAGTGTACGGGTGTCCTTCACCGGCGTCCCGCCCACGGCTACGATCACGTCCCCGGCCTTGATGCCGGCCTTGTCGGCGGGTCCGCCCCCCGTGACGCTCTGCACCAGGGCTCCTTCCCGTGAGGCCAGTTTGAAAGACTCCTGCGCCTTCTGGTCGACGTCGGTAATCTGGACGCCGATGTATCCGCGCACTACCTTGCCCTTCTCCTTGAGCTGCGGGAGCACCATCTTGATCGTGTTGACCGGAATGGCGAACCCGAGGTTCTGACCCCCCGCGTTGATGGCAGTGTTCATCCCGACCACCTCGGCGCGCACGTTCACCAGGGGGCCGCCGGAGTTGCCCAGGTTGATCGCGGCGTCGGTCTGAATGAAATCCTCGAAGGATGAGGCATTGGGATCAGGGGAGATGCCGATCCTGCGGCCCTTCGCGGAGACGACGCCGACAGTGACCGTGTGCTCCATTGCCAGCGGGTTGCCCACCGCCATCACCCACTCGCCGACCCTCAAGGAATCGGAGTCCCCCAGGAGGAGGTTCGAGAAAGGTCCCTTCCCATCCACCTTAATGAGGGCCACATCGGTGGCCGGGTCGCGGCCCACGATCTTGGCGCGCATCTCGGTCCCGTCGGTCAGACGTACGTTGATCTTCTCCGCGCCCTCGACCACGTGGTTGTTGGTGACAATCAGGCCGTCGCCGGAGATGAAGAACCCGCTGCCGGCACCGGTGCGCTTGCGGGGCCGCATGTCCTGCCTCGGGAAGCCGGGGCCGAAGAAGAACTCGAACGGGTCCACGTCCTGGTGGTACCTGCGCATGTCCTGCGCCTTGACCACGTCCTCGGTGTATACAGCAACCACTGCGGGCGTCGCCTTCTCGGCCAGGGTGGCAAAATCCGGATAACTCCCCTGCGCGGGAGGCGGCGCCGGCGCTGCGGCGCTGTCCTTGGATGCGACACCCGCGGGTGTGAGGCCCAGGCCGCCGGCGAGGACGATCCCGATCACCAATGAGCCAATTGCCACCGCACTCATCGAGAGCACTCTCTTGCGCTGTGCTGTGTTCATAAACCTAGCCCTCCTGGGGCCGGGCACACCCGACCCGCTTCCACCAACCGAGCAATATCTGTGCCACATTTCAGGTGAAATTAGGCTCCACGCCGATCACGAGCGTGTCATTTTGGCGTGACCAGTTCGGGCACGGCCAGTACCACGCGGTCCTTGCCGGATGCCTTGGCGGCGTACATCGCCTGGTCGGAGGCGCGCAGCAGTTGGTTGCGGCGATGGTCGGAGGTGCCGCTTCGGGGAACGTGGTCCGGATAGACCGCTACCCCGACCGAGCAGGTGAGCGGCCCTCGGAAGTCCACCGGGCCGCTCGCCCAGGAAAACCTCCCCCGCAGGAAGGCCTGGCCACGGATGGCCCGCCGGATCTCCTCGGCGACCTGAGTTGCTGCGGCGGTGTCGAAGCCCGGGAGGATGATCACGAACTCGTCGCCGCCGTAGCGGGCGAGGGTGACCCGAGGAGAGCGCACCGCGCGCCGCAGCAGGTAGCCGACCTCCTTGAGCACCTGGCTGCCGGCCAAGTGGCCGTGCTGGTCGTTGACGCTCTTAAAGTTGTCGAGGTCCATGAAGAGCAGCGCAACCCGCCCCGCCGCGGCGTCCGCATGGTCCAGATCCTCTGCGAGTCGCCGGTGGAAGAACCGGTCGTTGGAGAGGCCGGTGAGGTCGTCACTGCGCGCAGCGGCTCCCGCCCTTCTCGCGTCAAGCAGGTTCTGGATCGACACGGACGTGTACGAGGCGAAGATCTCCAGAAGGGCCCGGTCGCGCTCGTCGAACGGGCGGCCGTCCAGGCGGTTCACCATCTCTAGAACCCCGCACACGCTGTTCTCGATGCGGATCGGGACCGCCAGGAGACTGTTGGTGTTGAAGGCGTGGGTTTCGTCAAACCTGGCGTAGAAGTACGGGTCGTGGTGGGAGTCGGCCACCAGGTGGGACTCGCCGTTGCGGTACACGTGCCCGACAACCCCCTCTGACGTCGGGATGCTGGCGCCCAGCAGCGCCTCGGACGACGGGCCGAACGCGGCGATGAAGTACAGCGCGGCTCCCGCCGGGTCACCCGCCCGCTCGAACGGGTGGTCGAGCAGCACTGAGCCTGCCTGCGCCGGCACGAATGCGTTGGCTCGCTGCAGCACCTCCTGGATGAAACTGGCCGCGTCCATCGCTTCGGGGACGCCAGTGTCATGGCGGTATCGCTCGAGAAAAGTCTCGAGCTCCGTAGCCGGCAGCACGTTGATCTTGGGCCGAACCCCGCTCACTTTTCCAGTGTATCAGCGTGGTGAGGCGTTGTCGCGACCAGCCTGGCGACGCGCAGACGCAGGTTGGCAAGCGCATCGGCGGGGTCCGCGAGCGACGGCGCGAAGCGGAGGCGCTCGCACGCCTGCACCAGAGCTGCCGCCTCTGCCGCCTCGGCCGGCGGGCAGCCCGCGGCCGCCAGGCGGTCGGCACCCTCGACGACTGCCACCCCGAAGCGGGTCCGCGCCCAACCCTCCACCGCAAGTTGCAGGCGCCGGAGTTCCTGTGCAGGATTCGCTTTCGGCTCGGGCTGGGGCGGGGCGACTCTGCGGCGCACGCGCCAGGCGAGCGCGATGGCGGCGCACGCGACACCCAGGATGAACGCCACGGCAAGGAGGAGGGAACCGGGGAGCGCGCGGTGGGCGATGGGATGCTGGGATGGTGCCGCGGCCACCAGGGGCGGAGCGGTGGCCGGACGCACCACAAGCGCTAGGGCGGGTAGGGTGTGTGTTACGTAGCTCGCTTCGGGAACAAAGGTGCAGAAGCGAACCGCAGGCAGGTCGTACCTCCCGGGCTGCAGCACCTCGAGCGGGATGCGCCACCGCCGCCAGCCGGCCAGGCCAGTGCGGGATGGTTGCCACTCGTGGGTCTCCTCCGCCGGGAACGCACGCAGCCCTTCAGGCAACCGCACGGGAGGTGGATCGAGGAGCGGGAGGTTCCCGACACCCTCCACCGCCACCTCAAGAGTCGCGAGATCGCCGGCGTGCAATTCGCTCTCGAGCAGCCGGCGAGAGAACGTGAGCTCGCCGACCGCGCCGAAGAACGGCGCTGGGGCCGGGGGGAGCGGCGTGACGTCCGCCCCCGCCGCGCGTGAGGTCACCACCCGGGCGGGGAGCGCGGAACTCTCCAGTTCGCCCGGCGCGGCCACGGCGCGGGCTACCGCCGGAGGAATCTCCAGGTGCCCGGCCCTCACCGGGATCACGAGCCAGCCGCCCAGTGGGACCGCGTCGGAATTCGCCGCGCCTGGCGCAACGTCCTCGAGGGGAAGTCGCTCGCTCCAGCTCTCGGGAAACGAGGCCTGCACCTCCCATCCACCAGTCACGGATTCCCCCGGCGACTCCACGAAGAACCTCACCACCAGGGGCTCTCCCACCTGCAGGCGTGGACGGGAGAGGTCGACCCGCAACGCCGGCCGGGGGCTCTCGCCGGCGGCGTGCCCGCCGGCGAGAGCCGTCCCGTGGACCGGGTTGGTGAGCGCCTCCGCGTCCCCGAATCGGACCGTCGTGGGGCCCACCGCGATTGGTCCCAACTTGCGGGCGCGCACTACCCAGGTGAGCGCGGTGACTGCGACGGCCCGGTCCCCCCGCCACGTGACTTGCTGGGTGAGCACCGGCCCCGCCAGGACCTCCAGGTTGTCGAGCTGTCCGAGCACGCCGCTGATCTCACCGCGACCCGCTCCCTCGATAACGACCTGGTACCGCAGCGTGCCGGGGATCGTGCCGGGGACGAAGCGGGCTTGAGGCTGCACGGCCTGGGCGGTCAAGGCGACAGGCACGAGGAGCGCGATCGCGAAATGCAATGCGCGACGCATCACCAGTCCCTCGCCGATGAGGTGCCTGAGGAGGACGCCTCGCGGACCACCAGCGGCTGCAGCGCGGCGCGGGCCGCAGCCTCCACCAGCCGTTCCCTGCTCTCGCGGTCGCTGGAAGGGCCCGATCTGCCGACCTCGCGCGCCACGTTGAGAAGGGCGAGCTCGAGGTTGTGCCAGGCGTCGAACCTCTTCGGGTCGGCGGCCACCGCTCGCCGCAGCGCCTCGGCGGCGCCGGCAAAGTCGCCGCGCAGCAGCCGCGCTGTGCCCAGGTTGTACCAGGCGGGGAAAGCGAGGCGCGGCGAATTTGCGAGCTCTGCGAGCGTTCGCTCCCCTGCCGGCTCGCCCTCGTGCGCCTGCGCGGTGGCCAGGCCAAGCCGAAGTACGTCATCGCGTGGCCTGAGGGCAGAGGCCCCGGCGTACGCTCGCCGAGCCTCTTCCCAGTCCCCACGCGCCGCCGCGCGCACGGCGCTGTGCTCGAGCACGGAGGCCGAGCCGGACACCACCCGTTGCCAGGTCGAGGGTGTGGGTACCGGTGGTGGGGCGGCCCCGAGCGGCGCCGGCAACAACAGCGCGAGGAGGGCGGCACGGCGCCAGGGCCAGAGCAGAAACGACCCGGTGGCGAACAGTGCGGCCGCCAGCAGGAACGGTTCGGTGTGGACGGGTGCCATCTGGCGGGCGGTGATGCGAACTGACCGAGCCAGTGCCTGCGCAAGGGCGCGCGGTGCCCCTGACGAGCTCGTGTCCACAGCGAGGTTCGGCTCCCCGCCCAGCCGCCGCATCAGCTCGAACCGGGCGCGGGAGCGCACCAGGGTACCGGTCGCGTCCCGCGCATAGCTCACTCCGCCCTGCCCGTCAGGGCGTGGCACCGGACCACCGCCGGCGGTACCCGAGACCAGCGGCACGATCGCTATCCCGCCTCGGCGCAACGCATCAGCCATGGCCGACGCGTCGCCGTCCAACTCCTCCCCGTCGGATGCGAGGAGGATGACCCGACCCGGTCCGCCCCCCGGCAGCAGCGAACCGGCGCTCGCGAGCAGCAGCGCGAGGTTGGAGCCGGGGGTGACCCACCGTTCGAGGCCCGGGTCGGAGAGCCTTGCGGCCAGCGCCTCGCCGTCCCCCGTGAGCGGGACGAGCGCGCGGGCGTCACCGGCGCCCACCGCCAGGCCCCAGTTGGCGTTGGGGACGCGATTCATCGTCTGGCGCAGCACCGCCACTGCCCGGTCCAGCCGAGACGGAGCGACATCGGCGCACCGCATGGAGTCCGAGATGTCCACGGCCACAGCCACGTCGAGACCGGCAACGGGGGCCTGTTCGGGTTGACCCCAGCGTGGGCCGGCGGCGGCCACGGCGGCGGCAGCGGCGGCAAGCAGCCAGAGGGCGAGGCGGGCCCCACCGGTTGCCGGCACTCCACCGAGCCAGCGTAGCCAGAGCGACCCGCTACCGAGGCGCGCCTGCTGCAGGCGGCGCCAGCGGGCGAGGACCCACGCCGCCGGGAGGAGGCCGAGCGCCACCAAGGCCACGAGAAGCCAGCGCGGCTCGACCCAGCTCACGCCCAGGCCCTCCGGTTGATGAGTTCCCCGAGCGCTGCCGCGAGGAGGAGGGCGGAGGCCCAACCTGCGGGTGCGGCGCTGCGGTCAATCCATACCCGCTGCGCGGGCGCGGGCGTAACGCTTGGCTCGAGGGCTGCCAGGTGCTCGAACGCCGCAGTGAGGGCCTCCCCGTCGCGGGCCCGCACAAACTCCCCTCCGGTGCGGCGGGCGATCTCCCGAAGCAAGGACTCGTTGGCCAGCGAGATCGCGCCCGTTCCCGGCTCCCCACCTACGGCGACGGTGCTCACCGGGATGCCCCGGTCCGCCGCGGCCTCTGCAGCCGTGGCCGGATCGAGGGCCCCTGCGTTGTTCGCACCGTCGCTGACCAGCACGATTCCGCCCGAACCCCGCCTGGTGTCCCGAAGTTGCTCCAACGCCACCGCGAGGGCGTCCCCGATGGCGGTCTCCCTGCCGAGGGTGGCAGGGGCCAGGCTCGAGGCCAGCGCCAGCAACGTCGTGTGGTCTCGGGTGAGCGGGGAGAACACTGTCGCCCTCCCACCGAACGCCACCAGCCCGAGGCGGTCGTTCCTGCGGAGATCGGCCAGGCGTCGCACGGCGTGCTGGGCCGCGGCGAAGCTGTTTCCCTGTCGGCCCGGCCCGGCCATCGAGGCCGAGAGATCCAGGAGGACCACCAGATCGCGCCCCACCGACGGGACGTCGCGGTGGGACGCCCGGCGCGGCCCTGCAGCGCCCAGCCAGGCGACGGCCACGGCGGCGAGGGCAAGCGCGGTCGCCAGGTCTACCGCAAGCCGTGGCCGGCGCACCCGGGCCAAGCTAGGAACCCTGAGGTGGCGCCTGCGGATCAGGGTGAGCCAGGCAAGGGCAGCCGGCGCAAGCATCGCGAGCGGCAGCAGCATGGGGTGGGCGAACTCGCTCACCGCCGGCCTCCCGCGGCCGGGACGATCTGTGGTGCGACGGCGAGCACGTCGCGCACCAGCGTGACGGCCTCCTCGGTTTGGGGCACGGTGCCGGCAAAGCGGGCCTCGTCGGCGAGCACCAGCGCCAGAGCGAAGGGAGCCGCACACCCGATGTCCAGCCTCGCCGCCAGGAGACGCGAGAGCTCTCGGGTGGTCATCGCCTCGCACGGCGCGCCCGTCACGACCCGCAAAAACCCGCGGCAGGCGCGTGCGAGCGTGTCGGCGCCGCCCGCCCCGACCCATCCGGGCGGCAGCGCGAGAGGTCCAAGCGCCTTCTCCAGCTCCGCCACGGGGTCGCGGCGCGAGCGACGCCGCACCAGCCTCACGGCCAGCACCACGACCGCGGCGGCAACTGCCGGTGCGGCCAGGAGCAACCAGGGGAACGGTGCCGGGTCGGGGACCAGGAGCGATCGCGGCTCCGCCCCGGCGGCGAGGGTTGGCCGGACCTCGACCGTGGACGGTTGCGCACCGGTCAGTGGCACGGTGAGCACGCCCAACGCCAGCGGCCGGAGGGTCACGATCCGGTCCCCGTCGTCCGCGGGCCTCCCGGTGACCACCAGGAGGTCACCCACGATCGTGCCCGCGGCGGGCGCGGGTGAGGACCCATGCAGGCGCACATCAAAGGAAGAGCCGAACGGAACCTGGAGCAGGCTCGCGGCCAGCAGCAGGGCGGCGGTGCTAGGCACTGCGCCGCCTCCCCCGCGCCAGGAACGCTCGAGCCAGGATCGGCGCCAGCAGCGTCTCGGGTGTGACCATCAGCACGTCTGCGCGCACTCGGGAAAGCTCGGGCACTTCCGGCGCGGGCCCCGCCGCAGCCCAGCCGGCGCGGCCCAGAGTGTCGCGTGCCGGCACTCGCGCCTTCGCGGTTCCCTTCCCGGCGCGGCGGTCCCACAGCCGCACGGCCAGCAGCTCGTGCCGCCTCGCGAGCGCCCCCAGTGTGCGGCCGTAGCCGGAGCCGAAGAACGGCGAGATCAAAACCAGCACACCGGAGCGTCGCAGTAGGCGTGGCACCTCGGTGAGGGCGGCGAGGAGGTCGCTGGGTCGCCCCTGCGGCCGCACCAGCAGCAGCTCGTGCACCATTCGCAGCAGCGAGGCATCGTTGCGTCGCGGGGTTAAGACGAACTCCTGGCGGTCGCTCCAGGCGGAGAGCGCCACCCGGTCGCCGCCCGCGATCGCTGCGCTACCCACCAGTGCGACTACCTCGGCCGCCACCTCGAGGAGCGTGCGAGTGCCGCTACCCGCCACCGTCCCCGCGCCGACGTCCACCAGGAACAGCACGGTGCGGTTGCGCTCCTCGACGTAGCGCCGGACGGCGAGCCGGCCCGTACGGGCAGTGACCCGCCAGTCGATCGTGCGCACGTCGTCGCCCGGGAGATACTCCCGCACCCCCGCGAACTCGAGCCCTTCGCCCTTGAAAGCCGAGCGGTAGGCGCCGGCCCACGACGCGGTCAGGCGACGCGCGGCGTGCAAACGCACCTGCGCGAGCCGCCGGGCCAGGTCGGTCGGGACGACGGGGTGCGGCTCGCCCTGCCCCAGGAAACGGCGCCAGAGAGCGACCTCGCTCACGGTACCTCCACCGCCAGCAGCAACTCGCGCACGAGCTCCTCGACGCTCACCTCCTCCGCCTGCGCCTCCAGGCTCAGGATGAGGCGGTGCCGCAGGACGGCCGGGGCGACCTCCTTCACGTCCTCGGGGATCGCGTAGCCACGTCCCCGCGCGAGCGCCAGCGCCTGTGCGGCGAGCGCCAGGCCGAGCGCGGCGCGGGGCGAGGCGCCGTACCGTACCCACTGTCGCAGGGCGGGGACACCCTCGCGGCTGTCGTTGCGGGTCGAGCGCGCCAGACGCACGCAGTACTCGCGGATGCGCGCATCCATGTGCACCTCGCGGGAGGTGCCCGCCATTTCGGAGAGCTCGGGCAAGGTGAGGACGGGACGCACCGCGAGCCGCTGTGCGGCGAGGTGGGCGTCGACCACCGCGCGCTCGTCGGCTTGCCCGGGGTAGCCCACCAGCACCTTAAACAGGAAGCGGTCCACCTGGGCCTCGGGCAGCGGGTAGGTGCCCTCGAGCTCGATCGGGTTCTCGGTCGCCAGAACGAGGAACGGTCGGGGGAGCGGGAACGTCGTCCCTCCCACCGTGACCTGACGCTCCTCCATGGCCTCGAGCAGCGCCGCCTGCACCTTGGCCGGGGCCCGGTTAATCTCGTCCGCGAGCAGGATGTTCGTCACGATCGGGCCGAGCCGCGGCACGAAGCGGCGTCCGTCGGGATCGTAGATCTCGGTCCCGGTGAGGTCGCCCGGCAACAGGTCGGGGGTGAACTGGATCCTGGTGAAGCGCCCCTCCACCGCGGCGGCGAAGCTGCGTGCCGCGAGCGTCTTTCCAAGGCCGGGGACGCCCTCGAGCAGCACGTGGCCCTCGCACAGCACGCCCAGCAGCATGTGCTCGAGCAGCGACCGCTGGCCGATCACGGCCCGGCTGACCTCGGAGAGCAGAGCCTGAGCGCGGGCGCTGTCCCGCTCCACACTCTCCCGCAAAGCGGCGTCATCTGGCATGCCGAGCCTCCACCCCTCACCAAGCAAGGCACATGCCGGGTTTCCGCATGAAGATACGGCAGCTTCAGGCTCAAGCCTGCCGTTTTGGCGTGACCTGCCTTGACTTCAGGCGGGCGATGACTACAATGCGGGCTCCGGAGCGACGCGGGGTGGAGCAGTCCGGTAGCTCGTTGGGCTCATAACCCAAAGGTCGCAGGTTCAAATCCTGCCCCCGCAACCATGCTGGCCGCGCGAGAGCGCGGCCGTCCATTTATTGGGGGCACGACTTGGTCCCGCCCCCCGACCCGCCGCCCGCGGGGTCAAATCCTGCCCCCGCAACCATTTTCCCGGGGGGTCCTCGCGACCCCCCGACCCATTCTCCCCGTCGCGATTAGCCCCCCGTGCTCCGCGGAAGTGAATTCCGCTCCGCTTGTTTTCGGCCGCTCGAGAGCGCGGCCGTCCATTTTTGTTGGGGCAGAGCTGGTCCCGCCCCCCGACCCGCCGCCCGCGGGGTCAAATCCTGCCCCCTCAACCAACGATTCTTCTCGGGGGGCGGCGGCCCCCCGTTCCATTTCCCGCCGCCTTTACCCCCCGTGCCCCCCGCGCTCCGCGGAAGTGAATTCCGCGTCGCTTGTTCTCGGGGGTCCTTGCGGCCCCCCGTTCCTTTTCCCCGCCGCCTTTGGCCCTCGTGCCTCCGCGCGCCTCGGAAGTGCAATCCGATTCGCTTTTCACCGGAACCGCACCGGCGCAGTCACTGCCACGATGCTACGATGCGCCGGAGGTCGCCAGGAGGGTCAAGGATGAAACGACACGGCGTGTTCGTATGCTGTCTCTTGGCAGCGGGGTTGGTCCTCTTTGGCTGCTCCTCCGCCTACTACGCCGCGCTGGAAAAGGTCGGCATCGAGAAGCGCGAGATCCTGGTGGACCGGGTGGAGGCTGCGCGTGACGCCCAGCAGGACGCCCAGACGCAGTTCAAGGACGCTCTGGAACAGTTCAAGGCGCTGGTCGGGTACGACGGGGGCAAGCTCGAAGCGATGTACGAATCGCTCCGCGCCACCTCCGATGCGAGCACGGCGAAGGCGCGCGAGGTCCGAGACGGTATCGCTGCGGTGAAAGACGTCGCCGAGGCACTGTTCAAGGAGTGGGGAGGGGAGCTCCAGCAGTACTCGGATGCCGGCCTCCGACGCAAGAGCCAGCGTCAGCTCAACGAGACGCGCGCTCGCTACGCTCGTGTGGTTGCGGCGATGGACAAGGCGGCGGCCCGCATGGATCCGGTGCTTGCCGTGCTGCACGACCAGGTCCTCTTCCTCAAGCACAACCTGAACGCCAGCGCCCTGGGGTCGCTCGAGGGAACCTCAAGCTCACTGCAAAAGGACGTGGACACGCTGATCGCGGACATGCAGGCGGCGATCGCCGAGGCTAACCGGTTCATCGGCGAGCTCACCGCGGCCAAATGACCCCGCCCCAGGCAGGTCCTGGTGAGGGTCGCATCCACCGGTTTTCGTTGTCTCGCCGCTACCGCGTCCGACCAGGTGTTGCCGAAGCGGGGCGGACTGCCGGCTAGCTGGGGATTCGCAGCTTCTGGCCGACCTTGATGAGGTCGGGGTTGGAGAGCTGGTCCTTGTTCGCCTCGAAGATCTTCATGTAGAGGCTAGCCTTTCCGTAGTACTTCTTGGCCAGCGCGCTCAACGTGTCGCCGGAGACCACGAGGTGCCACCTCTCTTCGGCCGCCGGACCCGGCAGCCCGACCGGCTCCGCCTTGGCAACGCGGATCTGGTTGAGCGTGTTGTCGGTCTCGACACGCGCGTTGAACTCCTGCATGACGCGCGCCTTGACCTCCATTGTGGGGGCCGTCCCCTGCAGCGTCACCACTTTCCCTTCGACGCGGGCGTTCAGGTCCGCGACGCCCAAACCGAGCGCGCGAATCGCTTCGAGCGCGGCCTGCACCTTCTCCTCGAACGAGCTGCCAAAGAGGCCCATGAACCCCTCCTTTTTTCGGTGGCCAGGGTAGCACACACGACTGTGGAGCGGGTGCTTTTTTGCGGCCGGAAAAGCGTTGGTTTTCAACCGTTGGGTGAGCTATTCTCACGCCACGCGGAGGGCCACCATGCGATGGAAACCGGGCGGGCGCAGCGAGGATGTCGAGGACGTCCGTGGCGAGGGCATGGGCTCGGGGTTCCGGGTCAGGGGGCCGCACCTTGGGATCGGTGGGTTCCTCGTGCTGCTCCTACTTTCCCTGGTCTTCAAGCGCGACTTCTTCTCGTTGCTCGGTGTAACCGACGTTGCCTCGCCGCCGTCCGCGACGACCACGACGCAGCCGATGGAGCGCGGGCCCGAAGACGAGCGCCAGGTGCAGTTCATCTCGTTCGTGCTCGACGACGTTCAGAAGACGTGGTCACAGGCGTTCTCGCAGGCGAACCAGTCATACCCGCACGCCAAGCTCGTCCTCTTCAGCGACGTGACGAGGTCCGGGTGCGGGTTCGCGGAAGGCGCATCGGGCCCCTTCTACTGCCCCGAGGACCACAAGGTCTACATCGACCTTTCGTTCTACGAAGAGCTCAAGACGCGATTCGGTGCCCCGGGGGAGTTCGCCCAGGCGTACGTGATCGCCCACGAGGTCGGTCACCACGTCCAGAACCTCCTCGGCATCGACGCCAAGATGCGGCAGCTCCAGGCCAGCGAGCCTTCCCGGGCCAACGATCTATCGGTCCGTCTCGAGCTCCAGGCCGACTGCCTCGCCGGCGTGTGGGGCTACTCGACGGAGCAGCGGAACATCTTGGAGCAGGGTGACGTCGAGTCGGGCCTCGCCGCCGCTGCGGCGGTCGGTGATGACCGCCTGCAACGCCAGGCCGGTGGAGGCGTGAACCCGGAGAGGTGGACGCACGGCTCGTCGGAGCAGCGGGTGGCTTGGTTCCGACGCGGCCTTTCGGCTGGCCGCGTCGACGCCTGCGACACCTTTTCATCCAGATACTGAGCGCGCCTCAGGGGGCGCGGGTGTCAAGGCCGCAGCGCGTCTGCTGTGGCGATCGCGGCTACGTCAGCCGAGGCAGATGAAGAGGTCGAGCGAGACCCCCAGGATCCAGTGCGCGAGGATCACGTAGAGCAACGACCTCGAGCGGAACGCAACGATCCCGAACACGAGCCCGCCCACGATGGCGCCGTAGATCTCGCCGGAGGGCTTGCCGATGTGCACGAGACACGAGAGAGCCGTCTGCACGAGGATCGCGTTCCAGTCACCAAAGCTCTCACGGAGCCCGAACTGGACGAAACCGCGGAAGAAGATCTCGAAACCGACGTAGTACGCGAGGTAGCCCGTGGCGTGCACGAGGAACGTCGAGACGGAGGCACCGGCCCCCCTGTACAGCGGGTACTGTGCCTGGAACGCCGGGATCCGGGCCGCCACCGCGCTCAACACGACCGCCACCGGGGCCATCACTGCCAGCGCCTTCAGGCCGAACCGCCAGTCGCCGAGCGTGAGGCCGGACTTCGCAAGAGGCTCCCTGAAGACGAGCGTGACGAAGGCGAGCGAGACGAGGCCAAGCAAGATGAAGGTGGAGAGGAAGGAGTACAGCGGCGCAGCGTGGTCTGGAACGCCGAGGAATCCGGGCCGCGAGGCTGGCTCCCCAGCGAAGAGCACCCTGGCTGCGTAGTACCTCCACGTGGTGAGGACGAGCGGGGCCCAGAGCAGGATCAGCGTCGGCTTCCGGCGATCTCCGGAGAGCAACCCCCGTAGTGACAGTGAGCCATCAAAACGGCTCATCCCCTGACCCCCCGACTGTGCAGCCACTCGCACGTCAAAGCGATGCCCTCCTTTAAGGGCGTGATCGTGTAGCCGAGCTCGTGCTCCGCCTTGGCGGAAGAGTACGCCCAGTCCTGCAGGAACGTCTCCACCCACCCGGGTGTGATCCGCGGGTACAGCCCGAACCACTCCGCCTTCTTCTTCTCCATTCGGCCGTACGCCATCGCGAGCCGCGCCGGCAGGTTGAACCGGAAGTGCCTCCGCCGTGTCGCTTCGTCCACGAGGTCGAACAGTTGCCTCAGGGAGACGTTCTCCCCCCCGAGGATGTACCGCTCGCCGACCCTCCCCCTCTCCATCGCGAGGATGTGGCCCCGCACTAGGTCGTCAACGAACGCGTAATTCCCCACGTTAACGCCGCCGGCGAGGACCACCGGGAACCTCCCCCGATCGTAGAGGTCGATCATCACGGTGACGGAATTCGCTTCCGTGAGTTTGCCCGGGCCGTACACCCTGGTGGGGTTGACGACCACGACCGGCACGCCCTGGCATGCCGCGTCGAGCGCCCCTCGCTCGGCGACCGTCTTGCTCTCCTCGTACTCGGTGAAGTAGCGCGCCGTGGTCCGCGGCATGCTCTCGCCGCCCACGACGCCGGGCGGCGTGGGGCCAAACGTCACCATTGTGGAGGTGAGCACGACTCTCCCCACGCCTGCAGATCTCGCCGCGCCCAGCACGTTCCTCGTTCCCTCGACGTTGAGCTCGAAAAACGTCTTCGGATCGCGCGCCCAGTTTTTGGCGTAGGCGGCGAGGTGGAACACGGCCGAGCACCCCTCCATGCCCCGGAGCAGCGAGCTTTGGTCCCTGACGTCGCCCTCAACTGTCGTGATCCGCTTGCCCTCCAGGCCCTCGCGGCTGCTGGTCGGCCGTACGAGCGCCCGCACGGCATGGCCGCGCCGCGTCAGCTCGCCGACGAGCTTGCCCCCAATGAAGCCGGTGGCACCGGTGACAAAGAAGGTGGTCGGTCGCCCTATCACACCCATGGAAGCGAGGATCGCACGGCTCGCACCGGCCCGTCACCTCATCGGCGGCGGAAGAGGTCGAACAGCGATCGGCGCGGCGGAGGGGCCTCGCTGAGGGCCGCCTTGCAGGGCGACTCTGCGAGGAGCAGATCCTGGATCCTTCCCTGGATCAGTGAGCGTCCCCGGGTCCTCGCGGCCGAGTGCAGCGTCGAAGCGGCCAGCGCCGTGCCCTCCGGGTCCAGGCCCAACGCCGGGTCGGTGAGCGGCCCGTGCACCCTCACGGCCCCGGCGAAGTTCGCAAGCCCGATTCCGAGCCCCTGTGTCGCCTTCGAACGGAACCCGACATCCACCATCTCCGTCCCGAGGTTGGCCGTGCCGCCCACTATGATGCTGACCTTTGACGTCTCTGCCGCGACCCTGCGGTCGAGGCGTACCACGCCACCCTCGACCGGCACGTTTATCACCGCGCAGCGCAACTCGGTGGATTGATCCGTCTTCTGGGCCGGGTTGACCCTGGCAAACGCCTCGGTGAGCACATCCGCCCCGAGGCTCAAAATCGCGCCATCGATCCGGCCAGGACCCACCACGACCCTAACCTTCCCGCCGAGGCTCCCCATCCAGTCGTGCAGCGACGCCCCGTTGCCGGTCAGCGCGACCGTGAGATCCGTGGGACCGCCGCTGACGTCGGCTCGCACGCCCATCATCCCGAGCAGCGCCCGGAGCTCCACGTCTTTGCCCGTCAGGTTCGCCGCGAACGACGGCTTGCGGCCGGCGTCGAGCCGAAGCGAACCGGTCATGCGGCCCCCGCCCAGCCTCAGGGCGAGCGGGTCCACGGTGAGCCGCCCGTTTGCCAGCGCCGCCCGCGCCTCCAGGGCCTGGATCTCAGTGCCCGAGGGCAGCACCATAACGTTCACCCTGAGGCCGGCAGTGACGTCGAAGGCCCTAAGCCCGGCCAGAGGCAGAGGCTCGACCGGGAAGAGTTTTCCCCTTTTTGGAGACGGCGCCTTCGAGGCAGTCTCCGCACTCGTGCCGCTTCCCAAGAGCTCGCGGAGGTCCACCAGCGGTGCGCGCAGATCGAGTGAGATCTTCGAGCGTGGGCATCCCATTTCATAACCCACGCCGCCGGAGACCGAGCTCTTTCCGGCCGTGACGCGCACGGGGTCGAGAGTCCACTTCTTTCCCGAGTCGCGAAGATGACCTTCGATCCCGAAGGGGGTAACTCTCGGCAGCGACGTTCCCAGGAGGGCGGCGAGCGCAGGTGGGTCGACGGCCTCAAGGGTGAGCTTCAGGTCCACACCCACGAGATCACGAACACGCTGGATCGTTCCCTCGAGGTTGGCGGTGGCACCGTTCGTCGAGAGCGCCAACTTGAGGGGGAACGGCCGGCTCCCCACGATGGCGTCCGGCCCGCCGATCGCTCCGGAGACCGACACTGTCGCGCGGCCGAGCGTTAGAGCACCATCTAGGTCGAAGTTGCCTCTCACGGTTCGGCTCGATACGAGCGTGAGCCGCGGTACAACGACGCCCGCCCGCCAGCCGGCACACCCGTCGCGGTAGGAGAGCGACGCGTCGGTCACCCGCACCTTGCGGATCCCGAAGCGGTCGAGTCGCGGACGATCACCGTTCGCCGTCTCGCCGGCGTCGGCCTGCGAAGCCGAGACGAACACCCAGTTGCCTTCTCCGCCCCTGTCGGTCTCGAGCAGCAGATCGGGCTCGACGAGCGCGAGCCGGTCGACCAGGATCTCGCCGCGCAGCAGCGCCAGCAGCCGAACCCGCAGCTCGACCCGCTTGATGTGCAACATCTCCTTCCGGGACCCCCAGGGCGTGTTGGAGAGGGCAACGTCCTCGAGCACCACCGACGGCGAGAGTGAGAGCCGGGCGTACGGACCCTTGCCCACGGTGAGCGCACGTCCGGTTCCCCTCTGCACCGCGGCCCGGATGACGCCCGTGAACCCGCTCAGGTCCACGGTGCGCAGGGCGACGACCGCCGCGACCGCGAAAAGCGCGACGACGGCCGCAGCGCCGGCCAGTAGCCAGACCAGCAGACGGCGAGTGCGAGGGGGCGTGGAGCCGCCGGGAGGGTTGGATGTCTCAACCTGCGAAGACACCGTTGCTTCCTCTCTTCTTCGAGACTAACACCGCGGGTGACGGCGTCAAGCAACCAGGATCGCCTCACACCGAGGCGGAGCGCCGGTGCCACCACCGCACCAGCCTCGGCGTCAACGTCAGCGCGGCCACTGCCGTGGCGATGCCGGCGATGGTGTCAGTCAGGTAGTGGTAGCGGCAGTAGAACGTCGCCACGTAGAGCGTGAGGATGACGGGGGCCAGGACCCAGGCCAGCCGACGGCTGTAGCGCCAGCACATCGCCCACATCACAGTGGCGGCTGCGGCGTGGGGACTCGGGAGTGAGCCGCCGACGTAGTGCAGCCTCGTGCGGATGAACTCCCCCACCGCGGTGAACAGCCAGCCGTCCAGAGGGACGGTGTACGCCGTGCCCATGAACGCCGCAGGGCCGGCGACCGGAAACAGGATGAAGCCGAGATCGCACGCCACGTTGGCGAGCCCGAGGGCCAGCAGGCACTCCTCGAGCGCGCGTTTGCCGCGGCCCCGGTAGATGACGAGGCACACCAGCGGGTAGAGCGCGATGTAGACGACGTAGCAGAACATCATCCACTCGGTCAGCCATGGCCGGACGAACCTCTCGAGCCAGATTGTCGGTTGCACCCCGAACAGGCGATCCTCGAAGCCCAGCACGAGGCCGTCCAGCCAACGGCCGTGGATGATGAACTGGAGCTTGGCCACCGAGCCGAAGAGCCACGCGTAGGCGAGCGAGACCGTGGCAGTGCGCGCGGCAAACCACGCCCAGCCCGGCCGGATTCTGCGTGTACAGACAACCGCGGCGAGAAACACGAGCCCCGACACCGCGTTCTTCACTACCAGAACCGGCCAGCGGTCGACCCGGCGCTGGAAGGCAACCGTCAGCACGACAAAGACGCCCAGGGTCGCGAGCACCAGCACATCGGCGGCCTCGAAGCGTATCTTTGCGGCGCGTGGGCGGTCGGTCGGATCGGTCACGGGGGGCTCCACTGACCTCACCATTGTGATGGAAACCTGAGAGCCATCATGACCGCACCGTTTCTGTGTGTCGCCCACTCTTGAGAGATCTAGGCCGGGGCTCCGGACGCTGCGCTGCCCGCCTGGCGCCGCATCACGCCGAGCAGTGTTGTCGCGAGCACCAGAGCAACCGGGCCGATGAAGATGCCGAGCAGGCCGAACGCGGCGAGGCCGCCAAAGACGCCCAGGAACACCACCAGGGTGGAAAGCTCGTCCACACCCCGAATCAGGATCGGCCGCAGGACGTTGTCCGCGAGGAAGGAGGCCACGACCACGCCCCATGCGAAGAGGAATACGGCCGAGCCGCGGTGGCCGGTGGCGAAGAGGTAGATGGCGCCGGGAAGCCACACGATGGCGGTACCACCCACCGGGAGCAGCGAGCAGACCGCCATCGCGGCCGCGGCGAGGGCCGGCGATGGGAGCCCGGCGATCCACCACCCGACACCACCGGCGAGTCCCTGTGCCAGTGCGCACAGCAGCGAGCCGCGAAAGATCGCCGCCAGCATCGACTCGAGCGAGCGGCTTACCTGTTGCCTTCCCGTCGGGTCGGTGGGCAGCAGGTCGAACAGCGCCTTGGCCATCGTTCGCCCGTCCTTGAAGAAGAAGAATAGGAGGAAGATCACCATGACGAAGGTGAGCACCGCGTCGAACACCCCGAGTACCAGTTTGCCGCTCACCGATGCCGCGACGGCCGAGGCCTTGGTCACGAAACCGGTGGCCAGCTTCTGGAAATCCTCAGGTGTTATGCCGACGCGGCTCTGGATCCCATCCAAGACGTCGGCCACCTGGGGAAGCGCCACGAAATCAGAGAAGGATCGGATGTTCATCGAGCCGAGCTTGGCGGTCACCCGGTTGGCCACGTCGATGATCTGGCTCGCGAGGACCCCTGCGAATAGGCCGGCCGGGAGAAGGACGATGAGGGCGATCGCCAGGGTGAGCAGGATAGCGGCAAGGCTGCGCCGCTTCGGCATCCTGCGCTCGAGCCAGGCCCAGGGTGCCTGGAACGCGACCGCGAGGATGATCGCCCACGCGATGGCGGCCAGAAATGGCGCAAGCACCTTGTAGCTAAGGAACCCGATGCCCAGCGCTGCCACCAGGAAGAAGATGACGGCATACGTCCGGGAGTTGTTGAGCGAGTCCATGGCAAACCTCCTCCGACCAAGATGTGCGCCGACAGTTTACGGCCTTTCAGCCATCCGACTGCACCGGTCAGATCGGAGGCGGCGAGGCGTACCCGTTCAGTTGGACGGATGAAACGCTGCGGTTACCAGCGTTTCCTGCTCGGACTGGTGGATGCGCTGGGACCCGGTGGCCGGACTGGCGCTCTCGCACCGGCCGACGTAGTTGATTGGCAGGCCGGGTGCGAGGTCGAGCAGGCGAGGCGCGACGAAGCTCCACGCTCCCATGTTCGCCGGCTCCTCCTGAACCCAGCGCAACTCGCGCACCCCGGGCAACGCGCGCAGCACCCCGGCGAGATCGTCTTTCGGGAAAGGATAGAGGCGCTCCAGACGGATCACGGCGGAGTTCTGGTCGCCGAGCTTCCGGCGTTGCTCGAGGAGCTCGAACGCCACCTTGCCGGCACACAGGAGCAGACGCGTCACCTCGGGTGGCGGCGTCGGGTCCGAGATCACTGGCCGGAACATGCCGGTGAACTCCTCGGCACGGCTCTTGGCGGCCTCAGCCCGAAGCAGACTCTTGGGGGTCATCACGATCAGCGGCACGCTGCGGGAGGCGTGGGCCTGCGTCCTCAGCAGGTGGTAGTACTGCGCGGCGGTGCTGGGCACCGTCACGCGCAGGTTGCCGCGTGCGGAAAGCTGCAGGAAGCGCTCCAGACGGGCGCTCGAGTGCTCGGGTCCCTGACCCTCGGAGCCGTGGGGGAGCAGCAGCACGAGCCTGCTCGGCTGGCCCCACTTCTCCTCTGCGGCGGCGATGAACTGGTCGATCACGACCTGCGCGCCGTTCGAGAAGTCGCCGAACTGCGCCTCCCAGACCACCAGCGCGTCGCCGCGGGCGACCGAGTAGCCGTACTCGAAGCCGAGCACCGCGTACTCGGACAGCAGGCTGTCGTAGATGAGGAAGGGAGCCTGTTCCGCGGCGAGATGCTGGAGGGGGGTGTACTCGCCGCCGGTGCCCTGGTCCACCAGCACCGCGTGACGCTGGGAGAACGTGCCCCGCCGGGAATCCTGCCCCGACAGGCGCACCGGTATGCCCTCGAGAAGCAACGAGCCGAACGCCAGCAGCTCTGCAGTGCCCCAGTCCACGGCGTCCTGCACGAGCATCTGGCGGTGCTGGGTGAGTTGGCGCGCGAGCTTGGGATGGACGTGGAAACCCCCGGGGAGCGTGGTAGCGCCCTGCAGGATCTGCTCGAGCGAGGCCAGGGAGACGGGGGGCGGCGGCGCTTCGGCTCCGACTCCGACAGGCGCGACGTGGGCGGCCCCCGCGCTGGGGGGTGCGCTCTCGTGAGTGGCGGCGAACGCGGCCTCGAGCCTCTCCTGGAAATCCTTGAGGGCGTTCTCGGCCTCTTCGAGCGACATGTCGCCGCGGTTGACCAGCCGTTCCGTGTAGAGCTTGCGAACCGAGCGCTTGTCCCGGATCCTTGCGTACATAATCGGCTGGGTATAGGCGGGCTCGTCCGCCTCGTTGTGGCCCCAACGGCGGTAGCCCACCACGTCCACCACGACGTCCTTCTTGAACTCCCGCCTGAACGCGAGGGCGAGATCCATGACGTGCACGCACGCCTCGGGGTCCTCGCCGTTCACGTGGAAGACCGGGGCTTGGACCATCTTGGCCACGTCCGTTGCGTACACGGAAGAGCGGGCGTCAGCCGGCGACGTGGTGAAGCCGATCCCGTTGTTGACCACGATGTGGACGGTACCGCCGGTGCGGTAACCGGAAAGTGCGCTCATGTTGAGCGTCTCCGCCACCACGCCCTGCCCGGCGAACGCCGCGTCGCCGTGGACGAGGATCGGCAGCACCTGTTCGTGTGCGGTGTCGCCACGCGCGTCCTGCAGTGCGCGAGCCATCCCTTCCACCACCGGGTCGACGGCCTCCAGGTGGCTTGGGTTGGAGGCCAGGGTGATCTGAAGCGTTTCGCCGGCGGGGCCGGTGAAGGTGCCGGTAGCGCCGAGGTGGTACTTGACGTCGCCCGTCCCCTCGCGGGAGAGAGGGTCGAGATTACCCTCGAACTCGCGGAAGATCTTCTCGTAGCTCTTGCCGAGGATGTTGGCAAGCACGTTGAGACGGCCCCTGTGCGACATGCCGATAACCGCCTCGTCGGTGCCGGTGGCCGCAGCGCTGGACAGCAGCCTGTCGAGCATCGGGATCAGCGACTCCAGCCCTTCGAGAGAGAAGCGCTTGTGACCGACGTACTTGGTGTGGAGGAAGCGCTCGAACGCCTCGGAGGCGTTGAGCATCGCCAGGGTTCGACGCTTTGAGGGCGCGTCGAGCCACCTGACGGGGTCGGTGCCCTCGACGCGTCTCTGGATCCACGCCTTCTGGTCCGGCTCCTGGATGAACATGTACTCGACGCCGAGCGTCCCGCAGTAGGCCTCGCGAAGGATGCGCCCGATCTCCCGCAGCGAGGCACGGTCGTGTGCGCCCAGGCCGCCGGTGTAGAACTCACGGTCGAGGTCCCAGACGGTGAGACCGTGGTGGTCGAGCTCCAGCTCAGGGTGGGTGGGGATCTCGGTCGAGAGCGGGTTCGTGTGCGCGATGAGGTGGCCGCGCACGCGGTACATGTTGATGAGGGCAAGCACACCTGCCTGCTTGGCGACCAGCGCATCCACGCCGCGCTCCGAGAAGTACGGGTTGGCGTCGCGCGCGAGGTGCACCGGCTCGTGCGGTACGGCCAGGGATGTGAAGACCTGCTCGTAAAAGCTCTCCTCACCGGCGAGCAACCCGGCGACTCGACCGAGAAACTCGGCGCTCTCCGCCCCCTGGATGACGCGGTGGTCGTAGGTGCAGGTGAGCGTCAGGACCTTGCTGACGCCCAGGTGGGCGAGGGTGGCTGGGTCGGCGAGCTGGTACTCCGCGGGGAAGCCGATGGCGCCGGCGGCGATGATCAGGCTCTGACCCGCCATAAGCCGCGGCACCGACTGGGTGGTGCCGAGCATCCCCGGGTTCGTGAGGCTGACGGTGGTATCCGCAAAGTCCTCGGGTGTGAGCTGGTTGGCCTGCGCCTTGCGGATCAGCTCGTTGTACGCGGCGAAGAACGTCGCGAAATCGAGGGTCTCGGCGCGTTTGATACTGGGCACAACCAGGCCGCGGGATCCGTCCCGGCGCTGCACGTCCACCGCGAGGCCGAAGTTGACGTGCTCGGCGGTCTGCCTGTGGGGTGCACCGTCTATCTCGAGGTAGAGCGAGCGCATTCCGGGCGTCCCATGCAGCGCTTTCACGATCGTCCACGCCAGCAGGTGGGTGAAGCTCACCTTGCCGCCCGTCAGCTCGGCCAGGTGCTGGTTCATGAGCGTGCGGTTCTCCTCCAGCAAGCGCACCGGAATCGTTCGCACCGAACTGGCGGTGGGCACCGAGAGGCTGGCCTGCATGTTATCGACCAGACGTCTGGCGGGCCCGATCAGGGGCACGGGTGCGGCCTCGGCGGGCGCAGCGGCTTCCTTGGCGGCGACGGGTACCGCAGGGGCTGCGGGAAGAGGGGGTGGTGGCGCGGTCCGCCCGGCGGCGGGACGGTAGTCGGAGAAGAACTCACGCCAGCTCTCGCTGACCGACTCGGGGTGTTCCTTGAACTCCCG
>Ga0256868_10000083_pt1 | contig 54634 bp, 50 predicted proteins | sample RVTome_13_FD_187341 | JGI IMG/M metagenome (GOLD analysis project Ga0256868, IMG submission 187341) | Soil microbial communities from uranium-contaminated site in the Upper Colorado River Basin, Wyoming, United States - RVT92D227 HiSeq ...
GGACTCAGCGCTGATCACGGCAATCGAGGTGTTGAACGTGCTGCGTCGGACGGGTAAACCCCTCGCCGATCTCCTGGCCCCCCTCCGCCGTTACGCGCGCACCGGGGAGGTGAACTTCCACGTCGAGGACAAGGCGAGCATGATCCGGCGACTGGCTGAGGTCTTCCACGATGGTGCGACCGACTACCTGGACGGCATCACGGTCGAGTACACGGACTGGTGGTTCAACGTCCGTCCGTCCAACACCGAGCCGCTGCTTCGGCTGGTCCTGGAGGCACGCACCCCTGAGCTACTCGAACGCGCGAGGGACCGCCTTCTCGCCATCCTCGGGTGGCCGGACGGCGAGGAACCGACGAAATAGGAAGCCGTGCTCGCGAGTGCGAGGGGCAACAGAACCGCCTGCGTTAACATGGTTTCGTGACAGGGCAGCGGGATCCTGATGTTGAGGCGGTGCTGGTGCTTCTCGACGCCGGAGAGGAACCGGGGGAAGGGGAGCTGACGCGCCTGCTGCGCCAGGGCAGCTGCCCGGGTGTCCTGGTAGAACGGCTCGCGAAATGCAGGTGGGTTGTGTCCTCGCACCGGATCCTTCAGCTGGTCGTCAGGCATCCCCGGTGCCCGCGTGCCTTCGCCTGGGATGCGCTTCCGAGGCTCGGGTGGCACGACCTCTTGGAGGTGGGACGCGACCCTCGCACACCGCCGGCAATACGGAAGCAGGCCGAGCGTAAGCTCGTCGAGCGCATCGTAAACCTCACTTTGGGCGAGCGCACAGCGCTGGCCAGACAGGCGACCAGGGGTCTCATCGGGATCCTGCTCACCGACGAGCAGCCGCTGTGCGTCGAGGCGCTGCTTTCCAACCCGCAGTTCACGGAAACCGAGGCGCTGCGACTCCTGAACACGAACCGTAAACCGGGTTGCGTGCTCGTGTTGCTGCGCCATCCCGTGTGGGGGAGGCGACCCGAGGTGTTGCGGGCGGCGGTCCGCAGCAGGAGCGTCCCACTGGGTGTGGCACTCGGCCTGCTTGCGCTCCTCCCCGAGCCGGAGATCGCGGGTCTCGCAGATTCGGCTGAGGTGGATGGCCAGTTGCGAGACGCCGCCAACCGGCTGCTTCAGCAGCGTCGATTGGAGGCGGGCGCGCAAGGGGACTCCGCCCCCTCTTGAACTCCGCCTCGCAATCCTTAAACTGCAATCAGATGGGCCCGTCCGCGAAGAGCACACCGCAAGAGTTCGGTGAGGCGCTGAGGAAAGCTCGGTCGGCCGCAGGCGTCGCCCTGGAGAGCATCGCGGAACACACCAAAATCCAGCTGCGGACTCTCTCCGCCCTCGAGGCAGGGAACTTTGCGAGGCTCCCAAACCGGGTCTTCGCCCGAATGTTCCTCCGGCAGTACCTCGAACTCTTGGGACGGGTGCCGGACGAGTGGCTGCCCGCGTTCGAGTCGGCTTGGCAGAGTTACGAGGAGTCAAGGCACTTCGTGCCGGCGCAACCTCCGGTCCCGATCAGGAAGAGGCGTGTCGGCCCCTGGGTGGTGGGGCTCGGCCTCGTAGCGATCGGCGTCGCCAGCGTCCTGCTCATGGAGAAGAAACCGCACGACGGGCCGGCGGCGGTGCTCACGCCCACGCCCCCGGCGGTGGCGGCTGTGCCCCCCTCGGAACCGACCCCGGCCCCAACACAGCCTCCCGCCACGCCCCTGCCCGAGCCCGGCGTGCTCACCATCCGCACGGGCGAAGCACTATGCTGGGTCGAGATCCGGATCGCGGGCGAGAAACCCATGACCCGGTTGCTCGAGGCGGGTTCGACGTGGGAAGTCGGCGCCGGCGGGAAGTGGATTGAGCTGCTGCTCGGCGATGCCGGCGCCGCGACCGTGGAGTACATGGGCGAGGTTCGTCGCCCGGCCGGTCCTCCCGGAGCCGTGGCTCGTTTCCACATGGGGGGCGCCCCGAAGCCCGGGGCCGAACGCTGATGTCGGCATCGGGCGGAATCTCAACCATCGCCGAGTTGCTGGCCAAGGTCCGCCAGGGAATGGCACCGCGAGCACTCAGGCTCTTTGCGGCTCAAGGCCTGCTCCCGGTCAGCCGCGAGGAGCTGATCCGTGTGAACCTCATCCTTGCGGCGGACGGCGACCAAGAGGTGGCCGGGGCCGCGCACGAGACCCTTGCCTCCTTCAACACCGAAACCTTCATGGCGGTGCTTCAGCTCGAGGATGCGGACGCGGTGGAGATCGATCTCCTCGCGCGCTGCCGACAGGACGAGGCCCTGTGGCAGGCGATCGTCCGTCACCCGAAGAGCGCAAACGAGACGCTGCGATGGCTGGCGCGGCTCGCCCCCCCGGTAACCCAGGACGTGCTGATCACGAACCAGGTGCGGGTACTCGGTTGTCTCGAGCTGCTCGAAGACCTGCGGGCCAACCCGCAGGTCACGCAGGAGGTCCTGCGCCGCGTCCGCGAATTCGAGGAGGAGTTCCTGCAGAAGGCGATCGTCTGGGCTTCCGCCGAGGGGTTGCCTTCTGAGATTCCCGAGACACCATCGATCGAGCAGGCGCTGGCCGAGCTCAGGGCCATCGGCATGCGGCTCCCGGGGGGTGAGATCGAGATCGAGAGGGTGGTATTCGAGGTCGAGCCCGGCGCGCCCGAGGAGCTCCGCGACGCGGGCGCGCGCATCTCGCAGATGAACACGGCCCAGCGTGTGCTGCAGGCACTCCGGGGCACGCGAGAGGAACGTCTGCTACTGGTGCGGGACCGCAGCCCACTGGTGGTGCGCGCAGTTTTGCTCAGCCCGAAGCTGAACGAGGTGGACGTCGAACGAATCTCGGGCATGCGAGCGACGAACGAGGAGGCGCTCCGGATCATCGCCGCCCGGCCCCGATGGCTGAGGCGCTACGGCGTGCTACGCAACCTGGTTTTCAACCCGAAGACACCCGCGGGTATTGCGCTACAATTAGTTCGGCGATTGTCGCAAAGGGATCTGCTGCTGATGAGCCACGACCGAGGGGTTTCGGAGACCGTCCGCAGGGTGGCCAAGGGCTTGGCGGAACACAGACGCTAGCTCGGGGCCTCTCGACCGGGGCCGCGGCATGGAAAGGTGGGTATGACTGACCGGCGGGGCTTCTACGAGATCCTCGGGGTTGAGCCTCTCGCCTCCCAGGACCAGATCAAGGCCGCCTTCCGCCGGCTCGCGAGGGAACGACACCCGGATCGCTTCAGGGGACCCGCCCGTGCCCAGGCCGAGAAAGACTTCCAGGCGATCACAGAGGCGTACAACGTCCTCAACGATTCGACCCAGCGCGCCCGCTACGACCAGACCCTGTCCAGCAAGGGTTCACAGCAGCTCTCCAACCCGCGTGATGTCGCGCGCGCCCTCCTCGGCAAGGCGATGGGCCTGGTAAAAACAGGGCAGGCCGCCGAGGCCAACGAGTACTTTGCCCAGGCCGTTGCCCATGACTCGGAGAGCGCCAAGGCCCATCACCTTTACGGTGTTTTTCTCTCCAGGCAGGTCGGTGGCTTGGAGGAGGGGCTGCGGCACCTTGACCAAGCGGTCCGCCTTGAGCCGAACGACGTGAAGATCTTGCTCGATGCCTCGAAGGCCTTTGCACGCGCCAGGATGTTCGCGAGGGCGACGCGCTTCGCTCAGCAGGCGGCTCAGCTTGCGCCCGGGGACCCGGCGATCGAGGCCTGGTTGCAGCAGCTTGCCACTGGGACCGGTGGCGGAGGTTCCGTCTAGCATGGCTCCCGGGGAGGTGTCGGGCCGTGGTTTTTGACTCGCTCGGGGTGACGGACCGCGGCATGCGCCGCCACCACAACGAGGACCAGTTCCTCATCCGCGATGATCTGACTCTGTACGTGGTGGCCGACGGCATGGGGGGCCACGCCGCCGGCGAGGTGGCGGCAGACTTAGCGGTTCAAGAGGTGCAGCGAGTGGTGGCGGCCACCGAGGACCACGAGGACGCCACGTGGCCCGAGGACTGGGACCCCCGCCTTACCGTGAACGCGAACCGGCTGGTGCGCGCGATCCTCTCGGCTCACCGCAGAGTCACCGGCGCCGTTGACGTCGACCCCGGACTCAGGGGCATGGGCGCGACCATCGTGGCGGCCCTGCTCAATCGCGACGGAGCACAACTCACGGTCGCCCACGTCGGCGACAGCCGCGCGTACCTCCACCGCGAACACAGCACCGAACTGCTCACGTCCGACCACTCCTGGGTGCACGAGCAGGTGGTGGCTGGCCTTCTGAGCGAGGAGGCGGCCCGCAACCACCCGTTGAAGAACGTCGTCACGCGCGCGCTCGGGGGTACACAGGAGCCCACCGTGGACATTGCCGAGCGCACGCTCGAGGGCGACGACCTCCTGCTGCTTTGTTCCGACGGCCTCAACAGCATGCTCTCCGACCAGGAGATCAACGCGATCCTCGGTCACTTCACGGATCTGAAAGAGATCGCGCGGGAGATGGTGCGGGAGGCCAACCGAAAAGGTGGCGTGGATAACATTACCGTCATTCTCGCCCGTGCACGAACTTGACGCACACCCCCTCGAGAAGTATGGTGACGACATGAGGGCCGCATGCGCCCGCGCCGCGGTCGTATTCGGCGTGCTTGCCGTCGCTGCCGTTCCGTCACGGCTGAGTGCAGCCCTGATGAGCGAGCGGGTGCGGGATGTCACGTTCGAGGTGGAGCGCTCGCCCGGAGCCCAGGCCACTTATGCCGCGTGCGCCGAGGTCGTGAGAATGCTCGGCCAGCGCGGATGGGATGCCGAATCGGTTCGGGTGAGGATCCAGGGCAACCCCTTCGATGCGACCGCGTCGGTCGCCGACGTGGTTCTGGGTGCGGGCGAACCCAGTGAGGACAGCGCATTCGTCCTGGCCTCGACGATCGTCGAGCGGCAGCTCAGGCGCAGCACCGACCCCTCGACCGCACGGATCCTCGCGCAGTCCGTCGCAGCGCACCTGAGTCCCCCGAGCTCCGCACATCGGCTTCGCTGGGAGCGCGCCTGGCTGGGCCGTTTGGGCCGCGGGGACATCGTGACAACCGCACTACCTGAGGCGCTCTGGCGCGCCGGCGGGGACGTTGCCATGCGGCGCGCCGCCCATGGCAGTCTTCCCGAGTCGGCCATCGAGGCGCTCGCCGCGGCCGGTGTTGAGAGCCCGTTGCGGGTCACGGGCGAGGTCGCGGTCGCCGGTCTCCTCGATCCTCAGGCCCTCGGCTTTCACCGGCCTCCGGTGCCGGAGTCAGCGCCGTCAGTCACGCAGCACGCTCCGGACGTCCGGTTTGTCGGCGCAGGCCTGCGTGTCGTAGCGCTTCAAGGCGACGCGAACGCAGTCGCCGTGTTCCCCGTCAAGAGCGATCGTGTGGAGGCCTGGGTGGCGGTGCGTTACGCGCTCACCGGCGGGTTCGACCTGGTCGGCCTCAAACCGGACGCCGAGGTGACGGTCCCTCTCGAGGGCGTGGCGTGGGCCGGCGTGGTCGCGGTTGGCCTCGAGCCCGACGCCTACCTGTCGTTGGCCGTCCGCCCCCTCGTCGACTACCCAGTGCAGATCAAGCGGTGGGACTTCCTGGCCGGGGACCGGACGGTCACCCTCTCCTGGGAGACTCAGCGCCACGAGGGGCTTCGTGCCTTCGTTGTCGAGGCGCTCGAGAACGGTGCCCCCGGGTCCTGGACGGTCCTCGGTCGCACGATGCTGCCGGTTGCCGACGACGGCGAGGCCTCGTTCGGTTACGCCTTTGTGGACGAGGAGTGCGACGACGTGAGCGCCTACCGGTTGCTCGCCCTCACGGCGGACGGTTTCCTCGCCGAGGTTGGCCTGTTCCCGCTGCACGGCAGACCGTAGATCAAGCCAGAACGAGCCGCACCATTCCCCACGCCAGCACGCCCAGCACCAGGAGCGGGAGCGCCAGAACCAGGAGCAGGGGAAGGCCGAGCAGCAGCAGTCCGACGCCGACGACGAGCGCGATCGCGACCTTGAGAAGCCCGAATGCGAGCCTAAACGGCAGCAGGACGAGCTTGAGCGCCAGCACCAGCAGCGCCACCGCGAACCCCGTCACCAGGATGACGACTACGAGGGTCATGAGGGTCAGCATGCCGGTTTCTCCTCTGCTGCAGAGTACGAGGATTCGCCCAACAAGGTTCGCCCCCGCCGCGGTCCCCTCCGGTCCGGCCTAGAATGTGGGTGGAATGGTGCTCTCCCGCAGGGTGCGTGTCCTCGTCCGCTGGGCAGCCGTTCTCGCCGGCATCGGCTTCGGCAGCCTGGCAATGCTGCTCATGTACGGCACCGCCCTGGTGGACCGGGCGTTCAGGGGGCCTTCCCCACGTACGACCTGCCGCGTGCTGAGCGCGCCGCTTGAGCTCCGGGCCGGAGACCCGTGGGACCTTGCCGGCCTGCGAGCATCCATCGTCGACCGCGGCGTGCCCGAAGCCGCGGGGGGGCGGCCGCGATCCGGGGAGTTCGCCGTGGACCGCGGCTCCGTCTGGCTAGGCGCCGGCGTCGCCGAGGGAGCCGGCGGAGCCGTGGCACTCGTGCCGACGCCATCCGGGCTTGCGCTCGCGGACGCGCAAGGCGCGCCTCTCGCCCGCCTTTCGATGCGGCCCACGGTCCTCGGGACGGCAGGGGGTGACGTGGTGCGGTGGCCAATCCCTCTCGGAGAGATGGCGCCCGTGCTCCTGACCGCGGTGGTGGACGTCGAGGACCGAACGTTTCTCTCGCACTCGGGTCTGTCGCTCCGGGGTCTCGTTCGCGCGGCCGTCCGTGACCTGCTGGCCCGCGGCGTACGCCAGGGCGGCAGCACGATCACGCAGCAGCTGGCCAAGATTCTGCTGCTCAAGCCCTCCCGGACCGTGCCTCGCAAGGTGACCGAGGCCTGGTTGGCCACACTCCTCGAGTACCGATTCAGCAAGCGCGCTATCCTCGAGGCCTACCTCAACCGTGTCTACCTCGGCCAGGACGGCGGCTGGCAGATCCAGGGGGTCGAGGCGGCTTCCCACTTCTACTTCGGCAAACGAGCCTCAGAGCTGAGCGTCGATGAGGCGGCGCTCCTGGCGGGCCTGGTTGCAGCCCCGAACCGGTTCGATCCGCTGGCCCACCCGGAGGCGGCGCGTTCCCGGCGCAACGCAGTGCTTGCCGCGATGGTGCACGAGGGACACCTGGACTCGCCGCAGGCCCGGGCCCTGGCGCCTGCAGCGCTGCCCAGCGAGCCACACCGCGTGCGGGCGCCCTTTGCGGTGCACTTTGTGGAGTACCTGCTGGCGAACACAGGCAGCACCGGCGAGGTCGCGAGCACGCTCGACGTCGGGCTGCAACAGGCGGTTCGGGAGGGGTGTCGGGCCGGGCTGCATGAACTCGAGGGCAGGTACCCCCACCTGCGGGAACTCGCACGGAGCGGCGACCCGCTGCAGGCGGCGGTGGTGGTGCTCGCCCCCGACGGGAGGCTACTGGCGATGCAGGGTAGCCGTCTCGGCCTCCCCGGCGAGTTCAACAGGGCAGCGGCGGCACGGCGCCAGATCGGTAGCCTGGTGAAACCGTTCGTCGTCGGAGCGGCCCTCCAGGCCGGATGGTCGGAAACTTCGATGCTGCCCGACGAGCCGCTCGAGCTGACGGTGGGCCGGCAGCTCTGGCGCCCGACGAACAGCGACGGCCGTTTTCGCGGTTGGGTAACGGTACACGACGCGCTGATGCTCTCACTCAACGTGCCCATGGTGCGGCTCGGCCTTGACGTATCGGTTCCCACCGTGGCCGAGACGCTGCGTCACGCGGGGTTTTCCGTGAGCAGCCAGGGGCCCGCGTTGCTGTTGGGGGCACTCGAGGCCTCGCCGCTCGAGGTCGCACGGGCCTACGCCGTCTTTCTCGCGCGCGGCCGGCGGCCGACCGTCAGGCTGCAGGGCGGCACGGTGAGCCCACCCGAGCCGGTCTTCCACCCATCGGTGGCCGCAAACGTGCGCGCGATCCTGGAGGATGTGCCGCGCCTTGGGACCGCGGCCGCCCTGGCAGGGGACGTCTCGGGGCCCCTCGCGGCCAAGACCGGCACGACGGATGAGCGGCGCGACTCCTGGTTCGTGGCACTGCGGCCAGGGATGGTGACCGTGGTGTGGGTCGGCACGGACGCCAACCGTGAAACCGGACTCTACGGCGCGACAGGCGCGCTGGCGGTCTGGCGTCAGATCGACGGCCGAATGCCGCCCGTCTCGCGCCGAGGTGGGTTCTAGGATGACGCGCTCCATGCGGCGACCCCTCGTCCTCGGTCTCGCGATATTGGCCGTCGCTGCGGCGGCCTGCGCCGTCTGGTTGCTGAGCCCCGCCGAGGACCTTTCCGCGTGGCGAAAGGGTACGCCGCCCCACCGGTGGGCGACCTGGCAGCGGCAGGAGGAGCGCTGGCAGGAGGAGGGGAGCCACCGAAAGGTGGAGCACAGCTACGTGCCGCTTGCGGCGATCTCGATCGAGCTCCAGCTCGCCGTCCTGGTTGGAGAGGACATCGACTTCTTCGGCCACGGGCCGCTTGACGTCGACGCCATCATCGAGGCCGTCGAGTCGCGCAAGCCCGGCAGCCGCCTGCGTGGGGCGTCGACGATCACGCAACAGCTCGCGAAGACCCTCTTCCTCTCCGGGGAGCGGACGTTCTGGCGCAAGCTCAGAGAGGCGAGGCTGGCGTGGTGGATGGAACGCCGCCTGGGCAAGCGGCGGATACTCGAGCTCTACCTCAACGCGGTCGAGTTTGGGCCGGGCCTGTTCGGTGCGGAGGCCGCGTCGGAACACTACTTCGGGATCCCGGCGACCGATCTCGATGCCGACCAGGGAGCCGCGCTGGCGGCCGCCATCCCTTCACCGGGGCGCGACAACCCCACGACCGCTTCCCGGCGCTGGCAGTTCCGCCGATCAACGATCCTTCGGCGCATGGGCAACGCCAACTGGCTTCGCGGCCGCCTTGAAGCGCTCTCGGACAGCGAAAAGCACTGAGGGGGCCGAGGTTCCCTCTCCCCCAGTCCTCCCTTGCCATCCGGCCGCATTCTCACTAGAGTCGGGGGACATGGCCGGAACACCAGCCCCTCCCTTCCTTGTGCCCCTCGAAGAGCTGCGTCAGCGGCTCGCGGAGGCGGAGCGCGGCGGGGGCGCTGGGAGCCGGGCCGAGATTGCCCGCGTGAGGGCCCAGCTCGAGGACGAGGCGCGGCGCGTCACCGAAAATCTGACGCCGTGGCAGCAGTGCCAGCTGGCGCGACACCCCGACCGTCCTTACTGCCTTGACTACATCCGGGGCCTCTTCACCGAGTGGGTCGAGATCCACGGTGACCGCGGGTTTGGCGACGACCCCGCAATCGTCACGGGCTTTGCCCGCCTCGACGGGGAGAGCGTCGCGGTGGTCGGCCACCAAAAGGGCCGCGATACGCGCGAGCGACTATTCCGGAACTTCGGTCAGCCGCGCCCCGAAGGGTACCGCAAGGCGTTACGGGTCATGCGCATGGCGGAGAAGTTCGGGCGCCCGATCGTCAGCCTCGTGGACACCCAGGGCGCGTCCCCCGGGATCGACGCCGAGGAGCGCGGCCAGGCCGAGGCGATCGCACGCAACCTCCGGGAGATGGCCTCGCTCACGGTACCCATCGTTGTTGTCGTAACCGGGGAGGGTGGCTCGGGTGGCGCGCTTGCGGTCGGGATCGGTGACCGCATCTTGATGATGGAGCATGCGATCTACTCGGTGATCTCCCCTGAAGGGTGCGCGGCGATCCTGTGGAAGGATCAGACCGAGGTGCAGCGGGCTGCAAGTGCCCTGCGACTGACGGCACACGACCTTCAGGAACTCGGCGTCATCGACGAGATCCTCCCGGAGCCCCTGGGCGGCGCACACATGGACCCCAACCTCGCCATCAGGACTGTGGGCAGCGCGATTCGCAAGGCGCTAGTCGAGTTGCGGCGGATCAAACGAGAAGAACTGCCCCGGCGACGCTTTGCCAAGTTTCGCACCATGGGCAAGTTCATCGAACGGTGAACTCCCGCCTTTCTGCCCTGCGCCGCATCTCTCTCGTCCTCCTGTTCCTCTGGGTCGTTGTCCTGTTCGGGAGCTATCTGCAGCGCCACCTGCGACGCCAGCCGCAGACGGAGGAGGTGGAGGTCCAAGCCCCGGGAAACGTGGGCCAAGAGCAGCCGGTCCGAGTCCACAAGGGTTTCGTCTACTCGGACACCCTCGGCATCGAGCCAAACTTCCGTATCGCGGCGCGCGAGGCGGTGGAGTTCAGCTCCGGGTGGTATGAGTTTCACGACGTCCAGGTCTCGCTCTACCACGGGGGTCAGGTCGCGTTCGGCCTGCGCTCCGACGGCCTGCGGTTCGACCCCACGAAGCACGGAGGACAGACCGTGGGCGACGCCGAGCTTTCACTCCAAGGGGGTGTCGCAGTGAGGGCGAGTGGGTTCACGCTGGGTGGGCCCGACCGGCTTCTGCAGAGCAACGGGGCCGTGACCTTCGCCGGTCCCGGGTGGGGTGGTCTCGCCGGGGGCACGCGGAGCTCTCTCGAGCAGAACACCATGGAGCTCTTCGGCGGCGTCTCGGTCACCTGGCATGAAACCAAGGCATCGGCGGCGCCCTCCACGATCTTTCTCGCGCCGCGCCTCGTGTACGACCGCACGAGGGCCGTCGCTCGCTTCCCAGAAGGCTTGACCATCCTGCGCGGAAGCTTGCAGGCGAAGGCGGCCCGTGCGGAGGTTCAGCTCGTTGCGGCAGAGGGCGAGCTCCGCAAGATCTCGCTCGAGGGCCCGGTGTTCCTCGACGGCACTCTCGAGGACGGCAGCGACGTGCGGGGGCGCGCCGGGAACGCCGACTTGGAGGCGCTCGCCGACGGCCGTTTCCGGCTCGCCGTAGAGCCCCTGCAAACAACCGGGTGGGTGACGGTGACGCTCGCCGATCCGGCAACCGGATGGCGGGAGTTCGACGCCTGGTCGGTGGTGGGTGAGGGGACACGGACGGCGTGGGAGTGGCTCGAGGGGCACGGCCTGGCGTGCGGGGAGGAGCTGCGCAAGGACGAGGACCCGCGCGGCGCGAAGGCTACCCGCATGCGTCTCGTCTTCGACGCCGGGCAGGCCCGGACGGTGCGGGCGAGCGAGGAGGTCCGGCTCTACACCGGCAACCAGTGGGCGGAGGGCGGTGAGCTGGAGTACTCCATGCGGTCGCGCAGCTTCACGCTCGTCCCCGCCAGCGGGAAGAGGGTGCTCCTTGGAGGCCCGGATTCGACTGCGTGGTGCGACCGTCTGCAGGGCGACGAAGCCGGCACCGTCGTGGCTCGGGGGCAGGTGATAGGCGTGCTGCAGCGGTCCGGCCTGATGGGCGGCGGCGAGGCGCCTGTGCGCTTCGCGGCCAACGCAGCGAACGCATCCGAGGGCGGAGGCCGCGTCTGGCTCGAGGGCGATGCGAGACTGTGGCAGGGCGCCCGCCTCGTTCGTGCCGACCGTCTCGACTACGAACGCGAGAGGGAGATCGTGACCGGCCGCGGCGATGTCCTGACCACGACCGGCGCCGTCGCCAAGTCGGGATCTGGGCAGCAGCTCCAAGTGCGCGGACGGCAGATGCGCTATGACCGCACCGCCGCCGTCGCCACCTACGAGGGGGATGTGACGCTCGAGGACCCCCAGGCGGAAGCTTCATGCCAGCGACTGGTGGCGACCATGGACGACGCCGGCAACCTCGTGCTCGCGGACCTCGACGGCGGGGTGACGCTGCGCGACCGGGCCACCGCAAGGGTCATGACCGGCCAGAAGGCACGCCTGATGGTGGAGGACGGGGTCTTCGAGATCTGGGGGAACCCCGTGCTGGTCAAGGAGCCGTCGGGGAACCAGGTCAAGGCGAATCACCTGCAATGGCAGCGCGCGGCCAACACCGTCGTCGTCCTCGGCGCGGAGGACAATCCGAGCGAGACGCTCTACCATCCGACAAAGCCGGCGGCCACGCCGCGGCCCCAGGGGAGGAAACCATAGACCCGCTGCGCCTTCAGGCCCGCGAGCTCGTCAAGCACTACCGAAAGCGCCCCGTCGTGGACGGCGTCTCCCTCACCCTTGAAGGGGGCGAGGTCGTCGGGCTGCTGGGCCCCAACGGCGCCGGCAAGACGACCACCTTCTACATGCTGGTGGGCCTCGTGCAGCCCGATGCGGGGACCGTGTGGGTAGGGGACGAGGACGTCACCGCCCTTCCGATGTACCGGCGTGCACGGCTCGGGATCTCGTACCTTCCCCAGGAAGCCTCTGTGTTCCGTCGCATCTCGGTCGAGGACAACCTTTTCGGTGTTCTCGAACTGCTGGGCGTCCCCTGGGAGAACGCCGCTAGCCGGGTAGTCGAGCTGCTGGAGGAGTTCGGTCTCGAGAAGCTCCGCCGGCAGCGGGCGGAGACCCTGTCGGGCGGTGAGCGCCGGCGGCTGGAGATCGCCAGGGCGCTCGTCACCGAGCCGCACTTCCTGCTCCTCGACGAGCCGTTCGCCGGAATCGACCCTATCACCGTACTCGATGTCCAGCGCCTCATTCGCCACCTGCGCCACAAGGGCTACGGTATCCTGATCACCGATCACAACGTGCGGGACACCTTGAAAATCACGGATCGGGCTTCTATCATCAAAGACGGCAAGGTTTTTGCAAGCGGCGACCCGGAAACCCTGGCGAAGGACCCGCTTGTCAGGCAAGTGTATCTGGGAGAAGAGTTCCAACTCTAGGCGATGGCACTCGAGCAAAAGCTCCACCTCAAGCTGGCGCAAAGGCTAGTGATGACGCCCACGTTGCAGCAGGCGATCAAGCTGCTGCAGCTGTCGCGCCTCGAGCTCGAGCAGGCGCTCGCCCAGGAGGTGCAGGCCAACCCACTGCTGGAAATGACGGACGAGCCTCCCGGCGAGGAGGACGGGGCCGGCGCGGAGGTGACCGCCGACGTCGAGGAGGCCACGGCCGCCGACGAGGCCGCGGCTCAGGCCGACGCTGCTGAGGAGGAGCAGGCCGAGGCGCCGGCCGGCGAACCCGCGGCGCCCGAGGAGCCCGTGTCCGCAGAGGCAGGAGCCGCCGACCCCTTCGGGGAGGTGGAGCTCGACGCCCTGTTCGCGAATTACCTGCACGATGGCCCGAGCGTCGCCCCGGCGTGGGACGACGGAGAGGAGCGCTCGCTGGAGAACTCGCCGGCGCGCGCCGAGAGCATGTTCGACGACCTCTGCTCCCAGCTCCGTCTGCTCCAAGTCCCGGAGGGGCTCGCGGCGCTATGCGAGTTCATCATCGGCAACCTCGACCCCGACGGGTACCTGCGAACCTCGGATGGAGAGCTCGCGGCCCAGTTCGGTATGCCGGTCGAGCAGGTTCGCGAAGCGATCGCCGTCGTGCAGCGGCTCGAGCCGGCAGGGATCGGGGCACGCTCACTCAAGGAGTGCTTCCTGCTTCAGCTCGAGCGCTTTGACCGGGAAATCGAGCCCGAGATGCTGGCACTCACGAAGCGGGTTGTCGGGGAGGCGTTCGAGGATGTCCTCCACCAGAGGTGGGATCGCATCGCGCAGAAGCTTGGCGCGCCCCGCGATTCCGTCCGTGCGGTCATGGAGGTGCTGCGCCACCTCGACCCACATCCCGGGGCCCGGCTCGGCCCCAACGACAACCAGTCCATCGAGCCCGATGTCGTGGTGGCGAAGGACGGCGACCAGTGGCGGGTGGTCCTCAACGACGACGGCCTGCCTCGTCTCCGCATCTCGCCGCGCTACCTGCGCCTTCTGCAGAGCCGCGCCCTCGAGGGGGAGGCGAAGGGGTACCTCCGCGAACGGATGCGTTCGGCGTTGTGGTTCCTTCGTTCGGTCGAACAGCGCCAGAGCACGATTGCGCGCGTCACCTCGGCCATCGTGCGCCGCCAGGAGGATTTCCTCGAGAGGGGAATTGCGCACCTCCGGCCGCTCGTGCTCCGCGACATCGCCGACGACATTGGCATGCACGAGTCAACGGTGAGCCGGGTCGTCGCCAACAAGTTCATGGCCACCCCGCGCGGAATCTTCCCGCTCAAGTACTTCTTCCACTCCGCGATCTCTCACGCTCTCCAAGGTGACATCTCCTCCGTGGTCGTGAAGGAACGCATCAAGGACCTCATCAACCAGGAGGAAGCGGCTCACCCGCTCTCCGACGCCCGGGTGGCCCGGCAGCTCAACCGTTTGGGCATTCGCATAGCCCGCCGAACCGTGGCGAAGTACCGTGAGGAGCTGGGGGTCCCGTCCTCGGAGCAGCGGCGGCGGGTCCTGCGATAGGCCTTTGAACGAAAGGCTACAATGACGGTGTCTCGGAAGGTGCGAGGTAGAAACAGGAGGAAAGGGGGGGCCATGGAGCTTGAGTTCATCGCCCGCAACACCGAGCTGACGCCGCAACAGCGTGCCCTGGCACAGAAGAAGTTCAACCGTCTGGCGAAGTACTTCAATGCGGTCCAGGAGGCGCGCTTAACGGTTGCTCAGGAAAAGCACAGGATCTCGGTAGAGGCGTACATCCGTGGCAAGGACTTCGAAGTGGAGGCGTCCTCGGAGACGCCGGAATGGACGACGTCTCTGCAAGAGCTGGTTGGGAAGCTCGAACAGCAGGCGCGCCGAATGAAGCAGAAACTCACGAGCCGGAAGCGGCCCCGTGCCAAGGAGGGGAGTTGGCAGGTCGAGGTGGTCGAGCCGGAGTCGGTGCGCCGCGGAACCCCCGAGGTGGTGGAGACCCGCCACGTTCCTGTTGTGCCTATGACCGTGGAGGAGGCGGCTCTTCAGCTGGACAGCTCGAAAGAGGACTTCATCGTGTTCCGCGAGGCTGCCTCGGACCGAGTCAGTGTCCTCTACCGCAGGCGGGACCGCACGTACGGTCTCGTTACCCCGGATTTCTGATCGGCAGGCGAGACGGGCGCCCCATGTTGCTTCGCGACCTCCTCAAGCCCGAGCATGTTTTCCTGGACATCCCGGCGCACACTCGGGAGGAGGTGCTCGTTTACGTCGCCCAACGCCTCGAGCAGGCGGGGGCCGTCCAGCGCTCGCAGGATCTGGTTGACCTGCTGCTCGACAGGGAAAGGTTGGGCGCCACGGTGGTCGGCGACCAGACCGCCATTCCGCACTGCAAGGTCCCGGGCCTCGCCAGGGTCGTTGCGGCCTTCGCTCGTGCTTTGGAGCCCGTTGCATTCGACCTCGACGCGGGGTTCGCCCGTCTGTTCTTCTTCATCTTCTCGCCGGCAGAACAGCCGAGCGCCCACCTCCAGGTCCTCTCCAGCATCGCCCGGGTGCTGGGTGACCCGAACGTGAGGAGCGCTTTCGAGGGGGCGAGCGATGCCAATGCCCTGACGGCGGCGCTTTCGAGGGCGGAGTGCACCCCATGACGCTAAGGCACGAAACAGTCACAACCGACCGGCTTCTCCACGAAAGCCGGCTCGCCAGCCTGGCCTTTCGCCTGGTGGCCGGGGAAGCCGGCCTCTCGAGGCAGGTCACCAACCCAAGGCTGCAGAAACCCGGCCTCGCCCTGGCAGGTTTCCTCGAGTACGTCAAGCCGGGGAGGGTGCAGGTCATCGGTTTCTCGGAGGCGCAGTTCCTGACGACGCTGAGCCCGGCGACCGCGACCGAGCGCGTGAATGCTCTGGTGGGGCTCGAGCCGCCCCTCATCGTCGTCACCAAGGCGATGGAGCAGACCGCCGGCCTGTTCGCGCCGGCGTGCGACCGACTCTCCGTTCCGCTCGCACTCACGTCCACCACAACCTCCACAGTCATCGAGCGCCTGGCCGTGACTCTGGAGTTCCTGCTCGCGCCGCACGAGGTCATCCACGGGGACCTCCTGGACATCTTCGCCATCGGTGTGCTCATCCTCGGCGAATCGGGCTCCGGCAAGAGTGAGGGAGCGCTGGAGCTGGTGCACAGGGGTCACCGCCTGGTCGCCGACGACGTGGTCGAGATCTACCGCGTGCGGAACGAGGACCTCGTCGGGCAGGCTCCCGAGGAGGTCCGAGGGCTCATGGAGGTCCGTGGGCTGGGCCTCATCTCGATCGAACAGCTCTTCGGCGTCGTCGCCGTGCGCGACAGTAAGCCGATCGACCTGGTCGTCAAGCTCGTGGCGGAGAAGGACGGGCCGGTTGAGCGACTCGGACTCTCGGAGAGCAGCATCGAAATTCTCGGCCTCCGGCGCCCGCTCCTGACCGTGCCGGTGGCACCGGGGAAGAGCCTCGCCCTGCTTATCGAGGCCGCGGCGCGCAAGTACCTCCTCTCCCAGCGAGGCGTCACCGACGCGGCTGCCGAGTACCTGACGCGGCACGATCAGAAGCTGGGGGGACACTGATGGCAGGCTCGCCGCGAGCGGTCGTCGTGACCGGCATGTCCGGCGCCGGAAAGAGCGTCGTCACGCACTGCTTCGAGGACCTAGGCTTCCGTTGCGTCGACAACCTCCCGCTCGAGCTCATCGAGCCGCTATTCACCCACATCTGGCAAGGTCCCGGCGTGCCGTGGGTGGTCGTCGTCGATGTTCGGACTCACGGGTTCACGCGTGCGTTTCCCGACCTCATGTCCCGCCTCAAGGTGAAGTACCCGGAGGTACGGCTTGTTTTCGTGGAGGCCACGACGGAGGCGATCGTCCGGCGCTTCTCGGAGACCAGGCGCCCTCACCCGTACCGCAAGATGGCGCTGGCCGAGGCCGTAACCCGGGAGCGTGGCGAGCTGGAGCCCGTGCGGGCACTGGCCGACGAGAAACTGGACACAACGGGTTTGACTCCACACGAGCTGCGAGCCGAGGTCGCGGCGCGTTTCGGCTCGACCGAGCTGGCACTGCCGATGGTCGTGCGCTGTGAGAGCTTCGGGTTCCGCTACGGCCTGCCACCAGACGCCAATCTGGTCTTCGACCTCCGGTTCCTTCCCAACCCACACTTCGTTCCGGAGCTGCGGTCGCTGCCGGGAGACCACCCCGAGGTCACCGCATGGCTGGAGCGCGAACCCGAGGTGGAGGCGACGTTCAGGAGGATTCGCGACCTGGTCGAGGGTCTGCTGCCGGCGTACAAGCGCGAGCAGAAGAGCTACCTCGTCGTCGCGTTCGGCTGCACGGGAGGCAAGCACCGATCGGTCTACTTTGCCGACCGGCTGGCGAGCGACCTCTCGGGCAAGGGGTGGGTGGTGGCCCTGGTCCACCGCGATCGCGACCGCGAGGGCTGAGGGACAGGTGCAACGAGTGCCCGCCCGACCTCTCACCCGGGCGCAAGGCGCGAGCACAATGGCTATCGGCCTTCTCCGCCCGCGTGCCCTCGTCCCACGACCCTCCGGTTTTGCGTCCGGCTGGCCGCGTGAGCGGAGGGCTCCTTGCGGCTCGAGCCCTCGCCTGGAATAATCCCCCGCATGGTGGGAGTACTGATCATCTCGCACGGGCGGCTGGCCACCGAGCTGTTGGCGGCCGCGAGAACGATTGAGCCGGCCCTCACCGAGCAGTCGCGCGCGATCACCCTCGAGTGGAACCTCGACCCCGAGGCCGGGCGGGCGGAGATCGCCAGGGCGCTCAAGGAGCTGGACACCGGGGACGGTGTCATCGTGCTCACGGACATGTTCGGCGGAACCCCCACCAACCTCTCTCTCGGGTTCCTCGACCCCGCCCGCTCTGAGGTGGTCACGGGGGTCAATCTGCCGATGCTCATCAAGGTCGCGAGCGCGCGCCGGCAAGACGGCCACGACCTGCGCCGCCTGGCCAAGATCGTCGCGGAGAAGGGGCAGAAGAGCATCTACGTGGTCAGTGAGATCCTCGAGCGTCGGCCGGGTGGCGGTGGGACGGGCAATGGCTCAGCTCACGGTTGAACTCATCAACAGGCTCGGCCTCCACGCCCGTGCTGCCGCCAAGTTCGTGCACACCACTTCCCGCTTCTCCTCCCATGTGCTGGTGAGCCACAACGATGAGGAGGTCAACGGGAAGTCAATCCTCGGCCTCCTCCTGCTGGCCGCCCCCTGGGGCTCACGGCTGACCATCACCGCCAACGGCGACGACGAGCAGGTGGCGCTGGAGGCGATCGAGGCCCTCATCAAGGACCGTTTCGGGGAGGGGGAGTGAGCGATCCCCGCACCCTCGTGGGTCACGGCGTCTCGCCGGGCATCGCCATCGGGAAGCCGGTGATCGTGGAGAACCGGCCGCTGCCCGTCATGCGGGTACCGCTGTCGGCCGGACAGATCGAGGCCGAGGTCGCCAGACTGAGGGCGGCGGCAAAGCGCGCTGCGAAACACCTCTTCGGCCTCGCCAAGGGCGCGGCCAAAACCGTGGGCGCGGAGTACGCCTCGATATTCGAGGCACACCGCCTCATGCTCGAGGACCCCGCGCTGCTCGACGAGGTCGAGCGGCTGATTCGTGCCGAGGCCGTGAATGCCGAATGGGCGCTCGAGCAGGTCACGCACAGGTTGCTCGGGCAGTTCCAGAAGCTCGGGGACGTCTACCTCCGGGAACGACAGACCGATGTGCTCGACGTCGCGGCACAGCTGCAGCGCTCGCTCCAGGGGAGGAAGGGGCCCGGCCTCGGCCATAGCACGGAGCTTGGCATACTGGTCGCCGACGACATCCCACCCTCGCAGGCGCTCCAGCTCGCAAGCCGGGGAGTCAGCGCGTTCGCCTCCGAGAGCGGGGGGATCACCTCGCACACCACGATCATCGCCAAGTCGCTCGAGATTCCGGCCGTGGTGGGCGTCGCAGGGCTCGTGGCAGCGGTTGAGAAGGCGCGCCTGCTGATCGTGGACGGATTCGAGGGGCACATTCTGGTGGACCCCGACCCCGCGCTGATTCAGGTGTACAGCCTGCGGGCCGAGGAGCACCGCCGCCGCCAGCAGGAGATGCTGGGCCTCGCGCACCTCCCGGCCAAGACCCTCGACGGCCATGCCATCACGCTGCTCGCCAACATCGACCTCGTACACGAGATCGCCGCGGCGAAAGCCGCTGGCGCCGAGGGCATCGGGCTGTTCCGGAGCGAGTTCCTGTTCCTGCAGGCAAGCCCCGCCTTGCCCGACGAGGAGGAGCAGGAGGCGGCCTACGCCGCGTTGATCGAGGCGTTCCCTGACGGGCCCGTCACCATCCGCACATTCGACCTCGGGGGCAAGAAGCTGGCGCGCGAGGTGCTGGGCGCCCCCGAGGCCAACCCGGTCATGGGGCTGCGAGGCGTTCGGCTCTGCCTCCAGAAACCAGACTTCTTCCGGACCCAATTGAGGGCGCTGCTGCGGGCCGGCGGCCGCGGGCCCGGGACCCTCAGGGTGATGGTGCCGCTCATTGGCCACGTGGAGGAGGTCAAGACCGTCCGCGTCCTGCTGGCGCGCTTCAGCCAAGAGCTCCGAAGCGAGGGACACGCCGTCCCTGCCAGGGTTCTCGTGGGCGCCATGATCGAGGTTCCGGCGGCCGCGATGATCGCCGAGCACCTCGCCCGCGAGGTGGATTTCTTCGCGCTCGGCACCAACGATCTCACGCAGTACACGCTCGCCGTGGACCGCGGGAACGAGCAGGTGTCCAGCCTGTTCAGGCCGTTCCACCCGGCGGTGCTGCGGCTGGTCGAAACGGTCATCTCCACCGGGGATCGTTTCGGCATCCCGGTGTCGCTCTGCGGCGAGATGGCCGCAGACCCTCTTGCGGTTCCGGTCCTGGTCGGGCTGGGGCTGAGAGAGTTTTCGATGCATCCGCCGGCGCTGCCGGTGGTTCGGAGCCTGATCCGGGCCCTGACGTTTAGGGAGGCGCGGCGCATCGCACACAAAGCCCTCTCCTTCGCGAGCGCCAAGGCAGTGGAGGAATACCTCCTGGAGCAGCTGTCGGGGCTCCTGTCCCACCTCAAGGTGAGGATCCGGCTATGACGCGCTTGGTGAAAAAGCCGTGGGGTGGCGAGGAGGTGTTCGCGGAGACCGAACGCTACGTCGGCAAGATCCTCACCGTGCGCGCGGGCCACGCACTGTCGCTGCAGTACCATGTGACGAAGGATGAGACAATGCGGGTGCTGGACGGGCGGTGCGAGCTACATCTCGGCCGGGGGCCGGGGAGCCGTGACCTGGATGTTGCCGTGCTGGGGCCGGGCGATGTCAGGCACATCGGCCCGGGCTTCCTGCACCGGCTGGTCGCACTGACCGATGTGCGGATCTTCGAGGTTTCCACGCCTGAGCTCGACGACGTGGTCCGCCTTGAGGATGACTACGGGCGCGCCGGGACGAGCAACCCATAGCGTGCCCGGGAGGCAACGATGAACCCAGTGCTTCTCGTGCTCGTGGCTGCCCAGGCCGCTGCGCCTCCTTCGGCGACCCCGACACCCACGCCGCGACTAAATATCCTGCTTTCGAGGCCGGGCTCCGAGGTCACCGCCCCGACCGGTTCGCTTGCGGACGTCGCCAAGCGGATCAAGCTCAAGCTTCCGGAGGGTCAGCCCAGGATTATCACAAACGACAATCTTAAGCAGCTATCCGAGGGTGTTGAGCTGACCACCGCGAAGGGTGTCGCGGGCACCGGGTACGCGCCTGTCGGTCAGGGACCCGCGGACCAGAAAAAGGCAATCTGGCAACAACGGTACCGCGAGGCGGTCACGCGTGTCGCCGCGCTGGAGGCGGACATCAAGCGGCTCGAAGGCGAGGCCAACCGGCTGGAGCGGGAGTTCTACGCGCACGATGACCCCGCGCAACGCGACGGTGTCGTCAAACCGGCGTGGGACAAGACCGTTGCCAACCTGCGCAAGGCTCAGGCCGACCTCGCCGAGGCGCGCAACAAGCCTGAACAGGTGCTCGAGGAAGCCAGACGCAATGGAGCTCTCCCCGGCTGGTTCCGCGGTCTGGACGAGCCCGGAGCGGCGGCCCCTCGTGGGGCTTCACCCGAGAGCCACGCGCCAGCCCGGCCGCGCACGACGCCGACCGCTCCGAGCCCGGTGTCGCCCGGGCCTCGGTGACCGCGCAGAAGAGCAGGGTTGCGCCGAACGACGAAACCGGTTAGAACGTGACGTCCCGAGGACGCCACCCGGGGCGGGCAGGGGAGTCGATGTTGCGAACGTACTTCGTGGAGACCTGGGGTTGCCAGATGAACGTGCTGGACAGCCAGCGTTTGGCTGGCGTGCTCGAGGCCCACGGTTTGCGGCCCGCCGACCGGCCGGAGGACGCCGACATTACCCTGCTGAACACGTGTTCGGTGAGGGAAAAGGCGGTGCATAAGGTGCTCACCAGGCTCGGCGAGTTGAAGCAGGTCAAGCAGGCTCTCGGCCGGCCGCGGGTGGTCGGCCTTTGCGGCTGCGTCGCCGAGCAGGAAGGAAGGGGGCTGCTTGCCCGGACCGCCGTGCTCGATTTCGTGCTGGGGCCGGGGCGCGTCGCCCAGTTGGGCAGGGCGCTCGAGGCGGTCGCCGCCGGGGAAAAGGTGAGCCTGACCGGTTTCTCGCCGAGCCAGGAGTACGACGCGCACCTGATCGCCAGGGGCGGGGGGGCGCGTCAGTTTGTCACGGTGATCCACGGCTGCAACCAGCACTGCACCTTCTGCATCGTGCCGTACACGCGCGGGCACGAGGCCAGCCGGTCGCTCGCGGAGATCGCGCGTGAGGTGGAAGCCCTGGTCGCCGCCGGCGCCAAGGAGATCACACTTCTGGGTCAGACGATTAACGCGTATCGTTGCCCGGCGACCGGGGCCGGCTTCGGCGAGCTGCTCGGCACACTCGGCGCCGTGCCGGGGGTGTGGCGGATCCAGTTCGTCACGTCCCACCCTAAGTTCTTTATTGACAATATGATAGAAGCTATCGCGACGACCCCGAATCTGGGCACCTACCTGCACGTCCCGTTCCAGTCGGGGTCGGATGCAGTGCTCAAGCGGATGCACCGCGGCTACACGCGAGACGGCTACGTCGAGCTGGTAGGTAAGCTGAGGGGCGCAATGCCCGAGGTGACCCTCTCCACCGACGTCATCGTCGGGTTCCCTGGGGAGACGGAGGAGGACTTCGAGGCCACGCTCGATGTCGTCTCGCAGGTGCGATTCGGCCAGCTCTACGGCTTCATCTTCTCGCCGCGCCCACGAACGCCGGCCGCCCGCTACCCGGGTCGCGTGCCCAGGACCGTTGCGAGAGGGCGACTGGAGCGCCTGTTCGCGCTACAGGCGGCGGTGCAATTTGAACTGAATCAATCTCTCATCAACCGTGATGTCGAGGTTCTGGTGGATGGCCCGGCCAAGCGCGGCGCCGAGTCGTGGCAGGGCAGGGGGCCCGACAACCGCGTCGTTAACTTTCCAGCTTGGAACGGGATCAGGGCCGGTGAGGTCGCACGCGTCGTGGTGACGGGAGCAACGGCACACGCGCTCCTCGGCGTGCGCGCCGCCGACCGGAAAAACGGTTGGCCGACCCCAGCGGCTTGACAGGGCGCTGCAGCTGCCTGACATTGGGTGTGTGGGCGAAAACCCCGACGCCGTGACGGCACCGCTAGAGGTCGAGATCAGGGGCCTCATCCTGGATCCCGTGTCCAACACCCCGATCGTGATCCTCAAGAAGCCGGACGAGAACCTCTTCCTCCCGATCTGGATAGGGGTGTTTGAGGCAAACGCCATCGCCCTTCAGCTCGAGGGGGTCGAAACGCCACGCCCGATGACCCACGACCTGCTGCGCGGGGTCGTCGGAGCGCTCGGCGCCCAGGTCGAAGCGATCGTGGTGCACTCCCTGGTCGAGAACACCTTCCACGCCAAGGTCCTCCTCCGCAGCTCCCAGGGCGGGCTCGTCGAGGTTGATGCGCGGCCTTCCGACGCCATCGCCCTCGCACTCCGCTGTCACGCCCCGATCCGTGTCGCCGAATCGGTGTTCCGCGAGGCGCATGCCCTTGATTTCCGCGAGGGTGAGGATCAGGAAGCGCGGCTGCGAGAGTGGCTCGAGTCGCTCACACCGGAGCAACTCGGCAAGTACAAGATGTAACCGGTGTCCGGCCGAAACCACAGCAGTGCGAGCGGTGCGCGGCGCTGGCTCCAGCCTGGCGGGCGGCCACAGAAGCGCAGCGGAACGGACGCGGACCCCCGCAAAACTGAGAGCCGAGCGCGAGTTCACCTCGCGCGAGCTGGGGGGCTCGGGGGGCACTTCTGCGGCCGTGCGTAGGGTGGGGGGCCGCAGAGCCCCCGCAAAATCGAGAGCGAGCGCGAGTTCACCTCGCGCGAGCTGGGGGGCTCGGGGGGCACTTCTGCGGCCGTGCGTAGGGTGGGGGGCCGCAGAGCCCCCCGCAAAATGAAGCGAGGGCGGATTCACTCCGCCCGAGCGCGGGGGGTTCGGGGGGTCACGAGCGTCCGGCTGGGTAGCGAAGGGGACGCGGACCCCCCGCAAAATGAAGCGAGGGCGGATTCACTCCGCCCGAGTGTGGGGGGTTCGGGGGGTCACGAGCGTCCGGGCGGGCGGTGGAGCGGACGCGGACCCCCCGCAAAATGAAGCGAGGGCGGATTCACTCCGCCCGAGCGTGGGGGGTTCGGGGGGTCACGAGCGTCCGGGCGGGCGGTGGAGCGGACGCGGACCCCCCGCAAAATATAGTTGACATCGTTTCGCCGGTCTCGTTACAGTGCCAGGGTTGCTAGTCGTGGGAAGTCGCGGGGGGCACGTTGATCATCACCATCGCCAATCAAAAAGGTGGGGTGGGCAAGACCACGACGGCAATCAACCTCGCCGCGGCTCTGGCGCTCAAGGGGGTCCGCACGTTGCTCGTGGATCTGGACCCACAGTGCAACACCACGATGTCGTTCGTTGACCAACACACGTTAGCGCGGTCGATGTACGAGGTCATGGTGGAGCACGTCCCGATCACCGAGGTGATCGTCCCGACCCAGGTCGCGAACCTCGACCTGGCGCCCGCCCGCATCGCTCTGGCGAAGCTGGAGACGTCGATGGTAGGGGAGTTGGATGCCCACTTCCGCCTCAAGGACCGCATTCAGGAGGTCATCCCCAAGTACGAGTACATCATCGTGGACACGCCGCCCACGCTCGGGCTGATCACAGTCAATGCGATGGTGGCGTGCACCCACCTGCTGATACCGATCCAATCGTCGTACTTCGCCCTGGAGGGCACCGACGATCTCCTTGAGACGATGGAGAAGATCAAGGTGCGCGCCAACCCCGACCTGCAGATCCTGGGCGTGCTGATCACCCTGCACGACAAGCGAACGGTGCTGGCGCGCGACATCCACGCTCAGATCACTCAGGTCTTCGGAGACAAGGTCTTCCGCACCGCCGTGACCCGCTCGGTGCGGCTCGAGGAGAGCCCGGCGTATCGGGCCTCGATCTTCGAACATGCACCGCAGTCGAGCGGCGCCATCGAGTACTACGCGCTCTGCGAGGAGGTCATGGAACGTGTCTAGCCGCAAAGGTTTGCCGGAGTTTCGCAAGATGCGTCACGACCGCCATTTCGTCGACGAGCTCGCGAACAACGCGATTACCGCGGTCGGGTTAATGATTCCGGTCGGCCAGATCGAGACCAGCCGCGAACAGCCAAGGTCCAACCTCGGGGATCTGACCGAGCTCACCGCCTCGATCCGCGCGCGCGGGGTGCTCGAGCCCCTGCTGGTGCGCGCCGTTCCTGGGGCCAAGAAGTACCAGCTCATCGCCGGCGAACGCCGATTCCACGCCGCCGTCGAGGCCGGGCTCGAGGAAGTGCCGTGCGTCGAGATGGCCGCCACGGACCGCGAAGCCTTGGAGCTCGCCCTCGTCGAGAACCTCCAGCGCAAGGACCTCTCGGCGTTCGAGGAGGCGGAGGGCTACCGCTCCCTGGTCGAGAAGTACAGGTACACCCATGAACAGGTCGCCACCGCGATCGGGAAGTCCCGAACGACCGTGACCGAATCCCTCAAGCTCCTCGCAATCCCGCCTGCGATCCAGGACCTGTGTCGGCACGCCGACATCACGGCGAAATCGATGCTCCTGCTGATTGCACGAGCCTCCAGCATCGAGGAGATGGAGCGACTCGTTCAGGAGATCGCCGAGCAGAACCTGGACCGCGCAGCCGCGCGTGCCAGCGCCGCCTCGGCCGGAGCCGGCGAGGCCCCCCAAGGGGCGAGCACCGGCGCTGGCCCGGCACAGGGCCGCTTCCGGCCCCTGCAGATCCGCCTCCACACGACGCCCAACTCGCCGGTACGGCTTTCCCTCACGATCCGCCAACCAGGGGTTTCCAAGGACGAGGTCATCGCCACCCTCGAGACGCTTCTCGAGCAACTCAGGGCAGGCGACCTCGACGAGCGCCTGGCGGCGCCGCCGCACACCGAACGCCGCGTCAAACCCAAGGACTAGGAGCACCGCTTCCCAGAAGCCTTGAGGCAGGGAAGGGCCCCCGCCAGGTCGACGAAGAAGGGCTTGCCTGGCTCAGGGTGGGCCAAAACGTGCAGCCTATTTAACATAATATATCTTATCGGACATTACCAGGGACCCGCGGCGTGTGGAATCGCGCTGCCCTGTGGAAACCCCTGTTGAAATCGGCCCCTGCCACCAGCCCTCGGGCGGCGACGGCCCGCCGTGGCATAAGGCCCCCCCTTTCCGTACTATCCGTTGTGATGGGCTGGCGGCACCGCTTCGTAATCAACCGGGCGCTCCTCCTGGAGATGGTCCCCTCGCTCCTGCTGGCCGTGGGCGTCACGACGTTCCTGCTCCTCATCAGGGCGCTCTTCGTGCTGGCCGACCTCTTCATCTCCCACGACGTGCCCGTCCTCACAGGGCTTCAGCTCCTCCTGCTCGGGGTGCCGAACATTCTGGCCCTTACGCTGCCCATTGGAACGCTCTTCGCCGTGCTCATGACCGCCTCCAGGCTGGCCGCGGACTCGGAGCTGGTGGCGATGCAGGCGTCGGGCGTGCCTCTTCACCGGGCGGCGCGCCCGCTCGTGGTGGCGGCCGGTCTGGTCTGCGTGCTCGACATGTTCCTGATGCTGGTGGTCATGCCGCGGTCCAACGCAAAGCTCTCCGAGACAACGCGCCGCATTGCCCTCTCCGCGGCGAGCGCCGCCGTCGAACAGCGTGTCTTTGCCGAGGACTTCCCGGGACAGCTCCTGTTCGTGGACAAGATCGACCGCGGAACGGGGCGCTGGCACGGCGTGTTGCTCTTCGACGCCACCGATCCCATGCAGGAGAGCCTCGTCACCGCCGACAGCGGCGACCTCGTCATCGACCCGAGGGACGGCACGGCGTGGCTAAACCTCCTGGACACCACCACCCACCTGCTCCGCCCCAACGCGCCCGACTCTTACCGCAAGAACGACAACAACGAGCTGAAGATCCGGCTCAAGCAGCCGCCGACCGACCGCGGCGAGCACAGAAGGCTGGGCGTGCGCGAGACGGGCACGGGCGAGCTCCTCGCGCGTGTCCGGGGTGCACAGGGACCGAAGACCGAGGAGACCCGGGAGGTCCTGGTCGAGCTCCACAAACGAGTGGCCATCCCTGCGGCGGCCATCGCTTTCGCCCTGGTCGGTTTCCCGCTCGGAGCCCGAAACCGGCGCGGCGGCAGGGGCTTCGGTCTCACGTTCTCGGTCGGTCTCGTGGTGCTGTACTACGTGCTCCTCAACAACGGCGAGCTGTTCGCCACGACCGGCAAGGTTCCGGCGGCCTTAGGAGTGTGGCTGCCAAATCTGGTCCTGCTCGCGTTGGCCGCGGACCTCTTCCGTCGTGCTTCCCGGGCCGTCAAGGGCGAGGGCGGCGTCGTCAGGTGGCCCCGGTTCCTCCGTGGCGTTGCCCGTGCCGCGGCGCAGGCCTACGGCTTCCTCGCGTCCGGGTTCGCGAGATTCCTCGGCAGCCGTGACCACGCCCCGGACACGGCGAACGGCGAGCCGCCTCGCCTACCCCTCACAATCGGCGTCCTGGACCGCCACGTGCTGCGGCAGTGCATCGCGTTCTTCGTGCTGGTGGTGATGGCGGTCTGCGCCCTCTGGGTCGTCGTCAACCTCTCGGAGAACCTGGAGGACATTCGAAGGAACGCGGTGCCTCTGGTCGTAGTGGTCCTGTACTACGCCTTCTCGGTGCCACAGATCGTCCACGACACCCTGCCCCTCGCCTTTCTGATCGCCTTCCTCGCCACCGCGACCGTGCTCAAGCGCCACAACGAGACGACCGCGTTCAAGGCCGCGGGAATCTCATTGAGTCGTGTTGCCCTGCCTCTACTTCTCCTGGGTCTCGCGACCGGGGCCGGACTCTTTTTCCTCGACGACTACGTCACCCAGCGTGCGGAGCGTTCGAAACAAAAGCTCGAGGACGTGATCAAGGGGCGCAAGGTGGCCCGTTCCTACCGCGCGACCGACCGCCCGTTCGTCTTCCTCCCCGATGGTCGGACTCTGGTGAACTTCCTCGAGTTCGACCCCGACACCAGCACCCTCGTCCGTCCCTCGGTGTACGTGTTCGACGCCCGCTTCAACCTGAGAACGCGCTTTATGGCCAGGCGCGCCTCCTACAAAGGTGGTAGCTGGGTTGCGGAGGACGCTTGGTCGCGCACGTTCATGGCCGACGCTATGCCGGAGTTCATCCGCCACAGGGCCCCGGTGGACCTCCCTCTCCCTGTACCCCCGGACTACTTCGGGCGCGAGTACCGCAGGCCGCAGCAGATGAGCTTCGGGGAGCTCAAGGATTACATCACCACGCTCCGCGCCGCCGGCTATCGCGTGGACAGGCTCACGGTGCAACTCCACCAAAAGCTCGCCTACCCCCTGGGAGTGGTGCTGCTGGCGTGGCTCTCGCTCCCCTTCGCCTTCCGCGCCGGGGGTCGGGGTGCCGTGGGAGGGATCGCCCTCGCCCTGGTGCTCGGGATGGCCTACTTCGGGCTCATGGCGTTCATCACCAGGCTCGGCGAGGCCTCCCTGGTAACGCCTGTGCTCGCGGCCTGGACGCCGGCGGTGGTGTTCGGCCTGCTGGCGATCAACCGTCACACCACGCTTCGGACGTAGCGAACCGGGCCGCGACGTCGGCGCGCCGACAGCGTGCAGACAATGGAGCGAGCGACGCCCCGGCGCGCACTGCACCGGGGCGTCGGATAGTTGCTAATCCATTCTAGGTCAATACGTTAACGATTCGCTCCAAGGCCCAGTCGATCTCCTCTCGGGTGATCACGAGCGGTGGGGCGAACCGTATCGTGTTGACGTGCGTCTCCTTGCACAACAGCCCCTGCCTCTGGAGCGCCTCGCAGAACCGTCGCGCCCCTCCGGCCTCCGGAGCGAGCTCCACGCCGATCCACAGCCCCTTCCCGCGCACTTCCTTGATGTTGGCGGATTTCATGGCTCGGAGGCGCTGGATGAAGTATTCCCCCAGCCGCGCCGAGTTCGCGATCATCCCCTCCTCCACCAGGGCCCGGAGCGCCGCGTGCGCCACAGCGCACGCCAGCGGGCTGCCGCCAAACGTCGAGCCGTGGTCGCCGGGCTTGAACACCCCCATCACCTCGTCGTCGGCCAGGATTCCCGATACGGGCACGCAGCCGCCCCCAAGTGCCTTGCCGATCACGACGATGTCGGGCCTGATCCCCTCGTGCTCGTAGCAGAACAGCTTGCCGGTACGGCCGAGCCCGGACTGGATCTCGTCGAGGATCAGCAGCACCCGGTTCGCGGAGGCGACCTCGCGCAGTCGGCGCATGTAGCCCGCCGGCGGCACCACGATCCCGTTCTCCCCCTGGATCGGCTCCACCAGGATCGCCACCGTCTCGCGCGTGATCGCGCTCTCAACCGCCTCCGCGTTGCCGTACGGCAAGAGCCTAAAGCCCGGCGTGAAAGGCCCGAACCCCGCTCGGTACTGCTCCTCCGAGGAGAAGCCGACAATCGTGGTCGTGCGGCCGTGGAAGTTCCCCTCGAAGACCAGGATCTCGCCTCTGTCGTCTGGCACGCCCTTCACGGTGTGGGCCCATTTGCGCGCCGCCTTGATCGCGGTCTCCACGGCCTCCGCCCCGGTGTTCATGGGCAGGAAGCGGGAGAAGCCCGTGAGCTCGCAGAGCTCGGCGCACAACGGCCCGAGTTGATCGTTGCGGAAGGCACGTGATGTCAGGGTCAGGCGCTCCGCCTGTTCTTTGAGAGCCGCCACGATCCTGGGATGGCAGTGTCCCTGGTTCATCGCCGAGTAAGCAGCCAGGAAGTCGAGGTACTTGTTTCCCTCCACGTCCCACACCCACACGCCCCGCGCGCGGCTTATCACCACATCCAGGGGGTGGTAGTTGTGGGCGCCGTACGTCTCCTCGAGCCGAACGAATTCGGCGCTCGTCGCCGCGGTTGTGCTCATGATTCGCCTCCGAGGCCCCGCGGGAGTGCCGCGAGAGACCAAGGCTACGCGATTGCGCCGTACGCCGCAAGCTCGTCGTCGGAGCCTCAGCCCCCATTCGGGGTGAACACGTACTCGACCCTTCCAGGGCCGAGGAGGGCCGTAAGGGCGGGCACCAGCGTCACGGGGTCGACGCCGAGGACGCGGTTCGGGACGATCTCGGCCTGGAACTCTCCACCCACGACCCTCAACCGCACCTGCATCCGACCCTCGTGGCGCAGGAAGAGCTCCTGCAGCTGCTCGAGCGCCTCCTTCTCGGCGAAGCGATCGAGGTCCAGCTCCACACGCAGGGTGGTCGCCTTGCGAGCCTCGATTCCCTCGAGAGGCGTTGCCTCTTCCAGCGCGAGCTCGACGTGTTCGGCGTCACTCGCCCGCAGCGTGGCGCTGACGAGCACCGAGGTGCCATCGACCAGGCTCCTCTCGTAACGCTCGTACGCGTCGGGGAACGCGACCACCCGCACGGCACCGGTCTGGTCCTCGAGCGCAAAGGAGGCCATGCGGCGGCCCTGGTTGCGGCCCTCCTTGATCGGCCGAACCTTGAGCCCGGTGATGAGGCCGCCGACCACGGCGCGGTCGGCCCCGCTCACCACAAGCTCTGCGAGCCCAGTCACCGGCGTCGCGCGCAGCTCCTTCAGGATTCGCGCCCAGCGGTCGAGGGGGTGGCCCGAGAGGTAGAAGCCCAGGGTCTCGCGCTCACCGCGTAGGGTCTCCTCCGTGCTGACCGGGACCGACGCGGCGACGGTTGGCTCCTCCTCCTCCTCGTCGAGCGCGAAAAGGAAACCCTGGCCGACCTCGAGCGCCTGCCTCTGGCGCGCCGCCTGATCCACGAGCCTGTCCATGCCCCCCAGCAGAACGCTGCGGTCAGGGTGGATGGAGTCGAAGGCCCCCGCCCGCACGAGGCACTCGACGACCTTTCGGTTGATCGCCCGCTCGCCGACCGTGCGAAGCAGGTGCGCGGCACTCTTGAATCGCCCAGCCGTCGCACGTGCGTCGACGATCGCCTGACTGGCGCCCTCCCCTACCCCCTTCACGGCGGCTAGGCCGACACGGATGGCGTTCCCTTCGACGGTGAACGCGAGCTGCGAAGCGTTGATGTCGGGGCCCAGGACCTTGAGCAGAGACGCGGCGAGCATGGCCACGTAGGCCGCGAGCTTGTCCGTATTCGCCACCTCGCTCGAGAGCATCGCGGCCCAGAAGTAGAGAGGCTGGTGGGCCTTGAGGTATGCGGTCTGGTAGGCGACGTAGGCGTACGCGACCGAGTGCGACTTGTTGAAACCGTACTGTGCGAACGGTACGATCTGCCGCCAGAGAGCCGCGACCTTCTCCCTCGGGTAGCCCTTGCCGACGCCCCCCGCGATGAAGTGGTTCCCCTGCTCGTCGATGAGCTCCTTGATCTTCTTGCCCATTGCCTTGCGGAGCGTGTCGGCGCGGGCCATCGAGAACCCGGCGATTTTCACCGCAATGCGCATCACCTGCTCCTGGTACACGATGACCCCGTAGGTCTCGGCCAGGATCTCCTCCAGCTCCGGAAAGATGTAGGTGATCGGCTGCCGGCCGTGCTTGCGGTCCGCGTACTCGGCGGTCCACTGCATCGGCCCGGGGCGGTACAGAGCGTTAAGAGCCGCTAGCTCCTCGAACTTGCGGGGCTGCACCGTGCGCAGCAGGTCGCGCATCCCGGAGGACTCGAACTGGAAGATGCCGTCCGTGTCCCCCGCGCAGAACAGGTCGTAGACCTTGGGGTCGTCGAAACTCATGCGCCCGAAATCCGGCACCGCAATCCCGGCCGCCTCCAGGCTGTGAAGACAGTCGTCGATCACGGTCAGGGTCTTCAGACCCAGGAAGTCCATCTTGAGAAGGCCGAGCTTCTCGATCACGTCCTTGTCGAACTGGGTGACTATCTCGTCGCGGGAAGTGCGGTAGAGCGGCACGATCTCGCGCACCGGCCGCGGGGCGATCACGACTCCGGCAGCGTGCATCCCGCAGTGCCGGGCGAGGCCCTCGAGTCGCCTCCCGATCTCGAAAAGGCGCGTGACGTCCGCGCTGCCCTGTACGGCCTCGGCCAGGCGCGGCGAGTCGCGCAGCGCGCTCTCCAGCGTGACGTTGAACCCGTCAGGTACCAGCTTGGCGATGCGGTCGGTCTCGGCGAACGACATTCCGAGCACGCGGCCCACGTCGCGGATGCAGGAGCGGGCCTGCAGGATGTTGAAGGTGGCGATCTGCGAGACGTTTTCCTCGCCGTAGACGGCGCGCACGTGTCCGATGACCTCATCCCGTCGCCGCTGGCAGAAGTCGATATCGATGTCGGGCATTGAGATGCGGTCGGGGTTGAGGAAGCGCTCGAACAGCAGGTCGTACTCGAGCGGGTCAATGTCGGTGATTCGCAGGGCGTATGCCACGAGCGAGCCGGCCGCGCTACCGCGACCCGGTCCGACGGGGATGCCGTGCTCGCGCGCGTACTTGATGAAGTCCCACACAACCAGGAAGTACCCTTCGAACCCCATCGAGTGGATGATCGCGAGCTCCGTCTCGAGGCGCGGGCGGTACTCCGCCTCGGGGATGCGCCTTTTCCTACCATCGGCAAGCCTCTGCTCCAGCCCCACGCGCGCGAGATCCTCGAGGTAGTCGTCTGGCAGCTTGCCCTCGGGGACCGGGTACCGCGGCAGGTAGAACGCGCCCTCGGGGAAGGTGACGTGGCAGCGCTCGGCGATTTCCCTCGTGCGCCTCATGACCTCGGGTTGATCGCCGAACAACCGCGCCATCTCGGCGGGCGACTTGACATAGAACTCGTCGTTGTACGCGTAGTCGTGGGCCATCTCCGCGAGGGTCTTGTTCTGCCCGATCCCGATCAGAACCCGGTGCGCCTCGACGTCCTCGCGACGGTGGAAGTGGCAATCGTTGGTGGCCACGACAGGGATTCCCGTCGCCTGCGACAGGTGCTCAATCCCCTGCCGTACAACCGGCTCGTCTCGGAGGCCATGCTCCTGCACCTCGAGGAAGAAATCGTCGGGCCCGAGGATCTCGCGGTACTCCTCGGCGGCCTGCTGCGCCCCCTTCTCGTCGCCGGACAGCAACTTTGCTGAAACCTCCCCGGAAAGGCAGGCCGAGAGACCGATGAGCCCGTCGGCGTGCGCTGCGAGCAGCTCCTTGTCGATGCGAGGGCGGTGGTAGAACCCGTCGAGGTACGCGGTGGTCACGAGGTGCATCAGGTTGTCCCAGCCGCGCTGGTTCTCCGCCAGCAGCACGAGGTGGTGGTAGGGCTTGCGCGAGCCGTAGGGGTTGCCGGTGCGCTCCTTGCGGCTGCCGGGCGCGACGTACATCTCGCACCCGAGCACCGGCTTTATGCCGGCCTTGCGCGCGGCACTGTAGAACTCGTACGCGCCGAAGAGGCTGCCGTGGTCGGTGAGGGCCACCGCAGGCATGCCGTGCTCGTTCACCTGGCGCATGAGCTCGTCGAGCTTCACGGCAGAATCCAGGAGCGAGTAGTGGGAGTGGAGGTGAAGGTGAACAAACGGCTCTGGCATGACCCCCTATTCTAGGTCCTTTGCTTACCCGGAGGGTCGGCGGCCCCTTCTTCTTCCACTGCGTGGCTTTCTCTTGCCCCGCGGGCCTGGAGCTAGCTCTTCTTCCTTTCACTGCGTGAGGCTTGTCTTGCCCGGCGGGTGCGCGGCCGCTCGGCGCTGGCTCGCCCCCGCTCGCGGCGCGCCGAGACTCCTCCGGCCACGACCCAGCAGTGCGTCCCGGGGTGGGGCCCCTCGGTGTCCGCATGAAACAGCGGCCCCGACACCCCACCCCGGGTCCGCACGCTGGGGACCCCGTAGCCTCCGCAGAGATGGCCGCTTGGACCCGCCTGGCGGATCTTTCCCCCCACCCGAAAGGAAAAGAAGGCTCTTTGGGAGGGGAGCGTTCGATCCGCCGGTGCCGCGGGTGGCCGATCTCTCCGAAGCCCGCGGGACCCGGACGCGCGAGCCGCGTTGGGGAGACGGCGGCGCGGCTTTATGCGAACGCCGAGGGGCCACGACGAGGATCGCGCTGTCCGGTCGCGGGCGGAGGAGTGTGCGGGCGCAGTGCACGGGGGCGCACAAGCCTGCAGATGGCCACCGCGGCACCGGCAACAAGACAAGCCTCACGCAGTGAAAGAAAAAGGGGATCGCGCACGCACCGGGCAAAACAAAGCCACGAAGTGAAAAGACGAAGGCCAGGTGCGATGCTACGATTCGCCCGTGATTCGCGCCTTTCCCACCTACCCGGCGTGCCCTGTCTGCGGGGACCGCGAGGTCAACCCGGCGGCGCTTGGCGTGCGCTGGGAGTGGGATGAGGAGCGCGGCTGCGTGGTCGGCCGTTTCCGCCCCGGCGCCGAGCACGCCGGGTACGAAGGGCGCCTCCACGGTGGAATCCTCTCCGCCCTCCTCGACGAGTGCCTCGCCTGGGCATGCGCGGTCCGGCGGCGGACGTATTGCATAACCGGTGAGCTGTCGGTGCGCTTCAAGGCGCCCGCCAGGCTCGGTGAGACCATCGAGATCACCGGCCGGCCGCTCACCTCCTGGGGCCGATACGTGCGGGCGGCGGGCCAGGCCCGAACGCCGAGCGGCGAGCTGATCGCCACGGCGTCCTCCACTTTTGCGGCCCTGTCACGCGAGGAGTCGCTCCGTCTCCACGCCGCCCTGCGCTTTCTCCCCGGCGACCTGGACATTCTGGACGGCGGCTCGTAGCGCCGGGCCATCGCGTCCCTCTTCCTGAAGTGGCCCGGACCCAGTAGACTGCGCACTCGTGAAGGGCGGAACAAGCCCCGGAGGGATTCATGAACACGAGCGAGATCCTCAAGAGCCTCGGCATCGAAGCGACCAACCCCGGCGCCTGCGGGCGCGGCTGGATCACCGGCAAGGGCACGGCGCTGGACTCGGTCAATCCGACCACCGGCCAGGTCATCGCCGGCGTGCGCCAGGCAGACGCAGCCGCCTTCGAGCGGGTGGCGACAGCCGCCCACGACGCGTTCCTCACGTGGCGCATGGTCCCGGCCCCGAAGCGCGGGGAGCTGGTGCGTGCGCTTGGGAACGAGTTGAGGGTCCACAAGGAGGCGCTCGGCCGCCTGGTTTCGCTGGAGATGGGCAAGATCCTCTCCGAGGGTCTCGGCGAAGTGCAGGAGATGATCGACATGTGCGACTTTGCGGTCGGGCTGTCGCGCCAGCTCTACGGGCTCTCCATGCACTCCGAACGCCCGCGGCACCGCATGTACGAGCAGTGGCACCCTCTGGGGCCAGTGGGGGTGATCTCGGCGTTCAACTTCCCGGTCGCCGTGTGGTCATGGAACGCGGCGATCGCCGCCGTGTGCGGCGACACTGTGATCTGGAAGCCCTCGTCACAAACGCCCCTCTGCGGCATTGCCGTCCAGCACATCTGCAACCGGGTGATGGCGGCTTTCGGGGTCGAAGGGATCTTCAACCTGGTCATCGGCAGCGGCGGGGAGGTCGGCCAGCGCCTCGTGGACGACCGGCGCGTTCCCCTTGTCTCGTTCACCGGGTCGACGTTGCAGGGGCGCAAGGTTGCGACCTCGGTCGCTGGCCGCTTCGGCCACTCGATCCTCGAGCTCGGCGGAAACAACGCAATCGTCATCATGGACGACGCCAACCTCGACCTGGCCCTCCGCGCCATTCTGTTTGCCGCGGTCGGCACAGCCGGCCAGCGCTGCACGACCCTGCGCCGCCTCATTGTTCAGAAGGGGGCTCACAAGAAGCTCGTCGAACGACTGGTAAAGGCGTACCGGTCGGTTACGATCGGCGACCCGCTCGAGCCGGGAACGCTTATGGGCCCGCTCGTCAACGATGCCGCGGTGAAAGGCATGATGGCGGCTCTCGCCAAGGCGCGCGAACAGGGGGGCGACATCGTCACAGGCGGCAACCGCGTGGACCGTCCGGGATTCTTCGTCGAGCCCACAATCGTGAAGGCGCATCAGGGGCTGGCGATCGCCGAGGAAGAGACGTTCGCGCCGATCCTCTACATCTACGAGGTCGAGAGCCTCGAGGAGGCGATCGCAATCCACAACGGCGTGCCACAGGGTCTCTCGTCCGCGATCTTCACGACCAGCCTGCTCTCGGGCGAGAGGTTTCTATCGCACGAAGGCTCCGACTGCGGGATCGCCAACGTCAACATCGGCACCTCCGGTGCGGAGATCGGCGGGGCGTTCGGCGGCGAGAAGGAGACGGGCGGGGGCCGGGAGGCCGGGTCCGACGCGTGGAAGGCCTACATGCGTCGCCAGACCTGCACGATCAACTGGTCGGCCGACCTTCCGCTCGCCCAGGGCGTCAAGTTCGACCTGGGTTGAGCCGGCGCGCCTCGGGCGCCGCCTGGCCCAGGGATGCATTGCGGAGCCTGCGGGCCGCCGCGCGGTCCACCAGCCAGAGCAACGTGCCGTCCCGTGGGCGGACCAGCCGGGCCGGGAGGGCGTCGCTCCCGCCTCCTCCGTGGAGCGCTCGCGCCAGGGTCTCCGCCTTCTGTCCCCCGCTCACCAGGAACATGATCGTCCGTGCGTTGTTGAACACCGGAAGCGTGAACGTGATGCGGTGCGTCCCGAGCTTTGCGACCAGGGGGGCGACGACCAGCCTCGTGTCCTCGAGGAGGGCCTCGCTGCCCGGGAACAGCGAGGCCGTGTGGCCGTCCGCACCGAGGCCCAGCACCACCAAGTCGAAACGGGGGAACCGACCGACCGGCAGCCTGAAGAACGTTCGGACCTCCTGCTCGTAGAGGGCGGCCGCCCCGGCCGGGCTGCGTCCCTCGGTCCTGATGCGGTGCACGTTGGCCTGCGGGATCGGCACTTGCACGAGCAGGGCTTCGTTCACGGCCCGGAAGTTGCTGTCGACGTGCCCCGGTGGTACCAGCCGTTCGTCTCCCCAGAACACATGAATCTTGGCCCACGGGATCCTGCCCGTCCCGGCACGGCGCCAGCCGGCCAGCAGCGCGTAGAAGCGGTTCGGGGTCGCGCCGCCGGGCAGGGCGATGATGAACCGGCCGCGCTGCGCGACGGCCGTGCGCGCCCTGGCAAAGAACTCTGCAGCCGCCGCGAGAGCCAGGTCCTCGGTTCCCGGAAAGACGCGCAGCTCGACGCGCGGCTCGTTCGCCAGGAAAACCTGCTCGAGCCGCCGCATGTCCGCCGGCCGCGCTGCGACGGGTCTCCGCTTCACCGCAGTGGCCGCCACGCCCGTCCGTCTCGCGCCAACAGCTGATCGGCCTCCGCCGGGCCCTGCGAGCCGGAGGCGTAGTTCGGAAAACTCCGCGGCGGGATCGCGCGCCAAACATCCAGGATCGGCATCACTACCCGCCACCCCGCCTCAACGGTGTCGGCGCGCTGGAACAGCGTTGCATCGCCGTTCATGCAATCGTACAACAACGTCTCGTACCCGGTGGAGGGAGTGGCGCCGAAGTAGTCCTCGTATGAAAAATCCATGTTCACGCTACCTATCTGAAGGGACGGTCCGGGAACCTTGGCGCCGAAACTCACCGCGATGCCCTCTTCCGGCTGGACGCGAATCACCATCACGTTGCACTCCAGGCGCGAGACCGCAGTCTCGCGGAACAGGACGGACGGCGCACACTTGAACTGGATGGCGATCTCGGTCTGCCGTCTCGCCAGCCGCTTTCCCGAGCGCAGGTAAAACGGAACGCCGGCCCAGCGCCAACTGTCGATGAGGAGCTTGACGGCAGCGTAGGTCTCGGTAGCGGAATCGGCAGCGATTCTCGACTCTGCGCGGTACGCCGCGACCCGGCCCTCCCGGGTGCCCGCTTCACCGTACTGCCCCCGCACCGTCCACGAGAGGACCTCCTCGCTCGTGATCGGTTTGATCGCGTGTAGGACCTTGGCCTTTTCGTCGCGAACCGACTGAGCGGCAAAGGAGATGGGCGGCTCCATGGCGGTCAGGGCGAGGAGCTGGAACAGGTGGTTGGGAAACATGTCCCGCAACGCCCCGGCTCCCTCGTAGTATGTTCCGCGCTCTTCCACCCCGAGTTCTTCCGCCACCGTGATCTGCACGTGGTCCACGTATCGCCGGTTCCAGATTGGCTCGAAGATTCCGTTGGCGAAGCGGAACACCAGGATGTTCTGCACCGTCTCCTTGCCCAGGTAGTGGTCGATCCGGTAGATCTGCCCCTCGTTCACGGAATCGCAGAGCTGGCGATTGAGCGCCCGTGCGGAGTCCAGGTCCGTCCCGAAGGGCTTTTCGACCACAATGCGGCGGAAGCGCCCCGCCTCCTCCCCTGCGAGACCCGCCCCGTCGAGCCTCTGGACGATCTCTCCGAAGAAGGTCGGGGGCGTGGCGAGGTAGAAGACGAAGTTCCCTCCGGTGCCCCGTTCCGCGTCCACCTGGTCCAGCACGGTCAGCAGTCTCCGGTAGGTGTCGGCGTCCCGAAAGTTGCCCGGCAGGTAGGTAACGCGAGACAGCAGCCAGCTCCACGTCGCGGCGTCGAGCTCTCCCCTCACGTGGTCCCGCGCCTCACGGCCCAGGCGTTCGCGGAAGGCGTCGGTGCCAAGCTCCGAGGTGGCGACGCCCACGATCGCAAAGGAATCGGGCAGGAGGTGTTGTCGGGCCAGGTTGTAGAGGGCGGGCACCAGCTTTCGCCTCGTGAGGTCGCCGGAGGCGCCGAAGATGACCACCGTGCAGGGCCCGACGGGGAGCGGGTGCTGCCCCGTGATCGTCTGCGTTTCTCTGTTCGCCATGCTCGGATTCCCGTTCGATGCCAAGCTAGGGTCTAGGCGGTTTCGCCCCAAGCACCGCCTTGGCCGAAGCCCACCTAGGGCCTGGCCATTCCGCGCCGCAGGGTAAACAGCAGCTCTTTGACCCTCATGCATTGTTCGCAGTCAGCAGTCGGGGCTTCGCATGGCACACCGTCCGCCTGGAGCTCGGGGCACTTGGGCTCGCGCACGTAGTCGACAAGCGCAATCATCATCTCGTGCATGAGGTCCCGTAACGGGCTCGGCGGGATATCCCGCAGCCCGGCAACAAGCTTCCACTCGTCGGGGTCGAGCTTCACGTTGACGGCCTCCTGCTTCATGCGCCCTCCTTGTGCCTCGGGGGGTTCCCGGGTAACCCTACCACGTTCCCTCTCCCTCCCCTCCGGGACTGCTCGCCGGCGAGTCACGTCCTGGCGGCCAGGCGTCGAATGCCGGCTAGTGCGCACCCCTCCTCGATGCGCGCCTCAACCCGCACAGGCCATCGCTCGATCTCGTGCAGCGCGAAATCGACCGCCGCGGGTGGACGAAGCGCCACGAGGGGTCCCATGAGCTCGTCGAGGCGCTCCTCGAGGATTGCCGGGTCGAGCGGAAAAGGAGGCACCCTGGCCTCGCCGCGCGACGGCGCGGGACCGATGCCCGCGATGTCGTGGCACGCGGCGCGCGCGGCCCGCTTGGCGAAGATCGTCGCCTCCAGAAGACCCGTTCCCATCGTCCGTCTGAGCCCCTGCACCCCCCCGGCTGCCTCGCCGCAGGCGTATAGCCCTGGGAGCGAGGTGCGACCCCAGCTGTCGATCGCCACGCCGCCTATCCCGTGGTGGAGGGCTAGGGTCAGGGGTACCCTGCCCTCGGCCCGGAATGCCGCGCTCTCCCGCACGCGCGGCGGAAGCCAGTGGGCGTCATCCCCCATCGTCTCCATGAACACGGTGGCCCCCCGGAGCAAGGCCTTGCCGATCTCCACGGTCACCGCCCCGAGGTCGCTTCCTGAAACCGACGCCCCATCACTGGCCCGGATTCGGCTCGAGAGCAACGCGGCCGAGGTTGGAAAGTACAGGGGCGGCGTGGCGGTCACCGGCAGTGCCTGGGTCACCTCGGGACCGTGCAGGAGTGCCCCGGCGGCGGACCCAAGTGCGAGCCCGCTTCCCCGGTTCCAACGCGGCGCCGTCGTTGCCGGGAAGATCGCTCCCACTCCGCCGCAGGCAAGCACCACCGCATCCGAATGCCCCTCTCTCGGGACGTGGGTCGTCCGGTCGATCATGACCGTGCCGATGACGCGCGACCCATCGGACAAGAGGCCCACGGCCAGCGAGCGTCCGCACACGCGCACGCCGGCCTCCTCGCATTTTCTCAGGAGCGGGGCGAGCAGCACGCGCCCGGCATTCGGGAGGCAGCGCATCCCCCGCGCGATCTCGTCGCCGGGCAGCGCCGTCGGCACTCCCAGCGGCACGAGCCCCAGGTTCTCGACGAGCTCCCGGGCCGCCGAGTGCGCTTCGGTCGCCAACACCTCGGCCAGTCCTTCGCGCTCGCGTCCCTCACCGCGGCGCTTGAGATCAGCCAGAAAGCGCTCCGGGCTGTCCCCACGAACCCAGGGAGCGGTGAGCAGTATCCACGGCGCCAGCGCGTGAACCCTATGGGTGGCGCCGTCGCACCCCGCCCTGCCTGGGCTGAGAACCTCCACACGCCACCCGGCGTTTGCCAGCTCCAGGGCGCACTCGAGGCCGGCGAGGCCGCTCCCGACGACCAGGGCACGCGGGGTCCACGTCGTTCCCACCTCGGTAGTCTGGCACACCCGACTGTGGATGAAGAAAAGGGGGAAAGAAGAAAAGGCGCAAAGAAAGACCGCCGCCTTGGTTCTTCCCTTCCCCTTTTGCCGTTTTCCGGCAGTAGCGTCTTCAGTGTCTCAGACGCGTCGCTCCTCGACCACCTGGCCGTCGCGGAGGCGCACGACCCGGGCGGCGTGGCGCGCGATGTCCTCCTCGTGGGTCACGAGCACGATCGTGTTGCCGCCCCGGTTCAGCTCGTCGAACAGCAGCATGATCTCCTCGCCCGTGCGGGAGTCCAGGTTTCCCGTGGGCTCGTCCGCCAGCAGGATAGAAGGGTTGTTCACGAGCGCCCGCGCCACCGCAACGCGCTGACGTTGACCGCCGGAGAGCTCGTTCGGCTGGTGGTGCATGCGGTCGCCCAGCCCGCACTGCTCCAGCATCTCCTTGGCTCGACGGTGGCGCTCATGCCTCGGCACTCCGGCGTAGACGAGCGGCACCTCCACGTTCTCAAGCGCCGAGGTGCGGGAGAGCAGGTTGAACGTCTGGAACACGAAGCCGATTTCCTTGTTGCGGATGCGCGCCAGTTCGTCGTCGTCCAGCCGCGAGACCTCCTGGTCGTTCAGCCGGTAGGTGCCCGACGTGGGCGTGTCGAGGCAGCCGATCAGATTCATCAGCGTTGACTTTCCCGACCCGGACGGCCCCATGATCGCCACGAACTCACCCCGGTCGAGATCGACGCTGACGCCGTCCAGGGCGCGCACCTGCACGTCCCCCATCTCGTAGACCTTTACGAGGTCCCGGATCTCAATCAGCACAAGCCGTCCCCTTCCTCTGGCTCACTGCCCCGAAGCCGGGGCGGAGGCCTCGCCCTTGGCAAAGTGCGAGTACTTGAGCCACCCGACGTCCGTCAACCCGGTATGCGGCTCCTTGGTTTGCCCCTCGTCCCTGATTGCCACGCCGATCGAATCGAGAAGGCTGCCCACGGCGGTCCGGTAGACCGCCTCCGCCTGGCGGTAGTACACCCGCGCCTGCAGCTCCGCGGCCTGTGCCGAGGCCAGATCGTCCTGGATCTTGACCACCTGGAAGGCGGTGGACATCCCGTTGGCGTACTTCTTCTGCTCCGCATCCAGGTTGCGCTCCGCCAGCTCACGGGCCTTTACGGCCGCCGCAATTCCCTTGGCGCTGGCATCCAGGCCACGCACGGCATCGCGGACCTCGAGAATTATGCGCTGCTGTGTCAGGGCCGTGTTCTGCTTTGCGGATGCCAGGGCGAAGCGCCTCTCCGCGAGCGTCGCCCTGGCAGCGGTGTTCCCGAGGGGGTACGAGAAGCTCAACCCGGCCGACCACTGATTGAAGTCACGCTTGCTTATCTGGGAGAGGGCGTCGTCCCAGCCGCCGGGAATGGCTCCGATCACCTGGCCCGTGTTCGGATCGACGATCGTCTGAGTTCCCCCCACGCCGGCAAACCCGTAGTTCAACCCAAGGTCAAGCTGGGGAAGGACAGCGTTCCGGGCCGACAGCACGTTGATCTGGTTGATCTCGGTCTCGAGCTCCATCTGCCTGAGGTCGGGCCTGCGCTCGAGGGCTTCCGCGATGGATTGGTCCAGGTTAGCCGACGTGGTGGTCGCCTCCAGCGAATCGGTCGGCACGATTCGGCTCTTCCAATCCTCCGGGTTCTCGAAGCCCATCAGGTCCTTCAGCAGGTCTGCCGCGTTCTCCACCTGGTTCTCCGCCACGATGATGTCCACCTCGCGGGACGCGACCGTGGCCTCGGACTGCACGATGTCGATTGGCGCCGACGTGCCGATGCGAACACGTGTGCGCGTCTGGTCCAGGAGCTCCTGGGCGAGCTTCAGCGAGTGTTGCTTCACCTTGAGGTTGTCGATGGCGTAGATGAGATTCCAGTAAGCGCTCTCGACCGCCTGCACGGTGGTGATCACGACCTGCTCGAACTGAACCCGCGAGATGTCCTTGGAGCGCCTCGCCACCTCGATCTGGGCGCGGGTTACATCCGTGCCAAACCCCCGCAACAGGGACTGCGAGAGTGAGAACGTCAGGCCCGAGTTGTACGCCGGGTTCAGGAAGTAGAAGGTGGAGTTGGTCGAGGAGCGGGTGTTCGCCCAGCCGATGGCAAAGCTGCCTCCGGTCGGGATCGCCTTGGAGAGGTAGAGGTCGAACCTCCTACCCCGTTGCAAGGCGACCGCGGCGCCCACCAGTTCGTTGGTCGCGGGCGACTCGGAGTAGCTGACCCCAGCCTCGGCGTTGAGCAGGAAATCGAAGATGCCCGTGGTGGCGCGAAACCCCTGCTCGGCTCCCGCGAGGCCGAGACGAGAGACCTCCAGGTTGATGTTGTGTTCGAGAGCGAGCGCGGTGGCGTCCTTCAGGGAGAGCTTCAGCTCGGGTGCGCCCAACTGAACGCCCCGGGCCTGCTGGCCCGGGCCTGTACTCACGACGAACCCTGGCTCGGCCGCAATCACCGTGGCGCACACCGCCATCCCCAAACACAAGCAGAAAAGGAAACGTATGGCCTTCACGTGTACCTCCACTCTCGCATCGATGCTCTATTACGTTGCGCGGCGGCGCCTGGTTTCAGACCCCGCCGCGGCCGCATCACTTTACCCGACTTTCGCGTGCAATCCACCGTCCCCCGAACAACGGAAAGAGGGCCCTTCCTTGGAAGGAAAACGTCAGCGGACCGAAGAAGGTTCACCGAGCACTCGAGCCGCCCAGCCTGTGGGCGGCTCAGAGAGCCAGCGCGCGGCCGCGAGGAGCTCCGCAGTTGCCTCGTGAGCCGGGCTCTCAAGGACATTCCACGTCGGGCCCTCCTCGACAACCCGCCCTCCCGCCATTACCGCCACCCTGCTGCACACGCGAGCCACCAGCCTCATGTCGTGGGCGATCACGAGCATCGCGAGCCGGCCGCGATCCTGGAGGCCCAGAAGCAGGTTGAGCACGTGGCCGCGCACCGACGCATCGAGTGCCGAAACCGGCTCGTCAAGAATCAGCGCGCGGGGCCCGGACGCCAGCGCCCGCGCGAGCGCGACGCGCTGTCGCTCGCCGCCCGAGAGCTCTCGCGGCGACCGGTCGAGAAAAGCGTCTTCCCCCGGGAGCCCGACCTCGCCCAGCAGGAGCTTCCCGCGTCCGCGGCGCTCGCCCCGAGGGCAAAGGCCGTGCACCGCGAGCGGCTCCGCCACAACGCCTCCCACAGACTGCAGCGGGTCGAGCGCCGCATGGGGGTCCTGAAACACCACCTGAACGTCGCGCCGCATCCGGCGCCGCTCGGGTTCCGTGAGGGACTCCAGTGATCGTCCGTCGAAGGTCACCTCGCCCCGGTCGGGCCTTTCCAGGCCCAGCAGGAGCCGGGCAAGCGTGCTCTTCCCGGACCCGGACCTCCCCACCAAGCCGAGAATCTCTCCCGACCGCAGCTCGAGCGACACGCCGTCGAGCGCCAACACGAGATCCCGGTCCCGGCCCCACGGCACGCCGCCCCGGGCAGGGTAGCTGCGCACCACGTCGCGCCCCGCGAGGATCGGGACACCGTCAGCTACGCCCATCGGGCTCCTCCGCGTCGCCCACAAGGAAGCAACGCGCCTGCCGGCCGTTCTCCAGTTCGGTCAGGGCCGGCCGGGCCATGTGGCAACGCTCGAACGCCAAAGGGCAGCGCGGGGCGAAACGGCACCCCCTCCCCCACGCCCCCGCGCGCGGGACGGCGCCGGGCACAGTAGGGAGGCGCGCCGGTCCCTCCGCTTCGACCCGGAGCTGAGCCTGCATCAGGGCTCTGGTGTACGGGTGCCGGGGATCTTCGAACAGCTCCCGCCGCGTCGCAATCTCCACCGTCTCGCCGGCGTAGAGCACGGTGACCCGCTCCGCCAGGCGCCCAACCAGCGCCAGATCGTGGCTGATGAAGAGCACCGCGAGGTGCCGCCGAGCACGTAGCCTCTCGAGGAGCTCCACTAGGTGCCGCTGCGAGACCGTATCCAGAGCCGAAGTGGGCTCGTCGGCCACCAGCAGCCTCGGGCCGGCCGCGAGCGCACACGCCAGCAGCACCCGCTGGCGCTGCCCCCCCGACAGCTGATGAGGGTAGGCCCGCGCCAGACGCTCCGGGCCCTCGAGCCCGACCTCGGCCAGCAGGTCGGCGGCTAGGCTCGCCGCACGCCCGGCCGGCATCCCGAGGTGGAGCCTTGCCGCCTCGCTCACCTGAAACCCGATGGAGCGGACCGGGTTGAGCGCCCGGGCCGGTTCTTGAAACACCAGACCGGCGAGGCCCCCCCGCAGGGAGGACAGGCGTCGGTCGTCAAGGGCAAGCACGTCCTCGCCGCCGACCGTCACGGTCCCTGCGGCGATCGTGCCGGGCTCCGGGATCAACCGGAAGAGCGCGAGCGCCGTTAGCGTCTTGCCGCACCCCGACTCGCCCACCAGCCCCACAACTTCGCCTTCCCCGACCGTTAGAAATACCCCGTCCACGACTCGGCGCCAGCCGTTCCCCTCGCTCGGGAACGCCACCGCGAGGTTGGAGACCTGCGCGATCGGGGCCATGGAGCGATTCTACGCGGTCCGACGCGCGATCAGGCGGACCACCCACTTGGCGCCGCGGTGGCGGGGGTTGTCGTCGTCGGTGATCAGGCGGTCCTCGTACCAGACGACGCGCAGCCCGTGCGCGAGGAGGAGAAGCTGGTTCGGGTGGAAGAGCAGCGCCGGGTCCTGCGGGCCGCCAGAGGACCGCCCGAGTTGCTCTTGGGCGAAACCCTCCACGAGCAGCGCCCCACCCGGCCGCAGCCAGTTCCCAGCCGCGGTCATAGTCGAGCGGTCGTGGTAGTTGACCATCAAAACGAGGTCGAGGCTCCTTTCGGGGACGGCGAGGGCGCCCTCCTGCAGGTCGGCCACCACGGAGCGCAGGCGCACCTTTTCCGCACCCGCCCAGGCCCGAGCATGCGCGACCCCGGCCAGCGCCGCGTCCACCATCACCACCTCCCAGCCGCGGTGTGCCAGGAAGATCGCGTTTCGCCCCTGACCGCCCCCCAGGTCGAGGCAGCGCCCTCTCTCCGGGAGGAGCGGTAGCGAGCGTGCAAGGAACGCCGAGGGCTCGCGCCCGTAGAAGGGCTCCTTCGAGTCCTGATACCTCGTGTCCCACTTCTCGCGCTCGCGCATGCCCTTTCGCCCCGCCCCCGGCCCGGCTAGCATAGCGGCCGGAGGTGGGTCGTGTCGTTACCCAGGGAGGAGCTCCTGGCACGCGCGCGGGCGGTGCGCGCGATCGTGCTGGACGTGGACGGCGTGCTCACCGACGCGAGCCTCTACTACGGGCCGCGCGGCGAGTACCTCAAGGCGTTCTCGGCGCGCGACGGCTTCGCCGTCAAGCTCGCGCAGAGCGAGGGGATCCCGGTCGGGATCCTCTCCGGGCGGCTCGCGGCGGCGGTCAAGGCGAGGCTGGCCGACCTCGGCATCCCGCACAATCTCACGATCCAGGGGAGCCGGGACAAGAAGGCGGACATCGCCACCCTCGCGGCCCGGCTGGGCCTGGGCCTGCACGAGGTGGCATACATGGGCGACGACGTTCCCGACCTCGCGGCCCTCGCCAGCGCCGGCCTCGCGGCCTGCCCGGCCGATGCGTCCGAGGAGGCCCGGGAGCTGGCGCACCTCGTGTGCCGGGCATCCGGCGGTTACGGCGCCGTGCGCGAGCTGGTGAAGCTGGTACTCGAGGCGCGCGGCCGGTGGGTCGAGGTGATGGGCGCCTGGACGGCCGGGACGGCCGCGGGAAAGTTCTTCGGGGGAAGCGATGGCAAGTGACGAGTTCTCCGGCAAGGTCGCTCTAATCACGGGGGCTTCGAGCGGGATCGGCAGGGCCACCGCGGTACGTCTGGCCCGCGACGGTGCCCTGCTGTGCCTCGTCGCGCGCGACGGTAAACGCCTAGAGGGGCTGGCTAAAGAGTTCGGTGGCGAGAAGGTCGCGCTGGTTCACCGGGCCGACCTCACGGACCCCGTGCAGCGCGCAGAGGTGGTGCCTGCCTGCGTGGCGCGCTTCGGGCGTCTGGACGTCCTGGTAAACGCGGCCGGCGTGATCGGCGCCGGCACCGTTGCCGATGCCAGCCGCGAGACCTGGGAGGGGATGCTGGAGATCAACCTCCACGCCACCATCGAGCTCATGCGCGCCGCCATCCCCCACCTCGAGAAGACCGGGGGCTGCGTGGTGAACCTCTCCTCGGTGGCGGGGTTGCGCGCCTTCCCCGGGATTACCCCCTACGCGGTCTCCAAGGCGGCCGTGGACCAGCTCACTCACTGCGCCGCCCTCGAGCTGGGGCCGAAGGGCGTGCGCGTCAACGCGGTGGACCCGGGGGTGGTGGTCACCGAACTACACCGCCGCGCCTACATGGACGAGAGGGCCTACGCCGCGTTCCTGGAACACTCCAAGGGTACCCATCCCATGGGACGGGTCGGGCAGGCGGAGGAGGTGGCGGAAGCCATTGCTTTCCTGGCCTCGCCCCGCGCGGCCTGGATAACCGGCGTAAGCCTCCCGGTGGACGGCGGCCGTTCGCAGACGTGCCTGCGATAGCAGGCAGGCCCTATATTGAAGACGTGAGCAGGGACCTCGAGAGGGTCGGGCCGGGTGTCTGGCAGGTGCCGCCAACTGGCGGCATGCGGGTCCCCGCGCGCATCTACGCGAGCGAGAAGCTGCTGGAAGGAATCCGGCGGGACCAGTCGCTGGTCCAGGCGTGCAACGTCGCGCACCTGCCGGGCATCGTCGGCGCCTCCCTCGCGATGCCGGACATGCACGAGGGGTACGGCTTCCCGATCGGGGGCGTTGCGGCGTTCGACACCGAGGAAGGAATCGTCTCCCCGGGCGGCGTGGGCTACGACATCAACTGCGGCGTGCGCCTGATGCGCACCGGGCTCCTCGCCGCCGAGCTCGGCGAGAGCATGCAGAAGATCGTTCACCAGATCCAGCGCGATGTGCCTGCCGGCGTGGGCAGCGAGGGCGCGATCGCAACGCTCTCCGAGCGCGACCTGGACGAGGTCTTGCGCGACGGCGCCGCGTGGGCCGTGCGGCACGGCTACGGCGAGCCCGGCGACCTTGAGCACACCGAGGCGAACGGTTGCCTGCCGGGTGCCGACCCGCGCGCGCTCACCAGGCGGGCCCGCGAGCGGGGCGCGCCGCAGCTCGGCACCCTCGGCTCCGGCAACCACTTCGCCGAGCTGCAGGTCGTGGACGAGGTGTTCGACGAGCGCGCGGCTGCCGCGTTCGGCCTCGCGCCCGGAATGGTCACCGTGCTCCTGCACTCGGGCTCACGCGGCCTTGGCTACCAGGTGTGCGACGACGCCCTCGCCGCCATGCACGAGGGGGCGCGCCGCCACCGCATCTCCCTGCCCGACCCGCAGCTGGTGGCCGTGCCGATCTCGTCGCCGGAGGGCAAGCGGTACCTGGCGGCGATGCGCGCCGCGGCCAACTTCGCCTGGGCCAACCGGCAGGTCATGATGGCGTTGATCGAGCGGGCCCTTCTCCGTATCTTCGGCGGCAACAGGAAGACGCTCGGCTTCCGCCTCGTCTACGACGTCGCCCACAACATCGCGAAGCTCGAGGACCACGAGCGCGGCGGCGAGCGTGTTCGTGTCCTCGTGCACCGCAAGGGCGCCACGCGCGCCTTCCCTGCCGGTCACCCCGAAGTCCCGGAGGCCTACCGGAAGGTCGGCCAGCCGGTGCTGGTGCCGGGCGACATGGGGCGGGCCTCGTTCGTCTGCGTGGGCACCGACAAGGCGATGGCCGAGACGTTCGGCTCCGCCGCTCACGGCGCGGGCCGCATGATGTCCCGCCACGCCGCCCGCCGCGCCGGGGCCGGGCGGAACATCGCCCGCGAGCTCGAGCAGAAGGGCGTGGTTGTGGCGGCCCGCTCGCCCAAGACCCTCGCCGAGGAGATGCCCGAGGCCTACAAGGACGCCGCGGAGGTCGTGGAGGCGCTGCACGAGTCGGGCATCGCGCTGCCCGTCGCACGTCTCCGCCCCCTCGGCGTGGTCAAGGGGTAGGCGCGAGCGTCTGTCCCCGCGGAGCTGCCCTCCCGACCTTCTCGACGAGAAAGTCGGCGAGACGTTCCAGATAGACCCTGCCCTTCTCCGCCGACGCCTCGCGCGGATCGCCGAGCACACCGTTGGCGCTGAGGCAGGGCATTCCGCGCTCGAGGACGATCTTCACCTCACGCTCGCCCAGCGGACCGAGATAGCCGGGGGCGAAGCGCTCGGGCACGACCAGGTCCCACTCGAGGGCCATCATCATCGAGGTCTCGTTTTCGCCCGCGTGGGCACCCGACTCCTCGGCGGTGACCCCGTACTCCGCAGATGCCTGGTTCAGGAAGCCCGTGAGCCCCAGGAGATCCGTGTAGCCGATGGCCTCGACGCCCGGATGGGCTTCGCGGGACTCCACGATCACCTGCTCAACCGTGGCGAAGTTGCCGCCGTGGGTGGGAACGAACACGATCCTCTTAAAACCGGAGCGCACGAGGCTTTCCACGTAGTCGCGGAGGATCATTTTCAGCGTCTCGGGCCTCAGCGAGAGCGTCCCGGGGAACGTGAGGTGGTGCTCGGACACCCCGACGTCGACCGTCCTTGCCTGCATCGCCTCGCCGAGCTTGAGGGCAACGAGGTGAGCGACCTCGTCCCCGATCCGCGCGTCCGTCATGGTCGGTAGGTGGGGACCGTGCTGCTCCGTGGATCCCACCCCCACCACTGCGGTCGTGAACCCTCGTTCGATTGCGGCCTTAATCTCCGGCCAGGCCATCTCTTCCATGCGGATGGTTCTCACGGGCTGTCCCCCCTTCGCGGCGCGCGGCCGGCCTCGGCCCTGCGGAGTCGTTCTGCCGGAGCACTGGGCTCCGCGGATTGCATCAGATCATTGGTGCGCCCCAGTGACACGGCCTCGTCTCAGATTTCCGAGAGAGCCGGCTCCGCTGCACTGGAAATTGCTTTGCCCGTGCCATCTACGTTCGCCCGTTTCCGTCGGCGGCCACCTTCGGAGGAGTAGAATACATCTCGTTACCGCAATGGGGGGCAGGTCCGCAGGTCCCCGATTCGCGTTTGGAGAGCGCTTGTATGCCAGACTCACACCTTGGCCCGTCGGCAAGTGTCGTGGACGAAGTGAAGCAGAGCTGGAAGCAGATCGTCGCCGCCTACCAGAGCCCGGACGTGAAACGTAGTCTATGGCAGTTGGCCGACAGCGTCGGCCCCTACCTGGCGCTCTGGTACATCGCCTACCGCCTGCTCGCCGTCTCCTACTGGCTCGCACTGCCCGTCATCGTCCTGGCCGCCGGTTTCATGGTGCGGGTCTTCATCATCTCCCACGACTGCGGTCATGGTTCCTTCTTCAAGTCACGGGTCGCCAACGATGTGGTGGGCTTCATCACCGGCATCCTGACGTTCACCCCCTACTACGACTGGCGCGCGGAACACGCCCGGCACCACGCCACTGCCGGCGACCTCGACCGGCGCGGGGCCGGCGACGTGTGGACGATGACCGTCAACGAGTACCGCCAAGCCTCGTTCTGGCAGCGCCTCGGCTACCGTCTCTACCGCAACCCGCTCGTGCTCCTCTGCGTTGCCCCGCTGTACATCTTTGTCATCAAGCAGCGGCTGCCCCGGCGCGGCACCGGGGCCCGCGGGGTGGTGAGCGTGGTCGTGACCGACGTGGCGCTCGCCGTCATCTTCTGGCTGCTCTTCGCGACCATCGGCGTGAAGAACACGCTGCTGGTGGAACTGCCGCTCATCGCGATCGCGGGTGCGGCCGGTGTCTGGCTGTTCTACGTCCAGCACCAGTTCGAGAGCGTCTATTGGGAGCGGCACATCAGGCGCGACTGGGTGGCCGTGGCGATGCAGGGCAGCTCTCTCTACACCCTGCCGCGCGTGCTGCAGTGGTTCTCGGGCAACATCGGCTTCCACCACATCCACCATCTCTCTCCGCTGATTCCCAATTACCGGCTGCCGAAGGCGTTCCGCGACCAGCCGGTCTTTCAGCGGGTGGACCGCCTCACCCTGTTTTCGAGCCTGCGCTCGCTCCGCCTGCGCCTCTACGACGAGGAGTCGCGCCGGCTGATCGGCTTCCGCCAGACGTGAAGCGGACCGGATCGTCGGCGTTGAGCGTCGGGCCACCTCTTCATCTCGCCGGCGAAGCAGTTTTCCCCGGGCCCCCGAGAGCACGTGACTGAAAATCCCCCGCCCGCGAGGGCGTGAGGGCTCGAATCCCTTCTGCAGCACACAACTTACGCGCCGTGCGCAACTTCGCAATTTGGGCGGTGCAACCTCGGTGCAACCGCCTAGCGCATCTCGTTGAGCGGCACCTAGAGCGCTCCTACCAATCTGCCGAAAGGTTGACATTGGGATGCGAAGGACCTACTGTACTTGCGACGGGCTTGCGCAGGGGAATGGGAGGTCACCTCTTGAAGGTGGCAGCGCCCTACGGGCGTGGGACACTCCCTCCTGGGGCCTGTCCTATTTCTTTCATCCAGGCGTATTGCTTCTCACGAGTCGCGTACTCGCGCCAGTCCCCAGGGAACAGCTTCAGGCCGTATCCCCAGACAGTTTCCGCACCGTGGATCATTGGGGCTAGGTCAAGCAGGTAGGACGGATCTGTTTGTCCATATTTGTTCGGCTCAAGCGCTGCCCCGACGGCGCCAGCACAAGCGTCCACCACTTGAAGAAGCTTACAGGTTTGCTTCCCTTGAGCATCCACCCGGCCCAGTACGCCGAGCGGAATCGTTGGACTGCCATACGGTCCTCGAGTCGTCGCCAACGAGGCCAAGTAGGCTTCAAGTTCCTTCACTGAAAGTGAAGCTCGAGTCTCGAAAATGAGATCCACCTTCCGGCCTTGGCCTTTCGCGGCCTTGCAGATGCGTTCCGTCAGGTAGCGGGTGGCGTAATAGTAGAGAGTGCTCTTAAGCTGCGGGCTTATCCGACGGACAATTCGCGAGTCAAACCGTTCTCGTTGGAGTCGCGGATGGATCTTATCGAAGGCGACTGCGATCAGAATGAAATCTTCGGCTGCTATCTCCTCGACCACCACGCGGCGTTGGGCATGTTTCAACCTCGCCCAATGAAGCGGTTTCACCCACTGGGGTCCTTGGGTCGGCCAGAGGCGGGTCTTTATCCGGCTGACTGAGCGGGCGACATCCGCGTCATTCTCCGCTGCAACGACCACCGCCGCGATGGTGAACCAGCGGGACGAACCCGCGCCACCTGGCGTGGTTGGGAAGACGAAGCCCTCGTCGCCTGACTCGTCGATATAGGCGTGCAGCGTGCCACTGGCCACGTGAGCATTCTAGACCGCCTTTGCCGCGTTCTTGATTCGCCAGATTGCCGCCGCCTTGGTCTGGCGGCTCTGCGATCAGCTCGCTCGCGCCACGCACGCTGCATACAAGAAGCAGCGGGCGAGGTCATGGCCGCCTCAGTTCTCCCGCTCATCGTCGTCGGAGCCAGCGAGGACCTCGAGCGCCTTGCCGTACAGCTCGCCCGGCAACACCACGCCGAGGCGCCGAGGGATCGCCTCGACCTCGGCGTCCAACCTGACCCACACCGCATCCTCGACGCCCCGGCGTCACGCGAGACAAAGAAAGGGGCGGCCGAAGCCGCGCCGTCCAGGCTCTCCTTGTGGGGCTTTTAACCCGAAGGTCGTGGGTTCGATCCCAACACGGCCCAATGAGTTACGAAAGTCGCTCGATCTGTTGCCCGGTTCCTTGCCCGGCCCGGATGAACGAGAGTTGGTCTGCACGCTCACGACCGGCAGGCCCGCCCCGTCCTTCCACCAGGGCTCCGACCGGAACAGCGCCCAGACCGCCCGGTCTCGGCTACACTCCTCAAGACATGGCCGCGACGAAGGATCTGTGGAAGCGCGCCTGGAAGGACTGCACGCCCATCAAAGCGCGTGTGTTGCCTGGCCTCCTGGTTCTAGTGATCGGGGCTGTTCTTCGGGTCTGGCTTTTCCCCGGTGATGGGATGAAGGCAGACATCGTTAATGGCCTCGTCGCAGCGATCGGTGCACTGCTAGTCTACGGTGGCATAACGTTCCTCTGGCATTTGTGGCTGGCCCCGTTTTCGCTCCTAGAGGAGTCCCTACAAAAGGTGCTCAGCACGGTGCGAGACTCACAACCGGAGCGCGACGTTCAAGGAAGAATCGCTCGCTTCATTCTGTCCATGGCGGCACTCAGGGGAGAAGAGATTATCTGTACTGAGAACGTCGTGAAACTCAGTGAGTCAATCACCTTTGGTGAGGTCGGTCGCTCCAACTACCCAACCTGTCGGGCGGCAGTCCTGGAGTTACTGGAGGTAGGTTTCATTGAGGCACTAAGCGAACCCGGTCGGTTCAGGGTCTCGGATCGCGGACACCAGAGGTGTGACAGGTTAGGCCGCGTCGACCGCTCCAAATGGGCCAGCCAAGGGGACGACATACCATACTCGGAGTAGTCCGATGTTTTTGAGTCCGGCGGGTGAAGTTGGTGACGCTTGGAGAAAGGGCCGCCTCCTAGCACGCCCTTAGTCAGCCGTAGCTCGCCGCGGCGCTACAGTCCTGCCCGACCCGTTTGCGTTGGGCTACTGTCACCCCATGCGATGGTGGGAAGAGACAGTCCACGCGCTCGTGGTGATGCACGACTGGCAGCAGCAGAAGCAACTTGAGGAAGCCATCCGCGACCTCGTACGGTTCGCGGTCGAGCGAGCGGAGCTTGAGGGCTATCAGCAGAGGTACGAGCACGGGAAGCGAAGAGCGCTCACCAAAAGGGGACGCTCTGCCTCCCGGCAGGATCATTTGGTCTATCGGGACCCCCGGCAAACGCTCACTTTGAAGGTCAAGGGGCGCCTGCCTAAGGCCGGCCATGTTCATGGGCCAGAGCATCTTTGGGCAAGGGGCTTTGGAGCACGGGCGGGAGTTTCAACCTTGACTTTGTCGCCAGACTGGTACTATCTGCAAAACTGGTCACGGTAGTCGAGGTCGAGAGAGGGCCTGCCTATGGGCTTCCTAAGACAAATTCTGAGGCCGGGAGATAGCAAATACTCGGGGCTTCTCATTGCAGATATCCACATGGTGTACTCATCTGAGCCCGTCGACATGCCTGGGTTGGAGCGCACAACCTTCCGGGGCTACATGCAGGGGCAGGTGTGCTTCCGAGTTCGGCCAAAGGCCAGTCCAGAAGCATTGCTGTTCTACAAGAACGTGCTAGCTGCAATGCTCTATGCGCGAGTGCTGGTGATTGAGAGCACGGCTAGGGAAAATCTCTACAAGCGTGTGTTGAGCTTCGCGACCAGGCTAAGTCTTATCGAGGCCACACCGGGGTTTGATGAGTGGGTGGTCGTCGAAGATGTCCCCGCTTTCGGGCAGGTCGCAAGAGTGGAAGGAAGAGTGTGGCCACCTTGCGAAGCGCCTCCACCTTCGGCTGAAACCATGGCCGACGGCAGCTACATCGCAGTACTGGCTGGCCGTGACGAGTCCTATCAGTTGGGCCTCGATATACACGCTGGTCTATCGAAGGTGTTGGCACCGGCATCGGTGCTTTTCTGCCTCTCAGAGGTGGTTGCGGATAGTGACGCCTTTCACCGCCGTCAACTGGCTCGCCTCCTCGGATCTGTTAGCACCTACTATCGGGAGCATAGGTCGCGGCTAGTTGCGCCTTGGTTCGATTCCAAGGCGGTAGAGTTTGCTCTGGCGGAACTCCGGGCTGCTTCGGGGCCAGGAGACGAGCCGAACTGGTTGAGTGGTGCAGCGTCCGAGGGAGATGGCCTAACCTCAGCTCCCCTGGCAAAGACCTCCTCGAAGCCTCCCGTGGAGGCGTCTGTCCCCCTCGGCAGCGTCCAGATTGGTCCGTATAAGCTCAACATGCCGCTTGAGGGTCTGCACGGACTCACCGAAATTCCGGACTACGAATACACCCTTGACATGGACAATCCCGGGGGTAACCTGATTCACTTTCGCTTGGACAAGAGGAAAGCGGACATGATCCCGCAGGAGCAGTTCTACAAAGCGCCTTGGCTGAAATTCCTCAACGAAACGTGGAATGTCCTCCTCAGCGTCGTGGATGGCTCGATCATTGAAATCCAGCTGGCGCTGCCGCTGGGCAAACGGGAGGCCGAGGCTTTGGCCGGAAGGGTGGTTGCCCACTTCTGTGAACATCTGGGCAAACCCCAAGAACAAAAGGTGTGGCGGGGGGAATGGGATACTGCAGATGGTTCTGTCATGGTTGGAGCCCAGCGCGCCTTTGGGGGGCTGGAGGTACTTATCCTCGTGCAATCCAGCGCCCGCAGCACGCTTCAGCAGTGGGAATTGCCGAAAGGGCAGTGATTGGTGCGAAGTAGACGCGAGCCAAGAGACGTCGTCATCGGTACCGTGTATCACCATCTCACTATCTTGCTGAGCGCGTGCGCGAATTCTGCGTGAGGGCCCTCTCGAGCCGGCGGCAGCAGGCCTCGAACTCCCGGTCCTCGTCTCGCCTCTGCGCCGCCCGCGCCATCCACCGGCTCACGCTGCCCGGGTTTTTGCACAATCGCGCCGCCAGGTCCTTGACCTTGACCCCGAAGCGCTCCACGCCGACGATCGCGATGATCTCGCGTGCGCGCACCGTCGCGGGCGCCTTGCGCCTTGCACTGAGGAGGTCGCCGCGCACGCCCAGATGCTCAGCCGCCCGGCGGATGAAGGCATCCACGTCGCGGACGGTGGCCCGTTCGGTCCTGGCGCTTGCTCCGAGCGACGGCGCGACGTCCCACGCGCTCCCGTCCACAGCCTCATCATCGACGCGGCCCCACCACGGCAGCCGCCCCGGGCGCTCACCCGCCCACGGCTGCTCCCGCTCGCCGCGCAGCATCCGCACGTAGGCCCGCCGCGCCGCCGCGCGTTGCTTCCCGAACAGCGCCAGCGTCGCGTCCACGTCCGCCAGCGGCTTCTGGCTCTTGCCGAGCAGCTCCCGGTGACCGCTCCACCGGTGGGCGCTGGGATCCTTAACCAGACCTGCGCTGACCGGGTTGAGGTGGATGTAGGCGATGAGCTGGAGCAGGTA
>Ga0256868_10000084_pt1 | contig 54441 bp, 44 predicted proteins | sample RVTome_13_FD_187341 | JGI IMG/M metagenome (GOLD analysis project Ga0256868, IMG submission 187341) | Soil microbial communities from uranium-contaminated site in the Upper Colorado River Basin, Wyoming, United States - RVT92D227 HiSeq ...
CGTTGCGACTCGAAACCGAGCGGGGCACTCGCCGCGCAAGCGCTGGCGCAGCGGGTTAAATCCCGCCCTCCGGGGTGGAGCCCCCTACGGGGCGGAACCCGGAATTATTTAGAATGTAATCCCGCTAGAGCCGCCGGCCCAGGCTCCGCCCAAGAGGGGCTTCTGCCCCGGAGGGAGGGCCCCTGGCACGGAGGGAGTAACGGGGCATTATTTCTAACGGGGTAAATAATAGGCAGCTTGCCCATCGAAGCTTTAGCGCAGGTGGGAAAGCTGAAAGCAGAAAGATCCCTTCATGTTTCAGGAATTGGAAAAAATTGAGAAGGAAACATTAGTTTCCTTATCTAATGCCGAAACTGAGAAAGATATTTCCGAGATCCGTGTGAGGGTTTTAGGAAGAAAGGGAGACTTGACTCAACTTCTCAAACAATTGGGAGCCCTGTCAGAGGGGAACCGGCGAGAGATAGGAAAAAGGGCAAACCAGATTAAAGGAGACTTAGAGAGGAAGATTGAGGAAGCCCTTTTAAAAATCCGGGAGCAAGAGAGAAGGGAGGCTTTGGAGAAGGAAAAGATCGATGTGACGCTTCCCGGCAGAAGGATTCCGGTAGGGAAGAGACATCCTCTCACCCAAATCCTTGATGAGATCATCAATATCTTCTCCCGCCTTGGCTTCGAAGTCGTGGAAGGACCAGAAGTAGAATTGGACTACTTCAACTTTGAAGCCCTTAATATTCCAAAAGGGCACCCTGCAAGGGAGATGCAGGCCACTTTCTTTATTTCAGATGATGTGGTTTTAAGGACCCATACCTCCCCAATGGAGGTGAGGACAATGGAGAAACATCCCCCCCCGGTACGGATCATTTCTCCAGGTCCCTGTTACCGACGTGACTCGGATCCGACCCATTCTCCCATGTTTCATCAAGTAGAAGGATTATTGGTGGATAAAGGGATTACCTTTGCAGACCTGAAGGGTGTACTGACCTTCTTCGTTCATCAAATGTTTGGCAAGGAAACGAGACTGAGATTCCGCCCCAGTTTTTTTCCTTTTACAGAGCCAAGCGCGGAGGTTGATATTGAGTGCGTCATGTGTGGAGGAAAAGGATGTGGAGTTTGTTCCAATACAGGTTGGCTGGAGATTTTGGGATCCGGTATGACAGATCCAGCCGTATTTGGATTTGTAAACTATGATCCCGAGGAAGTCACCGGTTTTGCATTTGGGATGGGCGTCGAACGAATCGCTATGCTTAAGTTTGGAATTAATGATATCCGACTTTTCTTCACTAATGACTTGAGGTTCCTCAGACAATTTTAGAATGCCCCCCCACCCCTCCCCCCTTGAGGGGGAGGGTGAGGGAGGGGGGAAATCCGCAATTGGAGCATTATGAAGGTTAGTCTGAATTGGCTCAGGGATTATATTGAGATTCGAGTGGAATTGAAAGAGCTGATCCATCTCCTGACCATGGCCGGACTGGAGGTTGAAGGGGCTACTTCCTTGGGGGAGGGTATTGAGAAAGTGGTCGTGGCAGAGGTTCATTCCATTCGGAAACATCCCAATGCAGATCGACTCACGTTGGTTGAGGCAAAGACCGATCAGGAAACTTTTTCAATCGTCTGTGGAGCGACCAATATCCAAAAGGGTCAAAAAGTTCCTTTATCCCTTGTCGGAGCCCGGCTCCCGAATGGGATAGAGATCAAAAGATCGAAGATCAGAGGAGTCGTCTCTGAAGGGATGCTCTGCTCTGAGATAGAACTTGGTCTCGGCCAGGATGCCTCCGGGATCATGATCCTTCCGCCCCATGTCCCCTTGGGAATAGACTTGGGAGAGGCATTGGGTTTGAAGGATACTGTTCTCGATATCAGCATCACACCCAATCGTCCGGACTGCCTCTGTGTGATCGGAGTCGCCCGAGAGATTGCCGCCTTAACTCGCCAGAAAGTTAAGTATCCACTTTCTTCTATTGCTAACCGTGGGGAAGAGATCCATCGAAAAACTTCCGTAGAGATTTTAGATCAGGATCTATGTCCACGTTATATTGCGAGGATGATTGAAGGTGTAAAGATCGGTCCCTCTCCCCTTTGGATGAGCAATCGGTTGGAAAAGGTAGGGATACGTTCCATCAATAATGTGGTCGATGTGACTAACTATGTCATGATGGAATATGGACAACCTCTCCATGCCTTCGATTTTGAATTCTTAGAAGGAGGTCGAATTGTTGTTCGAAGAGCAAAGGAGGGTGAGGAATTTGTCACTCTGGATGGGGTGAAGAGGACTCTGGACAGTGAAACACTTATGATCTGTGATGGCGTAAAACCCGTTGCCATTGCCGGAGTGATGGGCGGCCTCAATTCGGAGATCAAAGAAGACACAAAGAGAGTCCTTTTGGAAAGTGCCTATTTTGACCCGGCTGGCAATCGGAGGGTTTCGAAGAAACTCGGACTGGAGACCGAAGCCGCTTTTCGTTTTGGAAGAGGGGTCGATTATGAAGGATGCCTTTCAGCCGCGAACCGAGCCGCTCAATTAATTCAGGAATTAGCGGGTGGAAGTATAGTAGAGGGCATGGTGGATGTCTACCCAGTGCCGATCAAACCCAACCCGATTCGTTTGAGAGTCAGAAGGATTCATCAAGTCTTGGGAACCAAAGTCTCTGCCAAACAGGTAAGGAATTATCTCGAAGATTTGGAATTGGGTGTTCAAGGAGAGAATGAAGATGTTCTTATAGTGGCCCCTCCTTCTTTTCGTGGAGACTTAGAAAGAGAGATTGATCTTATTGAGGAAGTCGCCCGATTGGATGGTTATGATAAAATTCCTATCACAATTCCAAAAGGACCTCCCTCCTCAGAAGAGAGGAGCAAAGATTTTTGTATTGAAAGAAAAACAATCGATGCCCTCATCCATCACGGTTACCATGAGGTGGTCACTTATAGTTTTACCTCTCCTACTTCCGGGGACATGATTGGGCTTCATCCGGACGATCCGAGGAGACAGCACCTCCGGATCCTCAATCCTCTGACAGAAGATTTCTCGGTGATGAGAACCACACTCGTTCCTGGTTTGATAGAGACCATACGCTATAATCTCTCCCGAAAAAATTCAAATCTTAAGCTCTTTGAATTGAAAAAAGTTTTTCTCTCCCAAGAAGGAGAGAGACTTCCAAAAGAAGCTAAATTTCTAACAGGGCTGGCCATGGGGTTTGACAGGGATCCCCATTGGGCTTTTTCTCAGAGGTCCATTGATTTTTATGATGTCAAAGGTTGCGTCGAAGGTGTTTTGGATGCCTTGCAAATTAAGGGATCGAAATTTAATCAAGCCAGGGATATTCCTTACCTTCATCCAGGGAAGGCAGCACAGGTGGTCATTCATCATGAAGTGCTGGGGGTTTTAGGAGAAGTTCATCCACAAGTGTTGGGCCATTATGAAATTGACGGGAAGGTTTATCTATTTGAAATAGACTTTAACAAAATAATCAAATGGGCGGGGGGGGAAAGACGGTTTCAGCCATTGCCAAAATTTCCAGCTGTTTACAGAGACCTTTCAGTAGTGGTTGACAAAGCCTTAGAAGTGGAAAGAGTGATGGACGTGATCCAGGAAATGCATCATCCTTTCGTTGAGGAAATTACCCTCTTCGATATTTATCAAGGGCCTCCCATCCCAGAAGGAAGGGAAGGGATCTCTTATCGAATTCGATACCAGGCCAATGACCGTACCTTGACAGATGAAGAAGTGAATCAATATCATGAAGCAATCCTTTCCAGATTAAAAGAGGTCTTGCAGATTGAATTGAGGCAATAAGCACTGTTAACCCTGTTGTTGTATAAAGATGCGATGAATTAAGGGGAATTCCTTAATTAATAAACTCCATTAAATTTAGATAAGGATGGGGTTTTATCCCCGTCCTGACGAGGGGGCTGATGCAATTTACTATCTCATGCTCATCATAAATGGCTGGGCTTTCTTACGGGGCAAAGGTTGGATGGATTCGAGCGTCGAATTTAATGCAACAACAGAGTAAAGAAAGGAGGAAACGAGAGATGACGAAAGTGGATATCGTTGAGAGTATTTATGAGAAAGTGGGATTTTCTAAGAAAGAGGTGGCTAAAATTGTAGAGTATATCTTTGATATTATCAAAGAGAGCTTGATCAATGAAGATAAGATCAAGATCTCCGGATTTGGAAATTTTGTTATTCGAAAAAAGAAGTCAAGGCGGGGTCGAAATCCTCAGACAGGGGACGACATCGAGATCACGGCAAGAAGGATCTTGACTTTTAAACCCAGTCAGGTATTAAAGGCAGCCCTCAACCAGAAGGAGACATAGCTTTTCCGTGGTTCTCTATCAGAGCCTGCTTTTCTTGCTTACAAACGGCTGGGGAAATTTAGAGAGAGATTATGGCTCGGCTACTTAAAAGGTACGAGATTGAGAATCCCATCTCTCGTGAAAGGCTCTATTATCGAATCGGAGAGGTGAGTCGCATCACAGGTCTCAAACCGTATGTGCTTCGATATTGGGAATCGGAATTTAAAGTCATCAGACCCCATAAGGAAGGGTCTTTACAAAGGCTCTACCGGAGGAAAGATCTGGATCTCATCCTGAAGATCAAAAAACTCCTCTATGAAGATGGATTTACCATTGCCGGGGCAAAGAAAAAGATCCGAGATCTGGAGAAATTGGAAAACAAACAGATGAAGATGAAATGGGCTGAGAAAGGCTCCAATGGAGAAGCTCATGAGTTTCTGATCGCCATTCGCGAAGAACTGAGAGGGATCAGGAAAATGTTAGAGTAAACCCCGTTAGAAATTCCAGTCGTTCGACCCAGAGGCTCTCGACGGGTGGGGCATTATTTCTAACGGGGTAAAAAGGACGAGTTTATGAATTGGGTTGTGAGTTGCACTTTATGTGGTAGTTCCTCTGTCTATGAGTCTGGTCAAGGATTGCCCGATAAATGTCCTGTTTGTTTCGAGAAGGCAAAGGAAGAAGTCCAGAAATTTTTAGAGAAGGATCAAAAGCGGAAGGAAATTGTCGTTATTAGCACTTCTGAGTTCGCAAATCATAAGATTTTAAAAACATTGGGGATCGTTTCTCATGAACATATTTTTGGAGTAGGTTTGGTTAAAGAGTTAGACTTAGCCAAATTTAATGGTGGGATTTCCCTTTCATGGGCGGAGAAGGTCCATAGTGGAAAAGTTCTTGCAATCAAATCTATTGAAGACGAAGCGATTGAATTAGGAGGGAATGCGGTCGTTGGAGTGGAGATTATTTATAAAGTTTTTGGATCTCATAACGATATGATGATGTTGCTCGTTGGAGCCAAAGGGACGGCCGTGGTGCTCGATTAAATTAAGTATAGACATTTGGAGGAAAATTTAATACATTAGAATAAATAGATATAAATTCCAATAACCCAATCCCAATGACCAAATAAATTCCAAATTCCAATTTTCAATATTCTTTAAAGTGAGATTTTAGTGATTGGAGTTTTGGTATTATTTGATTATTGGTGCTTGGAATTTGGTCATTGTCTTTTGAAAGTTCGGGGCGTAGCGCAGCCTGGTAGCGCACTGGCATGGGGTGCCAGGTGTCGGAGGTTCAAATCCTCTCGCCCCGACCAAACTTTTCAATAAGGTAGCTTATATTTTACATAGCGCAGAAGTGGTGCAAAAGGGTATGCAAGATATGTGGTTCTGCATACCCAATTTTTTTTGAGTTTATTCTGATTACCTACTCGAATACCTCAAGCAATCTCTTGACATACGCCCACGATTAGAAAATAAGTTAGGCCACTGCGTGGATTACCACCTCTTAATATTAAGACGGTTTGGAGAGATTGATTATACTATTCTTCATTAAATAAAAGATTTCAAATCGGAATCAATAAGGATTGGGAACCCTTTTACACTATTTGGGTAGTGATTAGAGACTTTTGTGAAAATCTCTTCTGCTTTTAGCGTTCGTAAAAATATCAAGTTTTAAGAAAAGCGAAGTAATTACGCGGATGATGATGATATGATTAATTTGGCATAGAATTTGTTTATTTCCTATATATAAAAATATAACCATTTCATTCTAAACTTATAGGGGGTGAAGAATGGTAGCCTATGAATTTTACTGGGGTAACCCTTCAAATGGGTATCAGCTCATTGGGACACTGCCAGAAAGGAGGAAGAATCCATTAAGAATAACTCAAGTATCAATTATGAATTGGGGGATTAATTTTTTTAGTAATAAAATGGATGTCAATAAGATCTTCTTCATTCAAATAACAATAGATGAAAATACAGGTAGAATTTTTCGGCCCGACCCAGAGGTGATAGTTTATAAAGTTTTTTATAAGAATTATAAGCTCAAGAGAGGTGAGCTTATAGGGACGTTGGCAGAAAGGAGGAAAGACTCGAGGGGAATGATGCAGATTGAATCCGGGTTGAAATGGGCAAGATTAACTTATGGCGACCTTGTAAAGACCAAAGAAGCGATCTTCATTGTGCCCAAAGAGTTGAAGTCCATCAATCGTTAAACGTCAGAGATATCTTAGAGGGAAGATTAGTAAATCTCGCTGGAATTTCTAACGGGGTTTACTTGGCACTAAACATTTATAGCTCTTGACATCCTGTCTTTTTCTTGACATTCAACTCCGTTTTTCGTATATTCAACTTAATCTAATTGACCAGAAAATAGCTTTGTCACCCCCTCCCTCGCCCTCCCCCCTCGAGAGGGGGAGGGTTGGGTGGGGGGAGTATTTTTATTGTTTGAGGGTGACGAACCCGTTATGAAAGAATACCCTAAAGAGAACTCTTAATAAATATGACACATATAAAAAATAAAGAATAGGGAGATGCATAATGGAAAAGATCGCAAATGTTAAGAATCTGAAGCGTGGAGAAAGTATCAGTTTTAATTATAAGGGAAAAGAAGGTATATTAGTAAAAACCAAACAAGACAAACTGGTTGCGTACAGTAAGGTTTGCCCCCATGAAGGAGGAACCATTGTTTGGGATGCAAATATTAATAAATTATTATGTGAATGTCATCTTTCTATTTTTAATATTGATGATGGTACGGCATATAAATATAGCTCACTTTTTGAGAAGATGAATGATTTAACTCCGATACCACTTAAGATCGATGACAACCAGGACATTTACGCCGTCTAAGATGAGCGTCGGACGCATAGATGACTATCTCTCATAACATTAAGATGTGGGGGGCCGGACCTTTACCAATCAAGGTATGGTCCCCTTTAATTCAGTCCTCTCTTCGTATGCCATGATAAAGGCCACGATTTCCTTGTTAAACCGATTAATGTCCTCTATACGATTAACGACGATGTAGTAAAGTTCTTCCGGCGTCACCTCTTTATAGAAATGAACCATTCGATTTCTGTATCCAACCATCACGTAGAGAATACCTGAAAGTTCCCTGGTTATAATTTCTTTTTCTCCGAGTTGCTTTGCAATGGCTTTGTATTCTATCTCTTTAAACCCGGAGGTTTTTGCAAGGATATGTCTCCCGATGTCAAAAACAGCCTCCAGCACCCTTCTCAGATAGCTCTCAAGAAAGGGTGGGTTCTTTCTATCCGCAAAAAAATCTTCTTTCGGCATCTTCGAAAAGAGTCTAATTTCCTGAAGGCAGGTCTCAATAAATCTTACGAGTTCAAGGATTCGGGCTGTATTCAAATTCGATATAACCATTTTCCACAGCCTCCATGATATCACGGTCGAGAATTCTTTTCTTAAAGAGGAGGTCTTCACTCCTTTTCATGATTCCCTCTTCAAATTCGTCTGCATCAGATTCATCTCTTGTATAAATCCTGATGCCTCTGATGATCTCATGCTGAAAGAGCGTATTCACTTCCTGCATGAATAGAAGATCCACATTAAAAGGGACGAATATCTCTGACAGGTCCCTGTAAAGGCGACCCTAAGTCTCCTTCGGCTCAGGAAGAGTTTTTTCAAAGGCAACAGCGACATCCAGATCGGAAAAAGGATGGGGCGTGGGCCTTCCCCCTTCAAAATAGATCCTCCCCCTTTCTGCCTCTGAACCAAAGAGGTAAACAAGAGTGATGCCATATTTTCTGGCGATGGCTTTTATCTGATGGTCATACATAAACAAAATATAGCACAGATATCCGAATCAACATAGACGCAATAATTATTTTTAAACATTTACCTGTTGCATTAACTGATTGAACGTGCTACATTTTTTTGCAAAGGGGCAAGGTTCAAATCTCTCGCCCTGACCATCTCATATTGAGATTAGAGGTTTAAGGTTAGAGGTGAGAGGCTAAAAATCTTTAATCTCAAATCTTGGAGCTCAAACATAAATCTTAATATTGGGGATGACTGAGCAATTGATAATCCTGGTTACCAATGATGATGGCATCTATTCTAAAGGTATATTCGCTTTGGCAAAAACTCTTCAGGGAATTGGGGATGTTTTTGTTGTCGCCCCAGACAGGGAGAAAAGTGCCATTGCTCATTCTCTCACCCTTCATCGACCGCTTCGAGTAGAAAAGATTAGAAAGAATTTTTATGCTGTAGATGGGACTCCGGCTGATTGTGTCCATCTCGGAGTCAATACCATTCTTCCTAAACGGCCTCAATTGATCGTCTCTGGGATTAACAAGGGTGGAAATTTAGGGGATGATATTACTTATTCTGGAACGGTCTCTGCCGCTTTTGAAGGGACATTGCTGGGGATCTCCTCTTTTGCTATCTCCTTGGTTTCCAGAAGCCATTTTAAATTCGACGTGGCGGCGCGATTTGCCCTAAGAGTGGCTCGATATATTATCAAGAAGGGACTCCCCAAGGATACATTCCTCAATATCAATGTCCCTAATCTTAATGAGAAAGAGATTAAATCTTATAAGATCACACAACAAGGGAGGTGGGTCCGTAATGGGAGTGGGGTGATTGAGAAAATGGATCCCAGGGGAAAAAAATATTATTGGATCGGTGGCGGACAGTTGGTTTTTGATAAAAGAAGGGATACGGATATGGAGGCTGTATCGAAATCCTATATTTCCATTACTCCACTCAACCTCGATTTGACAAATTATCCCTCGATTCGGGAATTAAAAAAATGGAAACTTTAAAATTTACCCTCTCTCCTTTATCCCTCTCCCTTTGGAGATTGTGTCGTAATTCTTTTTTTGTCACCCTGAATTTATTTCAGGGTCTCACAAGGTATTGATTTTATTAGATGCTGAAACAAGTTCAGCATGACATTTTTCACCATTTCTCCTATTACGACACAGTCTCTTGGGGGGAGACGGATAGGGTGAGGGGGGTAACGATTATACTTATGGAGAAGCGTGTTTATATAGAGACCTATGGTTGTCAGATGAACGAACACGATTCGGAGCGGATTCTTCGTCTCTTAGAAGGGTCCCATTACATTGGGACGAAGGACGCCAAAGAAGCTGATTTCATTTTGATCAACACCTGTAGCGTTCGGGAGAAACCTGAACATAAGGTCTATAGTGCTCTGGGAAGGTATAAGTGGCTAAAGGAGAGGAGGGGAGCGATTATTGGAGTGGCCGGATGCGTTGCCCAGCAGGAAGGCAACAAACTTTTAGATCGGGTTCCTTATCTGGATATGGTCATTGGAACCCACGCCATTCCAATGCTTCCACAATTGTTACAAAAAATTGAAGTTTCGGGAGAAAGAGTTTGTGAAACAGGTTTTGATCAAAATGGGAAATATCTGGAGGCTATTCTTCCTCAAAGATCCTTGGATAAGGTGAAGTCCTATGTAACCATCATGCAGGGATGTGACCATTTCTGCTCATTCTGTATTGTCCCTTATGTGAGAGGGAGAGAGCAGAGCCGGCCCAGTCGAGAAATTGTAGAAGAAGTGAAGCACTTGGCTGAAATGGGGATGAAGGAGATTTGCCTTCTCGGTCAGAATGTGAATGGATATGGGAAAGGATTAGAAGAAGAAACAAGTTTTTCAGAACTGCTTGAAAATATCAATGATATAGATGGAATCGAAAGAATTCGATTCACCACATCTCACCCGAAGGATTTATCAGAAGAGTTGATTCTGGCCTTTTCAAAATTGGAAAAGCTCTGTGAGCACATCCATCTTCCTTTTCAATCGGGTTCGGATAGGATTTTAAAAGCCATGCATCGGGGGTACACGAAAGAATCCTATCTTGGAAAAATTGACCGCTTGAAGGAAGTCTGCCCTTCTATAGCTATAACTGCCGATGTGATTGTGGGATTTCCAGGCGAGGAAGAGGAAGATTTTAAGCAGACCCTTGACTTGATAGAGAAGGTTCGATTCGACGACCTCTTCTCCTTTAAATACTCACCAAGAAAAGAAACGCGGGCTGCCCAGTTTGTGGACAAGGTTGAAGAGAAAGTGAAACAGGAGCATCTCTCCATCCTTCAGGAAATCCAGAAAGGAATTACGCTTCAAAAAAATCTGGAACTGGAAGGTAGAGTAGAAGAGGTATTAGTCGAAGGACGAAGCAAACAAAGCACTCAAGATGTAACCGGCCGGACCCGATCCAACAAGATTTTAAATTTCGGAGGGGACATAAGTTTAGTTGGGAAGTTGGTTCCAGTTCGAATTACAAAAGGTTATGCCCATTCTCTCCGTGGTGAATTAGTTCCTCCTCAATGCAGATTACAGAATGCAAATTTCGGGGTGAAAGACTCCGAGATTCTGATATAAACCTTCTAACATTAACCACATAAACACAAAGAAGGATGAGATGCATATGAAGATTCCAAAAGAATTTAGGTGGAAGCCGACAGGTAGGACCCTTGGAGAGGGTGGACAAGCGCAAGTTCAAGAGGTTGAGGATTCCTCGGGTGAATATGGGGGAAAGTACGCTCTGAAGGTGCTTGCCAAAGGGAAGCTTATTCAAGCAATGGAGGCAAGATATCCAGACGAGAAGTTTTCTTTTAAGAAAAGATGCACGAGAAATTTTTCGAAAAAATATTTGAGAAAGATCGAGGACCTCAAAAAGTGGTTAATAAAAAGGATTTAACCATAGAGATAGTTACAAGATATATTGAAGAGTTAGAAAAAAACAAGATCCATATAATAGAAGCGTTTATTTTTGGTTCCCATGCTAAAGGGAAAACAAGGCCAGAAAGTGACATAGATGTTGCTTTAATTTCCGACGCCTTTACAGGAGATAGATTTGAGGATCGAAGGAAGATTCTCCCTTTCAGGAGAAAAATTGACAACAGAATTGAACCTATTCCATTCAAACCAGAAGATTTCAATAATGGTGGAACATTAGCTGAAGAGATAAAAAGAACCGGAGTATCCATAATAAGAAAGACAAAATGAAATTTCCATTTTCACCAACCGTCCCACATTTTTAAAGTTCCAGATATAAAAGAGTGATCCTAATTTCCTTGGAATAGGGGTGGGCGGTGACCACCGGTCCAAATACCGGGAAGATGTCGTTGTCCCGGGGCGTCAGGACATTAATCCTGTTTTCAGGAGCGCCGACATCATTGTGGCACCGTCCCACCTTTTTTTACAAATCAAAGATTCATTTGGTCAGATGACAGTTAAAAGTTCATCTAAAATTTGCAAGTTAGGTCAACATTAGGTCGTCCTCTGTTGAATGAGGTTCTGAAAACACGAAAGGACACATTCAAGATGAATCAGCGGGTTAAGGTTGGAATCATTGGAGATTATAATCCGGAAAAATTCTTTTCCCATGTCCCCACCAACGAGGCATTGAACCATGCTGCCATCCCCTTGGATGTGTCATTAGATATTACTTGGCTTCCAACACTGTCACTTGTAGATCAGTCAAGAGTGACAGTACTCAAGCAGTTTGACGCACTCTGGTGTGCTCCTGGCAGTCCATACGAGAGCATGGATGGGGCGCTTCAATCTATTCGATTCGCCCGTGAAATGGGGTGGCCGTTCATCGCAACGTGAGGGGGTTTTCAACATGCTCTGGTTGAGTATGCACGGAATGTTCTGGGTATTCTGGATGCCGAGCATGAAGAGACTGCCCCGAGCGCGCCAACATTGTTGATCAATAGACTACCCTGCTCCCTCGTTGGGAAAACTCAGACGATAAAGATTAAACCGGGGTCACGTGCGTATCAGGCATATGGTCAGGAAGAAGTTACAGAGCAATTCCGTTGCAACTACGGTCTAAATCCACAATTCCATGATAAAGTCGATCGAGGTCAACTCAAAATCACAGGTATCGATCTTGAAGGGGGAGCCAGAATTGTCGAGCTATCTGATCACCCCTTCTATCTTGCTACGCTTTTTCTACCTCAAATTTCTTCAACACGTGAGAATCCTCATCCTTTAATTGTTGAATATGTGAAGGCGGCCATTGTTTTTCAAGCTTCCAGGAAGCAGGAGGTAAAAATATGAGAGAGAATTGCTTAAAAGGCAAGATTGCCATAGTGACTGGAAGTAGAAGAGGTATTGGCAGGTCCATCGCTTTGGCCTTTGCCGGCGCTGGGGCTAATTTGGTAGTCTGCGATTTAGTAATAAATGATGGCAAACTTAATGAGGTAGCAGAAGCAATTAAGCGACTGGGCCGAAATTCTTTAGCTCTCAAAGTGGATGTTTCCCAAAGGGCTGACGTGGAGGAGATGGTTCAGCGTACTTTCAGGCAATTTGGAAGGATTGATATTTTAGTGAACTGCGCTGGCGTCTGGATAGCAGGACAAACGTTGCTTGAGTGTAATGAAGATGACTGGGATAAAGTCATGAATGTCAACCTCAAGGGTACCTACCTCTGCTGCCAGGCTGTGGGTAAGATAATGGTCAAGCAGAAGAGCGGCAATATAATTAATTTATCCTCACAGGTAGGTTTGAATCCGAGCCCGGCCCTGGGCGCATACTCTATTTCCAAGGCAGGCATCATCATGCTTACTCAGCAACTGGCTCTCGAGCTGGCAAATGATAATATACGTGTTAATGCTTTAGCTCCTGGTGTTGTGAAAACTGACTTTAATAAAGATTTATGGAAAGACTCTAAAGTTGCCAAGCAGATTGCTGATTCAATACCGCTGGGCAGACTATCTGAACCCGACGAAATTGCCGCCTCGGCCCTTTTCTTAACTTCTGATGACTCCAGCTATATAACGGGGGCTGTTATCAACATTGATGGTGGATGGCGTCCCAACGTATCTCAAAGGGGGAAATAATAACCCGTCAAATAATATTCCTATCCAGAGAAAAAGAGATTTGGGGTCAACGGAAATTCCGCAAATAATAATTGCTTGTAACATCCCCCTTTGGTAATCCTTTTCCTGTCATAGACAGGCAAAGGGGGATTTAGGGGGATTTGCCCAAGGTTTACCCTTTAAATCCCCCCGCCCCCCTGAAGCTGTGAAAAAATTGGGAATATCGGTCGGCCAGGAATATCTTCAAAGTTTTACAATTGCGGTCGCTTAGAAGGTAGAAGTGACAAGACTCCCCAACTAGTAATGATTATTGAATTTTTTTTCATCGTGAATAATTAGCGTAGAAATGTACCGCTGTAAACCTTTTCCGATATCCCTGCCCACCCTCCCAACATGAATCATTTTTTCACACCTTCCCTTTACTAAGGGGGGGGAAGTTATTTACGGATAAATTCTAAATATATTGGCGTTTATGATCCTTGAAGCCCGTGAACACAAATTTAGTATACTCGTTTTTAAAGTAATTTGCCTCACCAGGATAATAAAAAACCTCCTCCGAGCTTTTCGAATAAAACTGGGTGTATTGCTCGAAAGTAATTTTCTTTCTTTTATCTAACTGTTCCTTAAAATGCAATGAATCGATGATACCACTAATATCTTTTTGAAAATTGTAAAGTAGAAATTCCGCTCCGCACCCACTCCCATAGCTGAAAATCCCTATCCTCTTACCTTCGACCTTTTCCCTCTCGTTTTCCAAGAGACTAACAAGACCCATATAAACAGATCCCGTATAGATATTTCCAACTTCTCTAACTCCCATAAGCCCAGGAGCAACTTTCTTTGAAAAGGTTTGATTATAGATCTCCTCCTGTGTTTCCAAATCTTTACCCTCAAACTCAATCTCAATCAAGCGACGATGTGCCTTTTTAGCCATATTTGTAAACGGCATATGGTATATAATATAGTCTAAATAATTTAGGAGTTTCCCTTGTTCGAGCTCTAAATTGGAACGGAATTCCGAAACGGCACCTTCCAAAGCCATAAGATAGCATTCTATGGAATACTTCCCATCCACAATAGGGATACGATGGCCTGTCGGGCGCCAAAAATCGAATACGTCTTTAGAGAAGACTCCATTAAGGGAAGTATCAATGTGGCAAAGACGAGGGTTTTTTTCAACAAGCAAGGCCACAGCTCCAGCCCCTTGGGTTGGTTCTCCCGCGTTCCCAAAACCATATTTGGCAATATCCGTCATGATGACCAATCCCTTTCGGGTGGTTTTTCTGTTCTGTGATATTCGGTCTATAGAATCGACTAAGCCCGCTGTTCCGCCATAACAGGCATGTTTAACTTCATACACCCTACAACGGGTTCCTATCTTTAATAATCCCTGAACAAAACTCGCTACTGCCTTTGAGTGATCCACACCGCTTTCTGTACTTACAACGAGTTGCTGAATCTCCTCAGGATCAGTTCCAGTTTTTTCTAAGACTTGCATAGCGGCATTCGCTGCCATCGTTACAGCATCCTCCCAATTGGGAATGACGGCCATTTTTTGATTACCCAATCCCATGATATATTTTTCTTTTGGCACTCCACGTGCTTCTGCTAACTCTTCGTGAGGAAGATAAAAAGGAGGAACGTATATGCCAATATCTGATACACCAACTTCAATCATGATTTATCTCTTTCTTTTTAATATGGAATTTAATCTTGAGCTATTTACTGCAATCATTGCTTTGATATCAATTTACAGATGATTATAATTCTGACTCTTCTCTAAACTGGATTCTATTGTCTGATCACCCTATCGTCCTCTAAATACAGGTTTTCTCTTTTCGCGAAAAGCCGCAAGGCCTTCCAAACGGTCAGAGGTTGGAAGGGTTACCCAATATGCCTCTGATTCAATTTCAAGCCCTTTTCTGAGATCTGTATTCAGTCCGACAGTTATTGCATACTTGGCTTGTTCTATGGCTATGGGGGCAGATTCACATATCCTATCCGCCATTTTTTTACATTCTTCAAGTAAAGAAGCCTTACTGAAAACCTGATTGACAAGCCCAATTTTTAACGCTTCTTCCGCACCTATCTTTTGACCAGTATAGATTAGCTCTTTGGCTTTCCCGGGCCCGATCATTCTTGGCAATCTCTGAGTGCCTCCGGCTCCAGGGATGACTCCAAAACGCGTTTCCGTGAGGCCCATTGTCGCATTGATAGATGCAATGCGGATATCGCAAGCCAGGGCAAGTTCAGTTCCTCCACCGAGGGCTATACCATTTATTGCTGCGATCACAGGTTTATTTAGCGATTCGATCAATAGAAAAAGCTCCTTTATTGTGTAAATGTATTTTTTAACTCCGCTCTCATCAAATGCAGCACGCTCAACCAAGTCTGCACCTGCACAAAATGCCTTATCACCAGCACCTGTAATGATTACGACTCTGATATTCTGTTTTACACGAATGACATTGATCTGTTCCTTGAGGGTGTAGAGCAAATCCATATTAAACACATTCAATACTTCAGGGCGATTAAGAGTAAGTATCTCTATTTGCCCTTGATCTTCTATTAGCAGGATCCTTTCAGTCATGATTGCGCCTAATCATAATCTTAGAAAATAATTACATGGAAATATAACCCAATATGATAGAAGTCCTAATCCTGTTCTACCAAGTAAACATTGTTTATAAAACTTATCTGAGGTTGTTTAAATGTCCTTTGTGATAACACATTGTTTTTGATCTAAAAATGACACATGAATAGAATTCGCTTTTGGTAATTTTAATGAATATACGAGGAACGAAGTTGAATGTCAATCAAAAATAACCATCAAAATAGTAAAGGCTATGTGGATTTCTTCATACTCTTCAAGACAAGTTTAGCTGCATTAATCCCAGAGATGATCACCATTGGTATACCTCCACCAGGAAAGGTCCAGTGGCCTGCCTGATAAATATTGGCAATGGGTGTTTTTTGGCTACGAATCCTTGATAATTCTTTTGCTGATAGGTACCAACCCATCGTAGCACCGTGCATGTTTAATGTCTCTTTCTCGTAGGTAAGAGGTGTTGAGGCATCCCGAACGATGATGTGACTGGATAGGTCAGGGATTACTTTTTCCGTGATGCTAATGATTTTTTGGGCTATCTCTTCCTTTTTCTCTGTATAATGGGGACTTATGTTGTCCCCATCTCTAAAGAGTTCATAAGGAGTAAAGGCAGCGATACCGATAGTATGCTTGCCTGTTGGGGCAAGCATCGGGTTCTTTATGCTATCCATACGGATCGCCATCCTCTCCTTTTCGATGTCAAATCCCTTTACGTCTTTTTCCTCCCATGGGTTTTCACTAATGGTGGGGTAGTAGTGGACGAGAGCTCCATCAAAACCCATCTTTGAAAGATCGAGATCTACACCTAAATAGAGGGTGAAAGTCGGTGCTGAGATCTCTCTTTTTTGGAGCTTCCTTATGAACCGATCAGGTAATAGGTCATGACCTATGAGATGTTGAAATGTTGAGTGACTATCCCCATTGGAGATGACATATCTCGATTGGATCTCCTCTCCTCCCTCAATCTGAACTGCCCGGGCTTTCCCTTCCTCAATCACAATCTTCTTTACAAGGGTATTAAAGGAAATCTCCCCACCGTAAGCCTTATAAAATCTGAGAAAAAGCTGAGGCAATGCCTCTACCCCTTTGTCTTTGATGTGATAAAAGTTCCCTTTTATAGCCCATAGGATAGGACTTGCACAGGTAAGGAAAGAGGAGCCCTTACGGGCACCAAAGGTGAGAAGGTATTTTAAGAGAGGGTCTTTGAAAAAAGAGTCCAGAACTTCTTGGCCCGTTTTGTTACGATACCGAAGGAGTTGAGGTCTCTTGATCAATTTATTTAATAGCTGAAACTTCTCTTTGAGGCTGATGAGGTCAAAAGATTTGATGGAAAGGCCCTCTATATTTTTAACCAGCTTCTTCAATTCCCCTATATATGTGTGGATAGATAGCCTCTCCTTGGGAAAGAGGCGGATTAGATCCTTTTCGAACCGATCAATATCAGTGGAGAGGGTGAGATGAAAATGGGGAGTAATTATTAGGCGCTGGGGGTCCTGCGGACAAAATTCGATCTCGGGAGGAAGGCCCAAGGTCTGGAAGGCATCTTCCATCTGGCTATTGGGACCAAATTCATTGAGGTAATGGACAGCTGGTGCGAAAGTAAACCCATTGCGCTTGAAATTCACACAGTAGCCACCAGGTTTTGAGGATTGCTCGCAGATCAGTACCTTTAGCCCCTCCTTAGCCAAAAGGGAACCACAGCTCAGTCCCCCCATTCCTGCACCGATGATAATGACATCGTATCTCTTAACGTTCATCATACTTCTTCTTCAAAAAAAGGATTGAAGTAGCAAACCAATTTGCATTATAACAAATCCATTAACCAAGTGTAATAGTAAGGATTTTATCTCGTAGATGTTGCTATATCCGCCATCAACTTCTTCATGTGATGGATAGTTGACCCATCCGGCCGTGCCAAACCGTCTTTTAAGACGGGGTCGGAAAAAGCGGCTCAGGGTCACCCTGAGCCCCTCGGCCTGAGCTCGGGTCGAAGGCAAGCCCTGGAATTTAGGCCGGAAAGTCGAAGGGTTGACTGGGAGAATTTGGGAAGCTGTGTCCATTGGAATTGATTGCATAGACCAATAGATAATTTTGGACTTTAAACACAGGTATCAATTATATTACAATAGGGCTGTCATCGAGGAATCGACCGTGTCGAAAGTAATGATTCATCCTGTGAAAGAGGGAAAGGAGATCCCATGATCCGATTAGAGCAAACCTTCATGAATTTTCTTCTTCAACACCAGGAAAGTTATAACCGCACTTACCACTTTCTGATCCTTATGGATGCAGTGATCAGTGCTGCAAAGCACATCCAATATTACTATCTGACAGGTGCTTTGAAAGGAAATCTCGGTTTAGCAGGGGACGTAAACGTGCAGGGTGAGGATGTCATGCGCATGGATCAGATTGCCCAGGAGATCACGATTCATTATTTGAAGACCTCTGGTCGGGTCATTCATGCGGTCAGCGAGGAATCAGAGGAGATCATCTCGATCAATCCTGAAGGGGGACGTTATTTTGTCTATTTCGACCCCCTGGATGGTTCATCCAACATCCCCCATGGACTACCGATCGGGTTTCTATTCGGGATTGCAAAACGTAATTTAGAAGGTCCTGAGGACGGCCACTTAAGGGCAGGGAAAGATTATATTGCTGCCGGTATGTTTGTGATTCCAACCGGAACTTTCACTCTCGGGCTCAAAGATGCGGGTACATGGCAATTCCACATCGACGAGACGATGAACTTTGTCCGACCCAGCCGAATGATCCTTCCCGAAGACACGAAAAGCTGGGAACTTTCATTCAACGCATCCAACCGCTTCACCTATGCTGAATGGGTACAGAAATGGATCATAGAGAATGAAAGTAAGTATGCTTTCAGATACCTCGGTGCGTTAGCAGGGGATTTTCACAGGGTCCTTACGAATGGTGGCATGTTCATGTACCCAGCCATTGTTAATCATCCAAATCCAAAAAAGAACCGTCCAGAAGGTAAACTGCGCCTCATGTATGAAGCGGCAGTCGTGGCCTTCATGTGCCGTGAGGCAGGTGGGACGGCTGTAAATGAGGAAGGAATCCCGATTCTTGAGATCAAGCCCCAGAAACATCACCAGCGAACAGCGCTCTATGTAGGTTCAAAGAGATTGGTGGAGGGTATTGCGAGGGTCTTAAAAGAAAAAAGATCAAGTTAAGGCTAAGTCCTTCGATTCATAAATTCGATAACGAATTCATTTACTCAGGACTTAGTGCTGAGTGAGCCATTTTGATGTTACAAATAACAAAAATACGTTACCATATTTGCAAATCGAAGCACTAAGGTTGAGGTTAAGAATGAAAATAAAAGCCAATGAAAGGAGAGGAAGCTATGGCAAAAAACACAGTTACAAAATCTGATTTCAAAAAAGCACTTGAGAAAGGACGGCCGCCCAATATTAAGAGGCTTTTCCCCAATTCAAAAGCCTTAATCGTAAGCGGAAAAGTGGTTGATCGGGCCATGATGGCCAAAGGAAAAGCGATTGCAATGGCTGCGAATGGCCGAAATCAATTTGTTATCCGGGGAGCCCTTCAGGCCGCCCAGCGAGCTAACGCTCCTCTTATTATTGAGATCGCAAAATCGGAAGGAGGAACAAAAGCCTATTGCGCAGTGAACTTCTGGAATATGGCCATGCTGGTCGATACCATCTGCAACGAGCTTGGAATCACCATTCCAGTGGCTGTTCATGCGGACCATTATGGAATTAAAAATGAGAAAGACATTGCTACCGCTATGGTTGAGATCCCTACCTTTTTTGAAACAGGAATGACCTCTATTGCCATTGATGCCTCTCATCTTCCGGATGATAAAAACCTCTTAGCAAATATTGCCATCAATCCATATATCCCTAAATGGGCAGGGCTTGAGACAGAAGTGGGTGAGATCAAAGGAGAGGAAGGACTTTCCACAGTTGAAGAAGCATTGTTTCTTATCCAGGGGCTGAATGCACATGGCATCTTCCCGGATTGGATCGCTTTGAACAATGGAACCACTCATGGCATCGAAGAGAAGGACTCTGGGATACAGGTGCAATTGACCGCTGATATTCACGCCGCCTTGGAGAAATATAAGATCTCCGGCGCTCAGCATGGGACCTCGGGTAATAGTTCCGAAAGGCTTAGACAAATCTTAGCACAAACCCATACCACAAAAGCCAATGTCGCTACAGCCTTCCAGATGATCTCATGGGGCGTTCAAGTAAATGATTATGGAAATGCCATTCTGGATGCAAATGGAAATTTTAGCAAAGTGACAGGGGTGGGTGTATCTGAGGAGATGTGGGCTGAGATGGAGGCATATGCCCAATCGAAAAGCTGGAAGAAAGGTAACTATAAAAATCTTAACCTCCCATTTGAAAATAAACTATTTTCCCAACCAAGAGAGATCAGGGATCGAATGGTGAGGGATGTGGAAAACTTTGCCTATAAGATGATGACAGAGGTATTCAATTCCCAGGATACAGCACCTCTGGCCATCGAGGCCATTTTGAAAGCAGGCTCCTATAATCTTGGTCCTAAAGTCAGACGAAAGGAAGATCCCGACGAATGGACGGAAATTAAAATAGCAGAACGAGCCGCCCACCTTGTGAGTGGTAAGGGGCCTGCAGGCAAATTTGATGATTAAAAAAATATGATGAAAAAAATCCATAGAATTTGAATTGTTACACTTTAAATATGAGGATTTTCTTTAAACATTTTCTCACCTTACCTTTCCCTCTCCCCCAGCCAACCGGTCCCAGTCCCGACCGAGGGTGGGGGAGACAGACATTAGGGAGAGGGGGATTATCAGGTTATTTTTTAAATAATCAAACTTAAAGCCATAAACCTCCTCTTTTAATGAGGTTCCTCAAGAGTTGTATGAAAAATATGCACTTATTTTTGTTCATTTTTCCTCCATAGATATCCAAGAATTTGTTCAGCTGTGTACAAAAATTATCCACCTCTGTTTATTAAATGGAACGGAATTATTTGCTAAGTTCTGAAACTCATTGAAATATTTAAAAAATTAATAAGACGAGCAAGATTTGGTATAATTATTGCTGAATAATTGACTTGATAATGAAATGATAACAGCCTAATTTCAAAAGCAATTCTTGTTCTTAAAAATGCTTTTTTAAAGCAAGGAGGATTTAAAAATGGAAAGAGAACCAAAACGTTTCATTAAAAATGGCATTATTTTTACCTTCCTTGCCTTTCTTCTATCCAGCGTCCTATATTTCTCTCCCTCCTATGGAGGTCCAGAAGTCTTAGGTGGCAAACGACCTGGCTCTCAAAGGCCTTCAGAAGTAATAAGCAACACTAATGAAGATGAAGAGAGTGGTGGGGAAGACATAGAATATGAAGAGGTCATAACGGACGAAGAGACTTTACCTGTTAAAATGGGAGAGGTGAGCTCTTTGAGTAAAAAAGCTGCTCCCCTGATTAAGGAAAGCGGATTCGATACCTTTAATGCCCAATATCAGAATCAATGGAAGGCATCTTTCAGCAAGAAGACGGGCAAGGTAAAGACACTTTATGGTTTCTCATCAAAACGATATGAAGATGGACCGGAGAGTGTTGCCAGGGGATTCTTGAGAGATTCCAACACTATTTTCGGCTTGCGACACGACATCTCCGATCTCAAGACCCAGAAGGTGGATAAGACATCCACTCGGGACCATGTTAGATTGCAACAGAACCACAATGGCATTCCAATTCTTGGAGCCTTTGTGCTGGTGCATTCCAATAAGGAAAACCAAGTGACGATGGTCCAGAATGGATATGTCCAAAATTTGCAGGTAAATAATGAAGAACTGATCGCTGAAGAGCTTGCAAAAAATATTGCTCAGAATGATCTTCAGACCAGTTTGGGAAGAGATGCTATTTTATTCAATCCCAAGGCGGAAAAAGTGATCGCACCCCGCAATAAGCAATATTATTATATCTGGAAAATTACCATTTCCACACGAAAACCATGGGGTTTTTGGGTATATCATGTAGATGCGGCAAACGGCCAAATTTTTTATAAAGGTAATGAGATCCTTTCTTTAAGGAATGGAAAGGGAAGAGCCTATACAAGCAATTCGAACTACCACTTAGGAAGGATCAGTAATGTGACTCTCAAAAATATGTTTACATCATCCGAGACCGCTGATTGGGGTTACCTCTTTGGGACTCATGCAATGATTCTTGACTATAATGAAAATGATCCTCGCTCTCTTGATTACAGGTTCCTTTATGAAGAAGCTACTGATAAGGATTGGTTTGATGCCACCAATGCCTATTATAAATTGAACACCATTCGGGACTGGTGGGATAAGAATGTAATCCGAAAAAATGCTCTTGTGCCAGATAATATTCCTTATTTTACTAATACCTACCCAATTCCAACTTTTGTTAATGTGGATAGTTTTTGCAATGCTTACTATACCCCTGACTTTTTGGAAGATGAAAGTTGGTACCCTGGTTTTGTATTTGGGGATGAGGATTCCTGCGCCTCTGGTTCAGAGGATATTGTCATTGACGACGATGTTGTCCGTCACGAATATACCCATGCCATGATGGATTGGCTTGATTTTGACGTTCAGTTTGGTGGCGAAGTTGACTCTTACGGTCGGGCGATGGGAGAGGGAAATGCAGACTTTTTTGCTTTTCTCAATAATCCAAGGGACCCATTGATTGGCGATGTGGCTTGGGCTTGGAGTACAGAGGGCTACCTGAGAAATCTGGATAACACTCGAATGTATCCCCGTGATGTGGATGATCCGGATGTGGGCGTACCCGAGGAACATTACACTGGAGAAATCTGGGGCGGATATCTTTATGACCTTTACCGCATCCTAAAAAAGAATGCCCTTAGATATGTCTTTCAAGCTTTCTACTATTTCGATTCTTCAGGAGGCCACATGGCAAGTGCCCCTGATTTTGGTGACGCTATCTATGCCCAATATAGTGCTGATTATGATTTAACCAATGGAAAACCTAATTTAACCGTTAAGGCTTGGGGATCCTGGGCGAGCCGTGGGCTCAACGGAATTCTAAGAGACCCTTATTCTCATCTATCTGATTATTTCGGCACAGGGTCTGAAGGGTCAGATGATAGTTTTGGCTATTCCTGGGTTTTTCCACCGACAAAAGCCCTGAGCACAAATGGTAATTTTCTCAACGATGGAGATGAGCATGAATATTTGATAGAGGCCGCTGAAGACGGCATGGATCTTACTGCCACAGTAACAGCAAAAAAAGGGGGTCTAATCGATCCTACGATTTCATTATACGGTATAGATGGATACTTTTGGACCTCAGTGCTACCACTCAGCGCTACGAAAGCTGTGCTAACGTGGCCTAATCTGCAAGCCGGTAGCTATGTGATTGTAGTCAGTGGAACAGCAACAGTTCCGGCAAGAAGCTATTATAATTTTAAAATTACACTTAAGTAGTTTGAAGTAAGGAACCACCCTCTATTCAGAATGATTGTTTGATAGCGATGGTGTAGTATTGGATCTACGGCCGGTCGAACTTCACCTTAACCTATTTCTTCTGGATCTCCTCCATCACTGTCTGGATAAGATTTTCCACATCTAATCCCTGCATCCGGTAAAGGTCGTCTGGTTTACCAGAACTGTTATAGTGTGTGATTCCAAGTTTCTTAAAAAGGATGCCCAGGCCATATTCTGCTATGAAGTTGGCAATAAGGCTTCCCAGACCAGTCTGGATATGGTGATCTTCATAAGTGATTATGATTCCAGTCTGAGCGGTTTTCAGAATTGCATCAACATCTAACTCACTTAAGCAGGAGATATTGAGAACCTGAACCTCGATCCCTTTTCCTTTTAATTTTTCCCATGCTTGAACAGCACGATAGACCATTCCACCGGTGGTAACAATCGCTGCATCCTTTCCACTCCGTATCAGATCGGCCCGACCATATCGAAATTCATAAGGAGAAACAAACAAAGGAGTTCCTTCTTCCGTGAGAAGGATCGGGTTTGGAGATCGACCCATGGGGACTAGGAAATTCCCATGGTTTTTTGCCACATATCGAATTACACGGTCAGTCTGATTAGGATCTGCTGGAATAATGATTTTATATCCAAAAAGGTTTCGCATCACTCCAATGTAGTCAATGCATTGGTGAGTTTTTCCATCTTCACCCACATCCAGACCATTATGGGTGCAGATGAGTTTAAGGTTGGTCTCATTGATGTCATTGAGACGATGTTGATTATATGTCTCATCCACGCCAAAGACTCCAAAATCTGCAAAAAAAGAGAGGAGGCCAAGAGTGGAGATGGCACCTGCGATGGTGGCAGTATTGTGCTCCTGGATTCCTCCCTGGAAGAAATGTTTTGGAAACTGTTTGGCAAACCCTGCTGTTTTTACAGAGGAGGCTAAATCACAATCGAAGACCACCACGGGGAGTGAGGAATCCTTTTGAACATTGGCTTTGGCGATATCAACCAAGGCGTTTCCGAAAGCAGTTCGATTGTCTATTTTTTGATCTCTTTCATAATTTCTTTGATTCCCGGTCTGAATAGAAAGAGCTTCCATGGGATATTTTCTTCCGTTGAAAGGGAAGATCTCTTTGTTACGCATTGGGTGATATTGATCCAAGTCATCTTCAACCCCTAATTCCTGAATCGCCTTCTTATATTCTTCAAGGGTGAGGGCCCTTCCGTGGAATTCCTCTTTTCCTTCCATGAAAGAAATACCTTTTCCCATTGTGGTGTGGGCAATGATCGCAGTGGGATGTTTAGAGAGCGTTGCCTCCCTCAAAGCGGTATAAATTTCTTGAAAATGATGGCCCTCAACCTCCATCACCCGCCAACCATCCGATTTGAAATTGTTCAAGATATTCTGGGGCATGATCTCTTGAGTGACTCCACTGATCTGTCTTCTGTTGAAGTCGATGATCACCGTTAGGTTATCAAGGTTATATTTAATTGCAAACCGTCGGGCCTCAGAAATTTGCCCTTTCTGCTGTTCTCCACAACCCATGGTTACGAAAACATGAAATCCTTTTTTCAATATCTTTGCCCCCAAAGCAAAACCACAACCCGCTGATAACCCCTGTCCAAGATTGCCGGTGTTCCATTCTACTCCAGGGACTCCTTTTTCGACATGTCCTTCAAAAGGGCTTCCCGCCTTGCGAAAAGTGGCAATGGCTGCCTCAATGGGAAAGAAACCAATCCGACCTAGGGCCGCATAGACTCCAGGGGAGGTATGCCCATGGCTAATGACAATTCGATCCCTATTCGGGTCTGATGGAGATAGAGGATGAACGTTGGCATAGGAATAGAGGACCAGGTAGAAATCAATGGATGACATGGATCCTCCTGGATGTCCAGATCCGGCAAGGGTGGTCATTTTCAATATGTCACCCCTCGCCAATCTCGCCAGTTCAGATAGCCTCTTCAGAGAAACCTCATCCAATCTTTCTACATCGAACCTTTTCTCGCTCATCTCTTCCCTCCGCGCCAACAATGGAAAACGTATAAAGCAAAGCGCCCTCCTTCTAAAGCCTTACGGAGGGCAGGTATAGAATACAGCTTGAAAATTGTATTCATCTTCCCAAACACAAATCGGAAAATATTCATAACATATCACCCCATCTTTTGGAAGAGAATATTAACACGAAGGTGATTATTGGATGTAGTTTCTTGCCGTTGACAATTTTAGAATTTGGTTATAATAGCTAATTAGAGAGATAATCATTCCATCTGGATCATTCTGATCCTAAAAAAGAGTTCAACGCTAAGCTTCTTTGAATGTATTGTTGATGAATAGGTTATTCGAATAGGAGGAAACCATGATTATCGGAGTACCAAGAGAGATTAAAGAGGGTGAGAAAAGAGTGGGCATGACTCCTCAAGGTGTGGATGCCTTGGTTTCTCATCACCATCGTGTTCTGGTCGAAAAAGGTGCAGGGGCAGGGAGTGGTTTTTCAGACCATGAATATGGAAAGGCTGGGGCCATCTTTGTCGATAAAGAAATAGATGTTTGGGGCGAAGCAGACATGGTGGTGAAGGTTAAGGAACCATTGGAGCCAGAATTTCCTATGATGAGACCCGGCCAGGTTCTCTTCACCTATCTCCATCTGGCTGCTGATCGGGAACTCACTTTAAAATTGATGGAACGTCGGATCGTCGGGATCGGGTATGAAACGGTTCAGGGGAAAGATGGATCCCTTCCTCTACTTCGACCAATGAGCGAGATTGCAGGGAGAGCTTCGGTTCTTGCGGGAGGTATGTGTTTAGAGTCAAGGTTTGGAGGAAGGGGAGTTCTCCTCTGCGGTGCCTCAGGCGTTCCCCCGGCTAAAGTCGTCATTCTCGGAGCAGGGGTAGTGGGTACCAATGCCTGCAAGGTTGCCTTAGGCATTGGTGCTCGTGTTAGCATTCTTGATATCCACCCTGAAAGATTGAGTTACCTTCATGACATTACCCAAGGTCACATTGCCACGTTCATTTCAAATCGGATGACGATCGGGGAGGAGATTGCAGGGGCCGATCTTGTTATTGGGGCAGTTCTGATTCCAGGTGCCCTGGCACCGAAGCTGGTAACCCGTCAGATGCTGAAGAGGATGCGCTCTGGTTCTGCCGTGGTTGACGTTTCTGTGGATCAGGGTGGGTGTTTTGAGACCACACGCCCCACCACTCACGAAAAACCTACCTACATCGAAGAAGGAATTGTCCATTATTGTGTGACCAATATTCCAGGAGCCTTTCCAAGGACTTCCACATTCGCCCTCACTAATGCAACTTTTCCTTATATCCTTCAGATTGCAGACAAAGGTTATGAAAAGGCGATGGAAGAGAACGAGGCATTGAGAAAGGGGCTCAATCTGATTGCTGGGAAGGTCATCTTAAAGGCCGTGGCTGAGAGTTTAGGATTGAAAAATCCTTCCTGATGTGGTAAACCCCGTTAGAAAAGGTTGGGGTGGGTGTCGAGATGGTAGAAATTACCCAAAGAAAAAGATTGACTATTGCCATAGATGGCCCCTCAGGTGCTGGGAAAAGCACCATCGCCAGGTCTTTAGCCAAACGATTAGGTTACGTTTATATCGACACCGGAGCAATGTATCGATCTGTTGCGCTCAGAGTAAAGGAGAGGGACATTTCCCCGGAGGACGAATTTGGAATCAACCAATTGGCTTCTTCCCTTCATATCACCTTCATCATAGAAGGAGAAAATAATCTTATTTTTTGTGATGGAGAGAATGTTACAGAAGCCATCCGAACACCTGAAATCAGCCGACTCGCCTCTTTAATTTCAAAGCAAAAGGGGTTAAGAGAAGTACTTGTTCAGATGCAGAGGGAGATGGGAAAAGGAGGTGGTGCCATCCTGGAGGGAAGGGATATTGGGACAGTGGTCTTTCCTGATGCGGATGTTAAATTCTACCTGGATGCCGAGAGTGAGGAAAGGGTTAGGAGAAGATATAATGAAATGGTCGAAAAGGGAGTGAATGTCGATTTCAAAGAAACCCAGGAAGAATTGATACAAAGGGACCATAATGATATGTATCGGGCTCACTCTCCTCTAAAAAAAGCAGTCGATGCCGTATTGATTGACTCCACCCATTGCTCCGTGGAGGAGGTTATGAAAGAAATGGTCCATATTGTAAAAGCAAAGGAAAATAGAAGTGAAACTGGTCATCGCTAAGTCAGCCGGATTTTGTTTTGGTGTCAAGCGGGCAATGGATATCGCTATGGAGGCTGCCAAAAAGTACCCCAAGGACCTCCACACCCTTGGGCCGTTAATTCATAATCCTCAGGCGGTGGCATTCCTTGAAGGGTTAGGAGTAAAGGCAAAAGATCGAATCGAACATATTCCCAGAGGAACGGTCATCTTCCGATCCCATGGGGTCTCTTCAAAAGATCTGAAGAAGGCAGGGGAAAAGGGGTTGCGCATCATTGATGCAACGTGTCCCATTGTCAAAAGGGCACAACTTTTTGCGAAATACCTTTATCGGCATGGGTACGCCTTACTCATTGTTGGGGAGGCTCAACATCCGGAGGTGGAGGCGATTTGTAGCTATATCCAAGAAAGGGTGGATGTAGTGGAAGATGTTGAGGCAGCCAAAACATTAGGTCCCTGGGAGAAATTGGGAATCATCGCCCAAACCACCCAATCTATCAATCTTTTCAGAGGAGTGGTTGCAGTCTGTTTAGAAAGGGCGAAGGAATTAAGAATATTTAATACAATCTGCCGTGCCACTACCAATCATCAAATGGAGGCTGTGGAGATTGCCAAGAAAGTGGATTGTATGATTGTGGTCGGTGGTCACAATAGCGGAAACACTCAACGATTGACTGCGATTTGCAAGGACATCCAGCCTCATACCCATCACATTGAGACAGCCCAAGAACTCCATCCGAGATGGTTGGCGAAAAAGGAAAAAATCGGCCTAATCGCGGGGGCTTCGACTCCTTCTTGGATCATCAAAGAGGTCGAGCTACAAGTTCAAAATCTGAAAAAACCTTAGGGGGCCAAAATTCCTATTTAGATAATGAATCCCTTTCCCTGTTTTGTCTTTGCGAGTCCCGCTTAAAGCGGGAAAAGATGCATGGCAATCTCATCGAAAAAGGCGAGATTGCTTCGTTTCACTAACAATGACAATTTTCTAAATCAGGATTTGAGTGGGGCAAAAGATTTGTAATTTTTAAAAGGGTGTGGTATAAATCATCAAATTATTGGAAGAAGGGAGTTTTGAATGGTGAAGGAAGAATTGGCTTCTGTAGAGGAGGGAGCAAAACAGGACTTTCTTGAAAGGGAAAAGAAGGGAGAGGGGAAAGCACTTCCTCGCAGAGATGAACCTGTCGAAGACTCGACTCTACGAGAAGATTTTCAAACGCTCTATGAAGAGAGCCTCAAGACCTTAGAGGAAGGTCAGATTCTCAGGGGGACCGTCATTGACATTACTCCAGACCATGTCACCGTAGATGTGGGATATAAATCTGAAGGTCAGATCCCCATGCAGGAGTTTTTAAAAAGGGATAAGAAGGTCGATGTGAATATCGGTGACCGGATCGACGTGTTTTTAGAGAGGAAGGAGAGTGGGGAGGGGTTATTGATCCTCTCGAAGGAAAAAGCAGATAAGATAAATGTATGGAAGGACATCAGCAGATCCTGTCGGGAGGGGGAGGTCATAGAGGGGGAGATTATTGGCAAGGTGAAAGGGGGGCTTTCTGTCGATATTGGCCGGATTCAAGCCTTTTTACCTGGTTCTCAGATTGATATTAAACCGATTCGGAATCTGGATGCTTTTATCGGTCAACGATTAAAGTTTAAGGTAATCAAGTTTAATCGGAAACGAAGTAATATTGTCCTCTCACGACGTGTTCTGCTTGATGAGGAACGGAAACAGTTGAGAGAGGAAACCTTAAAAAATCTCAAAGAAGGGGACCTGGTAGAGGGGACAGTGAAGAATCTTACCGACTATGGTGCATTCGTCGATTTGGGTGGAATGGACGGTCTTCTTCATATCACGGATATCTCCTGGGGTAGAATCGGGCATCCTTCAGAGAAACTCTCCCTTGGAGACCGGATCAAGGTCAAGGTCCTTCGCTTTGACCGAGAGAAAGAAAAGGTCTCTTTGGGATTAAAGCAAGCTCTGCCTGATCCATGGGAGTCTGTTTCCCAGAGATATCCAATAGGCTCCCGCCTCAAGGGAAAAGTCATCAACGTGACGGATTATGGTGTTTTTGTAGAGCTGGATGAGGGATTGGAAGGGCTGATTCACATCTCAGAGTTGACTTGGAGCAAGAAAATGAAACACCCCTCCAAGATCGTTCATATTGGTGAAACCGTGGAAGTAATGGTTCTCGATTGCGATCCGATTAAACGCCGAATTTCTTTGGGGATGAAACAAATCGAACCCAATCCATGGATTCTGATCGAGGAGAAATATCCAGTGGGGACCAAGGTGGTAGGTAAGGTAAAAACTGTGACCGATTTTGGCATTTTCATCGGATTCGATGAAGGCGTGGATGGACTCGTCCATGTCTCTGAGATGTCATGGACCAAAAAGATCAAGCATCCCGGTGAATTTTATAAAAAAGGGCAAGAAGTGGAAGCAGTGGTCTTAAACATTGATCGCAGGAATGAGCGTTTCTCCTTAGGCATTAAACAATTGACCCCTGACCCATGGAAGGATGTGGCACAGAGATATCGAAAAGGAGAGGTGGTTACAGGGAAGGTCACTAATGTGACCGACTTTGGTGCCTTTGTGGAGTTGGAAGAGGGAATTGAGGGGCTCGTCCATGTCTCTGAGATTAGCCGAGAAAAAGTAGAGAAACCCTCAAATATCCTGAAGGCTGGGGATACAGTTTCTGCCATGGTCCTTCACATCGATCCCCACGATCGGAGAATTGGCCTCAGCATCAAAGGGATGAAAGAAAGGGTCGAGAAGACTGAAATTGAAAAATATATCTCAAACCAAGGATCCGCTTCTCACAGTCTGGGAGAATTGATTCAGGAAGAGATGGAAAAAAAAGGTGGTGGATTGCCCCCTAAAAGGGAGGGAAGTCAATACTAAAGTCAAATGTCAAGGCTCCAATGCCAAAGAAAACCACTTACACTTTTCCATCATTCCACTATTCCATTAGTCCAGAATTATCCATCTAAATTTTAGTCATTTGGAATTAATTTATAGACCAGTGAGTTTCTACAGGCGGATTACTGAAAGTCTAAAAGTCAAAAGTTTATGTGGCCCCCAATCATGCTCTCTTGACATAAATATCCCTAACAATATCCCTATCCAATGCAAGTGTCGTCTCTCCAATCTGTAGGACATAGGAAGGATTTTTCTGGTGCATCTTGAGGATGCTTCCAGGAACGATCCCCAAGGTGCTTAATCGGTCAAGTCTTTGGTGTGATTTGGGTGCGATAAAGACGATTCGACCCTCCTCGCCCAAACCCAATTCCTCAAGAGGAATGACGAGGGGTTTCATCTCTTTTTTAAATTTGGTACAACATTCGCCCCTTGGAATAGGTTTGCCGTGGATGCAAGTGGGGGGATGTCCGAGAAAGGTGCAGACGCTTTCCGTCACCGCAGGGCTCAGGATGTGTTCGAGTTTGCAAGCCTCCTCTTCTACTTTTTCTTCTGACATCTCAAAAATTTCATAGAGGAGCCGCTCTGTCAAACGGTGACGTCGAACGATCTCTCTCGCCTTCTCCTCCCCGCGTTCTTTGAGGATCATGCGATTGCCTTCTATTTCAAAAAGATCATCCTTGATCATCTTACGGAGAATGGATCTCGCTTCAATGTCCTGTGTGGTCTCAAGAAGGTGGTCCATATCAGCAACCCCTTCTTCTCCTAAGGTCCAGATGAGCTCGAGGAGTTCATCGATCCGGTCCTCTTCGACTCCGTCAACGGAGGCACCCATCCTCGGATGAAGACCCCTTTTAGGTTCAGATTCTTTACTCATGATTTTGCTTTCCTCCTCCATAAGGATTTAAAAAAATCAACAAGGGCGGATTGCTCTTTATAGCTATATCCACAATGGGGACAGCAGAGGAGATTACAGTTTTTAGAGAGGAGGCATCCCGAGTGGCATTTCATCTCCTCCGGAGAGAATTCCCTTCCACAAAGAGGACATTTCATTTTAGAGCTCATATCAGTCCCTAATATTTAAATCCTAAAAATCTTCAATAAGAAATTTACCACCCCCCCTACTCCAAAAGCAACAGGGATGATGACTGCCGATATCCAGAGGGCTTTTTTCAAGCCCCTCTCCTTCGCCATCATGAAGAACTGGGCGATGCATGGAATAAAAAGCGTGATGGTTACCAAACTGACCAGGATTTGATGGGGGTTGAGTTGTCCCTCTTTGGCCAAGACGAATAGGCCTGCTGCTCCGTAGTCTCTTCGAAGAAACCCTATGATGAATGCTTCCGTGACCTTTGCGGGAAGACCGAGGAAATAGACAATCAATGGAGTGGCAGCCCATTCTAAAAAGGTTAATATTTTTATTTTATGAAGGGTAAAGAGAATCAGGGTGCCCAATATGAAAAGGGGGACAGCTTCTTTCAGGTACCATTCAATTCGAGCCAGGGTTTTGACTATCACATTGGAGAGTTGGGGAATCCTCAAAGGAGGAATCTCTAAGATGAAATCAGATCCCTCACCAGGAATCACCTGCGCTGCCAGATAACCTACCAAGATCAGAATGCCAGCGATAATAAAGATCCACAGCAGGAGGTAAAGGGTGGGAATGCCTGCAAACATTCCGAGGATGACCCCCAATTGAGCCGAGCAGGGGACTCCCAGGGCTAAAAGCAGTGTCACAATGGTTCGATCCTTTTCCGTGTCTAAGATCCGTGTGGTCATGGTGGCCATGGTGTCACATCCCAGACCCAGGACCATGGGCAAAACGGCCTTACCATTTAGGCCTATCTTTTTAAAGACCTGATTGGTCATTACGGCCAGCCTGGGCAAATATCCAGAATCCTCCATGAGTCCGAAGACCAGGAAGAAGCAGCCGACGATGGGAAACACGATCGCAATGGCATACGTGAGAGCCATGGTGATGACTCCATAAGGGCCGATGAAAAGTTCTTGAAAAAAAGGGATGGGGATAAGACGCTGAACGATGTAGGTGATGGGTGGTAAAAGCCATTTTCCAAAAAGGGTTTCCTCCAAAAATTTGACGCTGGTCTGTGCTCCAAACACTCCAACAAATTCATACGTGATCCAGAGGATAAACAGGAGGATAGGAAATCCCCATAAAGGATGCATGGAGAGTCTTCCTAAGAAGGAGGAGACAGATTTGGGTGCCTCTCCAAATAGCTTCATGACTTGCGACAAAAGTTCATCGACCTTTCGGAGTCTGGCTTGATTGATCAAGTAGCCAATCGGTTCTGCAAAATGGGTCTGAATTTCCTGCCGAATCTCTTCAATTTGCAGAATCTTATGATCGGAAAGATGGGTGTGGAGCCACTCAGCGAGGCTTTCATCACCGGAGAGGAGCATCAATGCCAGGGAACGCCTGGAGATAGATGCCTCAGGGAGGAGAGGGATGATCCTTGAGATGCTGCTTTCAATGGCATCTGGATACTTGATCGAGATCGAAGAGGAAGGCTGAGCCTGAAGATTTTCTTTGATCTTCTCCAAACCTTTCTGTCTCGTGGCCACTGTTTTCAAAATGGGAGCCCCTAAGATCTCGGAGAGGGTCTGGATTTTAATTTCAATCCCTCTGCTCTTTGCCTCATCCCACATATTCAAGAGGACAATGAAGGGAAGTCCCATCTCCACCAGTTGAAGTGAGATGAGAAGTCCCCGACGAATGTTTTTCGTATCCATGACCTGAATCAGATAGCTTTTCGGCCCTGTGAGAAGGATGTCCCGGGTGACCTTCTCATCTTCTGACATGGGGATGAGAGAGTTGACGCCTGGAGTATCCAACACCTGGAGCTTCTTCCCATGAACGGACAGGGTTCCGGTGGAGACCTCCACCGTGGTCCCCGGATAGTTTGAGACAGTCACATATTTACCAGTGAGGTAATTAAAGATGACCGATTTCCCAACATTCGGATTTCCGATGAGAATCACTTTTTCTCTGGAGACATCGGTCTGTTTTAATTCAGGTTTGCTACAGAACTCCATTCCTTAACTTTTTTCCCTCCTGGTTCTTTTTTCCTGGCTACATTCCCCACATCGACCATAGAGCTCCATGCGATGATGGAAGATCTTAAATCGGTGACGCTGGGCGATTCCTCTCTGAAGGGATTCAAGAGTTTGGTCCTCGAATTCAATAATCTTTCCGCAATCGAGACAGATCAAGTGATCATGGTGAGTTCCTTCTGAAGCGGGTTCATATCGGGTCTCTCCATCAGCAAATTTTCGTTGGGATGCCAGTCCAAGGCGGGTGAGGAGCTTCAGGGTACGATAAACAGTCGTGCGGCCGATTTTAGGATTTGTTTTGGCGACTTGGGCATAGATTTGTTCGACGCTCTTATGGCCGGATGAATTAAGGAAGATGTTGAGAATTTCTTCCCGTTGTCTAGTCGCTTTCAACCCCTCTTTAGAAATTCGTGTCTTAAAAAGATCGTTTTTAATGACACACCCTCATTTTGAAATTGAATTTCAATTTCATCTTAACCTCTCTTCTTTATTTTGTCAATTCCACCCACCCCATTAAGGGTAAGGAGAATAGGTTCTATTTTCATATTCCGACACAGGCCCACTTAATAATTGACCCTGATTTCACTCTCTGTTAAGTATACATATATGGGTGTTCAAATGGTTCACGAAGAGGGAGATTATGATAAGATCGTCACACACAATGACTTTGATGGGATTGTGAGTGCCTCCGTCTGTTCGTGGGTTTTAAAAATTCAAAAGATGATCTTTGCCGGCCCCCTGACCATCGCACGCTCTCAAATCACGATCACAGAAAAGGATGTGGTCTGTGATCTGCCTTACCCTCTCCAGTGTGGGCTTTGGTTCGATCACCATGAAGGAAATCTCCAGGAGTTGGCACTCCGCAAGATCGATCCAAAATCCATCCCAGGCCGATTTGATTTGAAACCGAGTTGTAGCCGTGTAGTCTATGAATATTTTTTCGAGAAGATGGAACTTCCTATATTTTATTTAAAAGCTGTAGAAGAGGCGGACATCATTGACAGTTTTTCTTATGTTTCAATTGAGGATTGGAGGAGAGAGACTCCGGGGAAGTTAATCGATTTGACTTTAAAGGCCCCTTTTCCATCAGCGGAGGACCAATCAAGCTACTTGAGAAACTTGGTTCAACAACTTCGAGAACGCTCTATTGAGGAAGTATTTAGTCTCGACTTCGTTCAGAAACGGTTAAAACAATATCGAGAAGAAGAGGGGAGGATGCTTCGAATTATTCGGGATGCCTCTTCTTTTATTGAGATGGATGAGAAGAAGGAAGTGGTCGTGATTGATCTCACCCCTTATCAACGAAGACCCCATCTTATCAAAAACTTAGCTTTTTTAATCTATCCTGAAGCTCTGGGGGTCTTAGAGGTCTATAATTTGGTGGATTATCAAGGAGTGAAGAGTAACCATCTTGGTCTCTCAATGTCTCTTTCCATCAACGGAAACAAAAAAGATAAGAGCAAAAATATCGGTGAGATTATGCGAACCCTCAACATCGGGGACGGCCATCCGGGGGCAGCTGCCGGCACAATCCGCTGCCGGTCAAAACAAGAGATGCTAAAAAAGAAGAAAGAGATCTTGAATCAGATCTTTACCTTCTGGTTAGTGCAATAACCACAAAGAGGGTAATACTTTAGGTCTTTAAAATGGAATAGGATTAGGCCACCGATCAGGGATGTTTACAAAGTTTTAGAATGCGGTCTTTTATATATACGATTGAAATGGGTGGATGAACAAGACGCTAAAATCATTTTGAAGCCATCTGAATAATATAATAAAATGTATCAGCTCTAAAACTTTTCCAACCTCCCTGATCGGTGTCCCACGGTTGTGATTTCATAAAGCGTGAAAGTGTTAACAAAGAAGAAATGAACCATTGAGGGAAAGAATCCTTCTGTAGTAAAATAAGTATTTAGAAAATAATTGTGCGCTGATTGACCTGAAGGGGTGAAGAGAAGATGTCAAAAAAAGAGAATGAGAAGTTAGATGGTCTGAGCGGGAAGGAACTTTTTGAAAAGGGACAAGGCATCAGTTACGACGATTTCGTCGTCTATCCCGGCTACATCGACTTTCAGCCGTCTGACGTGAGCCTTGAGACCTCTCTGACAAGAAATATCAGGATTAAAAATCCAATCGTCAGCACCCCAATGGATACAGTCACTGAGTCCACGATGGCTATCTCCATGGCTCTATTAGGGGGTATCGGGATCATCCATTATAACAACAAGATTGAAGAGCAGGTCCAGCAAGTCAAGAAAGTCAAAAGGTTTGAAAATGGTTTCATAACAAATCCTATCGTTTTGGGTCCATTCAATCGGATCCGTGATATTGATGCTATCAAAGAAAAATATGGTTTTTCAGGTATCCCGATCACCGAAGACGGAACCCTTCATTCCAAGCTCATTGGGGTCGTTACAAATAGGGATATTGATTTCGAGCAGGATCGTTCGAAAGTCCTTTCGGAGGTAATGACCACCCATCTCGTCACGGCTCCTGAAGGTGTCTCCTTGAGTGAAGCGAATAAGATTCTGAGAGAAAGTAAGAGAGGTAAGCTCCCTGTGGTAGACAAGAATTTCCATCTGGTTTCGTTGGTTTCCCGCAATGATCTTGTGAAGAACAGAGACTTCCCAGATGCCTCCAAGGATTCATCTAAACAACTTCTCGTTGGTGCTGCGGTCTCTACGCGCAATGAGGATAAGGAACGTATTGATGAGCTTGCAAAAGCTGGTGTTAACGTCATGGTGATTGACGCTGCGCAGGGGAACTCTACATACCAAGAGGAGACAATTAAATATATCAAGGGGAAATACGACAGTTTAGACGTCATTGCAGGAAATGCAGTGACAGTTAAACAATGTGAGAATCTGATCGCCGCTGGAGCGGACGCCCTGAGAGTGGGTATGGGGCCGGGTTCGATCTGCATCACACAGAATATGATGGCAGTCGGACGAGCTCAGGCTTCTGCCGTCTATTTCTGCGCCCAATATGCTCAACACTACGGTATTCCTGTCATAGCAGATGGCGGTATTACCGGAATCGGTCACATTGCAAAGTCCTTGGGCATTGGGGCATCTACAGTCATGCTCGGTTATCTTTTAGCCGGCACTTCTGAGGCTCCTGGGGAGTATTTCTATGAAAATGGTGTCAGGGTAAAGAGATACAGAGGTATGGCTTCTCTCGAAGCAATGGCTGTAGGAGGTGGTAAGAGGTATTTTGCTGAATCCGATTTGATAAAGGTGCCACAGGGTGTCTCCGGAACTGTGGTGGACAAAGGCTCACTTGTGGATTATATGCCATATCTCATGAAGGGACTCAGCCAGGCTTTTCAAGATATGGGATACAGAGATGTACCATCCCTCCACAAAGCTCTATATGAGGAGAGGCTGAGATTTGAACGAAGAACACAGGCGGCCCAGGTAGAGGGGACCGTCCATAACCTTTTCTCTTATCGAGAGCCTAAATTTGGCATAGAGTGAACTTGTGTATACAATCTATTTATGGCTCAACTTAATTCAATACGAATGCATTAAATCCTTCCGTTTCGTAATTGCGAGCAACCAACGAGAGCGTGGCAATCTCACTTTACCATTATAAGATTGCTTCGTCGTTTTACTCCTCGCCATGATACATCACTTACCCTATGAATGATCGGGAATCATTCTTTCCTTTTCAAATTTTGAGTGGCTGAATCTCCCCGTCTGAATAGGAATGGTAACCTTCATTAGGAGCGTAAAGATAAGGAGACCTGTTGCCCAGATGCCGAAGGAGACCATCAGCTCTAAGAGATTAGGAATATATTCGAAGATCTCACCAAGGGGATCCGGGATAAATCCCGGTATGACAAAGCCGGGCCCTTTTTCAATCCAGACTCCTATGATAACGAGTAAACAGCCTAAGTTGAGGATGATCAACCGTCTCCGAGTTTGTGGGATCATGAAGATGATGAATGCGATGACATTCATCGACATAGCCACCCATATCCAAGGCACAAGCTGGTTATGACCATGAAGACCTTCAAACAGATATTTAAAGGATGCAACATGGACCGTTTGGGAATAATACTCCTTGTATATTTCCGCAGAGAGAAGGAATAGGTTGAGAAACATGGCATAGGCTATCAGTTCTGAAATCTTGAAGAGGGCTTCATCCTCGATCTCTATATGGTGCACGGAGACCTTTCGGATGATCTGAAAGATAATAATAATGATGGCAGGCCCTGAGCAGAAGGCACTGGCAAGAAACCGCGGAGCGAGAATCGATGCATTCCAGAAGGGACGGGCAGGAAGACCATTATATAAAAATGCGGTGACAGTGTGGATAGCGACTGCCATGGGGATGGAGACTAAGATGAAAGGAAGGATAAATTTCCAGTTAGGTTCCTTCCGGTAGTAGAATTTAACTAAAAGATAGATAGGGATAAGAAGATTCAAAAACAAATAGCCATTGAGGGCAAGGACATCCCAGGCTAGAAGCGATTGAGGAAAGTTCATCGAACCAATGAATGGAATCATGTGCCAGAACCGGTCAAGCCTTCCGAGATCGACCATCACAAAGAGGATAGCCATTACGATAGAGGAAGCGGCGAAGAGTTCACCGAGGACGACAATCTCTTTAATCGGTTTGAAATGGTAGACATAAGACGGAATGACCAACAGAACCGCCGCCGCCGCTGCCCCAACCAGATAGGTGAAATTGGCGATGTAAAGGCCCCAGGAAACCTGGTCGTTCATGTTTGTTGCGATTAGACCTGCGTCGTGTTGCTTCAAATAGAATAGGAAGCCAGCGATGATAATTGCAATGAGAGAGAGACACCAAGCATAGTACAAATTACTCCCTTTTGCCACAAGGATCAGGGTTCTCTTGTAAAAATGCCAAGTTTCTTTCAACACTTCCCGCAACTTTTCCATCTGCTTTTCTATGCTTCAAAAAAGTAATAAAATTTCGGCTCTGTTCCTAAATCTTCTTTGAGCCGGAAGACCCTCTTTCGATCGATGATATAACGAATTTCGCTGTTGGGGTCGAGAAGGTTTCCAAATTTCCTTGTCCCTGTAGGACAAGCTTCTACGCAGGCAGGATATCTTCCCGATCTCACCCGCTGAATACAAAAGGTACACTTTTCCACAGCGCACTTCATTCTGGGTCGGTTTCCAAGGTAATGGACAGAGGGATTTATTTCTTCTTTTGGAATGTTTGGTTCTGCCCAATTGAAGACTCTCCCTTTATAAGGGCAGGCCGCAATGCAGTACCTGCAACCCACACACCAATTATAATCTACCACGACAATGCCGTCCGGTTCTTGCCAGGTGGCATGGACAGGACATACCTTCACGCAGGGAGGATTCTGGCATTGCTGACATTGCACGGGGAGATAAACGAATCCCTTCTCAGGGACGATTTCAGGGTCATAGTAATGTTCAGAGTTTTCCAGATTGATCAGATTTCCTCTCTTTAGTTTGAGAACCCTGATCCAGTGAAGTTGAGGATTATGGCGCGAAAGATTGTTTTCTTTCACACAGGCATAGACACATCTTCTGCAGCCAATACACCGTGAAAGTTCCAGGCCGTATCCCCAAAGGGTATCCGGAACGGCTTCTTGCGTGCTGATCTGAAATTTTCTTCCATATTCCTGCAGGTATCTCTGTTCCAAATTAGCAATGACCTGTTTCTTTTCTTTTTCGGTCATTTCGTGGAAATGCTTCTGCAAAAAGTCCTCAGCTTCCTCCTTTGTGCAAGAGGAGAAGAAAGGAAGGGAAAGGCCTGCCATAGTGGTGAGTGAAAGATTACGAATGAACTCTCTTCGAGTGTATTTCTTATTCTGCATGTTTTTTACTCATCGGACGGATGGGGGGAGGCTCAGGCTTTATCGGTTTTAATTTTGGTTCATGAGGATCGTGACAGTGGGCACAGAGATAGTAAGTTCTCTTCCCAGTACCCATAAAGTATCCTGTTCTTTTCCCATGAATCCCCGCTCTCCAATCTCTGTATTGAGGCCCATGACATTCACCGCAAAGCTTGTAGCTCTCTGTAAAATTTATAAGTTCCCTGTTGTAAAGTCGCAATTTGTCTCGATTCCTTACATCGTGACAATCGAGACACCAACGCATGGTCTCGGCATGATGAAACTTGATCTGAGAATGTTCTTCTTTCAGTTCCCGTTTTTTTCGATTTATCTCCATGGAGGCATGGCAGCTATTACAGGGAAACATTCCCTCTGTCATCGGGGGCGGGGTATATTCATCAACGACTGCCAATACAGGGAAAGTGAATAAAAGCAGCAGAAACAGTGAGATCACTGTTGCAAAGGATCGATTCATGTTCGTCCTGGCGTCTTCCTGTCTGAATGAATACATCTACAGATTCCCCACTCCAATCGGAAAACACTTATTTTTTTATTAACATCTCCAATGACAAATTGCAATCATCCTGCCCATTTAAATACTTTTTGTCAATGAAAATTCAAGAATGTGACAAACTCCTGGATGGGGACTACCCATTGTAATTGGATGGTTATTACAATCTGGGGATTTGCTGCGTTTGCAATAATTTGTTAAAAATGAGATGTTATACTGTGTGTTTAAAATTCCTAAAGGTTATTATTCTAACCATTCATAATTGAGGCTTTCCACCTGAAACATTGTATGAATAAGTTTCATACAGATCTGAAGAGAAAGGAGTTCTTGGGCCGAAGTTTAATGGAGGATCAATCAATAAAGAAAATCTGAGAAACCTAAGAACGTTTGAAGATGCTGGGATAAGGGATTTTCACCAGGTTTTCAGGTTAGGCGAGAGAATAATCTTTCCTCCCTTGTCTACAATCATACATTGAACACCATCAATTTTATGACAGAGGGAATATCCCTTATCAGGACCAAGAACAACAACAGCTGTAGCCAGCCCGTCGGCTGTAACACAATCTTTAGTTGCAATAGTGACGCTTTGACATCTTTCTACTGGGAAACCATCTCTTGGATCAAAGATATGGTGATACCGTTTGCCTTCATAGATGAAGAACTTTTCATAGTCTCCTGAGGTGGCAATAGCCATATCAGAGACAGAAATTCTTGTCAGTATTTTTTGGGATTCCCTCGGATTCTGAATACCGATTGACCAGGGTTGATTATTTTTAGAACCTCCAGCTCTCAAATCCCCCCCAGCATTGACAATTAAATTTTTATATCCGAGAGACCTAAGGACATCAAAGGCCCTGTCCACACCATAGCCCTTGGCAATTCCTCCCAAATCAATGGCCATGCCTTTCTTTTTCAAAAAAACCTTTCCTCTCTGATCGATCTCTATATTCTTAAAATTGACCAGGTCCAATTTTCCTTTCACTTCTTCTTCAGAAGGAGGCATCTTCTTCTCCCTTGCCTTCCTCCAGAGTTCTATAAGAGGGCCAATCGTGATATCGAATCTACCCTCTGAGAGTTCGGATATCTCTCTTGCTTTTTTGATTACCTCGGAGGTTTCTCGAGAGACCTGAACCCATTCGACCCCGGCAGATCGGTTAATTCGAGTCACATCACTCGAATCAAGCCATGGGCTCATTAAAGTTTCGATCCTTTTGATCTCCTGAAAAGCCTGGAGGGCTGCTTTATTGGCCTTTTCTTCATTATCACCAACAAGGATGATTTCAATCACTGTCCCCATGGCAACTTGGTTGTATTTAAAGAGATTGGATGAGTTTGCAAGATGTGGGTAACTTAACAGGATAAAAATGAAAAAAAAGGACCAAACAAATCGTTTGGATCCTTCTTGAGGTTGGAACTCTCTTTGGGTCACTACTTGATGTACCCTTCTTTTTTAAGTTTGGCAAAGATCTCTTTTGCTTTGTCCAGACTGTCGAAAATCAGCACGGCAGTGATAGTGGCCCCGGAGACAGAATCGACACCTGGATCAAAAGGGAATGGGCCGAAGATGGACTTTCCTATGGTGCGGGACTTCAACTTTTTTATGTCTTCTTCTGCCCAGTTGAGATTGTCGATCTTTGTGAGCTGGACGGGAACAATATCCATCACCTTTCCTTCAGAATCAAACGTATAAATGAAGAACGTATCGTGACAGATATCACAAACGGCTCGACGACTCGCCAGTTTCGAAAAGAGGTTCTTCTGGGATGTTCCGAAATCAACCTTTCCCAGATAAATCCAATCTCCATCTTTCAAAGATACCTTTTCAATTTTAAGAACTTTTCCTCCGCTGGATTCCATCCCTTCTTTAGCCTTTGCCATTAATTCCGTTTCTGTAAGAGGTGGTTTTAGAGCATCACCACCATAGATGGCTCCTTTTTTTGGTTTTAACAGGGCGAGATTATACTGAATGACAGCTCTGGTTTCATCTATGGCACTCTTTAAATCTTTCACCCCAAGATGTGTGCTCACCACGATGCCTCTTACCTGAGTATCCTTCCTAACCCAAATCGTAAAAGGGGTTCGAGGGCTTCCAACTGCCGCATGGGCATCAAATTTTAGATCGCTGATAATGGGGTAGGGGACTTTATATTCTTTTTTATAATCCTCCACCTCTTTCAGGTTATTGCCTGCGGCAATCCCGATCATCTTCACCTTACCCTTCAATCCTGGATCGTTTTCAATGGAACTATATAATTCATTGAAAATCGGGGTTTGCCTCTGACAACTCACACAATAAGTGCTAATGAATTCAATGAGGATTAAATTCCCATGAATCTCCTTGAATGAGAAACTCTTTTTTTGTGGGATCCCGAGGTAGACCTGTTCTCCTTTGGATAGCACATGATTAAAGGTCAGATTTGGGAAAGGGATGGCGAAACCAACAGGCTTTGTTTCTGCCTGTAGGAAGTTGTAACAGAGATGGATGGATAAAAAAACAACCCCTATAACATAGATGGATTTTCTATTCATCATAGGTCTTGTTCTTCATGTTGACTAAAGTCGGGTCCGTTTTTGCTCCCTTATGAAAAGATTTCGGTGTGATGAAGGATGGCACGGTTTCCTCTCACCAAACTCGTGTCTCCTACTTGTCCTTCACCTGCGTACAGAAAGATCCCCTGGTCAGTCCCTTCAATACGATAATTGTATTTTTTTCCTGTTCGCAAGTAAAAAGTAGAATGAAGGGTTAATTAGCAAGAGTGCTGATTTCACCTTAAGCCTGTTCCCCTACTGTCTGTGAAGGTCAGGCCGAAGATATGTCTTTCCTATAACGAGTATCTCTTCCTTCTTTCTCTACTCATTTTTAGATAAGTTTAATATATGAGAAAAAAAATTGCGTGTCAAGAAAGCAATAACAAGATATAAGGGCTTATTCCCAGTGCGGGTATAATGATTACGGGATGACCTTTCCCTATTGTTAAAATCCACTATCCAACGATTTCAGGGGAAACATTGGTTGTTCATTTTTATTCCATAGTACAATAGTATAAATGGATATCAATAAAGTAAACCAAAGTAGCCTAGTCTAACAAATATGAGACAAAGCTTATATGTATTTTCAGTTCTTTAAATGATTTTTTCTAAAAATGCTTGCTTGAAAGGTGAATGGTTTTGTAGTATTCCATAAACAAGAATCACCGTTTCCTTTTTCATTCTAAATTTCTCCTTACTTTTCAAAAATTTTATCCTAAATGTTTGGATTAATCAAATGATAAAAAAGGATCTGGCCTTGGAATTCAATTAAATCTCAATTAAAAATACAGTCTTTCTTATCATGAAATGCAGGATTCACCCTATTTACTTCTCAGGCTAATTTATATAGCTATAAGGGTAATGGACATACCTGTTGCAAATAAATTTAAAGATGGTCAGATCAGTTAAAAAAATGCATTTTGAATTTGTAATCTTGACAATGAGAATAAATTTAGATAGATGAATAGGGTGATAAAAAGAGGGGAAAATGGATCTATTTCCCCCTCTTTTTTTATAATAAATTGATTTTTAAAGACTATTTCGTTTTTCTATTAATGTTTGATCAAATTATGAAATATTAATTTATAATATTTAAATGATCTTATGATTAATCTTGAGAGGGAGGAAAGTATGAAGGTTCGATCTAAAATTAAATGGATAATGATGTTTTCCTTTATTCTAATTCTTTCTGCTTTTTTAATGACAACGAATTTAGAAGCCCAGAGGGGGAGGGTAGGTACCCAGACTTGCATTAATTGCCACCAGAACTGGGTAGACAACGATCCACCTTTCCAAGATATTTTATCTGAAAACGCCAGTGTCGATTATCTTCCCGGAAACTTATACTCCCTAAGCGGGAGTTCCTTCTATACGATCCCGGTTGGATACCTCAATTCCCTCCATTACACACCCTCATCCAGTAGTTCAGCTGTAGATTTTGTGACGTGTGAGGATTGCCATGGAAGTGGTCTTGCCCATTATGGAATGGGTTCAATCCCAACTCCGATTCCAACTTCTCGGACATGTGGGACTTGCCATGATATCTCAGAATATTTGTTGACCTCTCACGCTAATAAAAATGGAGATCCCAAAAAATTTTTTGATCAGAGTCGTAGTGGAACCCAGCAGGCGACAATGCCTGTCTCATCTGGCCGAGGAAGCCGAAGGAACAGTTTGTATTTATATAAATCAAATCAGACGAGTATTGTAACGAGAAACGAACGGATCGAAGAGTGCAGCGTATGCCACAATTATGCATTACAATATGCTACCTTTAAAAATAAGATTTCAGGGAGGGGTGTGCCCAAGCCGCAGGTGAGCTGCGGGGCTTGTCATGATTCGCATATTGTTGGCCCGAGTGGAACCCAACCCGCAATAGTAAACACAAGCGTTGTGGTGACTGGCCTAGCTGGATCGACCGTCACAGCCGTGACTCCAGTCGAGGGACGGAGCATTTTTTATGTGAATAATAAACCATACAAAATTGATGCAAATGGAGCTCAGGATACCCTTAACGGGGTCTGGACGCGTGGGTCGGCTTTTAATAGACCAAGCCCCATCATCGTTGAAGGCGTCGGGACCGTCGGGAATAATGCAGGAGTTGCAGACTCATTCCTGTTTACTACAGGAGGACTCACTGCAGTCAGATCAGGAGATACCCTTTTCATCTCTGGTAAGGCCAGTGCGACCGTTAACCTCCCAGCGGATGCACTCAGCCCTGGACCGATCACCGTCGAGGTTACCTTGGAGGAAGCGGGGTATTTGATCGAAAACATAACAACCGATCAGAATCTTCTTGTCGGGACCTTCGATCAAGACTTAGTTCTTGAGAGCCGAGAGGATCCTGCGTTAGCCGAACTCCTCGAGCAACTGGGAACCGATAAGATCGGCATTGTGGTGAAGGTTGCCGTCACTTATAGAAAAGCAACAGGCACAGGGACCCGTAATGTTTTTGTTCCTTTTAACGGAACAGTTAATTTTAAGATCCGTGATATGAGAACCAATACCGAAACCCTATGTCAGAGTTGCCATACACAAGGGAAATATAAATATACAGCATGGGGGAAGAATAAGGCGGGGGAGTTAATCGATTTGAGCCCCACGCATAATAAAAATATTGGGGGGCAGTACCGAAGAAGCGGACATGCCAATCAACACACCTTGGCTTTCAAAGAATTCAGTTCCTTTGACTTCGGTTCTTCGCATCAACCCACTTATCCATTCGACCAGAGTATCATTGCATCAGGTGGGGTGGGAAGTCGAAGAAATAAAGGCAATAGTATTAATCGTTTGACTTCGACACCCAATGCAGCCAATGCGTATTTAGGAGCTCCAAATAATACGAGTCAGGTGGTGTTAATCGATAATTATGTCTGTAATCAGTGCCACCACGGATTAGGCTCTGTGGATTATATGAAGGACCGCCAGGGGACCTCAAGTGCCCAGGTCTTATGGGGAGATGCGACCGTGGTCTGTCTCACCTGTCATGAGACGCATAGTGATCCAAATGGTTCGAAAAAGAATGTCCGTGTTCCCGTGAAGCTTTCTTTTAATTCTCGATTTGTGGACCCGGTCAAAAACATTCGTGGCGGCATCAATAAATTTATGGACGGAACAAGTATCCCATCCAACGTGGGTAATTCTCTCGTTTGTCTATTCTGCCATCAAGCGAGAGAAAGTGGATTAACAGTTTATGATCGGATCAAGGCGAGATTAAATCCCTATACCAACCCCGATCAAGTGATTAATCCTGCCGGTTTCAGTTTCGTCAATCCCCATTACCTTGATGGCGGAGCCATCCTCTGGAGCAAGAATGCCTGGGAATACTTCTTTAACAATATTCCACAAACCTATTCCAATGGTATTCCAAATCACCAACAGACGAACTGCACCGGTTGCCACATGAGTGAAGCAAACGCTGATAATACAGAAGGTGGTCATACCTGGCTGCCGAGAATTGAAACCTGCCAGACATGCCATGGCTCAGTCACAACCTTCTTCTCTATCAATGCCGCTGCCGATTACGATGGAGATGGCCAGATAAGAACGGCCTATGAGGAGATAGGGACCATCACCGGGGGTGGTTCAACAGGCACTGGTCTTTTTGGTCAAGTCATTACAGCCCTTAATGCAAAAGGGATTTATTACAACCCAGATACCTACCCTTACTTCTTTACTTCAACGGGAGGCCAATTCAATGCTTGGACAACGCATACCCTCTCCGCTGGGTTTAACTTGAGTTATCTTTACAAGGCGGGAAATGCAGTTTATGTCCATAATGCTAAATATACCGTTCAACTTCTCCAGGATTCATTAAGGGCTTTGGGTGTGACACCGAACGGAGTCCGACCCCCTGGGAATCGGAATGCGACGGATTACCGTACGATTGTAATCAATCCGTAAGAAGGCTCTCCAAATGGCGATCCCCTCTCCCTTTGACGAAGGGGGTGAAGGAGATGAGTATGAAGTGGGTTCGGTGTTTAACGATAGTGGTGGGTGTTCTGGCCATTCTGATCTTTACCATCAGTTTTGCTTCCTTCAGTCAGGAGGGGAAGAAAGAGCAAAAGGAAAAAGAAGGATATTTAGGGGCTGAGATCTGCAAAGATTGCCATCCTGAAATTTACGATCTCTTCAAGAAGGATCCTCATCGAGAAAAAGAATGTGAATTTTGCCATGGCTCCGGGGCAAAACATGCAGAGGCAGAAGGGAAAGGATTCATCTTCTCTTATAAACAGGAGAATTCGAAAGACCGTTCGGATACCTGTCTTAGATGCCATGAGAAACAGAAAAACTTTTTCCGATTTAGAAGAGGGGTTCATCGACTCAGTTCGGTCGGATGTGATAACTGCCATCAAATTCACTCAACGCAAGTCGCTCGAAATCTTCTAAAGAATAAAGACCCCGACCTCTGTTTCTCTTGCCATGGGGATATTAAATCCCAGTTTTATCTTCCTAATAAACATTCTGTCATCCAGGGAGCACTGACTTGTTCAGATTGTCATACTCCCCATGGAAGTCAAACAAGGGCAAGTCTGAGAAAAATCAATAAATTTAACATGGATGTCTGCTTCAAATGCCACCCAGAAAAGAGGGGCCCTTGGGTTTTTGAACATGGGGCACAAAAGTTCGAAGGATGTAATGTATGCCATTCTCCCCATGGATCTCCAAATAAATTTCTACTGATCCGCCGCAATATACGAACCCTTTGTATGGAATGTCATGGGCAACCCCATTTCCCAAATTTCTCTTGTTTAAATTGTCATACGCAGATCCACGGATCCAACTTCAGTAGCCGGTTCTTTCAATAAGAGGGGTAGAGGATGAAAGGACATATGATCAAGGCGATATTGATAGTGTTTTCCATTTCCTTTTTCTACCTTTTATCAATCCAAGAGTCGTGGTCGGAAGATACCGGTTTGGTATTTGCAGATTTCCAATGGGGAGGAAATGTTGAACTGGGTTATCGTTTCACGGATATCGATGACAGCAAAGATCGATATAAAGAGACCGTCTACCTCATGGAGGGGTTAAGGCTTTTCGATTTCAGCCTTTTTGGAAAAAACCTTAATCCAGGAACGGGTATGGTTGACACCTTTAGTTTGACGGGGAGATCTATCGGAGATCCCTTCCCGGCAGGTCGGATTGAAATCAAGAAAAACAAGACCTATGACTTCATCGCGAGCTTCCATCAGTATAAATATTACTACAACCGGGAGGATAACTTTTGGCTGACGGATAATCACGATTTCAGCAGCAAATTCAGCCTTGGGACTGTCAACTTATCTGTTTTCCCCAAAGACGAAATTCGTTTAAATTTTGGCTACAGACATTGGGAACGAGATGGGGAGACGGGGGTTCCCAGGCTAACGTTTCCATTTCCTCTCCCACAAGATTTGAAGGAGGGATTAAATGAGTATTACGTCTCAGCCGACTTTCCTCTCGGAGGATGGGATTTCCATATTAAAGAAAGCTTTTGGAACTTTCGCAACAAAGATAAAATTGTGGCACGGGATTTTTTTGAAAAGCGAGACGAGAACACGAATACCGTGGTGAGCACAATCAAAGCACATACCCAATTTGGGGAGCGATTGGATTTTGATGGTGCCGTTATCTATGCCCACTCGAATGGATGGTTGAGCATTACTACCACCCCAGAAATTGGGATCCTTTCTGGGAAAGGTGAAGTTCAGTATGACACCATCGTCGGGGAACTCGGATTGAGTTACCAGATTGTGAAAAACTTGATCGTTCATACCGATTACCGGTTCCATACTTATGACCAAGACGGTGGCATGAACACAGATCCTTTTACTCTTGACCCGTCCTTATCCAACAACGGGAGAGTGAACCCAAATACAGAATACCAGTTGAAGGCTCATACGGGAACCCTGCAGTTGGAATATATCCCAAGGGACAACTTACTGTTGAGAGGCGGCTATCAATTTCAATATCAGGATATCGAGGGAGAATTTTTTGGGTATGAACCCGTCTTGGCAGGAGCGAAGAATCCAAAAAATACAGCACAATGGGTTCATGGTTGGGTCGCATCCATTGATTGGAAACCTTTTAAATTTCTAAGCGTCTTTGGAGAATATAAAGGGGCAAACACAAATGACCCCTACACATGGATTTCTCCCGAGAGCACCAATATCGCCAAAATTAAAATCAAATATGACACACCTATCAAGAATTTAAATTTAAAAGGAACTTTTTCATGGAGAAGGAGGACCAATCCCGACCAGAACAATCGTGTGGATGCTCAGGATTATACACTCACAGCGTCTTATCAACCTATTTTACTACCCAAGCTCTCTCTTGATGCTTCAGTGACTTATGAAAAAATTTTAGATAAAAAAGATATCTACAATGCGATCCCCTCCTCTTTTGAAAAATTCACCTTTAATTCCAATGCGCTTATTTATTCTGGTGGGATCAGTTATGAGGGGATTTTTAAAGGTTTAGGGGCGAGAATATACGGTAGCTATGCCAAGACCATGAAGGAGAATCCCCAGCGTTATACCGATGCGGTGATAAGTATTTGGTACAAAAATAAATGGGTGACCCCTGTAGTAACTTTGGAAAGAACTTATTTGACAGAGCATGTAAGGCGGCAAGACAGTTTTAATGCCAATCTATTGACCTTCTCTTTGAGAAAAGAATTTTAAAAACGTGGTCTTTTCGGAATTCCTGCGGGTTAAGAATTCTTCCTAAAAGTCCAAATCAAAGATTAATGGTGTGTCAAAGAAAACGGTGGTGAGATCATGCGAACCCTAAACATCGGGGATGGACATCCAGAGGCTGCGGGCACCGTTCGTTGCCGATCGAAACAAGAGATGCTGAGAAAGATGAGAGAGCTGCTGGAGCAGATTTTTAGACTCTGGTCCACCCAATAGACTTTTTTAGAACCTCTCTCAAAAGCACTTCGGTATTTGGCCTCCTTGATCCTTCCATGGTCAACTTTGAGATTCCTGACATTCTATTCTATAAGAAACCAAATTCTAAAAGTAAAATCTCCTGTAACCAATTGTACCTTCTTCTGCCGAAAAAAATTGCAGAAGATAAGAAGGATTATGACCCTTGAATTAGGTTCAGAGGTATGATAATTTTTTTTCATGCAAATCGATATTCAATTGATTCCTCTTCAACCAAATTCGAGCATCCTTTTAAATAGAACTGTTGTAGTCATCGATGTTCTCAGGTCAACTTCTGTCATGACGCATGCGCTTACACAAGGAGCCTTAGAAATCATTCCTATGGCAACGGTCGAAGAGGCGTTTCAAAGGGCCAAGGTTTTTCCACAAGGCTCTGTCATTTTGGGTGGGGAGATGAGAAATAAAAGAATATCAGGATTTGATTTGGGAAATTCCCCCAGGGAATATGTTTCAGAAAAGGTCAATGGTAAGAGATTGATTCTGACCACCACCAATGGGACCAAGGCCTTTCATTTGGTTTCATCCGGAAGGGAAATTTTTGTAGGGAGTTTTCTTAACATCGGAGCGGTCGCACGAAGATGTCTCGAATTAGACAGAGACCTCCTCATTTTTCCCTCGGGGGATGAGGGGAATTTTTCGTTGGAGGACACAATCTGTGGAGGAATGTTGATCGACTTGATCGCAAAAGGAGAGAAGCAATCCATTTCTTTGACCGATGCCTCTTGTTGTGCTCAGATCCTCTATCAAAGATTCGAAAATAAATTATTAGAAGCCTTTCACCTTTCACACCATGGAAAAGGATTAATTCGACAGGGTTTTGAAGATGACCTTCTCTACTGTGCACAGATTGACATCATCGACATGGTTCCAGATTTTAAAAATGGCGTGATCAGACCAGAAGAAGGAAAGCAGTAGGTAGAAGGCAAATCATAATCAGATAGCAGGAAATTTCTATGCGTTATGTTCTTTACTAAAAGAAAGGATAATTCGGGATAAATGAAATCTTCTGTCTCTATTGTCAGGTGCCAAAATTATGATGAAGATGAGGTTTTGAGGGGACTTCGGCAGTCCATTGATCTCATCGGAGGAATTGAGTTATTTGTCAAAAAAGGGAATCGCGTTCTCATCAAACCCAATCTTCTCTATGGGAAGCCTCCTGAGAAAGCTGTGACGACCCATCCCTCCATCGTCAGGGGGGTGATTCAGATTGTTCAAGAAGTAGGAGGGGTCCCTTTCATCGGAGATAGTGCTTCAGTCGGAAGTCTGGTAAGAACTGCTGAGAAAGCCGGTATCAAAGCAGTTGCAGATGCGATGAAGTGCCCTCTTGTGGAATTTGACAAGCCTATCCTGCCTCCCGAAGGAGGTGGAAGAACATTTAGGCAGTTAGAGATCGACCGGTCGGTTTTGGAAGCGGATGTCATCATCAACCTTCCGAAATGGAAGACCCATGCCCAGATGCTTCTCACCTTAGGGGTGAAGAATCTCTTCGGGTGTGTTCCCGGACCCAGAAAGGCCCTCTGGCATCTCAAGGCAGGAGATGATCGAAAGTTTTTTGCCCAAGTACTGGTGGATATCTATCAGGTCATCCAGCCCTCCCTCACGATCTTAGATGGGATTGTGGGAATGGAAGGGAATGGACCGAATAGCGGGCGACCGATTCCGCTGGAATTGATTTTGGCAAGTGGGGATTCTCTGAGTTTGGATCAGATCGTATGTGACCTTTTAAAGATTCCAAGAAAATCTTTGTTGACGAATCGAGTCGCCTTTGAACAGGGAATGGGAAAAGATGAGGTTGAGGTTTTTGGAGAAGGGGTGGAAGATGTCAAAATCCCCAAATTCCAATTTCCTTCCCTCTCCCAAATCGATTGGGGTCTCCCTGGATTTTTGAGCAAGGCATTGAAAAATGCCTTGACCTCAAAGCCAGTAATTTCAGAGAAAATATGCAAGAATTGTGATCAATGTGCAAAGATCTGTCCACCCAATGCATTGGTCAGGAAGGGAAAGAATTTATTTTTTGATTACAAACAATGCATTCGATGTTTCTGTTGTCTCGAAGTTTGTCCAGAAGGAGCCATCTCAATCAAACCTGGATGGGCATTGAAATTAGTAAGCAGAAAGCAGTAGACAGTTGGCAGATGGCAGAAACCAAAAACTAAAAGACTTTTATGCACTATTCGCTTTGCTCTATGCGAGTTTGTGTAAGTGATGCGGAATATTAGACTCCTAATTGAGTATGATGGGACTAATTACCAGGGATGGCAGGTTCAACCCAAGGGTCCGACCATTCAGGGGATACTTGAAGAAAAATTAGGACTTCTCACAGGAGAGAGGGTCCATCTGATTGGTTCTGGAAGAACAGATTCGGGAGTCCATGCATTGGTCCAGGTAGCCAACTTTAGAACACAGAGTAAAATGGATGCGGGGTCAATCCAAAAAGCGTTAAACAGTCTTCTCCCTCTGGATATCGTGATAAGGAAGGTAGAAGAAATCGATGAAGGATTCAATTCGCGAAAGAACTCCAGGAGTAAAGTCTATGAGTACCGAATTCTCAACCGAGAGCTTCGATCAACCTTTCACCGGGGGTATGTATGGCATATCCCCCAAAAATTAAATTTGATAGAAATGGAGAAAGCAACCCAAGGTTTGATTGGAGAACATGACTTCTCATCGTTTCGTTCGGTGGGTTCTCCAACTCGAACAACTATTCGAAGGGTCATTCGGGCTGAGTGGAAAAAGGGAAGTGATGGTTTAATCCTCTTTGAGATCGAAGCCAATGGCTTTCTAAAACAGATGGTGAGGGCAATTGTTGGGACATTAATTGAAGTGGGAAGGGGGAAAATTAGTGCCAAGGAGTTACAAAAGATCCTTGAATCCCAGGATAGAAAGAAAGCAGGCCCCACCGCACCAGCCCAAGGTTTATTCCTGAAAGAAGTGAAATACTAAGAAAGGTTAGTAGTAAGGGGGGAGGCGCTAGGGGGGAGAAGTAAGACATTGATATTCTTTACCCCTTACCCCTTACCCCTTACCCCTTACCCCTTACCCCTCACGACTCACTACTTGCGATTAGATTTTAATCAATTCATACTCCCGATTGCCCAAGCCGATCTCTTGGGCATAGGCGAGCTGAATGGTCCAGTCCACCTCAGGATAAATCGCTTGAAATTTATTTTCTCCAGGTTCCCAGGCCCCGGAGAGCTTGGATGACCGATTCCCAGCTTCTCTGTTTACCAAATCTACTGAAGCCTGATCGATCGCAACGGGATCTTCAGAAGAGAGGATGCCAACATCATTGACAATGGGTGTATCAGAGTGCCCCCAACAGTCACACGCTGGGGAGATCTGTGTGAGAAAGTTGATGTAGAGGGTTTTTCCTTTCTTCTTCTGCACTGCTCCATAAGCATATTCCACCATTTTTTTTTGGAAGATAGGGATGCTTTCATTCCATTGGATTTGGATGGCACCAGAAGGACAGATGGGTATGCATTCTCCACATCCAGTACATTTTATGCTGTCGATGAAGGCAATGCTCTTCTTAGTTGCAACCTTAACTTGAGGGGGGAGCATCGAAATTGCTTCCTGTGCACACCAGCTCAGGCAGCGTTCACAACCTTTGCACTTCTTCCCTTTGACTCGGGGTGAAATATTTGAATGTTGACTCAATTTCCCTTCACGGCTGGCGCATCCCATTCCTAAATTCTTCAATGTCGCTGCAAATCCACACAATTCGTGGCCTGTGAAATGTGCCACGCTGATCAGGGCATCTGCCATATAGATGTCATGGGCAATGGAGACCGTCTTGAAAAGAGGTTTATCAATGGTGACTTTTACGACGCTGTTTCCCCTCAAGCCGTCAGCAATGAGGAGGGGTGCATCAATAGCAGAATAGGTAAATCCGTGCTGATAAGCATTGGTCAGGTGGGAAACCGCCTCCTGCCGCATTCCGCGATAAAGGGTATTTGTATCGGTAAGAAATGGTTTTCCTTGGTATTGTTTCACCCGGTCCACGATCCTTCTCAGAAAGATAGGCTGGACAATGGCTGTATTTCCCTTCTCACCGAAATGGAGTTTGATCGCCACCAAATCCTTCTCCCTGATCTTCCCCTTCAGATCAGTCCGATCCAAAAGAACATCCACTTTGTCAAGAAGGGTTTCCCCAGATTCAACCTTCAGATCCGAAAAAAAGACAGGGCTCTTCATATCTGAACCTCTTTGCCACATTCTAAGGAAATACCCATCCTCTGTCAACGCACGTAAAGGAAATAAGAGAAGAAGCTTCAAACTTCAAAATCCAAAGCAAATCTGACTCCAAAAATAAAGATTCCAAAAAAGCATTTAGAATGAAAGATTCATGATTTCGAATTTTGGATTTTGTAATTGTTTTGAAGTTTGGATATTGAACCTTGGATTTCTGAGTCGAAAGGGTTGACTTTTTATTGGGAAAAAAGGTATTTAATATACTGTTCTTTTAAATGGAGTGGATCATGGAAAGGAGAAGAAATGAAACGAGTTGAAACGAGTCATATTCGCAACATAGGAACCTTTGGCCATGGCGGGGAAGGGAAGACTTCCCTGGTCGAGGCAATTCTCTTTGATACAGGCGAGAACAGCCGCCTTGGACGTGTCGACGATGGTTCCTCTTTAATGGATTTTGAACCGGAGGAAATCAACCGAAAGATCAGCATCAGCGCCTCCCTTTCTCATTTCGAGTGGAACAAACATCAATTTCACATCATTGATACACCAGGATATGCCAATTTCATCGCTGAGGCAAAGGCATCCATGAGGGTGGTGGATGGAGCCATCATCGTCATCGGGGGAAATTCAGCGATCAAGGTTCAGACCGAGACAGTATGGGAGTATACTAATGAGTTTCAGATTCCACGGATACTCTATGTAGGAAAAATGGATACGGAGAGGGCCAATTTTTTAAAAGTGGTTGAGGAGGTAAAAAAGACTTTTCCTTCTCAACCTGCTATTCCTGTCCAACTTCCTATTGGAGAAGAGGGGAGTTTTAAAGGAGTGGTGGATTTAATTCAGAAAAGGGCCTATTTCTATCGAGAAGACGGAAGTGGCCAATTCGAAGTCAAGGATATTCCACCAGAGATGAAGGAAAAGGTGGAGCAGATTCGCGAGAGGTTGGTCGAGGCAGTCGTAGAAATGGATGATCAGTTGATGGAAAAATATCTGGAATCCGGTGAGGTATCCATCGAAGAGATGACGAGATGTCTTCGAAAAGGAACCATGGAAAGGAAGTTGGTCCCTGCTGTTTGTG
>Ga0256868_10000085_pt1 | contig 54303 bp, 45 predicted proteins | sample RVTome_13_FD_187341 | JGI IMG/M metagenome (GOLD analysis project Ga0256868, IMG submission 187341) | Soil microbial communities from uranium-contaminated site in the Upper Colorado River Basin, Wyoming, United States - RVT92D227 HiSeq ...
CAATACTCTGTTCTTTTCCAGAACTACCCGCGTGTATTCAGGATCATGTTCACATTGCGGAATGAATGCAAGAATTTTTTGAGGTTTAATCCTATTGATCGCTTCCATAATATAATCATTGTTATTATCCAAACCAGCAATCATGGAAACAGGCTTCTTGTCTTTAAGGTTATCCCTGTTAAATAACATGGGTCCGATGTAATCGGCTGCGTTCTTTACTGACGTTCTGTCAAATACTTTTGGTGTGTAAGAGAGCAACAGGTTAATTTTATTAACCTTGAAATTATTCCTTGATATACTATCAATGATTAATGCATACCATTTTTTGGCCATACAGGAGTAATCAATCAGCACGTTAAGCTGATCGGTATTCATGTTACAAATCTCATTAATAAGTTCTTCGATGATCCCTGATTCATTGATACTGGAGACATAACTTTTAAAGCCAAGCTGATTGAATATTTCCAGGTGTTTACATCGTTTTTGCTGTTGATCCTGCTCGTCGATGGAAAGAAGGTATTTTCTTGGAACGGTCGAGCTTACCTTCTCAGCCAGATGATAACACCTGACCTGATAACCACAGGCAGCAATCAGACAGTCGATTTTTTCAAACCGAAGTTCAGAAAAACTGAGCTCATGCACGTGCATCAATTCCATTCGGGTGTTTATTCTGTTGTCAGGGATTCCAATGTACCTTATAACATATGGTAGATTACGTTAAAATCGTCTAACCGTTACAATTCTTTTATGAACTTGACATTTGCGATTATGAATACATGATTCATTGGTTTGAAGAACCACCTGATCTCTATCGGTCATGATAACTTTAAATATCCATGATAATTCTCCAGTTCTTCAAAATCAAAGCTTGTTTACGAGATTCATCATTAATTCATTAGGCAAAATACCCAGACTGTCTATTGAAAATTCGGGTTTAATCCGATTTACAAAATACATGTCGATCTTACCCATGTTTTTGGTTTCAATCTTTCCCCGGTTATCACATTCGAAGAAATCCTTGATGTATTGGTAAGTGCTTCCGGAAATATTGACCATTCCCACATGTCCGCTCTGTTCCATACGGCTGGCAATATTTACCGTATCACCCCAGATATCATATGCAAATCGCTTTTTACCCACAACACCTGCAACCACCGGACCCGTGTGAATTCCCAGCCTTAATTCCCATACCGGCAAGTTATTCAGAACTTTCGAATCATTGAGGGCATTGAGGTAATTCTGAATCTCCAGACCTGCCAATACAGCATCAACCGGATTACTTTTGTTGCTTAATGGCAATCCGCCGGCACACATATATGCGTCACCAATGGTTTTGATTTTCTCGATATAATGTCTTCCTGTTATTTCGTCAAAAGACGCAAAATACGAATCCAAAATACTTACTAGATCCTTGGGATCTAATGTTTTACTAAGTCTGGAAAAACCCTTGAAATCAGCAAAAAGTACACTAACCAGTTTATATTGTCGGGTTCCGGCTCTCCCTTTTGTTTTCAGCTGTCTGGCCACCTCAAAGGGTAGAATGTTCAGTAGAAGCTTCTCTGATTTTTCCTGTTCCAGTTCAATGGTGTACTTCTGCTGGTTGATTTCCTGTTTTTGCTCTTCCAGCAATGCATTGGCATGCTCCAGATTGCGGGCGATTTCTTTCATTTTTGCATTCTGGGCCTGCAATTCGTCTTCTTTTTTCTTGAATGATGTGATATCCAGCTCCACCATCACAATTTCTTCAATTAAACCCTGTTTATTCAATTCGGGCGTTAAAATAATCTTAAGCCAGTGTATTTCGCCCTTTTTTGATTTTACCTGACAATTGCCTTCAACCGACCTTATTTCTTTCAGGCATTTATTAAACAGATTAGCTATTTCTGAGGAAGGATCTAGACTGAAGATCGTATTGCCAAATGATTCACGGTAGTTTTCCAATCGGAATCCATGCAGGCTTTCAAATCCTTCATTTGCCCACTCCATTCCGCCATCAGTCTTGATCAGGATCAATGAGAATGACATGTTACCTGAACTGGCCAGCAGTTTAATCAGGACATCGTTGATCTCTTTGGCCCGGTGAATTTTCTTATCAATTTCACCATCCAGTTCTGATAAGGTAAGGGCTTTTTCAATTATGGAGGTCAATTCAGCAAAAGAGACTGTTTTTGAATGATAGTCAAAAACTCCCTTGGTGTTAATGTTATCTAATAAACCATCGATTGACTCTTTCTTAACCTGATTGTCATCGATGATGATAATTTTAAATCCCATAGGATAAGCGACAATAACCTTCTTTTACAGCAATGTAAACTTAAGTATTTTAACTTAAACGATAAATTTACCAGAAGGTTATAAAGTAGAGACGCAAGATTTTGCGTCTCTACAACAAATTCAATTGAACTCGTTAAGAGTGTCCTTAATAATATCGATAGCCTCCATGATCTGGTCCTCTGTAATCACTAGCGGGGGAGCAAACCTTATGATATGATCATGTGTAGGTTTAGCCAGAAGTCCATTATTTTTAAGAGCCAGACAAATATCCCATGCAGTTTTACCTTTTTTAGGTTTAATCACAATGGCATTCAGCAATCCCTTCCCGCGCACTTTTTCAACCATATCATGATCCCTTTCCAGGGCAATTAATTCTTCACGGAATAATGCACCAAGTTTCTCTGCATTTTCAGCGAGTTTTTCATCAATAAGGACTTTGAGGGAAGCAATGGCTATCTTAGCGGCCAATGGATTACCGCCAAAAGTTGAACCATGTTCGCCTGGTTTGATGCAAAGCATTATATCATCATTGGCAAAAACGGCAGATATAGGAAATGTACCGCCTGATAATGCCTTACCCAAAATAAGGATGTCTGGGCGTACCTTCTCGTGTTCACAGGCAAGCATTTTACCCGTGCGCGCCAAACCAGTCTGGACTTCATCGGCAATGAATAAAACATTCTTCCTTTGACAGAGATCCCAGGCGCCTTTCAGGTAGCCATTTTCAGGCACGAATACTCCTGCTTCACCCTGAATAGGTTCCACCAGAAATCCTGCAACGTTAGGATCTTCAAGTGCTTTTTCAAGAGCATTCAGATTATTATAGGGAATGACAACAAATCCGGGCGTGTAGGGACCGAATCCTTTATATGAGGAAGGATCTGTTGACATGGAAATTATGGTTATGGTTCTTCCATGAAAATTATCCTCGCACACTATTATTTTGGCCTCATTCTCAGGAATACCTTTCTTTTCATAGGCCCATCTTCTGCAAAGCTTAAGCGCACTTTCAACTCCTTCGGCACCTGAATTCATGGGCAATAATTTATCATATCCCAATAGGGCTGTGGCATATTTTTCAAACTTGCCCAGGCTGTCGTTGTAAAATGCCCTGGAAGTTAAGGTGAGCTTTTTTGCCTGCTTTCGTAATGCCTTTATGATTTTTGGATGACAATGTCCCTGATTTACAGCTGAATAAGCTGATAAGAAATCATAATACTTCTTGCCCTCCACATCCCAGAGAAATACTCCTTTCCCCTTGCTGAGCACTACCGGTAACGGATGGTAATTGTGTGCGCCAAATTCATGTTCCAGGTTTATATAATCCTGACTTGTTAGTTTTGTCATGTTCTGCCTCTTTATGAAATGGTTAAAGTAATAAATGTATTTTGTTGCGCAATTTTTGAATTAATATTCACTTGCACAATGATAAAACGCAGGTTTGAGCGGGTAAATTTAGAATATAGATTGGTATCATAATACCAAAAAAAGAAACAATATTTTAGCAAGACTTGATTATTTCATTCTTCCGATTATTTTTGAATGAAAATTACAAACTTAAACAGGATTACAATGAAACAAAATGGAATACCGGTGGTTAAATTTTCGATGGTAAGAAAATACGACTGGCCAGCCATACGCTCCCGGTTTCCAGCATGCAGCAGGTTTACATACCTGAATGCCGCGGGCGGATCACCAATGTGTGCTGAAGCTTCGGTAGAAGGTAAGCGATATTTCGATGAAATGCTCCTTTATGGGGATTCCTGCTGGGATGAATGGATTGAGCGATCCGAAATTGTCAGGAATAAGCTGGCCACTTTTATCGGCGCCTCAAAGGAGGAAGTGGGCTTTTCACCAAATACTTCAACAGCCATGGGTATCATTGCCCATCTGTTAAAGGACCGGCATGCTGTTCTGACGATGGATGAAGAGTTCCCTTCCTCAACCATTCCCTGGATCAACCAGCACTATGACGTTGATTTTATCAAGTCAGAGAATGGCACTTATACTATAAAATCCCTGGAGAAGGCAATTCGACCGGAACATAAGATACTTGTGGCAAGTCATGTACAATATAAAAGCGGTTTCAGGCAAAACCTTTCCGACCTGGGTAATTTTTGTCAATCTGCAAACCTACTGTTTGTCGTAAATGCCACACAAGGTATGGGAGTATTCCCGATTGACGTCACAAAAAACAGGATTGATTTTATGGTTTTTTCCGGACTTAAATGGGCTTGTGCAGGATACGGAGCGGCAGGTATGTTCATAAGCAGGAAACTTTTACAGAGCTACCAGATACCCATTGCAGGCTGGAGAAGTGTTCAATCCCCTGAACTGATGGATAACAGAATGTACAAATTAAAATCCGAAACGTCGGCACTGGAGGCCGGAAGCCCGTCATTTCCGACTGTTTTTGCTTTGGGAGGGGCACTTGATCTGCTTACAAGGATTGGAAGGGACGCTTGCATGAACAGGGTATTATTTCTAAGCCGTCTTCTGGAAGATAGCTTGTTTGAACAAGGATTCCCCGTTATGTATTCCTTTCCTGATGAGCACAGATCAGGTATCATTATGATATTGACCAGCAATGCAAGGACGCTGGTCAGTGAACTTTCCCGCAGGGGTATTCTGGTTTCAGCCCGCGGTGAAGGATTACGTGTCTCAGTCAACATTTACAACAACGAAAGCGATATCAACACGTTTATTACAGCTTTGGTAGAGCTCAGATCACTGGTTTGATTACAGAACACAGATATCAGATTGTGGTTTGCAGAATCATACATCTGTCGTCTGTCATCTGAAATCAATCATGGCTTTCATCACCCCACCACGATATTCAGCCACTGTTTCAAAAGCTTCACGGGTATCCTTGAAAAGGAATCGGTGTGTGGCCATGGCTGCAACCTTAATCTTCCCTTCGGATAAATAGTGCAGTGCAGGTTCAACACAATCCACCTGACGGCGGATGTTCTGTACGGTTATTTCTTTTCGCCGGGATATATCAGCAGGGACCAGCCAGTGATCGAATTCAGGTATTCCCACAATAACAAGTTTGCCTCCCGGTTTCAGCAATTCAAAGGCCTGGTACATGGCTTCCTGTTTGCCACAACACTCAAAGACCGCATCGAGCATTAAAGGCTCTGATTGAAGAATCAGACTGGTAATGTCATCTTTGTCGATGTTTCCGGTCCAGTCGGCTCCGGATTCTTTTGCGCACCTGAGCCGTTCTTCAATCCTGTCAGTTATGTAAACCTTCTCGCAACCGGCTGCTTTAGCAGCAAGCATTACACTCATTCCAATCGGACCGGAACCCAGTACTGCGATTCTGGAATATGGCATGGAAACCGATTTCCTGACAGCATAAACACCTATGGCCAGAGGTTCTGAAATGGCTGCTTCATCAAAAGCCAGACCTGCAGCAATAGGAAAACAACTTGTTTCAGGCATGACTATGTATTCCGCCAGACATCCCTCAGCCTGACCTGGACAACCCAAAAACCTGAGTTTTCTGCATGTATGATGCCGGCCGGTTCTGCACTGATCACATTCCCAGCAGGGCATTGCAGGTTCTATGGCAATCCGGTCACCCGATTTAACCCGTGTAACGGCAGGTCCCGTTTCAATTACTGTACCGGCGCCTTCATGTCCAACGGTAAAAGGGTACTTAACTACCTGGCTGCCTATCTTGCCGCGTAAATAATAATGAACATCGGAACCGCAAACGCCAACTACTTCCATCCGAATTTTCACTTCATGATCATCAGAAATGGCAGGTTCCGGGATATTCATCATCTCCATTTTTCTGATGCCGGTCAACATCATTGCTTTCATAGATGTGAGATTTATGATCCATGCAAAAGTAATCCTTTCAATGAAATCTGTGAAAGAGAAGAATAATTCTTGCTGTGGAGAATATTGTACGAAGGCTGGTGGTCCATGCTTAAAAGGCAGGTACCAAATCATGAAGGATGTTCAGTCTGCAATTAATAAATTTACCGGAAGTTGCAGGACCTGGCTGATAGCCATTATAAAATCATGTTGATTAAGTGGTTTTGAGTATGCTCCCTGGATACCAAGCTTTTTGGCCATGTACAGATAATAAGGCTCCCCTCCGCTTATAGCAATGATTTTCGTGTGAGGATATTTTTGTTTTACCTCTCTGATCATTTGAATGCCCTCCATCTCAGGCATAATAATATCGGTTATCACCAGATCATACGGCTGGTGTGACATTTTATCCAGCGCTTCCCTGCCTTCACCGGCTTCAACAAACTCAGAGTTATTATGATTAAACAAGTTGATAATCAGTTTTCTCATCATGACGTTATCGTCGACTACAAGAATTCTCTTCATAGAAGCGTGGTTTTATTGCCTGTTTTGTATTACGTAGTCAAACAGTCGGATTGGTATTCAATTTCCGTAATTAACGAAACTGCCAGCATTTAGGTTTGGCATTATTCCGTAATTGAAGATTTTATTTGACTAAGCAACTCAATGAGGCGATGAGCGGAGTTTAATCATGGTTAAGAACCCGCTCGACGAGAGTTACCAAATATTGAATATCAATTGGCTTTCTTAAAAACTCAATTGTACCTAGGCTCTTTATTCTGTTCAGGTTGTCATCATCTGTATTCAGCGCGGAAATTACGATAACAGGCGTTTTATTTGTTCTTTCATCCTTCCTGAGTTGTTCAAGGAAGTCAAAACCACTCACTTTGGGTATAAGCAAATCAAGAAGGATAAGATCAGGAAGTTGCTTTTCAATTCGCATAAAAGCCTCTTTGACGGTGAAGGCTGTATCGATCAGGTAACCTTTTTCGGCGAGGATAGCTTCAAGTAAAACAACATTGGTTGTGGAATCATCAACTACCAATATGCTGAATTGTCTCATAACCAGAAACCAGTATTTGAAATTTGAGATCGAAGATAATGAATTTATTCAGATGCGGAAAATCGGTTCTGATAAAGATTAATGCTGCTAAAAATCGGCGGAAGAATATATCATTGATCCTGCAATGTTGTATATTCGGGATCATTTTATTTATCTGAATTATGAAAAAAACAAATTTTGTTTTTGTTTCCTTGTTCCTTCCGCTTGTGATTAGTATCGTAGCCTGCAGACCGCTTATTAAGAAAGGTGAATTGTTGCAGGTGGGCAGGGAAAATTTCAACCGTTACTGGATCCTGGATAAAGCTGTACAATCAGGAGATACCCTGATTCTTCAGGCTGAGGAAGCAAAACTGATATCAAGATTTGTGGCGAAGAATTTCATACTCTCAGCCGATATCTTTACTACTGCAGGCGCTGAAGGAGCTCTATATTTTCATACTGACAATAAGGGAAGTGATCCATCGGAAGGATATTCAGTGATCATCAATAATGCTGATTATCGCCAGGGTAATTCCCAGAAAACCGGTAGTCTTGCATTTACCCGGAACAATTTTATTCATACCGTGAATGATGGTGAGTGGTTTAATCTAAGGGTGGAAGTCATTGCCAATCACATAAGTGTTTCGGTCAATAACAAAATTATCAGCGAATACATCCAGCCTGCCAGTCCAAAAAGAATTCAGGGCCTTGAAAACATGATTCTTTCTGAAGGCAAAATTATTCTTCAAAAATCCAATGATTCCGGCCAGATCCGTATTGATGGCATCCAAATTGAAGCCAGAGATCCTGATGAATTAGCATTAAGCGATGCTTCCTTTGTTGATGACAGCACGGGTGAAATACTAACCCTTTTAAACCAGCAGGGTTTCCCTGTTGTTGATTATCATGGCCATTTAAAAGGAGGGTTAACAGTTGAAGAAATTTGCAGACATGGAAGGGTATTTGGCTATAATTACGGAATTGCCCCGAATTGCGGACTGAATTTTCCTGTTACCAATGATTCTGCATTGCTTGCTTATTATGATGGTATTAAAGATGAACCGGTGTTTAAGGCTATGCAATGTGAGGGGCGTGAATGGATAACACTATTTTCATCTGAAAATATTTCAAAGTACGATTATATTTTTACAGATGCCATGACATGGACTGATCATAAGGGCCGAAGAATGCGGTTATGGATACCCGAAGAAACATTTGTTGAAGATGAACAAAAATTTATGGACATGCTGGTTGACAAAATAGAAGCCATATTGTCTCAGGAACCAGTCGATATTTACGTTAATCCTACCTTCTTGCCTGATATCATTGCAGGTAATTATGATTCATTATGGACACCCGAAAGAATGGACCGGGTAATCAAGGTACTTGTTGAAAACGATGTGGCCCTCGAGATCAACTCCCGTTTCAGAATTCCCAGTATTGCCTTCGTAAAAAGAGCAAAGGAGGCCGGAGTTAAATTCACCCTCGGCACAAATAACGGCGGAAAGGATGATCTGGGACGGCTTGAATACAGCCTGAGCGTTATTCAGGAAGCCGGAATAACTGCTGAGGATATATTTATTCCCAGGCCTGCGGGTGATAAGAAAGTGATAAAAAATGGACTTCCGGCTAAGATTACCGGTTAAATTCCTTCAGGTTTTAATAAAGTTAATTTTATTTGCATTTTTGTAAAAAATCTAAAAGCATAATATTCTGAACGGATGAGAAAATGGCGAATCGAAGACTCAGCCGAGTTATACAACATACAAGGCTGGGGAGTAAATTACTTTTCTATCAATGAGAAAGGCCATGTGGTGGTCTCGCCCAGAAAAGATGGAGTTCAAATTGACCTTCGTGAACTGGTTGATGAGCTATCCTTACGTGATGTTTCGGCGCCAATGCTTATTCGATTTCCGGATATTCTTGATAACCGGATCGAAAAAATGTCAAGGAGCTTTGTAGTTGCTGCAGAAGAATATGGTTACAAAGGCCAGAATTTTATCATTTATCCGATTAAAGTTAATCAGATGAGACCGGTGGTTGAGGAAATTGTCAGTCATGGAAAAAAATTCAACATCGGTCTTGAGGCTGGTTCCAAACCGGAATTGCACGCCGTTATCGCCATTAATGCTGACAGTGATTCGCTGATTATCTGCAATGGTTATAAAGATGAGGACTATGTTGAATTGGCCCTGTTGGCCCAAAAGATGGGTAAGCGGATTTATCTGGTAGTGGAAAAACTTAATGAACTTAAACTCATTGCCAATGTTTCACGGCGGTTAAAAATCAAACCTAACATGGGGATTCGCATTAAACTGGCCAGTACGGGAAGCGGCAAATGGGAAGACTCCGGAGGAGATGTCAGCAAATTCGGCCTGACTTCCAGCGAAGTGCTGGAAGCAATGGATTTCCTTGAAAAAAATAAGTTGAAGGATTGCTTGCGGCTGCTTCATTTTCATATCGGCAGTCAGGTTACAAAGATTCGGCGGATTAAGGTTGCCCTGCGGGAAGCCGCGCAATTTTACGTGCAATTGCATAAAAATGGATTTGCCATTGATTTTGTCGACATCGGTGGCGGTTTGGGAGTCGATTATGACGGCACCCGTTCTCCCAACAGCGAAAGCAGTGTGAATTACAGCCTGCAGGAATATGTGAATGACTCTATATCAACCCTGGTTGATGCCAGTGACAAGAACAATATACCGCATCCCAATATTATAACCGAATCCGGCAGGTCGCTGACTGCACACCATTCTGTACTGGTTTTTGAGGTGCTGGAAACAACCACTGTACCGGAATGGGACGATGAAGATTTGCTCGGCAGCAGTGATCATGAACTGGTACATGAGCTTTATTCTTTATGGGACAGTCTGAATCAGCCGGGCATGCTGGAAACCTGGCATGATGCACAACAGATTCGTGAGGAAGCACTCGACAGGTTTAGTTTAGGGTTGCTCGATCTGAAAACCCGCGCGCAGATTGAACGGCTTTTCTGGTCAATCGCACGTGAGCTGTATCAAATGACCAATGAGACAAAGCACCCGTCCGAGGAATTACGTCATCTGCCAAAGATCCTGTCGGATAAATACTTCTGTAATTTTTCCCTGTTTCAATCAATGCCTGATTCCTGGGCGATCGACCAGATATTCCCGATAGTCCCTCTACAGAGACTTGATGAAAAGCCTTCCCGCGCTGCTACTCTCCAGGATATAACCTGTGACTCCGATGGCAAAATTGATAATTTTATTTCCACAAGGAACTATTCCTATTATCTGCCGGTACATTCCATCAAACCAAAAGAATCTTATTACCTGGGTGTTTTTCTGGTAGGGGCTTATCAGGAAATTCTGGGCGATCTGCATAACCTCTTTGGAGATACCAATGCAGTTCATGTATCAGTAACCGATGAAGGGTATGAGATTGACCAGATCATTGATGGTGAGACCGTAGCCGAAGTACTGGATTACGTTCAGTACGATGCCAAGAAACTGGTCCGCACCGTGGAAACCTGGGTAACCTCGGCGGTTAAATCAGGTATTATTTCTGCTGAGGAAGGAAAGGAGTTTTTGTCCACTTACCGGTCTGGTCTTTACGGATACACCTACCTGGAGTAATTAAAGTGCAAAAAAGCTATGCTTTCAGGGATTATTCGCCTATTATCTTCACCAGAACCCTTTTACTGCGCTTACCATCGAATTCACCATAAAAAATCTGCTCCCAGGGGCCGAAGTCCACACGTCCATTGGTAATGGCAGCAACTATTTCACGCCCCATGATGGTTCGTTTCAGATGTGCATCGGCATTGTCCTCAAAACCATTATGCCGATACTGGGAATAAGGCTTTTCCGGAGCCAGTTTTTCGAGCCATACTTCAAAATCATGATGCAAACCTGTTTCATCATCGTTAATGAACACACTGCTGGTAATGTGCATGGCATTGCATAGCAACAGGCCTTCTTTAATGCCGCTTTCTTCAATACATTGCTGTACCTGAGCGGTTATGTTCAGAAGCTGACGACGTGTGCTTGTATTAAACCACAGTTCCTTACGAAAAGATTTCATACTTGTTGTTTTTATCGAAGATTAAGATCCGCGATGACTTTTTCAATATTGTCATCGAGGGCTTTATTTGCAATTTCATAATCACCCGCTTTTTTCAAAATGCCTTTAACGCCGATGTAAAATTTGATCTTAGGTTCAGTACCAGATGGTCTGATGGAGATTTTTGTACCATCGGCGGTAAAAAACTGCAGGACATCTGATGCCGGAATGATTATTCCGCCATTCTTGCGGTTGGCCCTTTCCAGGCATTTACCATCCAGATAATCCATGATATCGGTAACGGATGAATGATTAATTGAGGATGGCGGATGCTGCCTCAAGTTGCGCATCATTTCCTGAATCTCCTCCAGGCCGGATTTACCTTTTTTCTCGACTGAAATCATTTTTTCCTTATAGAATCCGAATTCCTTGTATATTTCGAGCAACTGTTCATACATGGTTAAGCCCATGTCTCTGGCACAGGCAGCAGTTTCAGCCAGCAATGCACATGACATGATCGCATCCTTATCCCTCACAAATTCCCCGGCCAGGTAACCGTAACTTTCTTCCCCTCCGCCAATGAAGGTTTTCTGACCCTCAAATGTTCTGATTACATCGGCTATATATTTAAATCCGGTAAGTACGTCATAACAGGCAACTTTATATTTCTTCGCAATATCAGTAAGCAGTTCAGTAGTGACTATGGTTTTCACTATGTATTCCCTGCCCTTTAACTTACCCTTGGCGGCCCACCTGGATAAAAGATAATTGATCATGAGTGAGGCTGCCTGGTTGCCATTGAGTACAATATAACCGCCCTGGTTGTTTTTAACAACCATGCCAACCCGGTCCGCGTCCGGATCGGTGGCCAGAACAACTTCAGCTCCTGTTTCCTTTGCCTTTTTAATTGCCATACCTAAGGCAGAGTTTTCTTCGGGATTAGGGGAATGTACCGTCGGAAAGTTTCCATCAGGGATGTTCTGTTCCGGAACACTGATGATATCCTCAAAACCGAATTTTCGCAGCACCATGGGTACCAGCTTTACTCCTGATCCGTGCAACGGGGTATATACGATCTTCATATGGCGCTGCCGGCGGATAGCGTCATAAGAAAGGGAAAGGCCGGTTATCTGGTTTGTATAGATATCATCAATCTCTGATCCGATAAGTTCAATATTCTCAGGTTTGGCATTGAAATTGACATGTTCAAGTGATTGTATGGATTGTACCTCCTGAATGATGAGTTTATCATGCGGTGCAATGATTTGTCCCCCATCGTCCCAATATACTTTATAGCCGTTGTACTCTTTTGGATTATGTGATGCGGTTATCACCACACCACTCTGGCATTTGAAATATCTGATAGCAAAGGATAATTCGGGAGTAGGCCGTAGTTCATCGAATAGATAAACTTTAAAACCGTTTGCAGAGAAGATGTTTGCAGTGGTTTCAGCAAAAGGTCTGCTGTTGTTGCGTGAATCATACGCGATAGCTACCTTTATCTGAGGTATGTGCCTGAATTCTTTCTTTAAATAATTGCTTAAACCCTGGGTAGCCATGGCGATTGTATAAATGTTCACACGGTTGGTACCAACCCCCATAATTCCGCGTAAGCCGCCGGTTCCGAATTCAAGATCGCGATAGAAACACTCAATGAGTTCAGCTTCGTTGTTATCGATTAAATCCTTTACTTTTTTTCGGGTATCCGGATCATATCGATCACTTAACCAGTGATTGGCCCGTTCCCTTACCTTGACCATAAGTCCTTTCTTTTCCATAAATTTTCTTCATTATTGGCCGCTTAAATTTCCTTATTTTTTTCCAGATTATTAATGGCAACTGACAAACTTTGTTTCCAGTGCGGAATAATCAGCCCGAAAGTATTTTTAATTTTTGATTTATCCATAACACTATATTCAGGTCGTTTTGCAGGAAGAGGATATTCATGGGTTCTTATGGGCTTCACCTTGCAGTTCATCCGGGTCAGTTGCATAATTTCCACTGCAAAGTCGTACCAGCTGCATAAACCCTCGTTTGAATAATTATAAATACCTGCCTTAAATCCGAAGTTTTCAGAGAATTGGATAATTTTTAGCAGACTTTCTGCCAGGTCTCCGGCATAGGTCGGGGTTCCTGTCTGATCAAATACTACCTCCAGCTCTTGTTTTTCGGTAGCTAACCTGATCATGTTCCTGAGAAAGTTATTTCCGTATTCGCTATAAAGCCATGATGTTCTTATTATTATGGCGTTCGGATTGTTCCAAAGTGACATCTCACCCTGTAATTTGCTTTGGGCATATACTGATTCAGCATCAGGTTTTTCGTCCTCGTGATGAGGAAAGTAACTCTTGCCATGGTATACATAATCTGTGGAAAGATGAATAAGATAAACCTTATTCTCCCGGCAAATCCTGCCCAATAACTTCGGAATGCCTGCATTCACTTTAAATGCCGGCCCATGCTGCTTCTCAGCCTGGTCAACTGCTGTAAAAGCCGCACAATTGATAATATAATTTATTTTGGTATGCCGGAAAAACGAGTCTGCCTGCGATTCATTGGTAAGATCAATATCATGAATATCCACAAATGAATAAGTAAACTGATCAAACCGTGTGGAACTGACTTTCAATGAAGTACCCAATTGGCCATTGGCGCCTGTAACCAGAATGTGCTTCATGCGGATCACAAAATAAAATTAGCTTCCGGTTGTCCGAAACATGGTAAATCCATGTCACGGTCCGAAACAATGATGTTTTCTGGCTTCAATTGCCAGTCAATATTCAGGGTTGAATCATTGAAAATTATCCCCCTTTCTGCTTCTTTCCGGTAATAAGCATCGGTCTTATACAAAACAACCGCTTTATTTGAAATAACAGAAAATCCATGAGCAAAACCTTGCGGAATCAATAATTGAAGTTCGTTCTCCACGGAAAGCTTTATGCCATACCATTTGCCATAAGTTGACGATCTCTGGCGCAGATCAACAGCAACGTCATATATTTCACCATGAAGCACCCGAATAAGCTTTGTCTGTGCATGTGGAGGTATCTGAAAATGAAGCCCGCGCACAACGCCATAAATTGATTCAGACTGGTTATCCTGGACAAAGTTGTAAGTTATGCCAGCGGCATTTAACACCTGCCAGTTATAACTTTCATAAAAATAGCCACGTGAATCATAAAATATCCTGGGCTTTAAAATGAAAAGATCTTTGAATCCGGTTACAAGTAAATCCATCAGTTCTGATCGATTTCATAGTTGAAAAATTTCTCATCGGCAATTTTCATCAGATACTTGCCGTATTGATTTTTTATCAGGGGTCTAGCCAGTGAAAGCAACTGTTCTTTGTTTATATAGCCCTGTTTATAAGCAATTTCTTCGATACAGGATATCTTGAGCCCCTGTCTTTCTTCGATTGTTTGAACAAAGACAGAGGCCTGAAGTAGTGTTTCATGGGTTCCTGTATCCAGCCAGGCTATACCGCGCCCCATGATATGAATCTTTAACCGGTTTTCTGCTAGGAAGAGCTTGTTAAGATCAGTTATCTCCAGTTCCCCGCGTGCTGAAGGCTTCAGTTTTTTAACTTTTTCAACAACATCATTACTGTAAAAGTACAAACCGGTTACTGCATAGTTTGATTTGGGCTTTGCAGGCTTTTCCTCTATGCTTAATACATTTCCCGGATCATCGAACTCAACTACACCGTATCTTTCCGGATCATTTACATAATATCCGAAAATCATTGCACCGTCCTGCAAATTGGATGATTTGGCCAATACCCTGCTAAATCCTTGACCATAGAAAATATTATCTCCAAGAATCATGCATACATTATCATGCCCGATAAACTTTTCTCCAATCAGAAAGGCCTGTGCCAGTCCATCGGGTGAAGGCTGCATGGCATAAGAAAGTCTCAGTCCGATCTGATCACCGGTTCCCAAAAGGTCTTCATAGAGATGCAGATCTTTGGGGGTTGAAATAATAAGTATATCTCTTATACCTGCCAGCATTAATACACCCAATGGATAATAAATCATGGGCTTATCATAAACGGGGATGATCTGTTTGGAAATGCTTTTGGTAATGGGATATAACCGGGTACCTGAGCCACCGGCCAGAATTATTCCTTTCATAAGTAGTTATTAAACCTTTGGCAAAGTTATCATTTCAGGAGACTTTTGAAATAGGCTATTGTCAATTTTAACCCTTCATCCAAAGGAATTGTGGGATGCCAGTTGTCAAGATTTTTCAGTGCCAGGCTTATATCTGGTTTTCTCATCAAGGGATCATCATCAGGCATTGACCGGAACACGATTTTTGACCGGGATTTGGTAAGACGGATAATTTTCTCGGCCAGCTGAAGAATGGTAATTTCTTCAGGATTCCCCAGGTTAACGGGACCGGTAAAATCATCAGATGTATTCATGAGGCGTGTCAGACCGATGAGAAGGTCGTCAACAAACTGGAAACTTCTCGACTGCTGTCCGTCTCCGTTGATGGTAATGTCACTGTGGGTTAATGCCTGCACAATAAAATTTGAAATCACACGGCCATCACCCGGATTCATTCTTGGTCCGTAGGTATTGAAAATACGGGCAATTTTGATCCGTACTTTATTCTGATAATGGTAATCCATAAATAAGGTTTCGGCGCATCGTTTCCCCTCATTGTAATTCGCCCTTCGCCCAATGGGATTGACATTGCCCCAGTAATTTTCCTTTTGCGGATGCTCCAGAGGATCGCCATAAACTTCACTGGTAGAGGCCTGAAGGATTTTTGCCTTTACCCTTTTGGCTAAGCCCAGCATGTTGATGGTGCCCATTATGGAGGTTTTTATTGTTTTAATCGGATTTTGCTGATAATGAATGGGTGAAGCAGGACAGGCCAGATTATAGATTTCGTCCACTTCAATAAAGTAAGGTATAATCACATCATGCCTTACTATTTCGAAATAAGGATACCCAAAGAGATGAACAATGTTCACCTTGCTTCCGGTAAAGTAATTGTCAAGACAAATGACTTCATTTCCATCCTTGAGCAGCTTCTCGCAAAGATGAGAACCGATGAATCCGGCTCCACCTGTGATTAGTATGCGTTTCATTTTACATCTGGTTTCTTCCGGCCAATACCATAATAAGTAAAGCCGTTTTCCATGGCTTCAACAGGATCATATATGTTGCGTCCGTCAAAAATCACCTTTTCTTTCATGATGCTGGAAAGCAGTTTATAATTGGGAATTCTGAATTCCGACCATTCTGTTGCCAGTACCAGGGCACTGGCATTAATCATGGCATCGTACATATCACGTGCATATTCGATCCGGTTCCCCAGGATTTTTCTGGTCTCTGGCATGGCAACAGGATCATAGGCCCTGATAATGGCTCCGGCATCAATCAGTTGTTCAATAATCTTCAACGAGGGTGCCTCACGGGTATCATCGGTGTTGGGTTTGAATGAGAGCCCCCAGACTCCGAATGTCTTATTTTGCAATTGACCCTGGAAATGGCCTGAGATTTTACTGAACAGCACTTCTTTCTGCCTGTTATTAACTTTCTCTACAGCCTTTATTACATCCAGCGAATACCCGTATTCACCTGCGGTTTTAATCAGCGCTTTAACATCCTTGGGAAAACAAGATCCGCCAAATCCGATTCCGGGATAGATAAACTTATTACCAATACGCGGATCGGTTCCTATTCCCTTGCGGACTGAATTTATATCAGCACCAACCAGGTCACATAAATTTGCCAGATCGTTCATGAAACTGATTTTTGTTGCAAGCATGCAGTTAGCTGCATATTTGGTGAGCTCTGCCGATGGTATATCCATATAAACAATCGGATGACCATTGAGCAGGAACGGATGGTAAAGCCGGGTAAGGATTCTTTTGGCCTTTTCCGATTCAACACCCAGAATTATTCTGTCGGGTTTCATAAAGTCTTCCACTGCCGCACCTTCTTTCAAGAATTCAGGATTGGATGCAACATCGAATACAATTTCCGTTTTGCGAAGACAAAGTTCTTCCTGAACTACTTCCTTTACTTTTCGTGACGTTCCAATGGGAACCGTGCTTTTTGTTACAATCACCAGGTATGAATTCATATTTCTGCCTAACTCTCGGGCAACATTAATTACATAACTGAGGTCGGCACTCCCGTCCTCACCGGGAGGAGTGCCAACAGCAATGAACACGGTTTCGATATCCTGAAGATTGTCTTTGATACTGGTTGAAAACGTCAATCTGTTTTTTTCCAGATTCCTTTTAACCATTGGTTCAAGTCCCGGCTCAAAAATAGGAATTATTCCCTTGTTCAGGTTATCTATCTTTTCTTTGTTAATGTCAACACATACAACGTCAATACCGGATTCAGCAAGACAGGTACCAGTAACCAAACCAACATAGCCAGTACCGATAATAATAGTTTTCATAGAATATACATTTAGTTGAAGGCTTAAAAATAGTGTTTTTCTTAATCTGGCAAAACCTGTTTGGGGGGATAATCCGGAACAGGCTGATATTAGAAAGCTTAAACTACTTACCGTTCAACAAATGGTTGTGAATCAGGCCAGAGTTAACAGTCATTTTTTTTGTTTTTTTTCTTATCTTTAGTTTTTTACGATGGAAAATTATACTTTTGCAGCTCGATTTAAACAACATAATGTCTAATTTACTAAATTTTAATTTATTAATTAATGATTGAGAACAAGGAAAAAAACCTGGATGAGACCATTGAACAAACCGAGAGCCACGTGCAGGATATAGAGAATTCAAGTAATCAGGAAGATTCAAAAGAGGCCATTCCGGTCACTTTACCTGTTGTTGAAGAAGTTGCCCCGGCAAAATCAGGCATAATAAACACAGAAAATGTTGCAGCTAATTTAAATGTCGAATCTGATCCGGCATTTGAATGGGATAAATACGAGGAAGGAGACTATCAGGCGGAACTCAGGAAATCGGATCTTGAAAAAATGTATAACGATACGCTCAGTGCGATTAAGGTAAATGAAGTTGTTGATGGTACCGTAATCGCCATGAACAAGCGTGAAGTAGTAGTTAACATTGGTTATAAGTCAGAAGGAGTAGTCAGCCTGAATGAATTTAGGTACGATTCCGATCTTAAAATCGGTGATAAAGTTGAAGTTTATATTGAAAGTCAGGAAGATAAAAAGGGTCAGCTGGTTCTTTCACATAAAAAGGCCAGGGCGCTGAAGTCGTGGGACAGGGTTAATGAATCACTCGAAAAGAATGAAATTATTAAAGGCTATATCAAGTGTCGTACCAAGGGCGGTATGATTGTTGATGTATTTGGTATTGAGGCCTTTCTGCCAGGTTCCCAGATTGATGTAAAACCCATCAGGGATTATGATATTTATGTGGGAAAGACCATGGAATTCAAAGTAGTTAAGATCAACCATGAATTCAAAAATGTTGTGGTCTCCCATAAAGCCCTTATTGAGGCTGAACTTGAACAACAAAAGAAAGAAATTATTGCCAAACTCGAGAAGGGTCAAATTCTCGAAGGAACGGTTAAAAATATTACTTCGTATGGCGTGTTTATCGATTTGGGCGGCGTAGATGGATTGATTCATATAACCGATTTGTCGTGGGGCAGAATCAATCATCCCGAGGAAATCGTTCAGCTCGATCAAAAACTACAGGTCGTAATTCTTGATTTTGATGATGAAAAGAAACGCATTGCCCTTGGCCTGAAACAGCTTACTCCTCACCCCTGGGATTCTCTCGATGCAGATCTCAAGGTTGGTGATAAAGTTAAGGGACGTGTGGTTGTTATGGCCGATTATGGAGCCTTCATTGAAATAGCCACAGGTGTTGAGGGATTAATCCATGTTTCCGAAATGTCATGGTCTCAGCACCTGCGCAGTGCACAGGAATTTCTCAAAGTTGGGGATGAAGTTGAAGCAGTAATTCTTACGCTCGACCGGGAGGAAAGAAAGATGTCATTGGGCATGAAACAACTTAAGGTTGATCCATGGGAAAAGATTGAAGAAAAATACCCTGTTGGCAGCAAACATACTTCAAAAGTTCGTAACTTTACTAACTTCGGTGTTTTTGTTGAAATTGAAGAAGGAGTTGATGGCCTGATCCATATTTCGGACCTTTCATGGACCAGAAAAATCAAGCATCCGGCTGAATTTACCAATATCGGCGAGAATATCGAAGTGGTTGTCCTTGAGATTGACAAGGAAAACAGGAGACTTAGCCTTGGACATAAGCAACTTGAGGAGAATCCCTGGGATGTGTTTGAGACTATTTTCACTGTTGATTCTATACATGAAGGTACGATCATTGAAGTAACTGATAAAGGAGCTGTAGTTTCACTCCCTTATGGTGTGGAGGGTTTTGTTACACCAAAACACCTGGTTAAGGAAGATGGAAAAGCAGCAAAACTTGATGAGAAGCTGTCCTTTAAGGTTATCGAGTTTTCAAAGGGTTCAAAGAAGATAATTGTTTCACATAGCAGGATTCACGAAGATCTGAAGAGGGCTTTATCTGAGGCTGAACGTAAGACTTCAGCAGATACGGTGCATAAAGCTTCCAAAAAAATGAAAACCAATATGGAAAAGACCACATTGGGTGACATTACTGATCTTGCTGCTATTAAGAATGAAATGGAAAAAAAGGAGTCCAGAAAGAAAAAGACAGAAAAGAAAGCTGTGTCACCAGATGAAAAGCAGGCTGAAACCGAATAAAAAAACAAATAAATACTTTCATCATGGAATTCAAGATCGAAAAGCTCAAGAATTATACATTAATTCAGGTGTTGGAGGAGAAACTGGATACACATATTGCTCCAACCCTTAAGTCGGAACTGGTTTTGGTATCAGGAAACGGTGAGAAAAACATTGTCCTTGATTTAAGTAAGTGCCGTTACTGTGATTCATCGGGTCTGAGCGCGATTCTTGTTGCGAACCGTTTATGCAAGAACGCTAATGGTATCTTTGTATTAACAGGATTAAATGATGCCGTTGAAAGGCTCATTACAATTTCACAACTTGACACTGTGCTGAACATTGCCGGATCCCTGGATGAAGCTGTAAAGCATTTCGCCGAACCTGTGAATTAGCTTTAATATATCGATGTCATTTGTTATAACGGTGCTGGGAAGCAGTTCAGCATTGCCTACCTCCACAAGATTTCCTACCGCTCAGGTACTGAATGTACATGAGCGGTTTTTTTTAATTGACTGCGGGGAAGGAACACAGATTCAACTCCGCCGCTTCTCCATTAATATGTCCAAAATTAACCACATTTTTATCAGCCACCTACATGGGGATCATATTTTCGGAATATTTGGCCTTTTATCTTCCTACAATCTCATGGGCAGAAAACATGATTTGCATATTTATGCTCACCATAATTTTGCGCCAACACTGGATCATTTCAGAAATCATTTTGGAGTTGATTTTTCCTATGACATTATTCATCATCCGATAGGTTCATCCAGATCCTGCCAGATTTACGATGATAAAAATATTACAATAGAAACCATTCCATTAAGACACAGTATTCCAGTAGCGGGCTTTATTTTCAGGGAGAAAAAAAGGCCCCTGAATATCCGGAAGGATGTAATCGAGAAATACAATCTGGGAATTCTGGATATCAGAAAGATAAAAGAGGGTAATGATTATACAACGTCTGAAGGTAAAACTGTTGCCAATCAGGAGCTTACTTATCCTCCCTATAAACCACGGGTATATGCCTTTTGTACCGATACCAGATGTTTTCCTAAACTTACAGAACATCTGAAGGATGTTGATCTTTTGTATTTTGAAGCCACTTTCGCTGAAAAAGATAAAAAAATGGCAAAATCAACCGGACATTCAACGGCGAGTCAGGCTGCCTTACTGGCAAAACAATGCTGTGCAGGTAAGCTGCTTATAGGTCATTTTTCTACACGGTATAAGAATGTCAGCACACTCGTAAATGAGGCAAGGGCAATATTTCCGGAAACCCATGCAGTTGAAGACGGGGAAAAGTATTCAATCCCCAAGCAGTATGATGGCTCCAGGACATAAAAGATGTATATTTGAAAAATTAATCGAAACCTCATCCGTAGTGAAAGAGAAAATTATTATTCTTGATTTTGGATCTCAATATACACAGCTTATTGCCCGAAGGGTAAGAGAATTAAACGTTTATTGTGAAATCTGGCCCTTTAATACAACTAAAAAGAAAGATGTTGCCGTTAAAGGAGTCATTCTTTCCGGAAGCCCTTCTTCAGTAAGGGATTCAAATGCTCCTATACCTGATCTGTCCGATATCAAAGAATCCATTCCAATGCTTGGCATATGCTACGGTGCACAGTACCTTTCACACTTTTACGGAGGTGAGGTAAGTCCTTCTCGAAACCGCGAATATGGCCGGGCCAGCCTTGAAGTAACGGATCCGGAATGCAGATTGCTTCAGGGCATTCAAAACGGCTCCCAGGTATGGATGTCTCATGGGGATACTATCGTCAGACTGCCTCAGGGATACCGTATTACCGGCAATACCAGGGATGTGGCAATAGGTGCTTTTAAAATAGACAGAGAGGAAACCTATGGTATTCAGTTCCATCCTGAGGTATATCATACTACTGAAGGGAAAAGAATACTGGAGAATTTTGTGGTCAGGATATGTGGATGTACGCAGAACTGGACACCTGAATCTTTTATTGATGAAACCATCCGGAGTTTAAAGGATTCCCTTCAGAATGAAAGGGTGGTTCTGGGATTATCCGGCGGTGTGGATTCATCTGTAGCTGCAGTATTATTAAACAGGGCCATCGGATCTAATCTCACCTGCATTTTCGTGGATAACGGACTCCTCCGAAAAGATGAGTTCAGTAAGGTGCTGAAATCCTATCAACATATGGGATTAAATGTTCATGGTATTGATGCAAAAGCGCTTTTTCTTGAAGACCTGAGAAATGTTGTGGATCCTGAACAAAAAAGAAAATCAATCGGGAAGAACTTTATTAAAATATTTGAAAGTGAAGCACGTAAAATTAAAGATGTGAAATGGCTTGCTCAGGGGACTATCTATCCTGATGTAATTGAATCAGTATCAGTTAATGGTCCGTCTGCAACCATAAAATCGCATCATAATGTTGGCGGTTTACCTGAGAAAATGCATCTGAGGGTTGTGGAGCCCTTAAAACTGCTTTTTAAGGATGAAGTACGCAGATTGGGCCATTCATTGAACATCGATCCGATGATACTTAACCGACATCCCTTCCCAGGACCGGGATTGGCAATCCGGATTATTGGTGATATAACACCTGAAAAAATCAGTTTGCTCCAGGAAGTTGATGACATATACATACAGGGTCTGAAGGAATTCGGATTGTACGATAAGGTATGGCAGGCTGCTGCGATATTGTTGCCTGTTCAGTCCGTCGGGGTAATGGGTGATGAACGCACATATGAAAACGTAGTGGCACTTCGTGCCGTCACTTCAACCGATGGAATGACTGCCGATTGGTCGCCTCTTCCTTATGAATTCCTGGCAGCAGTATCCAATCGCATTATAAACCGAGTGAAAGGAGTTAACCGGGTGGTATATGATATCAGTTCAAAACCTCCTGCAACAATTGAATGGGAATAAGGAGTATTTTTTAATAACTTTGTAGTTGAATTTAGTTTTTAGAATTATGAGCAGAAATTTAAAAAAAATAATCTTTCTTGGTCTGAGTTTTTCTATTGCTGCTGCAATACAGGCGCAAATTTTAAATGAACAGGCGTTTAAATTCGGAAAAGTACTGGAATGGATAGACAAGTATTATGTTGATTCGGTTAATCAGGAGTTATTGGTTGAACATGCCATTACGGAGCTTCTCAAAGATCTTGATCCGCATTCATCCTATCTTACCAGAGATGAGGTTGAGGAACTCAATGAACCCCTGCAGGGGAATTTTGAAGGTGTTGGAATATCATTCAATATTTTAAATGACACGGTTTATGTTATCTCCCCTGTTTCAGGAGGGCCTTCTGATAAGATCGGAATAACAGCAGGTGACCGGATCATCAAGGTGGATGGGACAAATGTTGCCGGTATCGGCATTACTTTCGAAGATGTTTTTGCGATGCTGAGAGGTAAAAAGGGATCAAGGGTAATAGTGTCGGTTCTCAGGAGGAAGGTTCCTTCACTTATTGATTTTGAGATTATCCGCGACAAAATTCCGATTTACAGTATCGATGCCAGTTATATGGTTGATGATGATATCGGATATATCAAAATTAACCGGTTTTCCATGACAACCCTGGACGAATTCAATGAAGCCGTCAGGAAACTCAAGGATAATAATATCAGAAACCTGATTATCGATTTAACGGGTAACGGCGGAGGATACCTCGAAGTAGCCATTAATCTTACGGATCAGTTACTTGACGGAGGAAAATTAATTCTATATACCCAGGGTGTTAACAGTCCGAAAAAGGAATACTTTGCCACCAGGGAAGGAACATTTGAAAAGGGCCATCTGGTTGTCCTCATCGATGAAAATTCTGCCTCCGCAAGTGAAATCGTATCAGGGGCAATTCAGGATTGGGATCGTGGCATTATTGTCGGACGGAGGTCATATGGCAAGGGATTGGTGCAAAAGCCGCTTTTATTGCCTGATCAGTCAATGATCCGTCTGACTGTTGCTAAATATTTTACACCCACGGGACGGTTAATACAGAAGCCATACAACATAAACCGCGACGATTATGATAAGGATTTGAGGACAAGGTATAAGAATGGAGAATTTACTCACAAAGACAGCATTCATTTGCCGGATTCGCTGAAATATTATACCCTGAAGAACACACGGCTGGTATATGGCGGAGGCGGAATCATGCCCGATTTTTTTGTTTCAATTGATACCAGTTTCTATTCCGATTACTATCGCATATTGCTCAGGAATAGTACAATCAGCCAGTTTGTATTACAGTATGTTGACCGGAATCGGAATGAACTACATGTGAAATATCCTTATTTTAAAAGTTTCAAAGTGAATTTTGCAGCAGGGGAGTTACTGCCTGGATTAGTTAAATATGCCGAGAATAATGGTATTCCCGAAAACAAAGTGGATCTGTCTTTTTCTCAGGCTCAGATTGAACTCTGGCTAAAAGCTTATGTAGCCCGCGATTTATGGTCGAATAACGAATTCTTTGAGATCATTAATGAAAAGGATCCGAAATTCGAGACTGCTGTTACCATTATGAAAAACTGGGACAAATACGAGGCCATGTTACTTAACAAGAAATAGCATTATGCCTGCTGCAGAATCCTCATTTCACTGGCTGCAACAGCATTTTGTTGAAATAATTGCCGTAATTACAGGCCTGCTCTATGTAATATTGGCTATTCATAAGAATCCACTGTTGTGGCTGTTTGGGATTATTTCTTCAGGGCTTTATGTCTGGATTTTTTATCATTCAGGTATATATGCCTACGCGTTTTTATATGTTTATTATGTTGTAATTGGCCTTTATGGATGGTATAATTGGTCAGGTAAATCAAAGGATAAACAGGAGCAGTATAACCTTGCTGTTCAAAGGACTTCAAAAAGTATTTTATGGTTATGCATCAGCTTAACCCTGGCTTTGGTTATCCCTATTACTTTTTTCCTGAAAAAATTTACATCCTCCGATCTCCCCATGGCCGATGCTTTTCTCACAGCAGGAGGTTTTGTTGCAACCTGGATGCTGACCCAGAAATATATTGAACAATGGCTGTTCTGGATTATCATTGATTTGTCTACCATGGGCGTGATGATTTATCAGAAACTCTATCCCAGCGCATTGTTATTCCTGATATATACACTACTTGCCATAAAAGGCTTTGTACAATGGAAAAAGGAATTGAAGGCTCAGCCGGTAAAGTAATCCGGATCGTTCTTACAGGTCCTGAATGTACTGGTAAGACCACGCTGACGCAACAACTTGCCCGGCATTTCAATACTGTATTTGTGCCTGAATATGCCAGGGAATATGTTGCCAATCTTTGCCGTCCATATAATTTCGAAGATTTAGAACATATAGCTGAAGTTCAGCGGACACAGGCTCGTGAATTTGCCGGGCAGGCCAAAAGCATTTTGTTTTTGGATACATACCTGATCATAACCAAGGTGTGGTTCCAGGTGGTTTTTGGACGATTTCCCGAATGGATTGATCAGGAACTTTCTGCCAACACAATTGACTTATTCCTGCTTTGTGATACAGACATTCCATGGGTAGCTGATCCTGTAAGAGAGAATGGTGGAGCGATGCGTGAAAAACTGCTTCAGTTGTACAAGAATGAACTGGATCAACTTGGTTGTGCATATGATGTTGTATCGGGTACAGGACAGAAACGACTGAATCATGCAATTCATGACGTTGACAGCTTCCTTTTAACCCATGCTTCCTATTAAACCTGAATTTTCAATCATGCAGGCATATATAGCCAAAACATTATTCGGATTAGAAGAAGTACTTGCTGAGGAACTGAGAATTCTTGGTGCTCCTGAGGTAAAAGTCCATAACCGGGCCGTTGCTTTTTCGGGAGATAAAAAAATGCTTTACCGCGCGAATTATCATTTGCGTACTGCCTTAAAAATACTTGTTCCCATAGGTGAGGCTGAGGTCAGAAACGAAAAGGAATTATATAATTATATAAGGACCATACAGTGGGATAAATACCTGGGGGTGAATGATACCCTGGCAGTGGAAGTGGCTCTGCAAACAAATATTTTCAAACACTCACAATACATTGCCCAAAAAATCAAAGATGCAATAGTCGATCAGTTTCGTGATAAAGTCGGGTCGCGACCATCAGTCGATCTTGACCAGCCAACCCTCAGGATAAATGCTTATATCAGCAATACTATCCTGAAATTATCCCGTGACAGCAGTGGTGATTCACTGCATCGCAGAGGATACAGGTATAAACAGGGACCGGCCCCGCTTAACGAGGTTTTGGCTGCGGGCCTTATAAAACTGTCGGGCTGGAACGGCAAGGATCATCTCGTTGATTTTATGTGTGGTTCAGGAACTGTGGCTGTTGAAGCAGCCCTGTCAGCCTGTAATATTCCACCTGGAGATCTCAGGATGAATTATGGGTTTCAAAAATGGAAGGACTACGAATCCGGTATATTCAATGAAATCTTGCAGGAAAAGAAAGGAACACATGAGAATCAAAACATTCGTATCTGTGCTTCAGATGTTTCGCCGGAGGCTGTAAAGCTTGCCATGCGACATGCCCAGAATGCTGGCGTATTAAACATGATCAGTTTCCGTACCTGTCATTTCAAAGATTTCATCCCGCCAACTCCTCCTGGTATGGTTCTGATCAATCCTCCCTATGGAGAAAGAGTCGTTCAGGAAAACCTGAATAGCCTGTATTCGCAGATCGGTGATAAATTTAAAAATGACTTTACCGGTTATGAGGCCTGGGTAATCAGCGGTAATGCTGAAGCATTTAAACATCTTGGATTACGGCCATCAAAAAAAATTATCATATATAATGGTCAGCTCGAATGCCGGTTTAACCACTATTCCTTATTTGAGGGTTCAAGAAAAGCCTCCAAATTAGTAATTTGATAGCCAAATTGATGCAATTTATCAATAATGCGGATATGGTTAAGGAATTCATGGGGCATACCTGTAACTCAAAGGGACAAAAATTCGTTGAGTAGTATTATTGATAACCTAAAAATAGTTATATTTAATATGAGTTAACACTGAAATTATAAGTCATTCAATTCTTTGATTTCTGGCGTTAATTTTTGCATATGTTTTTTTTTATATATTTGTTAATTGATCTTTATTAGTGTTCATAAGCAACGCTGCCTTCTATGAGTTTCAATTTAAGGGAATACTACACAGAGCTTAGTAAAGGTGATGTTATCCTGGCTTATAAGGGCAGTATTACATCAGAACTAATAAATGATGTTCTGGAAGCAATTGAAACAAAGCTCGAGGAGACAAATACTGACAGCCGACTCAGAAAGAAAATATATAATGTTCTGGTTGAAAGTCTTCAGAACCTATTTCACCATATAGAGCCACATCATGAAGGAATTACTGAGGACCTGGATCCAAAGTTTGGTGTTGTGGTTATAGAACACGAGGGGGATTCTTACAAGGTTACAACCGGCAACTTTGTCCAAGTCAAGCGGATTAAGTTTCTGAAAGAAAAAATCGACAAGATTAACTCACTTACCAAGGATGAGCTTAAGGATATGTACAAGTTCATTCTGAACCATCAAAGGCTTTCTCCCAAAGGAGGCGGAGGCCTTGGATTGGTTGATATTGCCCGCAAATCGGGGAATAAACTTGAATATGCTTTTTATAATTATAACGATAATTACTATTTCTTTAATTTAACCATTAACGTGTAATACTGATACGCAGAAATCCAATAATTATTATGGAACCAATTAGCATAGAGAGCACGCCAAAGACTCCATCCATTAAGTTTCTGCCGGAGGAGGGTGTTATTGAGATCAGGGGAAGATCAATTCCTGAGAATTCGATAGAGTTCTATAAACCTTTGGTTGATTGGCTTGAGGTTTATGCAAAAGATCCTTTACAGAAAACCCAGGTTAACATTCAGTTGGAGTACTTTAACACCAGTTCATCCAAATGCATACTCGATGTTTTTAAAAAACTGGAAGCTATTCACAAATCCAAACATGATATTGTTATTAACTGGTTTTATGAGGAAGATGATGAGGATATGCTCGAAGCCGGTGAAGACTATGAATCCATTATTCGGATTCCTTTTAAGATGGTAGAAATAGTAGATTGAATTAAGGTTGAACTATCATACATAATAAGTCGCCTTTCGGCGACTTTTTTATTTTAGGACTGGTAAGACCTTCGCGAGCTTACCTGTTCAATGAAATCCAGTATCCGTTTCAGTACCCTATAATATAAAAGGAAGTAGATAATTAGTGAGAAAGACCAGATTACTGCAATATTGACCCAAAAGGTACTGTAATAATTTCCAAATAGCATTTTTCTGGGTGCGTAAAAATGAGCCTTAATTAAAGGATGCACAGGATCCAGATAGATGGGATCGATTTTCTGATAAAGTCTTCCTTTATATTCGATAATTCTTACCAATTCATTGTTGTTTTCGACAAATTCAGTAAGTTTTTCATTATGATGCCTTCTTTTAAGTTCCAGAAAGCTGAATTTGTCTGACGGAGTTTTTTCATGAGCCCTTATCAGGTCATCTTTTGCCAGGTTCGCATTGTTATAAATTCTGATATAAACCTTGTTCAGTGTTTTAATGAATTGCCGAGTCTGGTCAAGAATCTCCTGATTAATACTTTCCGGAGTAAGTTTATCCACATACGGGAAGTCAATTTGCCGTTCATGCAGGATAGGAATACTTTGGATGGACGGGAGCTCTCTGGCAATTTCATTCTTTAACAACATAAGGTATGCATAAGATTTTATATGATCACCAGGATCCTGTAAGTCTCTTTCAATGAAATCGATTTTGTTTTCGAGGCTTTTTATCCAGTAGTTCTTTTTATACTCTGCAATACTTAAAGCTTTATTGATATTATAAAAAGGTTCATCATACTGGTTATGCATGAATTGTTCAACAGCAAGGGCCTCATAACCCCACCGGGCAGTCATCATCTCTCCATATGCAGGGATTTTACTGGGTGAGGAAATACGCGGATTCAGTTTTTCATACTTAACAATCACACCGCTTAAAATGATCTGCGGAATTACCAGAAAAGGAATGAGAATATAAATGGTCACAACCGTTTTAAAGCTGTCGGATATTAACAAGCCCATGACATTTGACGCAGTCCAGGCACTGAAAAGAACAATCCAGTATTTGATGAACATTCCATTGATCTCTAAAATGCCATTCCCGATCAGGACAAAGGTTAATGCCTGTATTGCCGATATGGCCATCATTACTGCCAGTTTTGACAGCAGATACCCTGACCAGCTTAGATTCAGAAAGGCCTCACGTTTCAGTATCTTCCTATCCTTGATTATTTCTTCAGCACTTACGGTTAATCCCATAAAAGTGGCTACAATAACCGACATAAAAAGGTATACGGGAAGATTACTGTTCTCCAGCAAAGTATATCCGCTTTCATTTGTTTCGCTCACATTGAAATACTTAATGATGAAAGCCAGTATGAAAGCAAGTACCGGTGCTTCCAGTAAGATGATGATGAGATATTGCTTATTGGCAATCTTTGAGAGGACATTACGGGTTACAAATACACCGAGTTGTTTTATTATTCCCGGTACTTTAAATGATATGGAAGGCAGTAGATCACTTATGCCCACCGGACTTTTCTTTGAAGATACGTCCGACGACCGGTAAAACCTGTTCCATTCTTCGGGAGATATTTTCCTCGTCCGTGTTTCTTTGCCGTATTCATCAATAACAAGCGATTCGACAATATTGAAGATTTGTTCCGGATTAACATTTCCACAGGCGTGACATTCACTGTCGGCCCAATTGGCCTTATGAACCTTTGATTTGAAATACATGATGGAATCTACCGGATTGCCCTGATAAATAAGATATCCTCCGGTATCCAGAATAAGCAGATTGTCAAACATCTTGAAAATGTCAGATGAAGGCTGATGGATCACCACAAAAACCAGTTTTCCCTTTAATGTGAGGTCTTTCAGCAGATCCATGATGTTCTCCGAATCTTTCGAAGATAATCCGGAGGTGGGCTCATCCAGAAAAAGAATGGCAGGTTCTCTGATCAACTCAAGAGCTATGTTCAGTCTTTTCCTTTGTCCTCCGCTAATTTTCTTATTTAGCGGAGTACCTACCTGAATATCTTTGATTTCGTGCAATCCAAGGTTATGTAACATGTTATTAACCGTTTGAATAATCATTTCTTCGGTATAATTGTCAAAACATAACCTTGTATTGTAATAAAGATTCTGAAATACGGTAAGCTCTTCAATGAGAAGATCATCCTGCGAAACATGCCCGATTAATCCATTGGCTTTAATTCTGTCTTTGTATATGTCGATCCCGTTAATTAATACTCGACCTTCGGAGGGATTCATAGATCCGTTCAGAATATTCAGCAGTGTTGATTTGCCTGCTCCGCTCGAGCCCATTATGCCCACCAGGCTGCCCGATTCCTCACAGAAGCTGATGTGATGCAACCCGGTAGTCCCGCTTTTAAACCGATAACTTACATTTTCAGCCTCAAAAACAATTTGCTGTAATTCAAGATCTTCTTTAAAAATACTTACTATATCGCTGAAATACAACGGCTTAACATGATGATTCCTGATTGAGGTACCGGTATTCAATACAAAAACTTTATCCTGCTGCAAAATCTGGTTATTCAGGTAAAGTTCACTTTCACCCATGTATCGGAGAAAGTACATGCTTGTAGAGGGAACATGCAGAATCCAAATTTGCCCGTTAAGGTATTCAGAATAGATATGTTTGCTTTCAGCAGGTAAATGATTCTTATTATTATTGACAATCAGCAGATGACGGTCGTTGAGAGGATTACTAAAAGCGTGCAGGGTAAATCCCCTGATGAGCTGGTACTCTTCCTGGGGAATATAAAAAGAATCCGATACAGCAGTCATAAAAGCCAATTCCTGGTCGCTGATCTCTCCACTTTTCGATTTCACAAATTCAAACAGCTGCACCAGAACGATTACTTTCTGCTTTTGCGCGAGTTCTTTGTTGATGTCGTTGCATATTCTCAGAACTTTAACAGAATCAGCACCGATTCTCTTTTCACCTCTCTCAATATGCAGGGCCTGATGTTTCTCGTAATACGCATCAAAGATTCTAATGTAATCCTTCACCAGATCCTTGTTTAGCTGACGGCTAAGAAACGATAACACCACCGAGTGCCTGTCCTTTCCATTGCTGTCGGGACTGGCAATTATGGCAAACAATTCCATTAAGGCTTTGAGAATTTTTTCACTCATTGCTCAAATCGGTTTTCTGCAGGCGCCTTAAAAGAGTACATCCTTAGTTTTTACGTAAATACCGGGCAGGGGTTTCATAACCCTTGCGGTAAATTTTGCTGGATATGTAAATGCAGTAGAGACAATTATACATATTTATCCCTTGTGACCCGACAATCTGGCATGGTCAGTATGTAAACGGGCAAATAATGCAAAAATTGAGATGTAGAAAGTGTTGGAAACCAGTCACCTGCTTAAATCATTGTTAACCTCAACCGATGGGATTGCAAGACTTTTAAAGGAGAAAACGGAATATCCTTTACCAATGAGGAAAAAACAAAGCAGGGAAAGATTTAAAAACTACTGAGACATTCATCCAGCGTAGAATAAAGCGTAAAAACATTATGCAGCTGCAACAGCTTGAATAATTCCATTACTTCAGGCGCGATCCCGCAAATCTTGAATATCCCTTTACTGTTGGTCGCCGTTTTCAGTATGGAAAGGAACACACCAAATCCGGAACTGTCGATGTACTTGATTCCCTCGAGGTTTAGAATCAGTCGCGTTCCGGGATTGTTAAAAAAACTTTTCAGGTCCTCTTTTACCGGTTCGGTAATCAGTGCATTAAATCTGTCAATTTTATCAAAACGCACTACGGTTATATTGTTGATTTTTTCAGACTTTAGCATATAGCATTGTTTAAAAATAAAGTTCCAGATTATTGATTACTAAGTTAAGCTCACGGATGGCTTCGGCAGTCTCCTGCTTAAAGGAATCCACAATACCGGCATAGGTTTCAACATGAATTCCTTCACGGGCCGAATTCTCGAGGTCCTTCAATAATAGGGCAAGATTATCCAGGCCCATGATCGAGACAGAAGATTTTGCCTTGTGTGCCAATTTACCAAGTGATTCAAAGTCTTTGTTTTTCAATAGCTGATCCATACTTTGTCCGAATTCAACAACCTGACTTTTAAATATGGAGATCATTTCAAGTATCAGTTCTTTGTTGCCACCTGACATTTCACGAAGGTAGGACAGATCAACTTTCATTAACTTGGCGTTTGGATTTAATGATGAAATTAAACATTTTCAATAAATATTGGAAAGTTTTTTATTATATATCTGCATATTTTTTACCCTGAATTCTTTATCGCTAATTGCTAACAGCCTTTAAAAGTCATATTTGAACGAAAATTTATTTTTTACATTTGAGAATCGGTAGAATACTGAAAAATGAAAAGTACTGTTTTCTCCTTAAAACACCATCAGTTGGGTGCACGGATGATTGAATTTGCCGGATTTGAAATGCCGGTTGAATATGCTGGTATTAATTCCGAACACCTTACAGTACGGAGTTCTGCAGGTATTTTTGACGTTTCCCATATGGGTGAATTCTGGGTGAAAGGCCCGAATTCACGATTATTGTTAGATCATATATTATCCAACGATCCGGGCATACTTACGCCTGGCAGGGCACAGTACAGCTGTTTCCCGAATGGACGCGGCGGTATTGTTGATGACCTTATTGTTCACCAGTTTGACAATGAGAAATATCTGCTTGTTGTAAATGCGGCCAATATTCAAAAAGACTGGAACTGGGTGAATGCGCAGAACAGATTTGGCGCCATACTTGAAAATGCTTCGGATCAGATTGCACAGCTTGCCGTCCAGGGCCCCCTGGCCGTTCGGGTTCTGCAGAAACTGACTACCTGTGATCTGAGTAATATAAAACCTTTTACATTCATAATTGGGGAACTTGGCAGGTCAAAACATGTTATTATTGCAGCCACCGGTTATACCGGCTCGGGAGGTTTTGAATTATACATTAATAATAATGACTATCCGGACTTTTTGTGGGACGATATCTTTGTGGCGGGTAAGGATTTTAATCTTAAGCCAGTTGGACTGGCTGCACGGGATACACTGAGACTTGAAATGGGATACTGCCTGTATGATAACGATATTAATGATGATACATCGCCAATTGAAGCCGGATTGGGTTGGATAACAAAATTTAATCCCGGAAGGGACTTCATTGACCGGACTTTTCTTTTTGAACAAAAGAACAACGGAACAATCCGCAAACTGGTCGGTTTTGTAATGATTGAAAGGGGAATACCTCGCCATCACTACCAGTTATTCAACAGGGCAGGGGAGAACATCGGAGAGGTAACTTCCGGAACCATGTCACCCTCACTGAAGGTTGGTATTGGAATGGCTTATATTAAAACTGCTTTTACCGAGCCGGGAAATGAAATACTGATTGAAATACGGGATAAAAGACTATTGGCCAGGGTGGTAAAAATGCCGTTCATTCCACAATAGGCTGGTCGTTGACCATATCCGATTCAATATGTCCGTCGAGCAGACGGATAATCCTGTTGGCATGCCTGGCGATATTCTCTTCATGGGTAACCAGGATGATCGTATTGCCCCGGTTATGTATTTCCCTGAAAAGTGCCATAATATCTTCGGAAGTTTTTGAATCAAGATTTCCGGTTGGTTCATCGGCCAGAATGATGGCAGGATTATTTACCATGGCGCGTGCTAAAGAAACCCGCTGTCTTTGCCCGCCAGATAATTCATTCGGTCTGTGTTCCATACGATCAGCCAAACCGACATTTTCAAGAGCCTCATGTGCACGTTTCAGACGCTCCTGTTTGGACACCCCTGCATATACCAGCGGGAGCATAACATTTTCCAAAGCAGTATACCGGGGGAGCAGGTTAAATGTCTGGAACACGAATCCGATTTCTTTATTTCTGATTTCGGCCAGCTGATTATCTACCAGTTTACTGGCATCCTTGTCATTCAAAACATACGTTCCGGAGGTCGGTGTATCCAAACAACCAATAATATTCATAAGTGTTGATTTACCTGAACCAGATGGTCCCATTATCGTAACATATTCATTTTTGTTGATGTCCAGTGATATTGACCGAAGCGCTTCCACTACTTCAGATCCAAGGTAATAATTCTTTACAATGGACTGCAAATGAATGATCTTGTTCATGGTGTCTGAATTACCGGTATAAAATTAATATTATTCAGTTATTTCCAAAATACTAATACATGAAATGGAATACTTGTCCCTGCCTTTCCCTGCCCTGAAACAGAATCCCCATTTGAAAAAGATCAACTGCCACTCCTGAATCTTCTGATAATATTATGCTTTTCCAGGCCTGCGACATTTCAGGAGACCAGTTTATATCATCAAAAACCAGTATGCCGGAAGATTCAGGTATTTTTCCAAATACCTCAAAATATTGCCTCGTTGCCTTTAAAGTATGATTTCCGTCGATAAAAAAAAGGGTATTTTTAGTGATCTCAGGCAATAACCGGGAAATGGCAGTATCAAACGTACTATTAATAATTATTATGTTATGCATACTATTCAGGACGAAATTTCCGGAGGCAATTTCTGCATACTGAGGATTTCCTTCAACTGTAATGACTCTGGCTTTCGGATTCCCGCATGCCAGATACATCGTGCCAATGCCCACCGCAGTACCCAGTTCAACGATCATATCTGGCTGATAATGCCTTGCCAGATGAAACAGAAGCCGTCCATATTTGGGATTAACAGACGCTGATTTTGCCGCGTTGCCTATGGTTCTTCTTTTAAGGAAACTTCTTGTTCCTGCACCGAGATCTTTGAATTCATCACGCGTTTCGCATTTGTAAATGCTGGAACGGTATTGCTCAATAAAGATGAATTCAGGATGTTCAGTTTTGTTATTCAGGATATTATGCCTGAAATCATCAATAAACGCATTATTGACCCGACCTGACAGGCTTCCGATCAGGTGCATAAAATAATTCATCAGATAGCTGGCTGCATACATGGGTTGAAAGATCGTAAGATTTCGGGCAGTGTGCAAATCTTATTACTAAAATTGATCAAACTTTTCCGATATTTACGCGACTTAAAGGTAATATGAACAAGCCTGCAAACCAGGAAATTAAGTATTTGAAAGGGGTTGGCCCCAAAAAGGCCGAATTGCTTGGTAAAGAGTTAGGTATATTTACCTTCCTTGACCTTCTTTATTTTTTCCCTTATAAATACATCGACCGTTCCAGGATTTATTCAATTAAAGAGATTGACATTTCACAGACTTTTATTCAGCTGAAAGGCAGAATTACTCATTTCCGGATAGAAGGCCATCGGAGTAAGCAACGGCTGGTTGCTGTTTTTACAGATGGAACCGGAACCGTAGAATTAGTCTGGTTTCACGGTGTGCAGTGGGTAACCCGCAGTTATCAGCCTGATCGGGAGTATATTGTTTTCGGGCGTCCGACTTTGTATAATAAACGGTTATCGTTTGCCCATCCCGAAATTGAGATGCCGGAACAAGCGGATAACCGGTTTCTTACTCCTTTACAACCCCAATATAGTACTACCGAGCGACTCAGGAATAATTTTATAACCTCTAAAACGATCCACCGGATGATTGGTCAGGTATTCTCAAATATCAATACTTTTGAAGAAACCCTGCCGGATCATTTGATCAGATCACTCCGACTTACCGGACTGGGAGAGGCGCTCCGGAATATGCATTATCCGGAAAACAATGATAAACTAAAGAGATCGATCTATCGCCTGAAGTTTGAAGAATTGTTTTATATACAGCTGAATATTCTGCTGCAAAAAAGCAAACGACAAACCTTCTTTAAAGGATTCGTTTTCTCAAAAGTCGGGGATAACCTGAACAATTTTTACAGGAACCGGTTAGGTTTTGAATTAACCGAAGCACAGAAAAGGGTCATACGGGAAATCAGAAAAGATATGGGATCGGGCAGGCAGATGAACCGGTTACTCCAGGGTGATGTTGGGAGTGGTAAGACGCTGGTGGCACTTATGGCCATGCTCATTGCACTTGATAACGGTTATCAGGCCTGCCTGATGGCTCCGACAGAATTGCTGGCCAACCAGCATTATCATACCATATCACGGTTTCTCAACAATATGGGCATCAGTGTGTTACTATTAACAGGTTCTACAAAGAAAAGCGAACGTGAGTTGCTGCATGAGCAACTGCGATCGGGCGAACTTCACATTCTGATAGGGACCCACGCTTTAATCGAAGATACGGTACAGTTTAACAATCTGGGATTTGTTATTATTGATGAACAACATCGTTTTGGCGTTGCACAACGGGCTCGCCTGTGGAAGAAAACCGAACAGCTTCCCCATGTCCTGGTTATGACAGCTACTCCTATACCACGAACACTGGCCATGACTCTTTATGGTGATCTGGACGTTTCGGTCATTGATGAGCTTCCGCCGGGCCGGAAACCGGTACAGACAATTCATTATTATGAGTCAAAACGCCTTGTGCTTTTTGGATTCATGAAAAAGCAAATAGCCATGGGCCGGCAAATATATATTGTTTATCCATTGATCAAGGAATCGGAAAAGCTTGATTACATTGCACTGGAAGAGGGTAATGAAGCCATAACCCGTGCATTTCCTCCTCCGGAATATATGGTGGTTTGCGTTCACGGAAGGATGAAATCCGAAGAAAAGGAACAAGGCATGCAATTATTCATCAAGGGGAAAGCACATATAATGGTGGCCACTACCGTAATTGAAGTAGGTGTTGATATACCAAATGCCAGTGTAATGGTTATCGAAAATGCAGAACGATTCGGTTTGTCTCAGCTGCACCAGCTTCGTGGTCGTGTTGGTCGAGGTTCAGATCAGAGCTATTGTATCCTGATGAGTTCTTATAAGCTGAACCATGATGCCCGTAAACGGCTGGATACTATGGTGCAGACCAATGACGGTTTTGAAATTGCAGAGATTGATCTTAAACTAAGAGGACCCGGTGATATCGAGGGGACCCAGCAAAGCGGAATTCCTTTTGATCTTAAAATTGCCAATCTGGGGCAGGACGGACAAATTCTTCAATTTGCCAGAGATACGGCTGCAAAAATACTGGAACAGGATCTACTGCTGGATAGTCCGGGGAATGCGATATGCCGCCAACAGCTGATAAAACTGACCAAAACAGCAATTGACTGGAGCAAGATCAGCTAGTACCTGCTACCATTTTTTCCTGTTTTTAAAGGCAGATTTTAACGGTTCAGACCTGATAATGCGTGCCAGCTTTCTTGGTCCTGGTTGTATTTTTGATGTCACAAATTCAGGTATATTAAAAGATTTCAGCAAATCAGCATTATATCCGGGAACTTTTTGGGGGAGGAGAAAAGATTTATGAAATCTGCCATTTTTATCAAAATAACTGAAATACAACCGGGTAAATAAACCATCCTCCCTTCGGCTGCTGAAAACGATCCATCTGCCATTTGATGACCAGCTGTGGTAACTTTCAGCTCTGTTGCTGTTTATATCAGGGGTAACCATCTGGCCACTTGTCAGATCAAGTAATACCAGATCGGTATCATTGTGCCATATGGTAAAATTTCCATACCCGGTTTTGCAAAAGAGGAGATATTTTCCGTCGGGCGAAACACGTGGGAACGATGTGCTGTAACCCAACTGGTCAGCCGGTATAACCGTATCTATCTTGCCGAATTTTTCAGTAGCTGCATCGAAGGAAATCCTGTGAATATTATAGCGGATCTGCTTATAGTCCCTGTAGTCACGAAAGGCAGCACTGCAAAAATAAAGATATCGCCCATCGGGCGACCAGCTTGGAAAGGTTTCAAACCTCCCTGGAGAAGCCAGGTCAGGATTACTGATCACACAGTTCTTTTCTGCATCATATAATATCAGGTCCGAAAGCGTATCAATTACTTCAATTCTCTTGTTAGGAATGGTATGAAAACTCTGAACGATATGGTTTACTGAAAATGCGACATAGCGTCCGCCGGGATGCCAGGCGGGATATACTCCGGCAGATAGAGTACTGTCGGTTTTGGTATTTACTTTTACTATTCCTCCGTCACGTACTATAACAGTTCCTGCATTGCCTGCCCGTGAATGAAACAACATGTATTTATTACTATAGGCTGCAAATGAATGACAATTAAGGCAATTGCCGTCACTCATCTCATTGAGAATAACAGGACTTTCATGAAAACTTTCGAGATCCCGCTGGTAAATGCCCATTTCATTCCATGTTTCAAAGCCTGGTTCGATTAAACGGTATACCAGATGACTGTCTACCGAATCAGATGAAATTTCATTATGAATGGACTCACAGCGTTGCCATTGCCGGTTCTTTCGGAAGTATATATCAATCATTAATTGCCTATTCACACAATGCTGCAATAGAGATTTCCATTTTTTAGCCGGTATGTTTATTCTGTTGTCCCCTGATCGGATAAAAAAGCCTGTGCCTTCCTCACTGTGCAAATGGACCAGATATCCATCTGAAGATTCAAGGATGCTGAAATTCAAAGGAGCAATATTTACCGGAATAACAATATCGGTATAGTCAGGATAAATCACGGCTTTACCCGCCGGAATCGCTGAATCGGGGACATTGTTTGTGCTGCAACCTGTTAATAGATTAAGCAGCAAGGTAATTAGTATAGTATTCTCTTTGAGGAATCGATACATGTCTTCAAATATTAAGAATTGGGATCAGTATGCCCCGGCCTTACATCCGCAAATTGCATGTAATACCAGAAAGTATTTCCAAAACCGCTTGAAAGTGCTCTGGCAGCTTTATCCTTCGAATACCTGTATTTGGCAAAGGTACTGGCATAATTGTGAAATCGTTCCCTTGTATCATTGCTGATTGCATAACCGTGTGGGACAACATCTTTCCGGGTCAGCCCTGCAAATAAAACCAGTGCCTCTTCATAATGCTGCGGTATTTTTTTATATCCAAGGTCTTTCAACCGATAAATATTGGCTGCAAATGCTTCCAGATCTTTTGTAAGTAAAAAAGAGGCCATCATATACTCAAAGGCCATCCGGTTATCCGGATGATCTTCTAACAGTTTATCCAAAACAAAGTTATTGATATTAATGTCCGCAATAAAATCCTTCGTCAGCAGAAGTCTGCGTCTGTCCATGAGTTCTTTCTGCCGGAGTATTAACGTAGTGTCTGTGATGAAGCGGTGATAATCTTTGGCCCATTTCCGGTAAAACAAGGTCTGATCGAGGAAATGTAAGAATTTTCCCGCAATTTCGTAATTCCTGTTGATGATGCTTGTATTTACAAGCCTTTTCAATGAACGCGGATTAGGTCCTTTCGCTTCCATGGCCTCAAATGCCCACCTGTAGGCCTCGTTGTTGTATCCAAGGTGATAATAAATTTCTCCTCCAAAAAACGGAGCCGTTTCATTTCTTTTCCATTCAAGCCAAAGTCCACTTGTGCCGTATTGCCTGTACTGAAACATCTTGTCGGCCAACTCACCCTTCTTGTAAAGGGCCAGGTTGGTAAAATACATTACCAGTTGATTATGACCGGGATATTGTTTGGACAACGTAAGAACTTTTTTCCAGGATGAGGATTGGTAATGAGCGTCGATATTCAGAAACAGTTCATTGTTTCTATCATAGGCGAATTTCACCAGCATGAAAACCGCAAGAAGGTAAAGTATTGTTCCCGGAAGCAAATAGGGCCATCGCCATGAGAAACTAAATTCCGATTTTGCGGATACTTTTTGTACAATATAGTTTACCAATAATATCAGGGGATAATACATGGCTATCAAAAAAAGTAAAACACTGACCGGTGCAAGTGAAGAAAAAGAAGCAGGCATGAGCCAGGCTTGCCTGAGATCGAACAGGTAAATAAACCTCCATCCCAAGTATGGGATTAGCAAAACCAATATCAGAACAATTGCTGACAGATAATATTTGAAAAGGCCTTTCCTGTAAAGCATTTCATAAAGGATACATAATGCAATCATCAGAAAAGCGAAAATGCCGGTTAAAAAATACGAAATTATAAAGAGGATGATTCCGGCAAGAAATCTCGATTTGTCATTTTTAATTTTAATAAACAGGGCAAGTAACACAACTGTAAAAAACCACCCGAGCGACATGGAAAGGGGATAATTGTGATTGCTATGCAATGCGGCCAGCAATATCAATGGAAACAAAGAAAACAGTATTCCAGGTTGTCCGATTTGTCTGAAAATAAAGCGTGAGAGGAGGAGTATGCCAAGGCCGATAAGTGCGAGTATTAAAGCGCCTGTCCAGGTAAAACAGAAAAACTGAGTAAGAAACGAACCCAGGAAAGTGATCAGTCCTCCCGGATTTTGAAAGAAACTGGCAATATAAGCAGTATTGTATCGAAACAGCTGATTTTGTTCAAGATAGGAGAGATGGTACTTGTTAAAAACTCCGAAATACAGAAAATAACCAATACAACTAACACATATGACAATGAAATTCAATAACTTATTATCCGATCCGAATCTCATAATGCTTTTTGAATATCCTTGTCAGTGTAATCACAGTCCGAGTACATCCTTACCCTGTTCAAATACAATATCCACCGGAATATCTTTGTTTTCGATCCGTTTAAGCGCTGCTCTAAGTTCATCATCCATAACTCCGTATTGACGGATCAAATCTCCGGCTTTACTGTAATCGCCGTCGCCCTGCATGGTGAGGATCATGGTTGCAAGCGAGGTCGTAGCGTCCTTCATCTTATTGAAATCAACATGATATTTTCCGGTTGTGTCCAAAACAAAGGCCCTTTTCTCTTTGAAGTAGTTGTATCTGATCAGATTGGCTTTTCCATGGGCGCTGGAGGCTCCAAACCTTATTGAACGGAATATGCCTGATAGGAAGGTTGTATATGAATCCATCAGATTAACATCTAATTCACCCATTTCTTTGAGCCGGGTCTCGAGAAATAAACCCAGGATATCCGCCTTTCCTTCTTCAATGGTTGTATAGTTCTCCTTCAGGGCCTCTCTGATTGTTCCCTTGCCGTTGATGGTTTTGGTGGCACCCAGGCCGTGGGCGATCTCGTGGAACATGGTATTGGTAAAAAATGCGTCAAAAGTTACGTTTTTCAACTGCTCTGCAGGGATTAATTCTCCGGCAATCGGAATAAGTATTTTATCAAATTTGGCCTGCATTGCGTTTTTTAGCTGAAGTCTCCTGCTACCTTTGGCCACCTGTACCCGTTCGTCATTTGGCAGATTTATGGCAATTGTTTTGCTGCCGGCATTGCAATCACCGGCGTAATATATCACATCATAAGCGCCAAGATCGGAATTGTCACCTGGCATTTCTGCCTTGTATTTATCATCAACCGGAAGACCTTTCTGTAATTCCGGTAACAGCGCTGCAAATCTGATAAGTTTCTTACTCCATTCGGGGTCCTTGACAAGAATATAGGCTTCATGTGCAGCCTTATAACCAAATAATTGATCTTCATAAGTTTCGATTGGCCCAACTACAAAATCAATGGTATTGGTTTTCATGTCCATCCAGGCCATATCACTGGCCAGGTAATCATCATTCAGCATTGCTTTTGAACGGAGTTCAAGATATCTCTTTAAACCGGGATCGTCAGCCAGTTGAGCAGCCTGCTGAAGCAATCCTGAAGCCCGGGTTACCTGCTCACTGAAGACCTTGTGATAGGGAATTACTGCTAACTCAGACTTATCATTACGGCGGATAAGAGAATATAATCCGGTTTTATCCGGATCCTGAAACTTCGCGAATTCTTCGTTTGTCATATCGGATGGATAATAGTTGGCGCCTGCCGGTTTTAGTCCAACACCCGCCACAAAAGAAGTATTATCATTCAGTCTTTCCCATGGTCCGTAGTTAATCTGCGCCAGTTTTCGGAGCGGATCAGTCTTCAGTTGCTTAAGCAGGGAATCTTTATCACCATATGCCTCCAGCCAGAAAATATCATCCATTATTTTCGCAACCTCAATCAGAAGCGGAATCATCGTTTTCTCATTATCTGTCAGCCTGCTCAGGTCGGTGGTCAGGGCAAATGAGGCAAAATCATTCACTTTCATCATAATAGAGTCGTTGGTTGAAAGCTGTTCAGGTTTCTTTGGACTACAGGCCGAAATGGCCCACATTATAGTTATTGTTATGGCAGCTTTAAAAACTATTTTCATGGCAGTATTTTTACCAAATATATTATTTCAGCAAATATTAACCTAAAAAATCCTGAACTTAAACAATCCTGTCCGCTGCAGTAAATAGGAGAAAGAGACACCCAGTACACCCAAACCATATTTAATACTTCGCCCGATGCTGATGGATGATGCATCATTGAAATACCAGGTAGGACAAGTAATCTCAGCCACCTCAAAACCTGCGTGGAAAATCTGTGCCAGCATCTGGTTGTCAAATACAAAGTCATCCGAGTTAATCCTGTAGTTCACTTTCCTGAGCACATTTCCCGAAAAGGCCCTGTATCCGGTATGATATTCAGAAAGTTTCTGATTCATGAGCAGGTTTTGGGTAAGTGTCAGGAACCTGTTTGCAATATATTTGTATAATGGCATTCCTCCTTTTAATGCTCCCTTGCCCAGAATTCTTGAACCTAACACTACTTCATAGACTCCGTTTGCGATGAGGTAACACATGGAATGGATCAGGCGTGGAGAATACTGATAATCAGGATGCAACATAACGACGATATCAGAATTCAATGCAAGTGCCTTATCATAACAGGTTTTCTGGTTACCGCCATAACCCTTGTTTTCGGCATGTGAAATAATATGGATAATGCCAAGTTCCCTGGCTTTCTGAATGGTGTTATCCCTGCTCCTGTCATCCACCAGTATAACATTGTCCACAATATCAAAGGGAATTTCCCTGTAGGTTTGTTCCAACGTTTTTTCTGCGTTATAGGCCGGCAATACAACTGTGATTGTTTGATTGTTAATCATTTTATAATAATTGCTTTCCTTTTAAAGAATACAAATCCGTTCTTTTCATACAACAGTTCCATGTCAGGATGATCCTGTATGAATTCTTCCTTCCTGTTGACTTTAAGTGAAAAATAGGCAGGCTTGTCAATAGGGCCATTTAACAGCCATTGTTCCTCTTTTGCCTGTTCATGGCTGTGATTTCTGATTTTGCCATAAAAAAGATGAGCATAGCTCTTGTAACCAACGGTTTCCAGATAAGCATCCTGATCACTCACCGCGGTGAAAAATTCAACAACAGCTCGCTGAGAATAAGCCTCAACACGCGGCACGATCAGGAACATGGCAACAAACATAAAAACCGGCATAGTACAGGTAAGTGTAAGAAATGCTTTTTCATGGTGTTTTTTCGACCATAAGAAGGCAAAGCCGGAAATCCCCGCGAACAGTACCAAACCTGCAACAGGTTCATATCCTTTCCAGTCAACTTCTGCCATCAGGCAGGCCCTGGCAAAAGGATCACCTATCCAGTTATGTGAAATGATATCCTCTTTGAAATGCTCAATCTGGGTCAGCAGCATTATGGTTATGACCAAAATCAATCCTAAAATCAAAGTTAGTAATTGAACAATCCTTTTCCACCACCCGGTAAAACACCTGCGGTGATATAAGGCCCAGGCAGCAAGGAATGTGAGCGGAAAATAACAAAGGGATGAGTAATGTACGATCTTGGTTCTTACGATGGTGAAAAGGACCAGAACCACCCAGAACAGTACAAGCATCATGCTGTAAAATACTTTTTTATGTCCTGGTTCTTCCCCCGATCCCAACAGTACAGGCAGGGCAAAAATGGAAGCCGGGAAAACGCCGGCAAACAAAACGACGAAATGGTAGAATAAAAAACCTCCGTGACCCGCATCCTCGGTTCTGAACAACCTGATCTGGTAAACAATAAAATCAGCGATAACCGTAAAATTTCCCTTCAGGATCTGGAGAATAAACCAGAAACCACCCGTGAAGGCAAGAACCAATAAATAAATCACCACATCCGGGTACCTGATCTTCACACGGAATTTATTGATAATTAAGAATATCAAGATAGCCAGAGCAAAGATAAGGAAGGCAACCGGACCTTTGGTAAGTACAGCCAGGCCGATAAAAAATGCAGAGGCTGATGCAAACCGGGTAGATTGGCCGGTGTTTTTACAATACAAAAAAAACTGGTAAATAGCCAGAAAAATGAAAAGATTGAACCATGGATCGATGATTCCTGATTTGAAATAAAAGAAGGGTAACAAGGATCCAGCATAAAGAAGAACCCAATAGAGGCCAAACCTTATATCCACAAGTTTCCGGCCTGTGTTAAAGAGTACGAGCAGGGATATAATCCCACAAATGGCATTCGGAAACCTGGCAGCAAATTCATTAATACCAAAAACCTTCATCGAGATAACCTGCATCCAGATAAATAAAGGAGGCTTTTCCCAGAAAGGTACAAAGTTGATTCTAACCGTGAGGTAGTCGCCGGTTTCAATCATTTCACGGGCGGATTCAGCAAAATTGATCTCGTCCCAGTCGAACAGGTGGACACCTCCTAAAAACGGTATGAAAAAAACAACCGACAGTAGGGTAATGAATAAATTTGATAACCAGATTTTCTGATCAGATCTTGTTTTCATCTGAAAAGATTTTTTGTGCTGTCCATGTGTGCCACTTGCGATTGCTGTGGTAAAAAATCTGGTAGAAAATGATAGCACCGGCACTGCCGATTATCGAGCCGGCAAAAATATCAATTAAGAAATGCTGGGACAGATACACTCTTGAAAAAGCAACCAGGCAAGCCAGGAAGAAGCATGCCAGCTTGATATACCGGTTGTCTGAGATCAAAGCAAGACAAAGAAAAAGTGCAAAGGCGCTGGTGGAATGCCCGGAAGGAAAACTTCTTCCACTGAGCATCCTCACGCCATCAGCCAGATGAAGCGGCGCGATATCACGGAAATATATGAAAGGCCGGACTATGTCTTCGAAAAAGGCCCTTTTCAGTATTTGTGCCAACAGTCCGGTTGAAAAATACGCTGTCAACAGGTACACAAAATGCCTCAGGGAAAAGAACAGCATAACTAAGGCAGGTATGATAACAAACAAACCGTCACCCAAAAAGGTAATATGCCTGAAGAACCTGTCGAAAAACACTGAATTATATCGATTAATCCATAAATGGATCTCAGTTTTTGAATTAAAAACAAACACAGGGATAAGTGCAAGCAGAACAATCAAATAAGGTATGATGAAGAAAGTGTTTCTTTTCAGGGTGTTGTACAGCATAGCTGTTATTTATGGCTGCAAAAATAATGTTTTTACTTTACTATTCCTGAGAAACCCATGAAAGCCAGTGACAGAAGTCCGGCTGTTACCAGCGAGATCGGAAACCCCTTCATGCCTTTTGGTGTTTCGGTAAGGGAGAGTTGTTCCCTGATGCCTGCCATAAGAATTAGTGCAAGTGTAAAACCGGCTGCAATTGCAGCCGCATATATTACGCTCATTAACAGATTGAGGTCCTTTTGTACGGCCCTGTTTCCCAAACGCTGTGATATTACTATATCAACAAAATCCCCGCTTTTCAAAGGGAGATCATGATTATGAATTTCAATAATTCTTTCCGAAATATTTGTCAGATTGCAGATACTTTGTGCACTGCAATTGCCGCAGGTTGATTCGCGGTGAATTTTCACCCTGATTTTGTGGCCGGTTACCTCTTCAACTATTCCCTTCTGTGCAATGCAGACAGAAGCTTCCATATCGATTAAACTAATAAGAGGCATAAAAATAATAAGGTTAGGAAAACAAACAGCCGAATTTTATAATGATGAAGTAATTTAGGATGATTATAAATAAGCCAAAGGATAATCCGCTGATTTAATAAATCAAACAGTCAATTGGCCGGTATAACGATTTAACGAACAGAGGTTGTGAATAACATTTTTTCTGTTCTGTTAGTTTGTATTATGTACTTCCGTATTTTAGCAATCGGTTGTATGATGATAACATTATGGCTATAAAAAATAATTCAGAGGGAGGTAAATACGGGAAAGGCAAATCCGGTTCATTTTTTACCGATGAGAGGTTCAAGTTCACACTTGGCGTTATCATTTCGGGTTTTGCCTTGCTCCTTTTTATATCTTTCATGTCTTATATTTTCACCTGGAAAACCGATCAGAGTTTCGAATGGTCAAAGGTTTTTTCCGAACCTGAATACAGCGTCGAAAACTGGTCGGGTAAACTGGGAGCCTATTTCTCCAACCTGTTTATCAACCGGTGGTTCGGAATTGCCTCCTTTGCGGTTCCGTTTATGTTGCTTTTGTTTGGATTCAGGTTAATGCGGGTTAAGATCAGGAACCTTTCCTCCATCATCAGAACAACTGTTATCGGCATGATACTCCTGTCGGTTTGGATGGGATTTCTGTTGGGGAATTTTAAGGGGATTCTGGGAAGCGGTTTGGGTGGTAAACACGGATTGTATATAAGTGAATGGTTAAGTGCCTTTGCAGGAATGTTTGGTGCTGCATTAATTTTACTGGCTTCCACGTTAATATGGTCGGTGTTTTCGATACAAGGTACTTTGGACTGGCTTGCGAGGTTATTTTCATTGAAGCTAAGGTTGCCCGGAAGCCTCAGCGGGATAAAGAAAACACCGGGATCAGATCCTGCAGGAGCAATGGGTATTCCGTCAGAAATTCAGGATGATCTGATCTTTGAAACTGAGTTCAACCGATATGAACGTGCAGGCGATCCAGGTGCCGGCAACGGCTCTGATACCATTGAAGAAGAGATCGAGCTGCTTGTTGAATCACCTGACGAAAATGTTACTGGTGACACGGAACCGGAAAACTATGAATTGCTGGATGATTATGACCCTACACTGGATCTTCCCCATTTTCAGATGCCTTCTTTGGATTTGCTGGAGAAGCGCGATTCGGAAAACTCCACGGTCACCAACGAGGAATTGATCAGCAACAAGAATAAGATCGTCGAGACCTTGTCGCATTATAAGATTCAGATTGACAAAATAAAAGCCACCATAGGTCCCACAGTTACATTGTATGAAATTGTTCCGGCTCCCGGCGTTCGTATTTCAAAAATAAAAAGTCTTGAAGATGACATTGCCCTTAGTCTGGCGGCACTTGGAATCCGAATAATAGCCCCCATGCCCGGTAAAGGTACCATAGGGATTGAAGTGCCCAACCAGAATCCTGAGATAGTGTCCATGCGCTCGGTGTTGAGCTCCCGCAAATTCCAGGAAAACTTGTTTGAGTTACCCATTGCCATGGGCAAAACCATTTCCAATGAGACCTATGTATTTGACCTGGCCAAAATGCCTCATTTATTATTAGCTGGTGCAACAGGTCAGGGTAAATCGGTTGGGCTTAACTGTATAATCACTTCATTGCTGTATAAAAAGCATCCTTCTCAGCTTAAATTTATTCTGATCGACCCTAAACGAGTAGAGCTGACAGCTTATACAAATCTTGAAAAACACTACCTGGCCAAAATCCCCGATGCTGAAGAAGTGATTATTACCGACACCAAGAAGGTTATCTATACCCTGAATTCCCTTACCATTGAAATGGACCAGCGTTATCAGCTCCTTGAAAAGGCGGCTGTCAGAAATATCAGGGAGTATAACCATAAATTCATTAAGCGTAAGTTGAATCCTGAAAAGGGTCACCGGTATTTGCCTTATATTGTTGTAATTGTTGATGAATTTGCCGATCTGATCATGACTGCCGGGAAGGAAGTGGAAACTCCCCTTGCGCGGCTGGCCCAGCTTGCACGTGCAATAGGCATTCACCTGGTGATTGCCACACAGCGACCTACTACCAATATTATTACAGGTGTAATTAAGGCCAATTTCCCCGCCCGTATAGCATTCAGGGTGACAGCGATGATTGATTCACGTACGATTCTGGATTCACCGGGTGCCAACCAACTCGTTGGAAGGGGAGATATGCTGTTTGCACCTGGCAGTGATATGATCAGAATTCAATGCGCCTTTATCGATGTTCCGGAGACCGATGCCATTACCAGATTCATATCTTCGCAGCAGGGATTTTCTTCTGCCCTCTACCTGCCTGAATATATCGATGAGAACGTTACTTATGATATCGGTGAGGTGGATTTATCAAAGCGCGACGGGATATTCAATGATGCAGCCCGATTGGTTGTGATTCATCAACAGGGATCTACATCCCTGATACAACGCAAATTTTCAATAGGTTACAACCGTGCGGGACGTATCATGGATCAGCTTGAGGCAGCTGGTATTGTAGGTCCACCCGATGGAAGTAAACCCCGTCAGGTATATTTTCCTGATGAATACAGTCTGGAACAGTTTTTGAAAACGTTTAATTAGTTTTTAGACCTGAATTCAGACAGATTTCAGGATAAATGATAGACAGAGTTTAACCAGCTATGAAACGATTTCTTATTGTATTCTTTTTTGTATGGGAACATTCACTGCTGTTATGGCCGCAGGAAAACCAGATCACACAAGATCCGGCGGCTGAGAAGGTATTGGAACGTGTGGCAAACAAGACCAAGTCATTGAAATCGATGCAGGCCGATTATGAGATGGTCATCGAGGACAGAATAGAAAAATTAAAATCCTCATCCTCCGGAAGCCTGATTATCAAGCAAAATAAATATTTGATAAATGCCGACGGAAGTATGGTTTTTTTCAACGGTAGTACAATGTGGACCTACATTTTAGCCAATAATGAAGTGACGATTACTGAACCTGAAATACAGGCTGAAGATTTTCTGAGCAATCCGGCCGCTTTCTTCAGCATATACAAACGTGATTTTAAATACAAGTATGTTCGAGTGAACAATGTCAACGGTGTTAAATGTCATGAAATTGATCTGTTTCCCAAAAACCTTAACCAGCCTTACTCCAGAATCAAGGTTTTCATAAACGTTTCATCAGATCTGCCGGAAATCATTACATCCGTAGGAAAGGACGGAGTAGACTACACTGTCAGACTTCGGAATCTTGTTCTGGATCGTGAAATTGGAGATCACACCTTTACCTTCGATCCTTCGAAATATAAGAAGGTAGAGATTGTGGATATGAGGGGAATAGAATAGGGACGAGGGACAAGGGACAAATCAGTCATAGTGAATGCACTTCGACTTCGCTCAGTGTGACCAGCATGTCAGGCTGAGCGGAGTCGAAGCCATTTTAACGTATCAAAACCACTTGTCCCTTGTCCCTATTTTACCTCAACCGTTCTGCTCGCCCTTCCAGTATTATTAAATGCTTTCAGTTTCACCGCACCGCTCACCTCTACCGGTTCCGTATACACTTTTGAATCGTTGTCTGGTTCCGCACCATCGGTTGTATAACGGATTACAAAACCCGGGAAGTCAGTATTGGCATAAAGCCTGCCGTTTTCAATCTTCGCCCCGGGAGGCGCGATTCGGTAATTGAATCCGCCAAAGATATGATCAAGTCTCGGGAATTCATACCGTCCAACTTTATTTACAAATATGTTCCAGGCCGTATCAACAGCTTTTATTCTTACGGTGGTATTTTCGAGTGTTTCATAGGCCGGAGCCTGACTCCAGGCTCTTTCTGCCAAACCCAGCACCTTAGGCAGGATATAATACTCCAGCATTTCCTGATTTTTCAGGGTTTCACTCCATAATTCGGCCTGTAGTCCAATAATATTCCTGCGAGCCTCAGGTTTCAACCTTTCCATGCCCTTGTATGCTTCCTCGGGAATAACCGGCTGTCCATGGCTATCCCAAATGCTCGATTTAAACGCATCATAGGGTATGAAGTCAAATGCTTTGCGGGTGTCAACAAAGCCTCCCCAATACAAGCCGGGTTCTTTGGGATCAGAATTGTATGCTAGGTCGAAATAGAAATTATTGACATTGCACAGGATTACCGGATAGCCGGCATTTGCCAGGCGATAACCCAGATTAAGATTCTCATCCAGACTGTTCCATACGAAGGGAACAACTTTCTGATCCACAAAGTCCGGATTTGGTTTCCACCCATCCGGTAAAAACAACATGGCCACTTCTTCCCATCCGCCGATGGTAAGGTCATATTTCTTAAGTGCCTCCACAAGCCGCCCCAGGAAATATCCCTGAAGGTTTTGTGGATCACCGATCTCCGGATGCTGCTGAAGCAGTTTCACGCATTCAGGTGATTTGGTCCAGACACCTCTTGGGACCTCGTCACCACCGGTGTGTATAAAAGTCAAAGGTATACCGGCCTGTTCATAAATAGCCTTGAGATCTTTTACAACTGTTTCATAGAACCTGTAAGCCGATTCAAGGGCCACGCAAATAACATTGTCATTGTAAACCTGGGCAGAAGAATATACCGAACTGTCGTTGGGATCTGCCAGTCTGTATTCAAGCGCAGCCTCTGTTCTTCCCTCTGACATTAATCTGTGGTACCTGTTCTCCATGGCTTTAATGGCCGCCCTTGAATGACCAGGAACATTGATCTCAGGGATCACCTGTATGTGTCTTTCCTGTGCATATTTGAGAATATCAATGAAATCACCAACCATGTAGAACCCGGTACCGGTTGACCTTTCAGTGTCAGCAAAGGGTCCTGAGCCATAGGCGGGTTGAAGCATTTCATGATTATCCAGGGTATGACCGCGTTTACTTCCGACGGCGGTTAATTCCGGCAAAGCAGGAATCTCAATTCTCCATCCTTCATCATCTGTCAGATGAAAATGCAGTGTATTGATCTTATAAAGAGCCAGAATGTCGAGCAGCTTCAGCACAGTCTTCTTCCCGGTAAAATTTCTTGCAACATCAAAATGAAATCCCCTGTAAGAAAACCTGGGGGCGTCCTTCACCTCAGCCTCGCCGATCCTGAAAGTTGTATTCCTTGTTTTATATGTTTCAGAAGGGATCAGCGCAAGAAGGCTCTGTATCCCATAAAATACTCCCGAACGGTCAGAACCGGTGATTGAAATGCCGGAAGACTTCGAAATTTTTAAGTGATAGGCTTCACTGTCAATACCATTAACCACTATTTTATCTGTTTTCAGGATAATGGCATTAACGCCAGGCTTGATCCCTTCGCTGATACCGATCCTCACACCAACTGACTTTTCAATGACCGATGACAGGTATTCGGCCTCCGCTTTGCAGTCAGCCTGATACCATATCTGATCAGTACCTGATAATTCAACTTCACCAGTACCCGGTACAAAGGATACCGGAGAAGGAATAATCTTTCCTGTAATTTCGGGAGACATAACCTTTATACCTGAATTGGCCATGTAAACCGACCGGGGCGTAGGAAAGTAAAATTCACTTTCATCATCCTTGCCAATATACAGGGCAGGATCGGTAAAGGGTACAACCGAATAGTTTTTAACGATTACAGGAGCCTCTTTGGCAGTGCCTTCTCCAAAAACAAGATAAAGGCCATCAGGTGCATGGGATTCCTTAATTATTCTTCCGGCGCAGGTATAGGATATGCTGACTTTCTCACCAGGCCTGAGTGAAAACGAAGGTCCGGGTTTAAGCCTGAAAAAATCACCATTGATGTGTTCGAAGGTTGCGAGCGCTGAGTCATCAGCTTCCCGGGGAGCAGCGCCCATCTGGTTGAAATACAGATTCCAGTTTGAATGATCGAGCTCATTTTCCCCCCTGTTCTCGAATACAAATACAGCAGTGCTTTGGCGTCCAGAGATACCTGTCAACTCCCAGGTTACAGCAATATCATCTCCAAAGCCTGAGTACTTTTCCTGTCTGGGAGTACAGGTTGACAGGATCAGGGCGGTGCCTGCCAGGTAAATCATATATTTGTTTTTCATGATTGAATTGGTATATTTTCGAGTGTTACAACAAGGAATTCCCAGAATTTCTGAACACTGGAAATATTCACCTTTTCATCGGGTGAATGGGGATGCCTGATGGTAGGGCCCAGGGAAACCATATCAAGGTTCGGGTAAACACCCCCTATAATGCCGCATTCCAATCCGGCATGCACAGCCTTGATTTCCATTTTCTTACTGTACATGCTTTGATAGACATCATCCATGACTTTCATAATGGCTGAATTCATATTGGGTTTCCATCCCGGATATGAACCCGTGAAACTGACCCTGGCTCCTGCCAGTTCAAACAAAGCCTGAATTACATCAGCCAGATTCTCTTTGGCAGAATCAACAGAGCTGCGCAGCAAACAGTTGATATTTATCTTTGAACCGGCAGTTTTTACTATGGAAAGGTTTGTTGATGTTTCAACCAGACCGGGGATGCCGTCCGTCATTCGAATTACACCGTTCGGACAACTGTATACCGAAGTGATCAGCCTTTTTTGCAAATCAGGCTGCATGACCCTGACAGGTTTACCGGTCTCTTTCAGCTCGATATTCAGGTGGGGTTCGGAATCCGCAAGTTCCTTACTGACGATATGGTTGTAATTTGTTGTCAGGTCAATAAACCCATTTTTCCTGTTCTGAAGAATTAATACAATGGCATGTGCCTCGCGGGGTATGGCGTTTCGCATATTTCCCCCTTCAACCTCGCAAAGCCGCATTCCCAGCTTCTGTTCTGCTTTTCTCAGCAACCTGAAAAGCACAAGGTTTGAATTGCCTCTTCCCAGGTTGATGTCGAGACCCGAATGCCCGCCTTTGAGTCCGGATACCTTGATTAAAAAGGAAAGATAACCGGAGGGAATACCTTCTGCAATATAATCAAACTCAATGTTGCCGTCCATACCTCCGGCGCAACCGATATACAATTCACCTTCGTCCTCGGAATCAAGGTTCATGAGAATGTCTCCTTTCAGCTGACCTGCCTGCAGGGCAAAGGCACCGGTCATTCCTGTCTCCTCATCCACCGTAAACAGACATTCAACAGGACCATGCTGCAATTCTCCGGATTCTAAGACAGAAAGCATGGCCGCCACACCCATTCCGTTATCTGCACCAAGTGTAGTGCCGTTTGCCTTAACCCACTCCCCGTCGATATAGGCATCAATGGGATCCTTTTCAAAATCATGCTGTTTATCGCTGTTTTTTTGCGGAACCATGTCAAGATGAGCCTGAAATATTATGCCCTTGCGGTTTTCCATGCCGGGTGTCGCGGGCTTGCGAATTATGATATTTCCAATGGCATCGGCGAGGGTTTCCAGCCGGTGGTCTTCTCCAAATTTCTTGATAAACTCAATAATCCGTTCCTCTTTTTTGGAGGGACGCGGAATCTGTGTGAGGTTTTTAAAATTCTTCCAGATGCCCGCGGGTACAAGTTCTTCAATTTTCCTGTTCATGGTCAATGATGTTATAGCGTTTTCCAAAGACCTTAAAATTATCGATAATCTGATATTCGGTACAAGATTTTTATCATATAATTTTTTAATTGGGTGAAAACCGATTGTGCCTCTTCAGGATCCATGGGGTGAATGTGTCATTCATGGTTCATAGGGCATTGCCCTATGTTAATATTTACGCCCCTTCAGGGCTCATTGTTGGTGCAGTTTCTAATCATTAGCCCTGAAGGGGCATTATCACTAGCCCGGGGCATCGCCCCGGGTTAAAAAAACGTAGTAAATTTAAGCCCTGTAAGGGCGTGATCAATTGCCTGGGTACCGCCTCAGATTACAATGAATAATTAGTTAAATGTCAAACCGTTAAAACTAAATGCCATGCCACAATCATTAGCCTGTAACTACATTCACATCACATTCAGCACTAAAAACCGTGAAAAATTAATCTATGAGGGTATTAAAGACGAATTATTCAATTATCTGGGCGGTATTTGTAAACACCTCGAATGCAATCCCCTTCAGGTTGGCGGTCATAAGGATCATATTCATATTTTGTGTTTGCTTTCAAAGAAGATTACATTAATCAAACTAATGGAAGAGTTAAAAAAGAGTTCTTCTCGTTGGATAAAAACCAGGGGTAATTCATTTAAGAATTTCTACTGGCAGGATGGATATGGCGCTTTTTCTGTAAGTCCGACACAGACTGATATTATTGTGAATTATATTTCCAATCAGGAGTTGCATCATAAGAAAAAAACCTTTCAGGAGGAATATAGGGCTTTTTTAAAGAAGTATAAGATGGATTATGATGAGCGGTATGTTTGGGACTGATTGGATGACGCCCCTTCAGGGCTCATGTTAAAGTCTGTGTCATTCATGGTTCATAGGGCGTTGCCCTATGTTAATGTTTACGCCCTTTCAGGGCTCGTAGGGTGTATGTGTCGTTCATGGTTTCATAGGGCGTTGCCCTATGTTAATGTTTACGCCCTTTCAGGGCTCGTAGGGTGTATGTGTCGTTCATGGTTTCATAGGGCGTTGCCCTATGTTAATGTTTACGCCCTTTCAGGGCTCGTAGGGTGTATGTGTCGTTCATGGTTTCATAGGGCGTTGCCCTATGTTAATG